>ERZ838483.1934-NODE-1934-length-14463-cov-6.983690_pt1 | contig 14463 bp, 14 predicted proteins | sample MGYA00519939_ERZ838483 | MGnify/ENA primary metagenome ERZ838483 (study PRJEB31850, sample SAMEA3708836) | human gut metagenome | biome: human gut; feature: human-associated habitat; material: faeces | place: China | collected 2014 ... | reverse complement strand
CATACTTCTCAATCTTCGAATTCAATCTTCGAATCTCTTCATCTTTCTTCGAATTACTTTGAATTAATCTTTCAGTCTTTTCTTCATTATCAGCCTTAAGCCTACTATTTTCCTCCTTAAGCTTTGCAATCATTTGAAGATATTCCTTATTTCCTTCATTTTTATTCGAATTATCTTCAACATTCTTTTTCTTTAAACTATCAATTATTTTTGTAGCATCATCATCAGAAACAACAAACTTATTTCCTATTTTCTTAGTTTCAATCTTTTGACGCTTGATTTCATCTCTAATTCTTTGTTTTTCTTTAACTAAATTATCAGCTGAAACACCGAGAGTTTCAGCAATCTGACGAACCGTTTTACTCATAAAAGCATCTCTTTCTTCGTTCTCTTCAAATAACTTCGAATCAATTCAAAGATCTTCGAATTATCTTCATTAAATTAACATTACTCAAATCAGCAACATTATGCAAAAACATTTTGCAAAAGCAGCATATTTAGCCCAAACTCAATTGAGCCAGAGGGACTCCAGAGGAGAGTTAGTGCCCTGAAACAGAGCACTAAATAAAATGATTAACAAACTCAACGTCACCGTCGGTCGTCCGTCGTCAAATTCCCCTTTTCAGGGGCACGTTTTACGTCCTATATAGCCCGGACAACTACTAACGCGGATACTCCGCAAGAGAAACGTGATCGCCTCTATATCCGGACTTCTGGTTAACCTTTCGTTAACTGCTCAGCGTCCACATATAAAGTATATGACCACCCCTACCATTCTGGCTAAAGTTACCACGGCCGTAGTCGCCGCTTGTCGTTCCCACTAGCTCCCTTTGCTAGTTGCATACGCCTGATTTTCTGCGGCGGCTCAGGACACCTACTTTTTTTGTTTCTAATTCAATAAAAAAGTGCAATAAAAATTGATGATTAGCAATTAAAAAAGCTATAGTCAGGTTCATTGACTATAGCCGTTAATCATCTTTGTAAATTACTCTCTTATTATTGAATTTATCTATCACACTTGGTAAAATAGAAACATAAGAAAGTTAAAAATCACTTGTTGATTAGGTCTAGTAATCAATGAGCTTGACCCGTTACCGATACGCCAATATCGGTGATGGGCTTTTTTATTGCTCTCTGTATTAAGTTGTTGTTTATATTATATGATAAAGATGCAGACAATGAAACCGAACACACAAATAAAATTTAGTTAGTCATTCTTTTAAATTATAATATTGATCAATTAATAACTTTTTGTTATACTATTAGTACATCAAGAAAGACATAAATTTTAACGAAAAGAAACTAAGCAATGATGTATCGCGCGAAAAGGCGAGAAAGCATCATTGCTTTTTTTGATGCTTTCGCAAGTAACATACAGGATTCACACCCTGTCGACCTTTAACAGAAATCAATCTAAGAAAAAGGAGTGACCAGAATGGCTCAAACATCAGAATTAGTAGGCAGAAAAGCTAAATTTGTGATGGGTACTAAGCTCGCTAAAGGCGGCCAATACAACTTTACCCTTCAAAACTTGAAGGATGGAGCAACACCAGATGCAATTTATGCAGTAAGCGAAGCTTTAACAGATGTTTTCGACGCATCATGTGATGAAATCTACGCAGTAGACAACTCACGTGTTATCCCACAAGTTCAAGAATAAAAAGGAGATAGACCATGAAGAAGGTTTTAAAATTAAAGTTTAAGACTGCAGAAGACAAAACTAGCATGATCACTGTTAGATATCCTAAGCAGGATCTTTCAGCTGAAACTGTTAAGTCTGCTATGCAAAAGATCGTTGACGCTGCAGCCTTTGAAAAAGATGGCGTAGCTATCTACGCTAAAGTAGTAGGCGCTGAGTACTACACCACTCAAGCAGACGATATCTTTGAAGATAAGGCTGAATAAGCAATTTTAAGGGAAGGGACACGGTTCCCTTCCCTTTTTCTATAAGGAGAAAAAATGAAGGACTACCTAAATTTAGTAGGATATGCTCAGCCCATATATCGCAAATGTGAGCTTTGCAGTCGTGTGAAAGATGTCAGCTACCGCTTGGACGTTAAAAACGCTGAGAGCTCAAATATGCTGGTCGGATCACTCGATTTATGCAAAGTTTGCGCCTCAAACATCGGCGAGATTATCCGGATAGGAGGCTAAATGGAACTTTTTAAGATGATTTTAGACCAGGCCGCAGGTGTTGCTATTGCAATTTTGCTTATAATGCGAATCGAAACTAAGTTAGATGGGCTTACAAACGCTGTTATCAAGCTATCTGACGCGATTCGTCCGACAAGCGAAAAGTCAATGTAGACACACGACCAATTTCTATATTTATGCAAAATCAAAAAATCGAAGAATTTTTAGAAGATATGCGCATGGAAGGCAAAGCCGAGGGGACTTTACGCGAGTACAAAAGACGATTGGAAAGAGTTCAAAAACTAGGGATAGATCTAGGAAATGAGACAAAATCCGAGTTTTTGTCTCACTTTTTAGATACAAACCTTGCAAAACTGTCCAAACCTTCTACAATTCGTTGTATTTTGTCTACGACCCATGTATATTTTGAATGGTTATATAGCAAAGGGTATATCTCTGAGGTGCCGATCACGCCTGCAGACTACCCTAAAAATACTAAAGTCAAGCGGATCAAACGTTTGACCGACGAAGAACTGAAGATTTTTAAAGCTTACATCGATGGTCTTCAGGAAAATGCGAGAGCCGCCTTTTGGCTCATGTATGGCAGTGGTTGCCGAGTCGGTGAAGCCGCGCATCTTCGACCAGAAGACATCACTCTGCGCGGAAAAACCGTCTACATCGACATTCACGAAGCCAAGTGGGGCAGCGATAGATGCATACCGATTATCGATCAGACAGCAGCAGAAATAGTTTGGAAATATCGTGCAGAGCTTGAGATTGATAATCGACCACTCTTTAGAGTGTCTAAGCGGACTTTACAAGGCTATGCCACAACTTTTGCGCAAAAAACTGGCATACCTTTTTACTGTCACCTCTTGCGACACACCTTTGCGGCGCTCTTGACCGAAAAAGGAGTACCGCTGACGACTGTGCAATATCTGCTGGGACATAAAAGTCTTGGCATGACTGCACACTACGCTCAATCTGCTCTGGTAGATTTGAGTGATTTGACACCGAAAATTGAATTATAAGGGAGAAAGAATAGATATGAATGATTTAAGAATTCTAGGACGTTTAACTAATGCACCAGAAATGAAGAAAAGCGCACAAGGGCGCGATTACTGCTGGTTTACTGTTGCAGTACCACGCAGAAATAATCGTGAAGAGGCTGATTTTATTCGCTGTGTAGCCTTTGATAAGCTTGCACAGGCAATTTACCAACACTGTGGCAAAGGCCGCCAGGTCTTATGCTCTGGCCGTCTGCAGGTGTCCACGTCAATTGATGAGGATACCAAGCGCATTAGATACCACCACACTGTTGTAGTAAGCTCAACTCACTTTTTGCATGATCCTAATCGTGCTGTAGATTCAGCATCTATGGCTGCTTAGATCATCATAACTTACCTGGCTGTCAACGGTACCGCAGGACTTGCAAAGTCCGAGGATAAGGAGTTGACAGCTTTTATTTTGCTTTCACACTTTAAAAAAAAGGAAGACATACAGGTCTTCCTGCCTAACGGCGAGTGTGGGGTTTGGGGCTAGCCCCAAGAAAAAGAAGAGTTTCGTACTTAACACCCCCTATTACTAATAGGGGGGTAGAAAATACATGAATGCAGAAAAAAGGATAGAGACAATGTTAAAAGTACAAATTGACTGGCTAGAGTTTACCGTGCTTAACACTCAATTACCCAAGGTGATTAACACGTTAGATCTTGGTTGGATGGATTTTTCACCGTTGGCCAAGGGAAGATTTGGGTACCATAATCAACTCAAATGGCAAGGTGGCAGTATTTTCGTCATGTTCACCGCCAATTCCGATGTTGTTGACCTAGATACTAAAATCAACCTGCAGAGCGGCATACACGTCATGATTACAGGACAAGGCTGCAGACAATACTCCGCAAAGCATGATCTAATGCACCTTATCCGCGTCCTCTCAGCACATGAACGCGTGAATTTTACGAGAATTGACCTGGCAGTCGATGATTTTGAATCAAAAATAGTCAGTTATGACAAAATTCACGATGCCGCGATCAAAGGACACTTTACCTCTCGCTGGAGCAAATGGGACGAAGTCACGTCAAGACAAACGTCGACCAATGCATTTTTAGGTAGGACGATGTATTTCGGCTCTCAGGCTTCAGATCTTTTTTGCCGAGTATATGACAAGACGCTAGAGCGTAAGGTTAATTCAGATCAGAAAGATATTCCTGAAAAATGGACACGCCTTGAAATGGTTTATCGCAAAGATCGCGCAAAAAAACTGGTAGATCACATGATAAATGGTCACAAATCTCCAGGTTACGTGCTGAGAGGAAGCCTCAAACAGTACTTACGATTTATTTTGCCGATAGCTGATCGAAATCAAGCCAGATGGCCCACGGCTCCCTGGTGGAGTGAACTTTTATCAAATGTCGAGAAACTACAGCTCACAATTGAAAAAGAAGATAAAACAATCGAAGACATGATTTCTTGGGTCGACCGTCAAATTTCTCCAACGCTTTCAGCTATTTTAGAGGCTCATGAGGGAGATTTAGCTTGGTTTAGATCAATATTAGTTGAAGGCTCAAAAAGACTCTCACAGAAGCATAAAGACGCGATCACGCAATTTTTACAAAAGGAAGGAACTCCAGCATAATGACAAATATGACGACAGTAAAAAATCCACCACGCACGGTAGCTACCCAAGATTATCCAAGAATGGCCTATTGCTCAGCAATTACTACTTCAACACCAGAACACTATGAACATCTTAAAAAGCTTGGCATTAGTACCGTAAGCGTGTGCTTGCATGTCTCAGGCTTTGATTATCATAAGTTTGCGACCATTCACACCGACTTAGCGCGCAGGGCAGAGATGACCACTCATGCTTTCATGATTACTGATCTGCATGAACATATTGATGATGTGATTGCTTTTACCAAGCGCTTGGTAAAGCTCTACTACACCAGTAAAAGTAAGATTACTCTTTTGATAAACAGTGACCGATTTTGCAAAAATCGTGAAAAGCGAATTGTTGAAATGATTGATCTATTATCTCGCTATCATGATCGCTCCTGCATTGATCTGGCTTTTTTCAAACGTGACCTGGATGACGGCTTGTATGATCTGTCTAAATTGCCGAAAATGATCAATTTAACCATCATTAATTGCGGTGCCAAAACCTCAGGTGTCCCTGAAGCTGGCACTTGGGTTTATACTGATGAAATAGAGGGAGACGTGCAGTATCTGGCTTATGATTACTACGGCTACTACACTGACGACAGTGGCTATCAGCTATCTTTAGTCGACTTCGATTATGTGGCACAACCTGGTGATACCTGGTACTCAATTGCTCGGCGCCATGGCATTCCGATTGTTGACTTGCTCGCTCTCAATCGGGCGATAGCAGAAGATAGAATTTTTGCCGGACAAGTAGTTCGCATTGCTTAAATTTGATCTCTTGGGGGCTCCGTTTTGGCGGCTGAGAGCATGGGAAGTCTCATTAATAGCGGCTTCAGCCAATCTCTCACTTTTAGATAGGATAGCGGACGTGAGAGATTGTCTTACGCACACTATTAATGAGCCTTCCTGACTACGACCACGTGACACGGAGCCCCCAAGAGATCAAACCCCATCCTTGAAATAACTCAAAAAGAGACGTGCCGAATTTACTACTCAGCACGTCTTTTTTTGCATCTATAGTATAGCCTGTAGCTTTGACTGGCTGACCGAGCCGATAAGGAGAGACGCACCCGCAGGGGCGGCTCGACCGGCGCAGGGCAGACACGGCATTGCGAAAGGCTATACTATAGATGCTCTAACCGCATTATTCATTAAAATAGCAATTTTAATGATAGCAATAGTGAAATAGCATGCTTACTGGATTTTCCTCCAGGACACCATTTTTTACTTTGTGAAATAAAACCGTACACAATTAAAAAAGCCCAATTTATGGGCTTTTTATCTTTGCATATTTACAAAATTCACAAACTTTCCAGGTAACAAAAAAAGCGGTCAGTTGACCGCCGTCCTTAGACATGTCCTTACTCACGCAAGAACATTTCCTCAATCCTATAGTTATTATAACATGGTAAAATAAATTTGGCATGTCTATGCCCCTACATCGCTGTAAAAAGCTAGAAAGGAGCAATATCATGCAAGAAGTAATTTTCTCAATCCTAACTATTCTGTTTTTGCACGAACTTCACTTAGTCCTACATGAGCTAAATGAAATGCTTAAGCGTTAAAAGTAATGCATTAACAGACCAAAGTCGTCCTTCAGGGCGGCTTTTTATTTGTAAAAAAACTACTGCAGTGCTAAAGAAGCATATTTAGGAACTTTTATCAGTTACCTATAATTTTTCTTCTCCAGTAAAAAGCACGAGGATTTTAGACTCGATTTTAAAATCATATATGCGCTAGTCAAGCACATCGCAGCTTGACAGTATCGCTTTTACGAATTTGGCGCTTTTTAATTTATAAAACGTGTGATTAATTATTTAAAAAGCATGAAATGGAGTATTACAAAAATCGTTAATTACTGTTATTAGTTGATTGACACATTACAACTTCAAGCTAAAAGGTAACTGGCTCTCCTTCATAAACAAGCATTTCTTCTTCCCAATATTTTCTCAATTGTTCTTGCTGATCCTTGTTCAAATTTAAAAAGCTTACACGCTTCATAATTAGCGAATTTATCCACTTGTCTTTACCGTTTTTGTCAACATAATGGTCATTGGATTGTTTACAAGAGCAGTCAATTTGCACTCCTTTATCGCCAACGACATTCAGTTCATTCATAATTATATCGTCAAACACGGTGATATATAGATAAACTGGTTCATCATCCGGAATTGCTAACTGTAAAGTCATCATTTTTGTATCATTAGCTACAGTTTTAGTAACTGGCTTTTTTACTAAATAACCTATAAAATTAAATTCTGTATTCATAATAATTATCTCCCTAAATTTTAATATATTACAAAACTTTAAAATTATCTAAAACTACGTAAGCTTCGTAGCAAAACTTACCATTAACATCACGCTTTCGGCCTTCAAAATGACAACTAGCTGCTATTAAAGTTCCTCTAGGAACTTTAATTAAACTTTGATCATTTACCTTATCCGACTCAATAAAGTGCATTTCAGATTTAGTACTAGTTTCATCACCTCCCGATTTAATTGCAATATGTAAGATTCCATTAACAATGGAAGTTTTAACTAATTTACCAACAATTGTTCCATTATTTATTGCTGAATGCATAAGTATATCTCCTTATATTAGTTGTGATAGTGCTTAAGAATATTATTTTCGTCAATGTCATAAGATAAATCGTCTTCATCAATATCTATCTTCATCACTAGTATAATCAAATGGATTTATAGGACGAACAGCTAATTTAGACATTGATCTAGACATTGATTTTAGAATATTCAAAAGACTTATATTTTTTTTATCTTGAATAGATGGAGTAACAAAATGTTTATTTACATCAAAAACTCGTTTGTAATATGCAGGATGCTTTTGAAAATCATATCTGATAGGATAAGAAATATAGCCACTGATATCTAATAAAAATTGTTCATAATTTTTTTGTCTAATTGTATTGGTAGAAAGATTAAATCTACTAGATGCAATTTTAGCCATTTCAAGATCTGTTGTTCCTGTCAATAAATAAGCTGCACAATTACCAATTACACTTGGAGTATTTTCATGAAATTTAGCTACAAGTTGAGATTCATTTTGTAACATCATACATATTGAAATATTTCGACTACGAGCTGTTGCAAGATAATCATCAAAGTTAGGGATATGAATATTTTTAAAATCATCAAGAAAGAACCTAACTTTTACAGGTAATTTATTTTCAAAAGATCTAGCAGCTTCATACAGATAGCTAAATAATTGCGTGTATAACATATCAGAAATAAAATTCTTACTGTCATCAGCATCATCATATAAGATAAACAAGGCCGTCTTAGGTTTTAATAACTCACTAAATTCAACTTGGTTACTACTAGTCAAATTTAGTACATCACTAAGTGCATATCGAGTTAATGAAGAACCGAGAATGCCATATACATTACTCCATGTTTTTTCAGCTATTTGATTGCTGGCTATTAAATCCCATGCTTTAACAGCTTGAGAATTTGGATTTTTTCTTCTAGCCCAATTAAAAATATGGTTACCTATAGAGTCATTATCATCAACAGAAGTAAGCTCATAGTATTTTGATAATTCACCATGATTTACTGAAGTTAACACATCATTAATTTTTTTGGGTGACATGTTAACTATGTTGTATAAGTTAATAACACTAGCCATATTTTGTTCTTTTAAAGGTAAGAATTCCTTTACAAAGAAAATCAGTGATTCTAATAAGTCTTCAGCTGCATTATCCCAAAAAGGATCTTGTGATGAGTTTTTGGTAGACATCTTACCAGTAATATCTGAACTAACAACTTTATCAGCAAAGTGCATAATACTTAACTGATCATTAGCATAATTCAAAGGATTATAAGTCATTGAATGCTTAAGATCTACTAGGTTTATAACTTGTAGTTTATAACCCATTTTAATAAGACTAGCACCAATGTTTCTTAAGATATCTCCTTTAGCATCAGCTATTACATAGTTAGTATTTCCTTGTAAAATATTAGGTTCAACAAAGGAATATGTTTTTCCGGTTCCACTAGTACCCAGAACTAAAACATTGTCATTAAGCTGTTTTTTCATGTTAATTGGTAGAAAAACATTCTTACCAAAGATTGTGGAATTCTTTGAATACTCCTTTTTCCAAGGCTTCTCTTGTTCTTCTGACTTAGACTCATTATTTAAACTTGTTGGAACAAAACCAATTTTTCGCATTTATAATTTCCTTTCTTTTAAGCATTAAAAATACATCTCATTGATAATGAGATGTATTTTTTTATTTTTTAATTACACTAATTTCGTGGATTAAGCGCACTGAATCACCCTAACATAAATAGAAATGTTATAGTTGACCTTACAACTAACCCCACAATTTCAATTTGCGCTGCTAAGTGCCAATAACAATACATGCGAGTTTGTTAATTCATAAAAATTTATTTTTATACAAAAAGTAGTTATGCTACGGTCGCAGTTTAATACAATGTTATTAAAATACTAGAAAATAGCTTTAATGGAATAATTAAAGAATAGAAATATGTAATAATAAGATATAGAGAAATAAGATATAGAGAAAATATCTTAAAAAAATTGCAATAAATATCTAAAAAATCCCATGTTTATGGACTTTTAAGGTTATATAATAATTACCTACATTGTGCTTAAAATTTGGTATATTATATTCTTATATTTATCTAAATATTAGATATTTAGATTTATTAATTAGATAAAAAGACTAAGGAGAAACGACATGAAATGGGAATTTTTTTACAAAAATATGCTTAAAACTTTCCCACCAAGAGCCAGAATCATCATGTATCTAACTACTAAAATCGATGATCCGAACTTTGATGGTATTATCATAACCACACTTAAATCAATTACAGCAGAGACACATACTTCATATGCCACTACTCAAAAAGTATTGAAAGATTTGCAAAGCCAAGGATTCATCATTAGAATTCAAAACGGAGTTTATGCCCCATCTATTCCCGTGACTGGTTTAAGCAAAAAACAAATCTTCAAGATTGCTAAGCAAAATGGAATTAGTTCTGAATCAACTGTAATTCAAATCGGAAAGGAACAATACCTATGTCCAACGAACGCAAGTCAGTACCTAACAAAAAGATAAAAAAGCAACCTAGAAAAACGAAAAAACCTAGAGCTCAAGCGACCCGACACAAGAAAATGGTTCCTGTAGGCACTAAAGACTACGTTAACCCATCTACCGGTGAAGTAGAGCAGTTTGATTTAAAAAGACAAGAAGAACGTGACTATAATTTCTACAAATACTGGCCTAAGAATTTAGTTGCGTTCAAAAAAATAGCCACTCTGAAAGAACGAGACTTTCTAGACTGGCTAAGAGAAAATTCTAATCGTGATAATCTAATTGTGGGAACCTATAAGTCTTTAGCACGAAGAACCAAGCATAGCTATAGGTTTGTCGAAAAAGCAATTCATAAACTCATTGCCACCAACGTAATCGTCAAAGTTCAAAATGGCGTATATTTGCTTAATCCTGACGTGATTTTCAAAGGCACTACTATTAGGCGGCATAAGGTTCAAGAGCAATATAAGAACCTAAAAGGGAAAAATATTAAGGGAAGTTATACTTTGAAATGATTTTGTGTTTTATCAATATGTTATGTTGATATTATGTAGTTTTTTAATTGTTAATAAAGGTGCTATTTATCATGGAAAAATTTATTCGTAGATCTACTGAACGAAAACATGGTTTTGAGAGAGTTTTATTTCAAAAATTAAATTTATGCGAATTACAAGGGCTAGTAGTTAATTCAGAATGGGATCCTACCGCTGGCTTAGAAGTATTTGAATGTGATAAAATGTCTATTTTTAATAGACTATTTCAACTAATTAAAAGTAACAACATTCAAAAATTTAAAAATTTTTTGAATACTAACACATCTATCTCGTTTACCGATATTATGAAGCGATTGGTACTTACTAATGAAATAAATGTACCATTTTATCTTATTTTTTATTATGAAAGTGATCCTAGCTTAAAAGATATACCACGAAATAAAAGAAAAGAGACAACGACAAGAATCAAATTAAGTGCAAATTCTAGGCGATACATAATCGTACAAATTAAATATATATATATTCCATCTTCAAAAAATAATGAATATTCTTTTGGTCCCTGCTATTACTATCACGAAAATGAATTTATTAATTGGTGGGAAAGTAAGAAAAAAACTATTCAAACCAAGCCCTTTACAAACGGTGCAGATAAACGAGCAAGAAATAGTACCTTTGATTTAATTTTAGAATCATATCACCTTAAATGGGGTGGCAATATCGATGCTTTTATGATAAATTCAGACACTCATCATAATATTAAATGTATAATTGATTTTTTGTCTTACTCTAAGACTCGTGATAACCATAACCAAGGGGACCTACTATGGCCTAACGCTAACCCTAGCAGATGGTATGATGGACGTCGCGGACATGGTCCTTCCTTTAACGGATTTCGAATACAAACAAGCATTGCACAAAAATTAGGAGTACCGCATATAATTATTTATCTTGATAAAGAAAATCCACACAATGAAGCTGTAGCCATTGGCGCAATACATAGTATTTCTCACGATCAAATTAATCTTTATTCTTATAAAGGATCACAATATCCTGGGGATCATATTATTCGAGGTGAACAAAGCATTATAAGTGAAATAAATCATCTTATTACTAGCGTAGGGGCACCTAAGATTATTAACTACTAAAAAAATAAGGATTCAATAATCCTTATTTTGTCAACATATTAAGCATATACACATTTTCAGCAAGTTTTTGCTTTAAAATCTGGATTGCATTTTTTAAATCGCCCATATGCTGGGCTGGATGAACTTTGTTAATCAATTTCATTTGATACCAGCCTGCGTCCCAAGCATTAAGAGAGTTATAAGGCATTGCCTGTTGCGCTAATTCACGATCTCTTAATTGCTCTTTCCAAACTATAGTAGCTAAATCTAATACCTTTTGTGCTTCAGATGAAAAGCTTCTTTTAGAAATAATTTTATATACAAATCTATCTACATCGCCTAAAGCATCTTCATATACATCGTTGGCTCCTGCATTATCTGCGGCTTCCTTGACTTCTTCATTGCTTAGCCAAAACCAATTATTAATCCATTTGCCCGGCACATCAATATTTGTGTAATCATTCCAGTTTCTATATGATGCCTGGTTACTTGCAGTATCAAACAGCGAAAAAATTATTGAATCATTGACAAATTCCGAATATCTAGAAGATGCTGTATTAGGACTCCTAAAATTATCTTGCGCATTAATCCAAGTCGGCTCTATCGATCGTCTAGCAGCAAAGTCTACTACAGCACGTTCAAAGACTTCTTTTTCTGGAAAAATGTTGCTTCCATGTCCATGATACGCAGTTGAAGTTCCAATCCAGACGCCTCCATTAGTCGTGCCCTCACCTACATTGTTAGCACTATTCATAATATACCCGATTGAGCCCTCATAAAACTTTCCAGTTGGATGTTTTCCCTTACTTTCACCCATTGCAGAACTCAATTTAGGATATTTGGCTTGATCCATCAATGTTCTCTCTTTCAAATTTACAGGCATTTTAAACCATTCACTTAATGCAGTATTCGCATATACTGGTGTCATAGTCTTAATACCTAATCTTTGAATTTCATATCCTTGATGTGATCTTATATATTTTGACTGTTCTATTGTCAGCTTAAAATGTTCCGGCATTTGTTTGGATTGTGTTTTAAGTTTGTAAATTGAAAATGTAATTGGCCAAGTACTTGACGTTCCACTAAACTCCCCTGCATTAAACATATTTGCATCGATTAGTTCAAACTTGGCAAATAGTTTTTTATTAAAGGACTTCCAATATTCCCCTCCACTAAGGTGACGAGTATTATTAAAAAATGCAATATAAACATGCTTCAAATTAAAATCTTCAACCAGCTTAAAAATGCGAGCGTAAAATTGGGCATATAACTGTTGCGCTGCCTTACCATATTGGTATTTACGCATCCATTTATTAATACGGCTGTTACTCATCTCTTTTTTAGCAGTTCCATCTTTTTGAATATTACCCGACGTACCATAAGGTGGATTGGTATAAAAAATAATGGGTTTGTCTTCAATATCGTTATTCTTTAAATGTTCAAATAACGTTTCTGGCATTTTCCAATCATTACTATTCGGATTTTTTTCTGGAGTTTTATCAACATCATCATTTAAAAAGTCATATTCAAAAGTTGTAGCTTCTATATTGTATTTCTTTCCAAGTGATATTTGACTCTCAAATAGAGTAGATGAATATAGATTCTTATACCAAAAATCACGAGTTAAGTTTTTAGTACCTGCAGCACAATCCCAAACTATTGCTTTTTCCTTGTAGTCATCTCCAATAGCTTTTTTCATCATTTTATCTGCTTGATTTGCCCAAATAGTTGGGGTCCAAAAATCTCCCTTTTCTCTCCGATCTTCATCCTCAATTAATCGATCCGCCATTCCAATCAACTTATTACGTTCTTTCGGTTTAATATTACGATTAAAGTGACTAAAAAAGGATTTCATTGCTGCTCCATTTATAGCAATGTAATTATTTTGATCCGTATGCAGCTGATTAGGATTGGTGGGTTTTATATAAAATTCCTCATTTTTTCCTACCATGGTTTGCATAAATATATTTACCATAGTACGTGTTTGAATTTTTTCAGGATGTACGATTCCAATTCTTACGAATTCTGAAAATAAACTATCTATATTAGCCTCAGTAACATTTACCTGATATTCTTTCCCCGAACTACTAGTCAAATTATCTATTTCTTCAAAAAGGACCTTAAAGTTATTATAACGTTCATTATCAGAAATATTATTTAAGTTATATACCCAAACAGACAAATTGGCATCATGTATTAAATCTGCGTATAATTGCTGATCCTCTTTATAGGCAGAACTTGGTGCAATGTCCCATTTATAATTTTTGTCCAAATAATGATAAAAATTTGGAGCATACAAAACAAAAAGTTGATCAGCATCTGCACCTATTATTACATTTGGTAGTTCTTCTCCGGCATCTTTAAACATTTTTAGATAATGGATACATTGGATTGTAATTCTTACACGATCACTAACTAAATTAAGGTCCGTGCCATCTTTAAACTCAAATAAAATTCTTAAAAAGTAGAAAAAACCTGTATCTACTTCTAAATATCCATCAGTTCCATGTGGTGACATAAACTTAATTTCATGATTAGTATTAGTATTATAATATTGACTAAAAAATTCTCGCCACGCATTTTCTACATCTTTTTCATTATCTTTATTCCTTAGGTCTTTATACAACTTATTTACAAGTCTTTTAGTTAAATGAGGCTTTCTTACTACTTTTTTATTCATTTCAATGTACCCTATCTTCTTCTAAATCTTTAAAACTTACGCGTAATTCTCTGCCACAATGATGCATTCTCAATCTTGTCAACTTTATCTTGCAGCTCAGAGCTCTTCTCAGCACTATCTAACAATTTTTGTTGAGTATCTTTGAGCTGTTTTGTTTGTTCTAAAATTCGAGCCTGTAATTGTTGCTGCTGATTATTCAACTGAAGCTGCTTATCATTCAACTCTTTAAAATCATCAGCATACTTCTCAATCTTCGAATTCAATCTTCGAATCTCTTCATCTTTCTTCGAATT
>ERZ838483.1933-NODE-1933-length-14472-cov-21.663869_pt1 | contig 14472 bp, 10 predicted proteins | sample MGYA00519939_ERZ838483 | MGnify/ENA primary metagenome ERZ838483 (study PRJEB31850, sample SAMEA3708836) | human gut metagenome | biome: human gut; feature: human-associated habitat; material: faeces | place: China | collected 2014 ... | reverse complement strand
TGGTCAACAGCAAGACCACCGCCGTCCGCGTCATCCCGGCCATCGGCCGCAAGGCAGGCGAGATCCTGGACTTCGGCGGTCTGCTGGGCTATGGCCCCATCATGCCGGTCAACCAGCGCGACCCGTCGGTCTTCATCAACCGCGGCGGCCGTCTGCCCGCCCCGATGCAGTCGCTGAAAAACTGACCCTCTCAGTCAATGCTTCGCATTGCCAGCTCCCCCGAAGGGGGAGCTTCAGCAGTGACGTGTGCACGCTCTATTCATTATGAAACTTGATATTGTTCCCAAAAATCATGGTATGCTCCCGCAGGCTCGTGCGTTGCGCCGCAATATGACTCCACAGGAAGCAAAGTTGTGGTATCAATTTTTACGAAACTATCCTGTTAAAATCTACAAGCAGCGTATCATTGAATCCTTTATCGTCGATTTTTATTGTTCAAAGGCTCAATTGGTCATCGAAGTGGATGGCGCACAGCATTTTTCTGAACAGGGACAGACTTATGACCGCGAACGAAGCGCTATTTTAGCGCAATACCATTTACAAGTCCTGCGTTTTTCGAATGCAGAAGTGGATTTTCATTTTGACTCTGTCTGCGAAAAGATTCATCAAACGATCCAATCTCGTTTATGATGTTTCCCTTTTCCATTCAAGCTCCCCCTTCGGGGGAGCTGTCGCCGCAGGCGACTGAGAGGGTTTCCGCTGTATAATCACACCCAAACAGACCCAGACTCTGGATAGTATTTCCAGAGAAAGGGTCTGTTTTTTTATGTACAGCCGCATTTTATCCCGCCGCCAGATGACCGTCTGGTGCATCACACTCAGCGGTGCGCTCGCGCTCTGCATCGGCCTGCAGGGCCTGCTGGGCTGGGGCCGCACCCAGCTCGACACCGGAGCCGCGCTTGCCGCCGACACTCTGCGGCTCCACATCCGCGCTGCCAGCGACACCACCGCCGACCAGACCGACAAGCTGGCCGTGCGGGACGCCGTGCTCGCGTATCTGGACACGGCCTGCCCGGCGGCAGACCAGCCCGCCGCCCTCCACTGGGCCGCAGCCCATCTGTCCGAGCTGCAGCGGGTCACCCGCACCGTGCTGGCCGGGCGCGGCAGTTTTGCACCGGTGCGGGTGTATCTGGTGGAAATGTACTTCGACACCACCCGCTACTCTGCCTCGGCCCTGCCCGCCGGGCGGTATCAGGCCCTGCGCATCGACATCGGCGCAGCCCCCTATGGCCGGAACTGGTGGTGTGTGCTCTACCCCGGCCTCTGCCGCACCGCCTGCGGCGGCTATGCCGCCCCCGCCGAGAACGACCTCGTCTGCGGGCGGTATCTCCTGCGGTTCAAATGCGTGGAGTGGTGGCAGAAGCACACCGCCCGCCGGGAAGATGTCATCCTGCTGGGATGACATCTCCGTCATCGCATCCGCGATGCCGCCTCTCCCGGCAGGAGAGGCCCTGGCCGTCGGGTATTGCCTGCTGGATCCGACAAAGGTTCCCACGAACACTTCCACCTTCCGCCGCATAAGCTCCTGGTGGAAGGAGTGTGAGTTTGACCATGGCAATTCCTGCCTATTATTCCCTCATCCAGCGCGGCTCCACCGGCCCCGATGTAGCACTGGTGCAGACCTGGCTCAACGGCCTGCGCGACACCTGCACCTGGTATCACGAGCTGACCACGGACGGGCGGTTCGGCATCAAGAGCGTGAACGCGGTGAAGGAGTTCCAGCTCAAAAACGACATGAATGTGGACGGCAAGGTGGGCGCGAACACCTGGAACGTGCTCTACACCAAATACACCGCCAAACACGGCCTGAACGTCCCCTATCCCGGCATCGTGCTGCGGCAGGGCAGTTCCGGAGGCACGGTCCGGCTGGTGCAGCAGAAGCTGAACGCGCTGGGTGAAAAGCTCTCCACCGACGGCAAATACGGTGCTTCCACCGCAGCCGCCGTGGAGCGCTACCAGCGCCGCAACGGCCTCACTGCCGACGGCGCAGTCGGCAAAGCCACCTGGGAGAAGATGTTCTAACTCCCCCAGCCGCCTTCGGCGGCAGCCCCCTCGGTGAGGGGGCCAGACAGCCTCCCTCTCAGAGGGAGGTGGATGTGAGCGAAGCGAGCAGACAGAAGGAGTTTCCTCTTCTGCTCGCTTCTTCTTCATGTTATAATAGAACCATTCAACTGAAAGGCGGTGCTCCTATGCGTTTTCTTCACCTCTCCGACCTGCACCTCGGCAAGCGGGTCTGCGAGTTCTCCATGCTGGACGACCAGCGGTATATTCTGGAGGAGATCTTGTCGCTCCTCGACACCCGCCCTGTGGATGCTGTTCTGCTGGCGGGCGATCTCTACGACAAACCCGTGCCCCCTGCCGAAGCCGTCCGTCTGCTGGACTGGTTCCTCACCGAACTGGCCGACCGGAAGCTGCCGGTCTTCGCCATCAGCGGCAACCACGACTCCGCCGAACGGGTCGCGTTCGGTGCCCATCTGCTGGCGGGGAGCCAGGTCTACGTCAGCCCGGTGTTCGCAGGAGCCCCAGCCCCCATCCCCCTCACCGACGCATACGGCCCGGTGGACATTTACTTACTGCCCTTCCTGAAACCCGCCATGGTGCGCCACATCTACCCGGACGAACCCATCGAAAGCTACAGCGACGCCCTGGGCTGTGTGCTGCGCCGCTGCGCCCCCGACCCGGCCCGCCGCAGCGTACTGGTGGCCCACCAGTTCGTGGCCGGTGCCGCCGCCTGCGAGAGCGAGGAGCCATCGGTGGGCGGGCTGGACTGTGTGGATGCCGCCCTCTTTGACGGCTTCGACTATGTGGCCCTCGGCCACCTGCACAGCCCCCAGAAGGTGGGCCGCGATACCCTGCGCTACTGCGGCACCCCGCTGAAGTATTCCTTCTCGGAGGCACACCAGCACAAGAGCGCAACCTTTGTGGAGCTGGGGCCGAAGGGAGAGGTCACGCTTTCCACCGCGCCGCTGACCCCGAAGCACGACCTGCGGGAGCTGCGCGGCAGCTACATGGAGCTGACCGACCGCCGCAGCTATGCGGGCACGGCCACCGACGACTATCTGCACATCACCCTGACCGACGAGCAGGATGTGCCCGATGCGCTGGCCCGGCTGCGGGTCATCTATCCGAACCTGATGCGGCTGGACTACGACAACCTCCGCACCCGCACCCAGGCCGACCTCGACGCCCCGGCCCAGACCGAGCAGAAAACGCCGCTGGAACACTTTGCAGCCTTTTATGCGCTGCAAAACAATCAGCCCCTGAGCGCCGAGCAGGCTGCATTCTGCCAGCAGCTCATTGAAACGCTCTGGAAGGAGGAGGACGCATGAGACCTCTGAAGCTGACCCTCTCGGCCTTCGGGCCATACGCCAGCGCCGTCACGCTGGAGCTGGAGCGCCTGGGCAAAGGCGGCCTGTATCTCGTCACCGGCGACACCGGCGCGGGCAAGACCACCCTTTTCGATGCCATCACCTATGCCTTGTACGACCATTCCAGCGGTGGTGTGCGGGACGGTGCCATGCTGCGCAGCAAGTACGCTGACCCCGGCACCCCCACCTTTGTCGAGCTGGAATTTGAGGTGCGCGGCCAGCGGTACACCGTCCGCCGCAACCCGGACTACCTCCGCCCCAAAGCGCGGGGCGAGGGCACGACCACCGAAAAGGCGGACGCCGTCCTCACCTACCCGGACGGCCGCCCGCCCGTGACCCGGTCGAAGGATGTCACCGCCGCCGTCACCGCCCTCATCGGGCTGGACTACGACCAGTTCTGCCAGATCGCCATGATCGCGCAGGGGCAGTTCACCCGCCTGCTCAACGCCACGACCGAGGAGCGGAGCAAGATCTTCCGCAAACTGTTCCGCACCCAGCGCTACCAGAAATTGCAGGACGCGCTGCAAGAGGAGAACGCCCGCCTCACGGCCCAGCGCACGGCCCAGAACGTCCAGCTGGACGCGGTGCTCTCCGGCATCCGCTATCCGGAGACCGACCCCGACGCCGAAGCGCTGGGTGGGCTTTCGGCGCAGCGCCCCGCCGAGGAAGTCACCGCCCTGCTGGACGGGCTCCTCACCCGGCAGGAAGCGGAACTCTCCGCTGCTGCCGCCGCCCACACCGCCGCGCAGACGCAGCTGGACGCTTTGCAGCAGACGCTGGGCCGGGCCGAGCAGGCCGAAGCCCTCCGCCGCCAGCGGGTCGAAAAGCAGGCCGAGCTTGCTGCCCTGCTCCCCCGCCGGGACGCAGCCCGCGCCGATGCGGCCCGCCATGCAGGCGATGCCGCCGCACTGGACGCTTTGACCGCCCAGCTGGAGCGGGCCAGAGCGGGCCTTGACGCCTGCGACGCGCTGGACAAGCTCTGCCGCGCACAGACCGCCGCCCGCAGCGAGGCCGACCTGGAACAGGCCAAAGCCCGCAAGGCGCGGGCCCAGCTGACCGCACTGGATGCAGAACTCGCCGCGCTGGACGCCGAAGCTGCCGCCCTCGGCGACCCGGAGACCCGGAACGTGGCCCTGACCGCTCAGGCCGAGCAGCTCACCCGCCGGGAGACCGCCCTCACCGCGCTGGCTCAAAGCCTGACCGAAGACCAGCACCGCACCCACGCAGCCCGACAGGCACAGGACGCCTACCGCACCGCAGCCGCCGCGCAGGAAGCCGCCCACGCGGAGCGGGACGCCTGCGAGCGGGCATTTCTGGACGCACAGGCCGGACTTCTGGCGCAGGGCCTTGCCGAAGGCACCCCCTGCCCCGTCTGCGGCAGTGTCCACCACCCGGCCAAAGCAGCGCTGCCTCACACCGCCCCCACCCAGGCGCAGGTGACCGCCGCCAAGCAGGCGGCCGAAGCGGCAGACCGCGAAGCGCAGGACCGCGCGGCCGCCGCCCGCGAAGCCCTCGCCGCCCAGCGGGAGGGCAAAGCCACCCTCCGCCGGGACGCCGAAAGCCTTCTGCCCGAACGCTTCACCTCGCCGGAGGGGCCGGTCGCTCTGACCGTGGCCCTGCTGAAAACGGCCCTTGCCGAGGAGACTGCCGCGCTCCAGACCGCACAGGCCGAGAACCGCGCAGCGCTGCAAAAGGCCACCGCCGACTGTGCCCGCCGCACCCGGCTGGATACCACCCGCAAGACCAAAACGGCCCAGCGCACTGCGCTGGAAGCAGCAGCGGCCTCTGCCGAACAGACTGCCGCTGCCCGCGAAGCCACGGCTGCGGCGCTGGAACAGCAGATCACCGAAGCCCGGCAGAGCGCACCGGCCAGCCGCGCCGAGGCCCAGCAGACGGTCGCCGACCTGACGGCCCAGCGCACTGCCCTGCGCACCGGCATGGAGCAGGCCGAAGCCGCCCGCCGCGCTGCGGAAAACGCCGTCGCTGCCGCCGAAGCTGCCGTGCAGGCCCTGCAAGACCAGCAGGCCCCGGAGACCGGGGCCGCAGACCTCGACGCTTTGCGCACCCGGCTCGCCGCGCTGCAAACGGCCCGCCAGCAGGCCGCCGAACAGGAAAAAGCCCTGACGGCCCAACTGGTGCCCAACCGCCGCGCCGCCGCCGACTACCGCCGCCTGGCCGCGGCCCGGCAGGTGCTGGAGACCCGCTGGCAGTGGGTCAACGCGCTGGCCTCCACAGCGGGCGGCACCCTGAGCAGCAAGCAGAAGATCAAACTGGAAGCCTACATCCAGATGCACTATCTCGACCGCATCCTCGTCCACGCCAACACCCGTCTGATGCAGATGACCGCCGGGCAGTACGAGCTGGAGCGGGTCGGGGCCGAGAACCAGCGCAGCCAGTCCGGCTTGGACCTCGGCGTCATCGACCACTACAACGGCACCCGCCGCAGTGTGAAGACCCTTTCCGGCGGCGAGAGCTTCAAGGCCTCGCTGGCGCTGGCGCTGGGCCTTTCGGACGAAGTCCAGAGTACGGCCGGCGGCATCCGGCTGGATACCCTCTTCCTCGACGAGGGCTTCGGCTCCCTCGACGACGAGAGTCTGGAACAGGCCATCCGGGTCCTCTCCGGCCTGACCGAAGGTGACCGGCTCGTGGGCATCATCTCCCACGTCGCCGCCCTCAAAGACCGCATCGACCATCAGGTCCTCGTCAAAAAGGCCCGCAGCGGGGGGAGTACAGTGGAGCTGATCGTGTAAACATGTCCGTTTTTCAGCCCTCTGTTCCGGCCCTGCCGACAAAAAAATCTCCGCGCAGCTGCGCGGAGATTTTTTGCCTTCTTATGGTTTTTCCTGTTCTTCGCTCGTGTAGAGCATCATCAGGTGGTTGGCCGAAGCTTCCAGCTGCTCTTTGGCCTGCCGGAGGTTCGCTTCCTCGGTCTCGTTCATCTTTTCGGGTTTGTCCTTCCGCAGGCAGCGGCGGAGGTTGGCCACATCGGCCTTGATGCGGTTCTTTTCGTCCTTGTCCAGCTCCTTTTTGCACTTGGACAGGGCCTCATCCACCTTGTAGGCCAGCACTTCGGCCTGATTGTGAAGTTCCAGCCGCTCTTTCCGGCGGCTGTCCTCGGCCTCATACGCGGCGGCATCCGCCATGGCGCGCTGGATCTCGTGTTCCGACAGGTTCGTGCTGCCGGTGATGGTGATGTTCTGCTCCCGCCCGGTGCCGAGGTCTTTGGCGGAGACCTTCACGACGCCGTTGACGTCGATGTCAAAGGTCACTTCGATCTGCGGTTTGGACGAGAAGCTGGCACGGATGCCGTTCAGCTTGAACTTGCCCAGGCTCTTGTTGTCCCGCGCAAAATGACGTTCTCCCTGCAGGACGTTGATCTCCACGCTGGTCTGCATCGGGCGCGCCGTCGTGAAGATCTGGCTCTTCCGGGTGGGGATCATGCTGTTGCGGGTGATGAGCGGGGTCGCCACGCCGCCCAGCGTCTCAATGGACAAGGTCAGCGGGGTGACATCCATCAGCACAAGGCCCTGTGCGGCAGCGCCGGAAGCACCAGCCAGCTTGCCGCCGCCCTGCAGCAGAGCGCCCTGGACCGCTGCGCCCATGGCGACGCATTCGTCCGGGTTCAGGCTGTGGCTGGGCTCGCAGCCCAGCAGCTCTTTGACCTGACGCTCTACGGCCGGCATCCGGGTGCTGCCGCCCACCAGAAGCACCTTGCCCAGCTGGCTGGCGGCGATGCCTGCATCCCGCAGGGCATTCTGCACCGGCTGCACGGTGCGGGCCAGCAGGTCGCCGGTCATCATCTCGAACTGCGGGCGGGTGAGCGTCAGGTCCAGATGGTGGGGGCCGTCTTTGCCCACCGCAATGAAGGGCAGGTTCAGCTGGGCGCTCAGCGCGCTGGACAGCTCCTTCTTGGCCTTTTCGGCCTCCTCTTTCAGGCGGCCCATGGCGGCGGGGTCGCGGCTCAGATCGATGCGGTCGGATTTCTTGAACTCCGCCACCGCATACTCCACGATCCGCTCGTCGAAATCATCGCCGCCCAGATGGGTGTCGCCGCCGGTGGCCAGCACCGTGAAGGTGCCATCCTCGATCTCGATGATGGAGACATCGAACGTGCCGCCGCCCAGGTCATAGACCAAAATCTTCTGCGGCGCTTCGTTGTCCAGACCGTAGGCCACCGCTGCGGCCGTAGGCTCGTTGATGATGCGCAGAACGTTCAGCCCCGCGATACGGCCTGCATCCTGCGTGGCCTTGCGCTGGCTGTCGTCAAAGTAGGCGGGCACCGTGATGACGGCCTCGGTCACCGGCTCGCCGAGGTAGCTCTCGGCGTCGCGGCGGATCTTCGTCAGGATCATGGCGCTGATCTCCTGCGGGGTCAGGTCTTTGCCGTCGATGTGGACCCGGTGGTCGGAACCCATGTAGCGCTTGATGCTGGAGATGGTGCGGCCGGAGTTGGTCGCGATCTGGCGCTTGGCCGCACCGCCCACCAGACGCTCACCGTCTCTGGTAAAGGCGACCACGCTGGGGGTGGTGCGTTCGCCCTCGGCATTGGCGATGACCACGGGCTTGCCGCCCTCGACCACTGCCACACAGGAGTTGGTCGTTCCAAGGTCGATTCCGATCACGTTGCTCATAGTGCTTGTCCTCTTTTCTTGCAGCACAGATTTTTTTCCAGAATCATCTTACCGATTTCCTATGACGATTTCATAGAACAAATGTAAAGAATTTGTGTTCCTGCCGATTTCATCGGTTCTCCAGCCCTTCGTTCATCAGCTCCGCCACGGTCTTCCGGGTCTCGTCCAGCCAGATCTCCGCGTCCGGTGCCCCCTCTTCCAGCTGGATGCAGAAGCCCTGCTCGGCCTCCGCCAGCTCCATCAGCGCCTTTTTGCGGGAGACATACCGCGTTTCGCACTGGGCGATGCGGAGCCGGATCTGCGGCGTATAGGAGACATCCGGCATCCCGCGGGCGGCACTCTGGGCGCGGCGGTAGTATTGCAGCGCGGCGGCGGCTTCCTGCCCGGAGGCCGCTGCGTCATCGCCAAGGGCGATCATAGCCTGCACTTCCCCGGCCTTGGCGGCTTTTTTCCACATCCGCCGGGCCTGTACCTTGCTGCGCCGGGCACCCCGGCCCTGATACAGGCAGTCGCCCAACAGCGCCAGCGCTTCGGCGCTGCCCGCCTCGACGGCTTTTTCATAGTGCTGCACTGCCTCGGCCCAGTTGCCCTGCCGCGCGGCATCGTAGCCCGCATCCAGTTCTTCCAGACCGGGGCCTTCGCTGCCCCGCTCCGACTTGAGCAGCCCGTTCAGGATGGAGCCATCCAGCGTAGCGGAATTGGTCCACGGGTCGATGACCACACCGTCGATGCCGTCGGTGTTCAGGGCATATTCCATGGCCTCCCGCATCCCGCGCTCGGCCATGGGCCGGGTGGCCGTGGCGCGCTCGGCTTCCGCCGTCTTCACCGAAGTGAACAGGGGCAGGTAGCTGCGCTCCTTCCGTGTGTGGAGCAGCCAGGGGTCCAGCCCTTCTGCCTTTTCCGCCGGGATGGGCATGGAAGCCCACGGGGCCGGGCCGCTCTGCGGGTCGGCTGCGGCATCCAGCGGCACCAGCACCCGCGTTTTCAGCTCCAGTGCATAGTTCAGGGCGTTCATCAGGTTCCAGAAATGCGTCTCGTTCTGCTCCCGGTAGAGCCGCTCCACGGCCTGCTCCACCACCGGGCAGCCCGTGCCCGCCGGGCTGTATTGGGGGGCGGCCTTTTTCTTCCGGCTGCCCACCGGGCGGAACCGCCGTGCGCTTTTCTCGTATGCCATTTGCATCACCCTTCTTTTTCCATCCGTCATAATAATTTATTATAGCAGGATTTTCCAAGTTTCACAATGGGGAAGACGCACCGCATTTTTCTGCAAAACAATAGCATTCCGACTTCGATTGTATTATAATATGCGATGGGAAATTTTCCCCCGATTTACATTTCAGAAAAGGAGTCTTTCGCCTTGAACAAAATGCTTACCCACCTGAACGGCTACAAGCGCGAGGCCGTCCTCGCGCCGCTGTTCAAGATGCTGGAAGCCACGTTCGACCTGTTTGTCCCTTTGGTCATGGCAGACATCGTCAACGTCGGCATTGCGGCGCACGACCTGCATTATATCCTTGTGCGGTGCGGCATCCTGCTGCTGCTCGCCGTCATCGGCCTGACCTGCAGCCTGACGGCCCAGTATTTCTCCGCCAAGGCCGCTGTGGGCTACTCCACCTCGCTGCGCCATGCGCTGTTCGCGCACATCCAGAAGCTCGGCTTCACCGAGATGGACACGCTGGGCACCAGCACCCTCATCACCCGCATGACCAGCGACATCAATCAGGTGCAGAGCGGCCTGAACCTCTTCCTCCGCCTGTTCCTGCGCAGCCCGTTCGTGGTGGTCGGTGCCATGGTCATGGCCTTCACGGTCAATGCGCGGGCCGCATGGATCTTCGTGGTGGCCATCCCGCTGCTGTCCATCGTGGTCTTCGGCGTTATGGTCCTGACCAGCCCGCTGTATAAGACCGCCCAGACCCGTCTGGACCGGGTGCTGGGCCTGACCCGCGAGAACCTGACCGGCGTTCGCGTTGTCCGCGCCTTTGACAAGGAGAAGAGCGAGATCGACCGCTTCGAGTCTGCCAACGACCTGCTGACCAAAATGCAGCTCCACGTCGGCCATCTCTCCTCCCTGATGAGCCCGCTGACCTACGTGATCATCAACCTGGCCATCGTGGCGCTGCTGTATGTGGGCAGCATCGAGATCAACATCGGCGGCATGGCAGCCGGTGATGTCATCGCGCTGGTCAACTACATGAACCAGATTCTGGTCGAGCTGGTCAAGCTGGCCAACCTCATCGTGCAGATCAGCAAGGCGCTGGCCTGCGCCAGCCGTGTGCAGGCGGTGCTGGACACGGAACCGGGGATGGCGTTCCCCGCTGCCCTTCCGGATGCCGTGGAGGCCGGCAAAGCCGACGACGCCGTCCGGTTCGACCATGTCAGCCTGACCTACGCCGGTGCCGGTGCCCCCAGCCTGTCGGACATCAGCTTCACGGCCAAACGCGGCCAGACCATCGGCGTCATCGGCGGCACGGGCAGCGGCAAATCCAGCCTCATCAACCTCATCCCCCGCTTCTACGATGCCACCGAGGGTTCGGTTGAGATCCTGGACCGTCCGGCGCAGGCATACCCGCGGGACGTTCTGCGCGGCAGTGTCAGCGTCGTCATGCAGAAAGCGCAGCTCTTCGGCGGCACCATCCGCTCGAACCTGCTCTGGGGCAACAAGAACGCCTCGGATACCGACCTGTGGGCCGCACTGGAAACGGCACAGGCCGCAGAATTCGTCAAGGCGAAGCCCCTTGGGCTGGACGAGCCGGTGGAGCAGGGCGGCCGGAACCTCTCCGGCGGCCAGAAGCAGCGCCTGACCATTGCCCGCGCACTGGTGGGCAAGCCCGACATCCTCATTCTGGACGACAGCGCCAGCGCTCTGGACTATGCCACCGATGCCGCCCTGCGCAAGGCACTGGCGGCTCTGCCCGGCAGCCTGACCGTCTTCATCGTCAGCCAGCGCGCCGCCAGCCTGCAGCACGCCGACCAGATCCTCGTTCTGGACGACGGCAAACTCGTCGGCCTCGGCAAACACGTCGACCTGCTGGCCTCCTGCCCGGTCTATGAGGAGATCTATGCCAGCCAGTTCAAGAAAGGGGATGCGCAGAAATGAGTGCAAAAGCAAAGAGCAGCCTGACCCCGGAACAGCGCAAGGCAACGCTCCGCCGGGTGCTGGAAAAGATCCGCCCCTACCGCTTTTTCGTGGGGTGCAGCCTCATCGTGGCCGCCGTGAGCGTGGCCGCCCAGCTGTATATCCCCATCCTCTGCGGCAGCGCCATCGACCTGATGCTCGGCAAGGGCCGTGTGGACTTTGCCGGTGTGATGCAGATCATCCTGCAGATCGTGGCCGTAGCCATCCTCGCAGCCTTTGCGCAGTGGCTGCTGAGCGTCTGCAACAATCGCATCACCTTCTCCGTCAGCCGCGACCTGCGCAATGCCGCCCTGCGGAAGATCCAGACCCTCCCCCTCTCCTACCTCGACAGCCACCCCTCCGGCGACATCGTCAGCCGGATGATCGCCGATGTGGACACCTTCGCCGACGGCCTGCTGATGGGCTTCACCCAGCTGTTCTCCGGCCTGCTGACCATCTTCGGCACCCTGCTGTTCATGCTGTGGGAGAATGTCCCCATCACGCTGGTGGTCGTCTGCATCACCCCGCTGAGCCTGGTGGTGGCCAGCTTCCTGGCCAAGCGCAGCTACAAGTATTTTCAGGGGCAGAGCACCGTGCGCGGTGAGCAGACCGCTCTGGTCAATGAGATGATCGAAGGCCAGAAGGTCGTGCAGGCCTTCGGCCACGAGGCCGAGAGCCTTGCCTCCTTTGACGAGGTGAACGCGCGGCTGCAGGATGTCAGCCTGAAGGCCATCTTCTTCTCCAGCATGACCAACCCCGCCACCCGCTTCGTCAACAACATCGTCTATGCAGGCGTCGGTCTGGTGGGTGCGATCTATGCTGTGGCGGGCGGCATCACCATCGGTCAGCTGAGCATCTTCCTCAACTACGCCAACCAGTACACCAAGCCCTTCAACGAGATCTCCGGCGTCGTCACCGAGCTGCAGAACGCACTGGCCTGCGCGGCCCGCGTCTTTGAGCTGCTGGACGCCGACGACCAGGTGCCCGAAGCCGAACACGCCAGGGTGCTGCAGCCGGACGGCCATGTGGAGCTGAAGGATGTCTCCTTCCGCTACCTGCCGGACCGCCCCCTCATCGAGGGCCTGAACCTGGACGTCAAGCCCGGCCAGCGCATTGCCATCGTCGGCCCCACCGGCTGCGGCAAGACCACCCTCATCAACCTGCTCATGCGGTTCTATGACGTCAACGGCGGCTCCATCACCGTCTCCGGCGACGACATCCGGAACGTGACCCGCGCTTCCCTGCGCGGCAGCTACGGCATGGTGCTGCAGGACACCTGGCTGCGCGCCGGCACCGTCCGCGAGAACATCGCCTACGGCAAGCCCGACGCCACCGACGAAGAGATCGTTGCCGCGGCCAAGGCAGCCCACGCCGACAGCTTCATCCGCCGCCTGCCGGACGGTTACGATACCGTCATCGCTGAGGACGGCGGCAACATCAGCCAGGGCCAGAAGCAGCTGCTCTGCATCGCCCGCGTCATGCTCTGCCTGCCGCCCATGCTGATCCTGGACGAGGCCACCTCCTCCATCGACACCCGCACCGAGGTGCGCATCCAGGCCGCGTTCGCCCGGATGATGCAGGGCCGCACGAGCTTCATCGTGGCCCACCGCCTGTCCACCATCCGCGAGGCCGATGTCATCCTTGTGATGAAGGACGGCCACATCGTGGAGCAGGGCAACCACGACGAACTGCTGGCCCAGGGCGGCTTCTACGCCAAGCTCTACAACAGCCAGTTCGAGGGCGTGGAGACCTGACCGGCACAAACAAAAAATGGGATGCTTGAAACAAGCATCCCATTTTTGTTTGCCAGAATCCTGCTGCCCGTCGTTTCAGACCGCCTCGACCACCACTGGCTCATCCGGCGGCGGGGTCAGCGTGGAGTGCGCCCGCACAAAGGCAGCCGCGCGCTGGCTGGCAATGCCCTGCCGCAGCTTCCGCAGGTCGTTGGACGGGAAGGTCCGCTCCCCGTTCCAGCCCTCCAGCGCAGCCTGCACCTCGGCCTCTGTGGGCCAGAGATGTTCCGTTTCGGCGACCAGCAGAAGCCCCAGACGCCCTCGCAGTTTCTGTTCCGCCTGAGCGTGAAGCTCCGCCCGGAACTGTTCCACCGTCTGGCCCTGCACTTTCAGGTATTGGTCAAAGTTGATGTTGTTCGCCTGCATCCGCAGGTTGAACTCCCGCTGCTCGGCAAAGTAGTTGCCCGCCACCAATTGCTTCGGCAGCGCGCCCTTCACCTCGCCGCCGAGCTGGTAGACCAGCTCCCGCTCGGCCAGCGTCTCGGCCTGGGCGCAGCGGGTCTTGTAGATCTCCCGCGCCACACGGTCCCGCAGGGCTTTTTTGCCCGCTTCGTCGGCGGCGCGGTCCTCGTCGCCGTGGTGGCGGTTGATCTCCAGTTCAAGGGTCAGTTTCCGGATGGGCCGTGGCCGGATGGGCTGCACAAAGCCGGTGTACCGCCCCAGCTCCAGCGGCGGCAGGCAGAAAAACTCCGCCCCCGCCCGGAACCCTTCAGCCCGGTTGACGGCCAGCAGTTCAAAGTCCGGGTCGGTCACCGGGACGAGCCGGTGCTCCTCCATCAGCTGCGCGAACAGCGGCGAAAAGCCTTCCAGAATGGCGCGGTTCACCGCTGCCGTCAGCAGGTCTTCTTCCTCTTTGGGCGCATCCGGTGCCGCCTGCTCGGCCTGCACCGCTGCTTCCAGCTCCTCGGCACTTGCCGAAAAGACCACCCGGCAGTCGCCCGGTTCCGGCATCCCAAAATGTTCCAGTTTCATGGCATTTCCTCCTCACCGCACAAATCCGGCCATCAGCAGCACCAGAACCACCGCCAGCGCAAAGTACAGCACTTCGGCCCCCAGCACGGCGCGGTCGCCTTCCACATACATCTTCTCCGGATCTTCCGGGTCATAATATAAGGTAACGGTCTCCCCGGCCGCAAAGCCCTTGCCCTTGGCCGCTTTCGGGTAATGGAGGCGGTGGCTGCCGCCTGCCGTCTCAAATTCCAGCACATAGGCCTGACCGTCCCGGCCCTGCGCGGTGCCCGCAACGCGGGCGGTGACCTTTTCGCCTTTTGTCTGCAAACGCCGCCGCGCAAGCACACTGCGCACCCCCATGCCGAACATGAGCGCCGCCCCGATGATAAAGATCAGAAAGTTGAACATGTGTGGTTCCCTCATTCCATCGTATTTTGCCGCAGGGCCCCCGGCCCCGGACAGCTCAGGTCTTATTGTATCATATTTCACCGAAAATTTCGCCCCATCGTCCTCATTCCGGTGCCAAAATTTCATCCGGAATTTTTGTCAGAAAAATTCGAAAAAAGCGCTTGACATTTCCGGTTTCCATGGTATAATTACTATCGTTCCGAGCG
>ERZ838483.1929-NODE-1929-length-14526-cov-39.304540_pt1 | contig 14526 bp, 10 predicted proteins | sample MGYA00519939_ERZ838483 | MGnify/ENA primary metagenome ERZ838483 (study PRJEB31850, sample SAMEA3708836) | human gut metagenome | biome: human gut; feature: human-associated habitat; material: faeces | place: China | collected 2014 ... | reverse complement strand
AAGGATTGCCTAGCAATAGGTGGAGACTTAAATATCAATCTTCTTAAACGGATGCGTAAGCATCCTAGAAGCCTAGACTTCAAATACAGAGTATTAAGTCGAGGTAGTTCACAGTATAATGAAGGAGCGAAAGAGGTGATACTAGTGAAATGGAGGAACAAATTGATTACTGTCATTTTACTATTATTTATTTTCCTTGAATTGTTTTCTATTTATAAGATTACCACTATGGCAACTTTTGAATTGAAACAGACAGTATTTACTTATGAATTAGGACAGGAAGTATCACAGAATATAGAGGATTATGTCATCTGTCCAGATAGAATAAAAAAATCACTTACTTTAAACTTGAAGCGTGTTAACTTGCATAAAGTAGGTAACTATAATGCAAGTATTGAATATGCAGGACGTGATTATGGCTTTAAGATTAAGATTGTAGATACAAAAAAACCAACAGTAAAACTTAAAAAGCTTGTTTATTATGTGAATCCTAATCAGCCACTCTATGCAAAAAATACAGTAGCTGAAGTCAATGATGCGTCTTTAACACAAATCTATTTCTTAAAGAAAGAAAATAGTGAAGAACTTGTGAAAGAGAAAACATATGAAAAGGTAGGTACATATATTGAACGTGTTGTAGTAAGAGATGAACAAGGTAATACATCTTTTCCAATGCGTATTAAAGTGATTGTAGCCAATGAGTTGGTTGTTCCTGTGATCAAAGGGGCAGAAGATAAAGTCATTCATATCGGGGATGCTTTTAACGCAAGAGAAGGTGTCACTGCATATGATAATGAAGATGGTGACTTAACAAATAAGATTGTTGTTACAGGTAAAGTACAGACTAATACTGTAGGACGTTATACTCTAACATATACAGTCACTGATAGTTCTAAGAATATGGCTAAGGTTACAAGAGTAGTGGAGGTTATTGAATGATCACATATATCTTTATGGCGATATGTATAGCAGTTTTTGTTTATATTAATTATTTTTCTAAGGACAATAAAACATCAGAAGCGATGCATTTAGGTGCTTTATATACACCTTATGTGAAAAATAGAGGAGAATATTGGCGATTTATTACATCTGCTTTTATTCATACGGAATTTCTTCATTTATTTATGAATATGTACTGTATCTTCTATTTAGGACGTATGTTTGAAACACTCCTTGGACCAGTACGTTATTTAATACTTGTCTTAGTATCTATTGTGATGAGTTCATTGGCTACTTATTACTATTCTTATAGAGATTCTAGTGTGGATAACTCTATCACAATTGGTGCAAGTGGTTTATTCTATGGCTTTTTAGGAGCTATTATTGGACTAGGTTTATTTAAAGGTGGTGCTTTCTTTGATTTATTAAGAGGCTATTTACCTTGTATTGCGATTAACCTTGCCTTTACTCTTATGAATTCTCGTATTTCTAAGACAGGACATGTAGGTGGATTAGTTGGTGGATACCTCACTATGTATATTATGTATCTCTTAAAAGTGATATGAGAATACTAATTGATGGAGATGCAACGCCAGATATTGAAAAAATCGCTTTTTTGTGTGATAAATATGATATAAAGATGATAGTGTATTGTGATATGAATCATTTCTTTGATTATGAATCAGTTATTATGTGTGATCAGGGGAATGATAGTGTTGATTATGCTATTTTAAAAGATGTGAAGAAGGGTGATCTTGTGATTACACAGGATTATGGTGAAGCAGGTATGCTTCTTACAAAAGGTGCGATTGTTGTTCATCCTTCAGGGTTTATTATTGATTCCAACAATATAGATTCACTTTTAATGACACGCTATATCAACGGAAAGATGCGTAAGCATCAACTTGTCAAAGGACCAAAGAAACGTACACAAGATACAAGAAAGAGATTTTTAAAAACAATAGAGGGGATTATATCAAATGAAATATAAGTTAATTGCATTAGACTTAGATGGTACATTAAAGAATTCAGAAAATAAAATTACTGATGAAACACGTAAGACACTTATTAAAGCACAGCAGTTAGGTGCAACAATTGTACTTGCATCAGGTAGACCAACACCTGGTTTAAGACATGAAGCAGCTGCACTTGAATTAGAAAAGTATGAAGGTTACTTATTATCATTCAATGGTGCTAAGGTAATGGATGCGAAAACAAGACAGACTATGTTTGAACAGCGTTTGACTATTGAGCAGGCTAAAAAAGCATATGAGGAAGCAAAGAAACATAATCTTGCGATTATGACATATTATGATGATGCTGTTTATACTGAAGATGTAGATGATCAGTATGTTAATATAGAAGGACGTATTAACGATATCGAAATTAAAAAGACTGAATCTTTTAAATCAATTTTAAGAGATCCTATTAATAAAGTATTATGTACAGGTGATCCTGAACATGTGGCTTCTGTATTAGAAGACTATAAGAGTGCATTCCCAGGTTTAAGTATTTACCGTTCTGCACCATTCTTTATTGAAGTTATGGCACCAAATATTGATAAAGCAGCTTCTTTAGATAAGCTAGTAAAGATGCTTCATCTTACAAAAGAAGAAGTGATTGCCTTTGGTGATGGATTCAATGACTTATCACTCATTGAATATGCAGGCTGTGGTGTCGCTATGGCCAATGCAGTAGATGAAGTCAAAGAAAGAGCCGATGTTGTCACTTTATCTAATGATGAAGATGGTATTGCGTATATGTTGAAGAAACTAGAGGAGGAGTTAAGAGATGAATCAAATGCCTAAAGATCCAGTGATGTTACTTAGCTGGTTAAATATGAAACTCAGAGACCAATATGAGGATCTTGCAGACTTATGTTATGACTATCATATTCCTATGCAGGAAATCGTAGATAAGATGGAAGCTATTGGTTACCATTACACATACAAATCAAATCAGTTCAAATAAGAGTGTATAACCACTCTTATTATTTTGCCTAAAATTTGTTTTATTTAGAACCAAAATAACGCGATAACGTTAAAAATATAAATATATGGAGGAAAAATGAAAAATGTTAGAGCTAAAAGATTTTGAAGAAGCAAAAAAGAGAGTAGACGAAGTGATCATTCCAACACCTTTGATTTATAGTCCAGCGTTCTCTAAAGAGTGTAGAAATATGGTTTATATCAAACCAGAAAACTTACAGAGAACAGGCGCATTTAAGATTAGAGGTGCTTATAATAAGATTATGAAGATGGATGATGAATCCAAGTCTAGAGGACTTATTGCATCAAGTGCAGGAAACCATGCCCAGGGTGTGGCTTATGCCGCCCAGCAGTTAGGTGTTAAGGCTACAATCGTTATGCCTGCTCATACTCCACTTATTAAAGTAGATGCTACTAAGGCATTAGGTGCTGAAGTGGTTCTTCATGGTGAAGTGTATGATGATGCATATAATAAGGCAGTAGAATTACAGAAAGAACATGGCTATACATTTGTACATCCATTTGATGATGAAGATGTCATTGAAGGTCAGGGAACCATTGCCTTAGAAATCCTCAAAGAATTACCAGATGCAGATATTATTCTTGTACCAGTTGGTGGTGGAGGATTGATTTCAGGTATTGCTTGTGCAGCTAAGAAAATTAATCCAACAGTGAAGATTATCGGTGTAGAACCAGAAGGAGCTGCAAGTGCCCTTGCTGCCATTAATGAAGATCGTGTTGTATCATTAAATGAAGCAGTAACTATTGCGGATGGCACAGCTGTTAAGACAATTGGTGAAAAGCCTTTTGAATATATTAAACAATATGTAGATGGTATTATCACAGTAAGTGATTATGAATTAATGGCGGCATTCTTAGTACTAGTAGAAAAACATAAACTTGTTGCTGAAAACTCAGGTATTCTTTCACTTGCTGCACTAAAGAAACTCAATGAAAAGAATAAGAAGGTTGTCTCACTGATTTCTGGTGGTAATATTGATGTACTTTCTATTTCTTCTATGATCAATAAGGGACTGATTGAAAGAGGAAGAATTTTCTCATTCTCATTACAGTTACCAGATAGTCCAGGTCAGTTGGAGAAGGTGGCTCATATTTTGAATGAATGTAATGCGAACGTTGTGACTGCAGATCATAACCAGTTCAAGAACTTCGCAAGATTCTCTGAAGTAGAATTGAGAGTGACTTGTGAAACAAATGGTGAAGCACATATTGTATCTATTATTGAAACATTTAAAAAGAATGGATTTGAAATCCAGCGTATTAACTAAGGAATAGCAATCAGCTATTCCTTTTTTATAAAATTAAGTAAAAATTTAGTTTTAATAGAATAATAATGGTGCTATAATGTGAAAAACAGATTTTTGAGAGGGGGATTTAAGTGTTAGAACTAAAGAATTTTGAAGAGGCAAAGAAGAGAGTGGATGAAGTCATTCTTCCTACACCTTTGATCTATAGCCCAGCTTTTTCTAAAGAAAGTAGAAATACTGTTTATATCAAACCAGAAAACTTACAGAGAACAGGCGCATTTAAAATTAGAGGTGCTTATAATAAGATCATGAAGATGGATGATGAATCCAAGTCTAGAGGACTTATTGCATCAAGTGCAGGAAACCATGCCCAGGGTGTGGCTTATGCCGCCCAGCAGTTAGGTGTTAAGGCTACAATCGTTATGCCTGCTCATACTCCACTTATTAAAGTAGATGCTACTAAGGCATTAGGTGCTGAAGTGGTTCTTCATGGTGAAGTGTATGATGATGCATATAATAAGGCAGTAGAATTACAGAAAGAACATGGCTATACATTTGTACATCCATTTGATGATGAAGATGTCATTGAAGGTCAGGGAACCATTGCCTTAGAAATCCTCAAAGAATTACCAGATGCAGATATTATTCTTGTACCAGTTGGTGGTGGAGGATTGATTTCAGGTATTGCTTGTGCAGCTAAGAAAATTAATCCAACAGTGAAGATTATCGGTGTAGAACCAGAAGGAGCTGCAAGTGCCCTTGCTGCCATTAATGAAGATCGTGTTGTATCATTAAATGAAGCAGTAACTATTGCGGATGGCACAGCTGTTAAGACAATTGGTGAAAAGCCTTTTGAATATATTAAACAATATGTAGATGGTATTATCACAGTCAGTGATTATGAGTTAATGGATGCATTCTTAGTACTTGTAGAAAAACATAAGCTTGTAGCTGAAAATTCAGGTATTCTTTCACTTGCTGCATTAAAGAAACTCAATGAAAAGAATAAGAAGGTTGTTTCGCTTGTATCAGGTGGTAACATCGATGTACTTTCTATTTCTTCTATGATCAATAAGGGACTTATTGAAAGAGGTAGAATCTTCTCATTCTCAGTACAGCTTCCAGATATTCCTGGACAGTTAGAAAAAGTTGCACATCTATTAAATGAATGTAATGCGAATGTTGTAGCGGTTGATCATAACCAGTTCAAGAACTTCGCAAGATTCTCAGAAGTAGAATTAAGAGTCACTTGTGAAACAAATGGTGAAGCACATATCGATACAATTGTTGAAACATTTAAACAGAATGGTTTAGAAATTCATCGTGTTAACTAGGGAATAACGTAACGTTATTCCTTTTTTCGTCTATTTCACTATTGTGCATTTTTTTGTGATATCCTATAGATAGGAGGAAAATTGATATGTTACTAGGAATTGATGTAGGAGGGACTTCTGTCAAATATGCAACATGCGATGAAAAGGGTCATTTATTTGACAAGGGGTCTTTTAAAACACCTTCTACTTTAGAAGACATGTATCAGGCTATTGAAACTATTTTTAAAGAAAGAGATGTTGATGGTATTGCGTTAAGTATGCCAGGAGCTGTTGCAAGTGATGAAGGTGTCATTTATGGTGCGTCTGCGATTGACTATATTCATGGTCCTAATATAAAGAAGGATCTAGAAGAAAGATTACAGACACGTGTAGAATTAGAAAATGATGCCAACTGTGCAGCACTTGCTGAAGTATGGCTAGGTGCCGCTAAAGATAATCAGGATTGCTGCTTTGTCGTATGTGGTACAGGTATTGGTGGTGCTGTGATTAAGGATAAGAAGATTCATAAGGGTAAACATCTTCATGGTGGTGAGTTTGGTTATATGATTAATAACTTTGATGCAGATTCACTTGAGTTTAACTTTTGGTCTCTTGATTCTACAGTTGCCATCGTCAAGGGTGTAGAAAAAGAACTAGGTGAAACATATGATGGACGTTATATTTTTGATCATGCCAATGAAAATGAAGTATTCAAGAAGTATGTCAATCGTTTCTATTATGCTCTTGCAGTAGGTATTTATAATATTCAATATTCCTATGATCCAGAAGTGATTATTATTGGTGGGGGCATCTCTGTAAGAGAAGATATGATTGATGAAATCAATAAGCGTTTAGATATTATTATAGACAAGATTGAACCAGCACGTATTAAGCCTGTTGTAAAGAAATGTGCCTTTGCGAATGATGCCAATATTATTGGTGCAATCTATCACTATTTAACAATTTCTAAATAGTAAAATAAAAAAATTTTTGAGTATTCATTTTTTGCTTGCTTACAATCTTAATATCGTTTATACTACAACAGAAGGAGTGAGAATATGAACGCAAACACAATTATGACAACTTCAGTTTTCGCAAACGTGTTTCCTAAGGGTTCTTATTTTCATTTTTTAGATTTCTTATTTTAAGGACATATCATCTATTGGTGATATGTCTTTTTCATAATTGAGGAGGTTGACTATGAAAGCTTATTTAATTTTAGAAGACGGACATGTGTTTGAAGGGGAAAGCTTTGGATATGAAAAAGAAGTCATAAGCGAATTTGTCTTCAATACTTCAATGACTGGTTATGTAGAAGTGTTGACAGACCCATCTTATGCAGGTCAGAGTGTTGTAATGACTTACCCACTTATTGGTAACTATGGTGTATGTTTAGAAGATCGGGAATCTGAACACCCATATGTTGAAGGATTTGTAGTAAACGAATTATCACGTTTAGGATCTAATTTTAGAAAGAATGAAGATTTAAATGATTATTTAGTACGTAATCATATCCCAGGTATCCAGGGAATTGATACACGTGCACTTACTAAGTTACTTCGTAATGATGGTTGTATGAACGGTATGATTACTACTCATAAGTATGAAGTAAGCGAAGTCATCGATAAGATTAAAGCATTCAAGGTACAGGGTGTTGTAAAGGCATGTACATGTAAAGAAAAACATACTGTAGGTACAGGCAGAATGAAAGTTGCTTTATATGACTTTGGTGCTAAGCGCAATATTGCGAATGAATTAGCAAAGAGAAACTGTGAAGTAACAGTATTCCCAGCCACTACACCTGCTTCTGAAGTATTAGAAGGTAACTTTGATGGTATTATGTTAAGTAACGGTCCTGGTGACCCAGCTGAAGTAACTGATATTATCGCAGAAGTGAAGAAATTATCAGAAAGCGGTATGCCAATTTTCGCAATTTGTCTTGGACATCAGTTAATGGCTCTTGCTCATGGCTTCAAGACAGAAAAATTAAAATATGGACATCATGGTGCAAACCATCCAGTTAAGGATTTAGACACTAACCGTGTTTATATCTCTACACAGAACCATAACTATGTCATCAAGGATGATTCAATTGATCCTGCAGTGGCAAAGGCTTGGTTTAGAAATGTAAATGATGGCACTATTGAAGGTGTTGAATATTTAAATAAGAATATCAAAACTGTTCAGTTCCACCCAGAAGCAAATGCTGGACCTAGAGATACTGAATATTTATTTGATGAGTTTATTAAGATGATGGAGGGAAAGTAGAATGCCTAAGAATAAAGATATAAAAAAGGTTCTTGTTATTGGATCAGGACCAATTATTATTGGACAGGCAGCTGAATTCGACTATGCAGGTACTCAGGCTTGTCGTGCATTAAAAGAAGAAGGAATTGAAGTCGTTCTTATTAACTCTAACCCTGCAACAATCATGACTGATAAGGATATTGCAGATCATGTTTATATTGAACCTTTAACAGTTCCTGTTGTTAAAAACTTAATCTTAAAAGAAAAACCAGATTCAATCTTACCAACTCTTGGTGGTCAGAATGCCTTAAATATTGCTATGGCACTTGATGATGAAGGTTTCTTAGAAGCACATAACGTACGTACTATCGGTACTAATACAACTACAATCAAGCTTGCAGAAGACCGTCTTGAATTTAAGGAATTAATGGAAAGAATCCATGAACCAGTGGCTGCTTCAACAGTTGTTAACCATGTAGATGATGCATTAGAATTTGCTGAAAAGATTGGTTACCCAGTAGTAGTAAGACCAGCATATACACTTGGTGGTACTGGTGGAGGTATTGCTGAAACTCCTGAAGAATTACATGATATCTGTACTAATGGTTTAAGATTATCACGTGTATCTCAGTGCTTAATTGAAAGATGTATTGCCGGTTGGAAGGAAATCGAATACGAAGTAATGAGAGATGGCAATGGTAACTGTATTACAGTATGTAATATGGAAAACGTTGACCCAGTAGGTGTTCATACTGGTGACTCTATCGTAGTAGCTCCTTCTCAGACTTTAGGTGATAAAGAATATCAGATGTTAAGAAGCTCTGCTTTAAATATCATCACTGCATTAAATATCAAGGGTGGATGTAACGTACAGTTCGCATTAAACCCAAATTCTTTTGAATATTGTGTTATCGAAGTTAACCCACGTGTCAGCCGTTCTTCAGCTTTAGCTTCTAAAGCAACTGGTTACCCAATTGCGAAGTTAGCTGCTAAGATTGCATTAGGTTATTCACTTGATGAAATCGTGAACGCTGTAACAGGTAAGACATATGCTTCTTATGAACCAACATTAGACTATATCGTATGTAAGATTCCTAAATGGCCATTCGATAAGTTCTATGGCGCATCAAGAAAACTTGGTACACAGATGAAGGCAACTGGTGAAGTTATGGCAATCTGTAATAACTTCGAAGGTGCTTTAATGAAAGCATTACGTTCACTTGAACAGAATGTATTCTATTTATCAATTCCTGAAATGGAAGGTAAAGACACAGAATACTTAAGAACTAAATTAAAAGATGTAGATGACCAGAGAATCTTCGCAGTAGCTGAAGCATTAAGACAGGGTATTACTGAAGAAGAAATCCATAATATCACTAAGATTGATTCATGGTTTATTGATAAGATCAAACATCTTGTAGAAATCGAAAATAGATTAAAGACAGAAGAATTAACTCCAGAATTATTAAAGGCTGCTAAGAGGGTTGAATTCCCAGATAGAGTTATTGCAGACTTAACTGGTAAAGATAAGAATGAAATTCATGATTATCGTTTAGAAAACAATATCACTGCTGCATTCAAGACAGTTGATACTTGTGCTGCAGAATTTGATGCTGAAACTCCATATTTCTATTCAGTATATGGTGGAGAACATGAAATTAAACCAGATAACGCTCGTAAGAAGGTTATGGTATTAGGTTCAGGACCAATCCGTATTGGACAGGGTATCGAATTCGACTATTGTTCAGTACATTGTGTATGGGCATTAAGAGCTGCTGGCTATGAAACAATCATCGTCAACAACAACCCAGAAACAGTTTCTACTGACTTCGATATCGCTGATAGATTATACTTTGAACCACTTACTCAGGAAGATGTTCAGAGCATTGTTGAACTTGAAAAACCAGATGGCGCAATCGTTCAGTTTGGTGGTCAGACAGCTATTAAGTTAACTCAGGACTTAATGGATATGGGAGTTCCTATCCTTGGTACTTCAGCTGATAGCGTAGATGCTGCAGAAGATAGAGAACGTTTTGATGAAGTCTTAGAAAAATGTGAAATCGATCGTCCTAGAGGGGCAACAGTATTTACTGTAGATGAAGCATTAGAAGTTGCAAATAAATTAGGTTACCCAGTACTTGTACGTCCATCATATGTATTAGGTGGTGCAGGTATGGAAATCGCCTTAAATGATGGTGATATCAAGAAGTTCATGAAGATCATCAACCGTCAGTTCCAGGAACATCCAATTCTTATCGATAAGTACTTATCAGGTAAGGAAGTAGAAGTAGATGCTGTATGTGATGAAAACGGCGTACTTATTCCTGGTGTTATGGAACACGTTGAAAGAGCTGGTGTTCACTCTGGTGATAGTATCTCAGTATATCCACCACAGAAGATCAAGCCTGAAATCAAGGCGGTTATCTGTGACTACACTCAGCGCTTAGCAAAAGCATTACACGTTATTGGATTAATCAACATCCAGTTCATCGTATATGAAGATGAAGTTTATGTAATCGAAGTAAACCCAAGATCTTCTCGTACAATTCCATATATCTCAAAGGTAACAGATATTCCAGTAGTAGATGTTGCAACTAAGGTTATCATGGGTCATTCAATCAAAGATCAGGGTTATGAATATGGCTTACAGCCAGAAAAAGAAACTGTTGCAGTTAAGATGCCAGTCTTCTCATTTGAAAAGATCAAGGGTGCTGAAATTTCACTTGGCCCAGAAATGAAATCTACAGGTGAAGTATTAGGTATCGCAAAGACATTTGATGAAGCAATCTATAAGGCATTCATTGGAACAGGTATCAACTTACCAAAGAAGAAGAATATCATCTGTACAATCAAGGACAGCTCTAAAGAAGAATTCTTACCAATCGCTAAGCAGTTCTATATGTTTGGATATGACCTTTATTCAACAGAAGGTACTTATAACTTCTTAAAGGAACATGATGTACCAGTTCATAGAGTTAACAGAATTGCGGAAAAGTCTAACACAATCTTTGACTTAATGTTAACTGATACTGTTGACTTAGTTATCGATATTCCTACAAGAAACGATAACTTAAAGGACGGTTTCTTAATCAGAAGATTTGCAGTTGAAGCAGGTATCCCTATCTATACATCATTAGATACAGCACAGGCATTAATCAACTGTCTAGAAAAGAGACATCAGGGTCCAACTTCATTAGTTGATATTACAAAATTAAAGTAAACACTTTAAGGCTATGATTTTGCATCATAGCCTTTTTTTCTATGTTTCACATGTGTTTGTTGATATAATTATGCATATACAAAGGAGGACGTAATTATGATTATTGCGGTAGTGGTGATTGTATTAATCGTTTTATATACAATCGCAACATACAATGGACTTGTTAAGTCTAAAAATAAGTGCCTTGCTGCATGGGCACAGATTGATGTTCAATTAAAAAGACGTGCAGATATGATTCCTAATATTGTAGAAACTGTAAAAGGTTATGCAAAGCATGAAAAGGAAACACTTGAAGGAGCTATTCGCGCAAGAAACAGTTATGTAACTGCTTCTACACCAGAAGAACAGCTTAAGAATGCGGGTGAATTAGAAAGATCATTAAGTCGTTTAATGATGCTTCAGGAAAGTTATCCTGATTTAAAGGCTAATACAAACTTCATGTCTTTACAGAATGATTTAAAGGAAACTGAAGATAAAATCAGTTATGCAAGACAGTTCTATAATGATGATGTTAAACAGTATGTGAATAAGTTAGAAATGTTCCCTTCTAATATCATTGCTTCAATGTTCCACTTTGAAAAGATGAACTTCTTTGAAGTGGATGAAGCATCTAAAGAAGTACCAAAGGTACAATTCTAATGAAACGCTTATTATCATTTCTTACAGTATTGTTGCTGTTGATGCCAACTGCAGTTGATGCATCAAGCACAAAAGTAAACAATATTGGCATTACCTGCCAAATTGATCAAAATGGTACAGCAACATTTGTAGAGAAATGGGATATGGATGTATCGGAAGGGACAGAAGGATACAAAATATTCAATGGTATGAATGATCAGCCATTGACACTTATTGGTGTCACTGATGATCGTGGGGTCACATACAAAAATATCGGTACATGGGATTCTGATGTTTCTAGAGAATCTAAGATTAATAAATGCGGTCTGATTAAAGATGGTGGTCACTATGAGTTGTGCTTTGGTTTAGGTGATTATGGGACACGTTCTTATACAATGGTTTACCAGATTGAGCATTTTGTGAATCAGTATAAGGACCAGCAGGGTATTAACTATGCTTTTATTAGTGATATGTCATTAGATGTTGCAGATGTCACAATTCATGTGACAGGTATGACACCCTATAGTAAAGAGAATGCAAAAATCTGGGCATTTGGTTATTCAGGTAGTGTGCATTTTGATAATGGTGGTGTTACTTTAAAAACAGACTCTTTAGGCAGTAATAAGATGCAGTTATTAATGGGTCTTGAAAGTAATTCTTATACATCACCTAATAAACGTCATGCAAGTGAAAAGTTTGAAGATGTTGTGAAGGATGCAAAAGAAGGATCTAGTTATTCTGGTGGCATGTCAAAAGCAGCGAAGATTATGATCTTTATCTTCATCATCTTTGTGATTGTAATGGTTGTCGTTATTATAGCTGCTGCTATTGTATTCTCGGATTCAGGTGTTGTATTTGAGAATGGACGTACAATTAAAGGTAAAGAAGTAACTCCATTTAGAGAAATTCCATGTAATAAAGATATATTCTTGTTCTATTATCTAGCTAAAAAACTGGATATTATAGGTGTTGGTGAGAGTCGTGAAAACCTTGTATCTGGATTTATCTTGAAATGGGTACGTGATGGTATAATCACAATTAGAGAAAAGGAAAGCGGCGCAATCGTCAAGAAAAAGAATTATGATATGTATCTTGATGTAGATGCAAAGTTTGAGAACAAGCAGGAAACAGCACTTTATAAGATGTTTATTCATGCGTCTAAAGATGGTGTTCTTCAAACAAAAGCATTTCAGAAATGGTGCAGCAAACATTATAAGAAGATAGATGATTGGTTCACTAAAGTGGATAATGTCACAGAAGATTCTATGAATAAGAATGGTTATGCGAAAACTAAAACTATTTATAAACGCTTATTATTCTGGAATATTCCACATGATCGTACAGTATGGACAGATAAAGCGTATGATCAATGTCTTTATGTATGGGGATTTAATAACTTCCTTGAGGATGAAGACAATATGAAAGAAAAAGCTGCCATTGAAGTTAAACTTTGGGATGAATATCTCATCTTTGCAGCAGTACTTGGTATTGCGGATCGTGTAGAAAAACAATTGAAGGTTGCGATTCCTCGTTATGAAGAAACATCAACTTACAATAATTTTCCAATTTACTACTATACACATACATTTGCACATAATAGTATGAGTGCAGCTTCTTCAGCTGCAAGTGCAGGACAAGGTGGTTCATCATCATTTAGTGGTGGTGGAGGCGGCTTCTCCGGTGGTGGAGGCGCCGGTGTCCGTTAAAGGCAGGATTTCCTGTCTTTTTTCTTGTAGAAGAAAAATAGTTGTCTATAATGAGTGACAGGAGGAATTTATGAAGAAGTTATTTAGTATATTCTTATCAATGGTACTTATCACGGGTTGTAGTACAACTTCTACACCGAAGAAAGAAGTATCAAACAATATCGAATCTCAAGTCACTTATATTAATGTAGGGCAGGGAGATTCAACACTTATTCAAAATAATAACCAAACAGTTCTTATTGATGCTGGACATGGTGATGGATACGAAAATGCCAGCTTGAATTATTTAAAGGAACACTATATCAATACACTTGATGCATTAATCTTAACGCATTGTGATGCGGATCATATAAATGATGCAAAGAATATTATTTATCAGTTAAATGTAAAAAAGATATATATGTCTAGTAGAACCTCTTCTTCTTATACATATATGAAACTATTAAATGCGATTAAAGAGAAGAAAAAGAAAATTACTGTGCCTAAGGTAGGAGATATCTTTCAGGTAGGTGCAGGCTCTATTGAATTTATTGGTGTAGGTGAAGGGGCACAAAACAATAATGACTCATCTTTATGTATGAGATATGATGATGGTTATCATCGTTTTGTCTTTACTGGTGATGCTGCAGAATCAATGGAAAAGAAACTAAACAATGTACAATGTGATGTATTCCAAGCAGGTCATCATGGTTCAGCTTATTCAAACAGCGATAATCTATTATCTAGAATGAAGGCAAGTTATGTCGTAGTGTCTTGTGGTAAAGACAATATGTATGGTCATCCTCATAAGGAAGCATTGCAGAGATTCTCTAGATATAATATGCAGGTTTATCGTACGGATGAATTGGGTACAATCCGTTGTGTTTCTAAGAAGAATAAATTGACCTTTAATGGTAAAGAAGAAATCACGACTACTCAAACAACACAATATATAGGATCTAGAAATACTAAGAAGTATCATACTGAAGATTGTCAGTATGTAAAAACGATTAGTGATAAGAATAAAGTTTACTTCAGTTCTTCACAGGAAGCACAAAATGAAGGCTATATTCCTTGTAAAGCATGCAACCCATAATGCATGCTTTTTATAATATTCAGGCACAAAAACAGGATATAAAATAAGAAAAATAATTTTTTGAATTTTCTTCAAAAAACACTTTACAAACGCCTGGATATTGGGTATTATAGACAGGCAGTCCGGGAGACGGGCTGAGACAGAACATTGAA
>ERZ838483.1923-NODE-1923-length-14593-cov-3.417733_pt1 | contig 14593 bp, 10 predicted proteins | sample MGYA00519939_ERZ838483 | MGnify/ENA primary metagenome ERZ838483 (study PRJEB31850, sample SAMEA3708836) | human gut metagenome | biome: human gut; feature: human-associated habitat; material: faeces | place: China | collected 2014 ... | reverse complement strand
CTGCCTGACAGATGCCGAGTCCGCTTACCATGCGCTTTGTGGAAAGCTTATCCATGGAGACTGCGGAAGCGAGAACGCCGCAGCCGACATACGGGATCTTCGCAAGTTCCAGGATTCCCTGAACCGTTCCGTCTTCCCCGTAAAGTCCGTGAAGGACCGGGAATACAACATCAACCGGAACTTTCTCGAATTTTCCGTTTTCTGTGACAATGAGACATTTCTCCTTTGCGTCCGGGGACAGGACTGCGCCCGCCTTTGCCTCTCTCCAGGTATCGTCCTTGATCTGAGCTAAAGAATCTACCTTTAACCAGTGACCATCCTCTGTGATTCCGACAAGGATGACGTTATATTTCTCCTGATCGATGTTTGCTGCCACATTCTGTACAGACATACAGGATACTACATGTTCTGATGACTGTCCGCCAAACAGGACAACGATATTTTTCTTTTCCATGACGATTTGATTCCTCTCTGATTTTCTAATAAATTTCTAAAAATCCCGGTCAGCGCCTGTGCACCCGAATGTGTTTTCAGATGTACAGGCACTGGACGGGCAGTTTTCTCATGTTATCGTTTAGATTATAGCACAACTGGGAATAATTACAAATAGGAAATAAAAGCAATTCTGAAGCGGAAAAATTCACGTTACTTTTCACGGGTAGGAATTTTCTGTTCAGAAAATATATGTTTATAAAAGTAAAAAGAAGGGAGTGTCATGAATCGAACCAACCAATTTTCCCTCTCCATTTTATGTTTTTTCATCTGTTTTCTCCTCGCCATGTCCGGGATCCGGGCACGGGATGAGGCGCTGGCTGCGGATATTGCCCCGAAGATCCTGCGTTTTCATGTCCTCGCGAACAGCGATTCCGCCAGAGATCAGGCATTAAAGCTCTACATAAAGGATCTTCTGCTGGAAAAGATCCGGGACGATGCCGCCGTAAAGCAGATTGCCGGAAAAGAGGAACTGAAAGCATATATTCTTTCTGAATCTTCCACACTGGAAGCCGATGCAGAAGACTTTATCCACAGTTTCGGCTATGATTACGGTGTACGTGTGGGGATCGAGACCTGCAGGTTTCCGGTGCGCACCTATGGGGACATGACATTTCCCGCCGGGATGTATGAAGCTGTCCGGGTGACCATCGGAAACGGTGCCGGGCACAACTTCTGGTGCGTCCTGTATCCATCCCTATGCTACACGGACAGCATTCATGCATCGATGCCGGAAGGATCGAAGGAGACATTGAAAAGTCTGATCCCGGAGGATGATTATGAAGCGTTGCTGCGCTCCGGACCACAACGCTCGCCGTCTGATGAGGAATCATCCGCAAAAAAAAGTGAGCAGGAAACTGCTTCCCTGCCCACTGTAAAGATCCGTTTCCGGATCGCCGAACTGTTTTCATAAAGGACGGCCTCCTTTGACCGCTCCCGGATTACTGGCTGAGCTTTAAATTTCCTTTTACCGCCCAGTCATAGGTCTCCATCGCCTGAAACAGCGCGAGATCACCCGTTTTCACTGCGATCTCCTTTGTCTTTAAGGCGTTCTGCTGCTGCATATACTCAAGACGTCCGATGGTCCCTAACTGCCATTTTCTGTCAGCCGTCTCCATCTTCGTCTTTTCCAGCTCGTAAGCTGCCTTTGCGGTCTGAAGCTCGTTTCTCTTCTGGAGAACATCGTTATAGAGATTTACGAGAGATGAGGAGACTTCTTCCTTCTCCTGCTTGATCGTGCGCTGTAAATTCTGGTACTCGACAGATCCGGCATCCTTATTATCGAGATCCAGCACATTGTAGCGGATCGTGAAGTTATTGTCCTGTGCCGCCTGTTTGTCCTTCTCCGGATTCATTCCGTCGATCCTTGCAAGATCCGCCGCCGGAACGTCCCTGATCTCCGGCACTGCGTCGTACTTCCAGCCAAGCATCGTGCAGAGTGTCTGGCGCAGCTTCTGCTCATTCGCCGTCAGTGTCAGCTTTGTCGCCTGAGTAGACTCCAACTGCTGTCTCGCAGAAAGGACCTGACTCTGGGTCGCAAGACCGTTGGCCGCCTGATTCTGGGTAGACTGATACACTGCGTTAAGAAGCGTAAGACCACTCTCTAAACTCTCCTCATTAAGCAGCAGCTGCTTATAACCGATCATGGCACTCTGGGCGCCGGCCTCCAGCGCTGCACGGTTCGCATCGATCACCTTGATATGCATCTGCTCCGGGGAGATCTGGGTCAAGCTGTCACCCATTAAAAGTACCTGCTCCGCCTGATAGTCCAGAAGCTCGGAATTGTAGACTAACTGGGCATATGTCGTCGGAGCCGTCGGGAGCATACCGATCAGGTCCTTCATCTGGTCTGTCATCCCGTTCATCTGATCCGCGGCATCCAGGATCGATGCCGATTTATCTGATAACTGGGATTTCAATTTTGCGACATCCTTGGATGCATCCTTTTTGTCGGAATAGGTCTCCTTCAACGTCTTAAACGTTGGGCTGTACACCTCAACAAGCTTCCCGATCTCGTCATATTCCAGCACATTATCCGCAAGCTTCTTCATCGTCGCATCATCGTACTCATTTCCCGGCTGGGATACAAATCCGTTTTCGTCCGCGATTCCGGTCGCCTCGACCGCCTTTGTCTTTGCAAACGAAGTCACAGGCGCTGCCGCAAGCGCAAGCGCAAGTGCCGCCGGGATCACACGTCCTGTCAAATTTCTTTTCATTCTGCTTCTCCTTTAGCTCTGTGATGAGGAACCGATATCGAGAAGTCCCTCAAGCGCCCACTGATAATTTTCGATCGCTCCTGTGAGATCCAGCTTCGCCGCCGTGTGGGATGCTTCACTGGAAAGCCATGCAGACTCTGCCTGAAGGTATTCCTGACGGCTCATCATCCCCAGCTCATTCTTCCGGTCAGCAGCCGCTTTATCGGCCTTTGCCGCCTCATAGAGCGTTTCCGATGCCTCATAGGCTTTCTGTTTCTGTTTCAGGTCCTTATACATAAGATCCAGAGAAGAACGGACGGAATCTTCCTGATCCTTGATATTTCTTGCCTTCGTGACTGCTCCGCCCGCCGATTTGGAACTCGTCATCCTTGTATCATACAGAGTGTAGTTCATCTCGATGGCCTTCGCCTCATCCTTCTTCGGATCAAAGGACGCGATCACGGAAAGATCCGGCTCCGGAACCTTCGCGATCTCCGGATCAGCGTTGTAATCCCAGCCCAACATTGTGATCAGCGTCTGTTTCTGGGTATTGAGACCGGATGCTGCCTGAAGAGCACTTCCGTTCGCGGAATTCAGTGCATCCTCCACGGTCAGAACATCCTCCTTCGACATCATTCCAAGATCCTTTTTCTTTAACGCCGCCTCGTAATTCTGCTTTGCGATCTCCTGATTTAAAAGGGCGATCTCATACTGGTCCTTTAAGGTCTCATAGGTCCGCATTGCTTCCCTCGCGGTCTTTGTCTTCTCATTTCTCGTGATGCGGAGTCCGCGGAGTGCAGAGGAACCACCGGCTCCCTTTCCCTTTGCGGCATCCTCCAGCTGCTGCGCGTATGCCCGCAGAGCATGCATATTTGCTTTATATCCTTTATACACGTCGCGGGATACTGTCTCGTCATACTGAACATCATTCGCATCCCGTTCCATTTCATCCGCCTCCGCGCGCAGATCCGCCGCCATCGCTGACATCTGATCCTTCGTAAGACCCGTGGATCCGCCCGGATTGTAATAATACTTCTGCAGCTGGTTCTGATAATCGGTATTGTAGCGCTCAATGAGTCCGGGGAGTTCCCAGTATTCCAGCGTGTTGTCCTTAAACTTTTCAAGCGCTGCTTCGTCATATTCTGTGACCGCGACGTCCTTCGTCGCAGCTAACGCAGGAATTCCGGTACCCGCTGCCGCTATGGAAAGACTTCCCATAAAAACGGCTGAGAGCATGATCAGACCTGCTTTTTTCCATTTATTTCGTCTCATAGGTTTCCCTCCATCTATGAGCATAACGATTTCATCGCAGAAACGCAATAACGTTTCTCTTACATTTTCTTTCCAAATACGGCAATCCGGTGGCAATTTTTATTCCCCCGGCTTCCGCTTCCAAAAGCAGGAAGCCCCGCAGAGCGTTCCGCATTCCGGCTGACCGCCTCCTGACCGGGCATCGGTCGTCTCTTGCAGACTCTGCAGGGATCCGCTTTCAATGTTCAAAGCTTTAATCTACGTCAACGATTTCTTTCTTATCCTGATTCTTTCCACTCATGATCACATAGAAGACCGGAAGAACAAGAAGTGCCATCGCCGTGGAGACGATCAGTCCGCCGACATCAACGAGTGCAAGTCCCTGCATCGTCTTACCGGCGTTTCCATAAGCCGCCGCCATCGGGATCATTGCCACGATCGTCGTGAGAGTTGTCATGAACATCGGGCGCATACGTGTCGCGCCGGCTTCAATGACCGCTTCCTTAAAGTCCATCGTTGCCCGGTACTGGTTCGCCGTATCGACGTACAAAATACCGTTGTTTACTACCGTTCCGACTAACATTAAGAAGCCTAACAGGGAAGTCATGCTGATCGGGCAGTCCACTAACCATAAGAACAGGAAGGAACCGATCAGAGCGAACGGGATCGTCGTCATCACCATGATGGAGAACTTCGGTGACTCGAACTGTGCAGCCATTACAACAAATACGAGGAATACGGCTGTGGCGATCGCCTGTCCCAGGGATGCAAACTCTTCGTTCATCATCTTTGTGGATGTGTTTTCCTGCATGGAGATCGTGCCGGATAAGTGCTTATCGATCACATCCTTCTGAATCTTCTGTTTTGTCGTGCTGTCCGCGCCCTCTGTCAGCGTACCGGTGATGGTCACCTGATACTGCTTATCACTCTTTGTGATACTCTGCGGGCTGTCCTTGAAGCCGATATCCGCGATATCCATAAGGGCTACGGATCCGCCGGTCGCTGTCGGAAGAACGATTCCCTGGAGCTTATCGATCGTATCGTACTCATCATCCGCGTACTCAACCTTTACATCGATATCATTTCCGTCAACATTCAGGGTCGTTGCCGTCGTTCCACTGACCATCATGTATACCTGGGAAGCAACGGCGGTCGGGGAAAGTCCCTCCGCTGCCGCCTTGACCGGATCCACATTGATCTTTACAAGCGGGGCGCTGTTTTCAAGGGAAGAGTGGATGTTTGTCGCATCCGGGCGCTTCTGGAGCTCGGAAACGATCTCATCCGATACTTTCTTTAAGTCATCGTACTGTGTGCTGACAAGAACATATTCGAGATCCTCCGCATTTCCCATGGACATCCCACTGCCCAGAGAGCTCTGGCTTTCCAGACTGACCGAACAATCCGACCATTTCTGCATATCGCGTTTCCATTCCTTGAGCACCTGATCCGTCTTTCTGCTTCTGTCATCCTTTAAATATGCCGTCAGGGTTGCTCCGCTTCCGCCCATATTCATGGAAAGTCCGGAGCTTCCGTAGGAGAGCATGTAGGAATCAAGATCCGGATCCTGTGTCACATAGTCCTCCGCTCTCTGAAGGATCTTATCGATCTCCTCGATCTTAAGACCCGGCTGGGTCTCAATCGTCACTGCGATCGTTCCCTGATCATCTGCCGGCATAAGCTCTGTCTTTAGCTTTGTCGCAAGGAACAGGGAGAAGATCACAAGCACAACGGCGGTTCCCATGACCATCGCTTTTTTCTTTAAAAGCTTCTCCATCAGGGAACGGTATCCGTTCTGCAGAGCTCTCATGATGCCGGAGGCCGGGGTATTTTCCTTCTCCTTCGGACGGTAGTACACGTAGCAGAGCGGTACAAGCGTCATCGCGGAGATCAGGGATGCGATCATACAGAATACGATCGTGAAGCCCAACGGCTTGAACATCTGTCCGCTCATTCCGGAGATCAGGGCTAACGGGATAAATACGACACAGGTCGTAACGGTACCGCCGATAATGGATTCCAGAACGGCTGCCGTACCATCGATCGCGGCTTTTCTCGTTTCAACAAAGCCGCCGCCCTTATCCGTAAAGCGGAAGCAGCTTTCCAGAACTACGATCGAGTTATCGACCATCATTCCGACGCCGAGAACCAGGCTCGACAGGGTGATAACGTTTAGCGTAAAGCCCATGACCTTCATGAGGATGAGCGCCGCTAAAATTGATACCGGGATGGAGGTTCCAACGATCAGGGATGCCTTGATATCACCGAAGAACAGCCAGATGATGAACATCGCGATAATGACTGCCATGATCATGGTCTGGAATACGCTTTTTAAGGAATCGCTGATCTGATCACTGTAATCGTTGACAACAACATACTCCAGAGACGGATCCTGTGCTTTTAACGTTTGCATTGTCTCCTGGACTGCCTTGGAAACGGTAATGTGGTCGCTGTCCTGATTTTTCTTGACACCGATCGTCATCGTGTCCTTGCCGTCGTAACGTCCGATACTGTCCTTTGCCTCAACGGTATTGTAAATATTGGCAACATCTTCCATATAAATGATGTTTCCGTTGCCCAGTGTGATCGGGATCTTCTTTAAAAGCTCCATCGTGTCAAAGGATGTTCCGGATGTCACGGAAAGCTCCTTGTTTCCAACGGAGGTACTTCCGATCGGCATGGAAAAGTCCGCAGACTTTAAAGCCGCAACAATCGTATTCATGTTCACATGATACTGGCTTAATTTTTCCGGGATCAGCTCCGCCTTGATGTAAGCCTCCTGACCACCGGATACGTCGACACTGGCTACGGAGGTCAGTTTTTCGATCTCCGGAACGATATCATCATTTACATAGTTATAGAGGTTATCCACGCTGTCATTGTTGACTGCGAGGGTGATGGACGGTGTACTGTTGATATCCATCTCGATGATCGTCGGGGTATCGACATCATCCGGGAGATCCGACTTGATCCCGTCCAGCTTTTTCTTTAAGTCATCGTAGGCTTTATCGATATTCTGATCATAGTCATACTGGACCAAGACTATTCCGAAATTTTCCGAAGACATACTGGTGACAGAATCGACACCGGAAAGCGTTCCGATCTCATCCTCTATCTTACTGATCACAAGCTGATCCACGTCATCCGGGCTCGCTCCCGGGTAGACTGCGCTGATGATAAGCATCGGCATCTCCATTTCCGGGATCAGCTCAAGCTGGGATGAAAAGATCGAGCTGAGACCGAATACGATCAGGCAGAGCACAACAAGAACGGTTGTGACCGGCCGTTTTAAGACCTTTTTGGTAAGTCCCATGTTCCTTGTGCCTCCTTATTTTGCTGCCGTTTCCGCGGCTTCTGTAGTCTCTTCTGCTGTTGTCTCACTGCTGTCGGCTGTCGTTTCCGCACTGTCATCACTGCCCTGAATATTCACAGCGGCGCCGTCATAAAGCTCCTTGGACCAGCTTGTGATGACCTCGTCATCATAGGAAAGTCCGGAAACGATCTGGATCTTGTCGGAATCGATGAGCCCGTCTTCCACCGGAGTCTTTTTCGCTGTTGCTGTCGCAGCATCATATGTATAGACGTAGGCATCTCCGTTGCTGTAGTTCACACAATCTGCCGGAACGACCATGACGTTGTCCGCCTTCTCCGCTGTCACATAAACCTTTACCATCGTTCCGCTGGCAAGTCCGTCCGCGTCCCCCAAGGTCGCTTTCACCTTGAAAAGTCCTGTGGACGCGTCCACCATGCTGCCGATCTCGGAGATCGCGCCGCTGTAATCCGTTCCGTTCTTCTCCACCGTCACAGGATCACCGATATTTAATCCCTTCATGACACGCTCCGACACGTTGAAGGTCAGTGTTTTTCCGCCTGCACCGGATACAACGCCTGCGACAGAACCGCCCGCAGACATATCATGCACCTGCACGCCGAACTGCTCTAAGACACCGGCGATCGGCGCGGTAACGACCGTGTTCTCGCTCTGGGTATCATAGTTTAATTTTGCGGAATCATACTGGAGCTTCGCCATGGACAGACCGCTTACCGCCTGCTCGTAGGCCTGGGCGGAAATATCCCCGCTCTCGTAGAGCGCCTTCATCCTGTTTACAGATGTCTGGGCATCATTTAAGGATACCTGGGTCGTATTTAACGTGATCCTTGCCGCGTCTAACTGCTTGTTGTCGATGCGGAACAGCTTCTGTCCCTTCTGTACGGTATCTCCCTGATTTACATAAACCTCCAGAACTTCTCCGCTTCCCTTCGGGATGATGTACACCTGATCGGCCGGTTCCACGGTACCTGTCAGTCCTGTGGAAAGTTCAATATTTCCTGTCTCCGGTGTCTGGACGACGACGGTCGGGTTCGGAACGGCCTCGATCGGCTCTTCTTTTTTCGTAAATCTTGTGAACATCAGGGCTCCAAATGCACCGACGCATACAAGCCCGATTACGATCTTACCTGCTTTCTTCATGGTTCCTCCTCATTTTCTGTAACATGCTGCTGTGGTACGACTCCGGTTGTTCTGTTTTTATGAACGTCCCTCGTCTGTTTTCTTCCTGCTGCCCTCTGTTTTATATCCACATATGCCATAATGGAGCATATGGATATGACGTTTGTAATATTCGGAAGCTTCCGTTCTCGACTCGCCGTCCCGGAAAAAACGTTTGAGTGACATGATGAATACGATCATGTGCATCTCGATCAGCTCGAAAAACTCCTGATGATCCAGATCACATTTCTCTTTGTTGACATGTTCATACAACAGTTTTAAAAATTTCCGGTTTGCCTCCATCGCCTCCGGGTTCGAATCCGGTCCGCCTTTGAATAGTTCTACCAGTCTTGCGCTGTTGACCAGGTTGTGAAAGATCGCTGACAACCCTGAATCCTCAAGCCGGTCCATCCCGAGATCAAAGATCTGCTCCAGGACCTCCCATAGGTCTCCGCCGTTTTCGTCCAGCATCGTGATGTACGATGTGAAATGCTGTTCCGCCTGGTTGCAGATCAGCCATTTTAACAGATCCTGTTTATCTTCAAAATATGTGTAAAAGCTTCCTCTCGATATATCCGCGTCGTGAACGATCCGGTTGATCGACACTTCCTCCGGAGTTACCCTCATAAATTCCTTTGCCGCCGCAGCCCGAATTGCTTCGATCTTTTCCTTCGGAAGCCGCATAAACCGTTCGGTCGGCATAATTCCATCTCCCCTCTTCTATAAAAACCGATTCAAAAAGTGACAACCCGTCACCATTATAGTGACACCCTGTCATTCTGTCAATATCTGTTTTTCCAGTTTATAATGATTTTATATTTTCGTAAGGTTTGCAAAATTTCTGTATAGAAACTCCTGCCTCCGGTCCGATCCCGTCTGTGATTTCCGCTGTTTTGCTCAGCCTACCATGCCCATGTTTCAGAATTGTTTTCCGATTGTTGCAGTTTCATGAATCCTGCAGATTTTCCCGGAAATATCGGATTGTACAGGAATAAATACCAATTCATAGCATGTTTGTAGGAATTGCTTCTTGCATATTTTTCTCAATACAGGTATAATATCATTGCATCACCTAGTAAGTGACTAGGTTTAGTCCCGGCAGACGGAACGTATCCCGGAGATCAGCTCCGGTGCCGGTTCATATCTGTCCGGAAATTGCTGAAACCTACATTTTTATCTTATATAAAATACATGGAGGAATCCGATATGTCAGAACCATTATTAAATGTAAAAAATCTCTCCGTGGATGTGGAAGACAAATCCATTCTTCACGGGATCAACTTAACGATCAACAAAGGCGAGACCCACGTTCTCATGGGACCGAATGGTGCCGGAAAATCCACCCTCGGATGTACCTTAATGGGAAACCCGAATTACCACGTCACGGACGGTGAGATCTTCTTTGGCGGTGAGAATATCACAAAAGAGGCAGCTGACAAGCGCGCCCGCCTCGGTATGTTCCTCTCCTTCCAGAACCCGCTGGAAGTTCCGGGAATCTCCCTCTCCAACTTCATCCGCAGCGCCCTCTCCGCAAGAACCGGAAAGAATGTCCGCATCTGGGATTTCAATAAAGAACTCCAGAAAGCCATGGAGGTTCTCGACATAGATCCATCCTACGGCTTCCGTGATCTGAACGTCGGCTTCTCCGGCGGTGAGAAAAAGAAAGCGGAGATCCTGCAGCTTCTCCTCTTAAATCCGTCCCTGGCGATCCTCGATGAGACAGACTCCGGTCTCGATGTCGACGCGGTCCGCACCGTTTCCAAGGGAATCGAGGAGTACCAGAAGAGCAAGGACGGCGCCCTTCTCATCATCACCCACAGCACCAGAATTCTCGAATCTCTCCATGTGGACAAGACCCATGTCCTCGTCGATGGACATCTTGTCGCAGAGGGTGACGGCTCTCTCGTCGATGAGATCAATGAGAACGGCTTCGAGCAGTTTATCGCTTCCGCGAACGAGAAGGGAGAGAACAACTAATGAAGGAAAAGACGTATGTTGAGGACGTTGACCGCAACATGTACGACTTCCGCAATGACGAGAAGGACGCTTACCGTATTAAAAACGGTCTCACCGAGGACATTGTGGAAAAGATCTCCGAGGAGAAACATGACCCGGAGTGGATGCATGATTTCCGGTTAAATTCCTTAAAAGTATATAATGAAATGAAGGTTCCGGACTGGGGCCCGTCCATCGAAGGCTTAAACATGGACAACATCGCGACCTACGTCCGTGCCAACACAAAGATGAAAGGGGACTGGTCCGAGGTCCCGGAGGAGATCAAGGACACCTTCGAAAAGCTTGGGATCCCGCAGGCGGAGCGCACCTCCCTCGCAGGCGTGGGTGCCCAGTACGACTCCGAGCTCGTCTACCACAACGTCCGCAAGGAAGTTGCGGAGCAGGGCGTCATCTACACCGATATGGAGAGCGCCCTGACCGGCGAATACGCCGATATGGTAAAAGAACACTTCATGAAGCTCGTGACGCCTCATGACCACAAATTTGCCGCTCTGCACGGTGCGGTATGGTCCGGCGGCTCCTTCGTCTATGTTCCGAAGGGAGTTTCCGTCGAGATCCCGCTGCAGTCCTACTTCCGTTTAAACGCCGCAGGTGCCGGACAGTTTGAGCACACTCTGATCATCGTCGATGAGGGCGCGTCCTTACACTTCATCGAGGGATGTTCTGCACCGAAGTACAATGTGGCTAACCTCCATGCCGGCTGTGTCGAGCTTTACATCGGAAAAAACGCAAAGCTCCGCTACTCTACGATCGAAAACTGGTCGAAAAACATGTACAATTTAAACACAAAACGGGCGAAGGTCGAGGAAGGCGGAGTCATCGAGTGGGTATCCGGTTCCTTCGGTTCCCATGTTTCTTACCTCTACCCGATGAGCGTGTTGAACGGTGAGGGCGCAAGATCCGAATTCACCGGAATCACATTCGCCGGTAAGGGACAGAACCTTGATACCGGATGTAAGGTGGTCCACAACGCTCCGAAGACTTCTTCCTATGTAAATACGAGATCGATCTCCAAGGACGGCGGGATCAGCACCTTCCGAAGCTCCGTTGTCGTATCCGCGAAGGCAAAGGGCAGCAAATCTGCTGTCTCCTGCCAGTCCCTGATGCTCGACGATATCTCCCGTTCCGACACGATCCCGGCAATGGATATCCGCACAAAGGACGCCGATGTCGGACACGAGGCAAAGATCGGCCGTATCAGCGATGACGCCGTCTTCTATCTGATGTCCCGCGGTATCTCCGAGGAGGACGCGAGAGCCCTGATCGTCAGCGGCTTCGCCGACAATGTCTCGAAGGAGCTTCCGCTTGAATACGCGGTGGAGATGAACAATCTGATCCATCTGGAAATGAAAGGAAGTATTGGATGATGGAGAACATGAAGATCAACCAGCTCCCTTCCAAGACATGGAACTGGCTGAAAATGAATGAGACTGCGGTCTCCGGGATTTCTGTCTCCGGAGCGCATGAAGGAAACCTTGAGATCCCGGAAAGGATCACAAAGACTGTCTGCCCTGCCGGTCTTCCGGACCGTTTTAAGGATGTCGCTGGCGGCATGGGATCCGATATGGATATGCTGGTAAAGGAAAGTTCCGCGGGTGCAGTACTGCTCTCTGCTGACAGCGATGTCTCCGGGGAACCGGCGCGGATCAGATTTGCCTACGGTGCTTTTGAGCACAGCCTGAACACCTTTGGAATTCTGGCAAAAGAAGGAAGCAATATGACCGTTATCATGGATATGGCGGCTGAACGAAGCGTCGATCCTGAACGGACCGGAAGTCCCAGCCCGGTCGGAGAAAATCCTGCTGCCGTCTCCCAGTCTGAACACACCGGACTTTCCGCCGTGCAGACGAAATTGATTCTGGAAAAAGACGCGAAGGTGACTCTCGTCCAGATCATCCGCAACAAAAACGCGAAGACCGTTTTGAACGATATCGGGGCAAAGGTTGCTGACGGTGCGAAACTCTCCGTCATCCACTTATTCCTTGGCGGTGACCGGGTCTACAACGGCTGTAAGGCTGAACTTATCGGCAAAAAGAGTAATTTTACAGCAGACATCGCCTACACAGTTGCCGATGACTGCGTGCTCGATATGAACTACGTGGCACTCCACGAGGGAAAGAAATCCGTCAGTGAGATCAGGACCGACGGCGTACTCCATGAAAACGCGAGAAAGCTGTTCCGCGGGACCATCGACTTTAAGAAGGGCGCTGCGGGGGCTGTCGGGAACGAGAAAGAGGACGTTCTTCTTCTCGACGACGATGTGGTCAACCAGACGATCCCGCTGATCCTCTGCGCCGAGGAGGATGTGGAAGGAAACCATGGTGCCACCATCGGAAAGCTGGATGAGGACCTTGTATTCTATCTGGAAAGCCGCGGCATGGCTCTCGCCGAGATCTACAAAATGATGGCGAAAGCAAGGATCGACGCGGTTCTCCGTTTCGTACCTGATGAGAAGACGAAGGCAGACGTTGCCTCCTACTTAGAAAGCGAGGGTTCCAATGGATGTAAATAAGATCCGGGAAGATTTCCCGCTGTTAAAGAATCGTGACATTATCTACCTGGACAATGCGGCGACTTCCCAGAAGCCCGCATGTGTTCTGGATGCGGAAAAGCGGTTTTATGAGAAATATAACGCAAACCCGTTCCGCGGTCTCTACGAGTTGAGTGAAGAGGCGACGGAATGCTACGAGGACGCGAGAAAGACGGTCGCTGACTTCCTTCACGCGTCATGTCCGGAGGAGATCGTGTTTACGAGAAACGCCACAGAGAGCCTGAATCTTGCGGCCTGCACCCTCTCTGAGTACCTGTTAAAGCCGGGCGATGAGATCATTGTCAGCATCATGGAGCACCACAGCAATATTCTCCCGTGGCAGCAGGCCGCAAAGCGTTACGGCGCGACGGTAAAATATTTAGAATGCGACATGGACGGAACGATCCCGGCTGAACGTCTGGAGAGCATGATCACGGACCGCACAAAGATCGCGGCGATCACACAGATCTCCAATGTTCTCGGATGCAGGAATGATTTAAAGACATTCGCTGAGATCTGCCACCGCCACGGTGTGATCCTGGTCGGTGATGGTGCCCAGAGCGTTCCGCATATCGCTGTTGACGTGCAGGATCTGGGTGTGGATTTTCTTTCTTTCTCCGGTCACAAAATGCTGGCTCCAATGGGAATCGGCGCTCTTTACGGAAAGAAAGAGCTTCTTGAAAAGCTTCCGCCCTTCCTCACCGGAGGCGAGATGATCGAATCTGTCACAAGAGAGGGCGCTGTCTGGGCAGAGGTTCCGCATAAGTTCGAGGCGGGAACCGTCAATGCCGGAGGCGCTTACGCGCTGGCTGAGGCAGTCCGCTACATGAAAAATATCGGTTTCGACGCAATCGAGGCACAGGAGAACAGGCTCACGAGAATCGCCTACGAGGGCATGATGAATATTCCCGGAATCCGTGTTCTCGGAAGCAGCGATCCGGACAACCATCACGGAATCCTGTCCTTCGCTGTCGACGGCGTTCACCCCCATGATGTGGCAGAGATCTTAAACGCTGACAATATCTGTGTCCGCGCCGGTCACCACTGCGCACAGCCGCTGTTACAGTACCTTGGAACCGCCTCCACGACGCGTGTGAGCCTCGCGTTCTACAATACAGAGGATGAGATCCGTGCATTCCTTGAGAGTCTTGGCGGATTAAGGAGAAAAATGGGATATGAGTAATACATTTTATAATGAAATTTTAATTGAACACAATCTTCATCCGACTCACAAGCATGAGCTGCCGGACGCAAACCTCGTCTTAGAGGGCGTAAACCCGAGCTGCGGTGATGATATCTGGCTGAAATTAAAAGTCGAGAACGATGAGATCGTCGACGGAGCTTTCGTCGGAGACGGCTGCGCAATCTCCCAGGCCTCCGCAGATATGATGTTAGATTTGATCATTGGAAAGAAAAAGGATGAGGCGCTGCGCCTCGCGAACCTGTTTCTTGAGATGATCAAAGGAACTGCAAAGGGCGATGAACTGGAACCTCTGGAGGAAGCTTCCATCTTACAGGATGTGTCCCATATGCCGGCGCGGGTCAAGTGCGCGGTGCTGGGCTGGCATACGATGGAGGAGATGTTTAAGAAGGCAGCTGAAGGGAAAATGATTCCAGACAGCT
>ERZ838483.1920-NODE-1920-length-14638-cov-4.023863_pt1 | contig 14638 bp, 10 predicted proteins | sample MGYA00519939_ERZ838483 | MGnify/ENA primary metagenome ERZ838483 (study PRJEB31850, sample SAMEA3708836) | human gut metagenome | biome: human gut; feature: human-associated habitat; material: faeces | place: China | collected 2014 ... | reverse complement strand
AACTGGTCGGTCTGGAACTCCATGCGCCATTTGCGGTGGGGCATCACGCTGTGGGCCTTGCCCACCTCCGCACTGCCCCGGTACAGCAGCAGGGGCACGGTGGGGGTGTCGGCACCGCTTTTCTGCACATACAGCCCGGCGCGGGAATGCTCTGCTCCCTCCATGCGGGTGTTGACGGTGGCATCCAGCAGCACAAAAGCGCCGGAACAGCCGGTCTGGCGCAGACAGCGGCACAGCGGCTCGATCATTTCCTCCTCCAGCGCGTTCAGCACCTCGGGGGAGTCGTTCAGCTGGGCAAAGGACATCTGCCGCAAAGCAAGCTCCTTGTCCACCTCTGCGCTCATGTCCTCGGACAGGTTCACGCCCATGACCGCCAACTGGTCAAAATAGCGCTCCATATCGTTCTGGAACACCGAAAACTGGATCTGCAGACTGCGGCTGATGTCCTTTTTGGTGTTGTGCAGGCTGGCAAACAGGAACAGCGCCGCGCCAAAGGTCAACACCAGCAGCACCACCAGCAGCAGGCAGGCCCACAGCAGCCGGCTGCTCATGGGGCTTTGGCGGATCTTTTCACGGTGCCGGTCAACAAAGTGCATCAAAGTCCCTCCTTTCCGGCTGAGCGGCAGGCTCAGGCATTGTCACACAGCAGCTGCCATGTTTCCTCGGCAAGGGCTTCCAGCGTTTCGCCGTCCGCAAGGCGCTGGGGGTAGTCCTTCTGGCGCTGGCGCAGGCTGTCGTACAAGGTTTTGGCCTTGGCGTGGTACCCCACGATGCCCGGTTCGGACAGGGGGGTGTTCTGGATGCGCATTTCGTTGTAGACGTCGTACAGCCGCTGATAGCTCTGCTGCTCAAAGGGATAGTCCGCAATGGCGTCAAAGGCGGCGCTGGACACCGGCATGTAGCCGGTATCGGCGGCAAATTCCAGATTGCGCTGCTGTTCGGTGAGCCAGCGCAGGAACACGGCGGCGGCTTCGGCCTTCTGGCCGGTGGTCTTAAAGGCGCACAGGCCCACACCGGCCTGCGGCATCAGGGGCGTGGCGGTGCCTGCGGCGTGGGGCAGGGGAGCCAGCAGCAGGTCGGTGGGCTCGGTGGTGTTGTCCGGGTAGGTGACGAAATCATTGTAATAAAGGATGGCCGCAGAGCTGCCAAGGCCCGCCAGCGTCTCGCCGGTCATCACCTGCGTGTTGGAGTACAGGTCCGAGATCAGAATATCGCCCTGCACCAGCGCCCGGGCAAACTCCATCCACGAAGCGCGGAAGGTCTCGTTGGTCAGATCGTACCAGCTGCCCTTGTACAGCTCGCCGCTGCCCTGCTCCAGCGCGTTCAGCTCCACCAGACGCAGGGGGTAATCCAGTGCGCAGAAGGGCTTGCCCTGCGACCACTGCCGGTAGGCGCCCGCCATTTCAAAAAAGCCGTCCCATGTGGCAAGGGTGGAAAGCTGCGCCCCGGTGTCCGCCGCAAACCGGGCGTACTGGGAGCCGTTCAAAAAGATGAGCTGGGTGGATTTGGACACCGGGAACACCACCTGCTTCCCGTCAATGATGCCGTCCTGCACAAAGCCGGGCACATAGGCCGCCATGTCCTCGGCGGTGAACCAGTCGTTCCAGTCCACAAGGTTCTCAATGCCCAGACCGCTGGCGTCCGCGGAATGGGCCGAGAACAGGTCCGGCAGGTCCAGCGCGCCGGGCTTGCCGGCCTTGGCGTCCTGCAGCTGGCCGCCGATGGCGGCGCTGTTGGTCATGTTGGTCACGTTGAGCAGGATGCCCTTCTCTCTGCCCACCGTGTCGTTGAACTCGGTCAGCAGGCGGTTCATGGGCGAGTCCGCCTGTTCGCCGTACACATGCCAGATGCTGAGCATGGTGGGGTCCTTGGGAGAAAGCAGGGTCTTGCTGCCGCCGCAGCCCGCAAGAGCCAGACCGGGGACAAGCGCCGCAAGCTTTAAAAATGTCCTTCGTTTCATTTTTCATGACTCCTTTCCGCACATTGCAGCCAGAAGGGAAACCCGGCACAGGCAGGGCTGCAGCTGCCCGTTTTGAGGGGGAAAACGCCCCCAAATCCCCCCAATTTTGGGCTTTTTGGGGGGATTTTTTGAGGGGGAAGCCCAAAACCCCAAAAATTTTTTTGGAATTGCCCCCCAAAAACGGCTTTTCTGAGGGGGCAATTTTTTCCCGGGTATGATACAGTACAAACAGAAGAGGTCCCGCGCCGGTGCAGAAAGCCTGTCGCTGTGCACAAAACGTGTCAACGGGCAACTGCGGATTCTATTCATAAGAATAGCATAAGATGGAGCGGACTGCAAGTGCAGAGAATACCCAAACCAGCCCCCCTAAAAAGCAGGGGGACAAACAGAAAGGAGCACCCCCATGAAAGAGATGAACCGACGCGAATTCCTCACCCTCTCCGGCGCAGCCGTTGTGGCGCTCTCGCTGGCAGGCTGCGGCGGCGGGCCCTCCGCACCTCCCACACCTCCGGCCTCTGAGAGCAAAGAGATGGCCCTGTTCAGAGCCATCAACGAGGTCTGGTATGAAGTCAACAGAGAAGTAGTCCCCAATCCCAAACTTCAGATCTGCAAGTCTGTGGTCTACTGTCAGGAGGCTGCCGACCTCGCAAAGTTTACAGCCAGCCCCTTTGAAACCTATGAACCTGAAGTAGACGAGGAGGATTTCCGCAAATGGAACTTGCCTGATGATGTATTCCACGAGTACCAACTCCGTGAGTCTGAAATGATACAGGAAATCAGGAACAAATATGGAAACGGAAGCTATCGGGGGACTGCGGGAGTTTCTAACGGCACCCATGATGGTATGCAATTAAATCAACTGTATCCTCGTAATCCGAGCGAGGTCAGGGAGTTTGTGCGGCGTCTGGCCGGGCATGGACTGGCGAGTCTGCATCCCGAGCAGTGGATGATCGGGCTCTACTGCCCCACCATTAAGGGCAAGACCTATACGGTGGCGGTAATGGTAAACTTTGCACCGATCTGAAGCGGGGCAGGGATGCACGGACTTCCCGCAAGTCCCGAACCGTAATCTATAAAATATTGTATCGAAAGGAGCACCCCCATGAAAAAGATGAACCGACGCGAATTCCTCACCCTCTCCGGCGCATCGGTCGCCCTGCTGGCACTGGCTGCCTGCGGCAGCACCCCTTCCACGCCCGTGGCGCCCGCTGGCAGCAAGGAAGCCGAGCTGCTGGCAGCTATCAACAAGGTCTGGAATGAAAAGTTTAATGCAGGTAAGGTTGACCATGAGCAGCTGACCCTCAATCAGGATGCGGTGGGCGCTATAAGGGCTTACGGGCGTGTTTTTGAAGAGGCCAACGAGACACCGCATACGCTTAATGACTCTGACAACAAGCTCATTTTTGGGGAACTCAATGGACTTGAGGACAAGATACTGAACAAGTATGGCAAGGACAGTTTGGCAGGTATGGCCGGCCTCTCCGAACCGTCTACCGAGAGAGAGGTGGCTCTGGAGGATGCGTATTCTTGCGAGGATGCTGCCGTTCGGGCTTTTGTAGCAAAACTGCTGGACAATTCTAATAGCGCCAAGGCAGAGTTCATCAGCATCTACTGCCCGGTGGTTCAGGGCAAGACCTACATGACCGCTGTTGTGTTCCGAAATAACAAGGCATAAGATAACCAGACTTCCCCCTTTTGCCCCGGGCACACTCCCCCTGTGTCCGGGGCTTTATAGAAAGGAGCACCCCCATGAAACGATATGACCGACGGACTTTCCTGAAGCTCTCCGGCGCATCGGCGATGATGCTGGCGCTGGCAGCCTGTGACGATAGCTGCTCCTCCGGCTCCACAAGTTCCGGCTCTGCCACAGAAACGCCTCCCTCGCCGCCGATCCCTGTGATCCGGGACGGGCAGAAGATCCTGACCATTTTCAACGCAGAGCTGGCCCGGCGAAAGGTGGAGAACATCAAGTTCGAGTACAGCAAGGGTCTGGAGCACGCCATTCAGGCAGATGTGCAGATGTTTGTGGATAACGGCAGCCCGGAGTTCCCGTCGGACGAAGGGCTCAGGCTGCGGATGGAGGGCGACTATGCGGCAAAGATGTGGGATGGTCTGCACGAGGCGGGTTACAGCTCCGGCTCCACGGCTATCTTCGGTATGCTCAATCAGTACCGGGTAGGCGTGGATTTTGACCACGAAGGAAAGCACCTTTACAGCATGGATCGCCTTTACCCCGCCACAGAGGCCCAGTTCCAGCAATTGGTGGATGAACTGATCAAGGACTACGGCGGTGTGCCGGGGCTTCATGAGGACGACCCGGTGGTGAATAAGGTAGGCATCACTGTGGTGGATATCAACGACAAGACCTATTGGGCCGCCTACATCATCGACAAGTGGCAAGGCATAGGAGACGGCTGAACCACACCATAGAAAAGGAGCCCGCCATGAAATACCAACACCTTGTAAGCCTTGCTCTGGCTGCGGCGCTGCTGCTGACCGGCTGCGGCGGCACCCAGAGCAGCCCCAGCGCCGCTGCCGACCAAAGCTCCGACCATAGCCGGAGCACCCCCGGCGCGGTAGCGCGGGCCGACCAGACAGACCGCATCACCGACCAATACACGCTGGAAAAGAACGTTTCGGGCGTGTGGGGGGAGGACGCGGTGCAGTACATTTCCGTCCATGTGCCCAAGCTGGAATGCGACAGCCCGGACGCCGCCTCCATCAACGAGGAACTGAACGCCATCTATGCAGCGGATTTCCGGGAGTTCGAGGCCTACGAGGAGGCCGGGCAGCCGGGCGGCGATGCCCCGCTGATCGGTGTGGGCTGGGATGACTGGTGGTACGGCGACTGCGTCAGCCTGGTGGTGCGCAGCCGCTACGGCGGCACCGCCCCGTGGCGTTACAGCGGCTGGTGCTTCGATTTTGCCACCGGCAGGCAGATCACCACAGCCGAGATGCTGCAGCGGATGGGTCTGGACCCGGACGAAGTGCAGCAGCAGGTGCAGCGGCAGGCCATGCAGACCTTTGACCGGGAGATGGCGCAGGGTGCGTATTACGATAGCCTGCGTCTCGGCGGAGAGCTTTCGCAAATGCGAATGGATACGCTGGAATACAATGAACTGGAAAACCTGTGCCTACTTTTGCCGGAGCAGGATCAACTGGTGCTCCGGGGTAAGTACAGCTGCGAAGAAGGCTGGCAGCAGCTGGATGTGGAGATCCCGCTGACCCCCGCCGCCCCCGCCGACACCCCGGTGCTGACCGACACCTACGACGGTGTGCAGGTGCAGCTGGAGGAAACGCAGGGCACCATCACCCTGAGCCCCGCGCCAAAGACCGACCAATGGGGAGACATTGGCATCCGGGTGGAACAGGAGCACAGCTACCCCATCCTTGGCGCTTATAACGAGTATGTGGACGTGTGCATCGGGGAGCAGGAGGACGGCTTCTTCCACCCGGTGGTCTATCTGCTGACCAAGGACGGCGTGGTGGAGTATGTGGACGTGTTGCGCTGCCTCATGTTCGGCAACGCCATGATCTGTCAGGACCCCATCTACTTTGCCAACAACGGCACTGCGCTGGAACGCAGCGGCAGCGAGGTGAACCTGCGCCGGGCGGATGGCTCTGTGCTGGAACTGGCTCCCCTGTCGGCAGAGTGGAGCGCGCAGGAAATTCCCTATTCCGTCACCGGCTCCTACAACTACACCGACGAAAACGGCTGGAACTGGCTGGATCTGACCGGCGACGGCAGCGTTCAGCTGGGCGTGCAGGACAACAGCCGCGTGGATCGGGGCGATGCCGCGTATCTGGGCGTTGTGCCCGAGGGCGTGGTGCTGGGCATCTCTACGGATGCGGGAATCGACTTTGTGGCAGCGTTCAAGAACGACCTGTACAACGAGAACCTGACCCTGACCATGATCGCCGGGCAAAACCCCTTTGCCGAGGGCGAGACCCAGCTGCAGATGACCCGCAGCTACGGCTGAGAACACAGGAGAAGGACTATGAAACACAAACGCCTTGCCGCTGCGGTGCTGGCGGCGGCTCTCTGGCTGACCGGCTGCGGCGGCGCGGCGGCTCCCGCTGCCCCCGCAGGCTCCGGCGCAGCTTCCCAAAGCACTGCAGACACGGCGGTGCAGACGGCACAAAAAGACCACATCACGGAGCAGTTCACGCTGGAAAAAACCGTCCGGAACGAGTGGGGCAGCGCACAGAAGCTGACCATCCATGTGCCACAGCTTGTGTGCGACAGCCCGGACGCTGCTTATCTCAACGATGAGCTTGCCGCCATGTATGCGGCAGAATTCCGACAGTACGAGGACAGCCCGGAGATCGAGCCGCAGCAGGACGAGGGGAGCCCGGATACTTATGATACTTATATCAATTGGGACGCCTACTGGTACGGGGACTGCGTAAGCCTTGTGGTGTTCCGCTACGACGGCGGTACCGACCCGGGGTATTCCCGGGGCTGGTGCTTCGATTTTGCCACCGAAAAGCAGGTCTCCGTGACCGAAATGCTGCAGCGCATGGGGCTGGACCCGGATGCCGTGCAGCAGCAGATGCTGCGCGAGGCCATGCAGACCTTTGACCGGCGCATGGCGCAGGGCGGCTACTACGAGGGCCTGCTCAGCGGCGGCAATCTGGCAAGCATGCGGATGAACACGCTGGAAAACAACCAGCTGGATGACCTGTGCCTGCTGCTGCCGGAACAAAACCGGCTGGTGCTCCGGGGCGGGTGCAGCTCCACCGCCGGGTCGGGCTGGCGGCAGCTGGATGTGGAGATCCCGCTGCAGGCTGCTGACCCGCAGCCGCAGACGGTGCTGACCGATACCTACGGCAGCGCTTCGGTGCAGCTGGAAGGAACACAGGGCACCATCACCCTCCGCCGCACGCCGGAGACCGTCGCATGGGACACGGATTACGGCATCCGGCTGGAACAGGACCGCACTTTCCCCATCCTTGGCATCTATAATGAGTATATCGACCTGTGCATCGGAGAACTGGGCGCATCCTTCCACCCGGTGGTCTATCTGCTGACCAAGGACGGCGTGGTGGAGTATGTGGATGTGCTGCGCTGCCTTATATCCGGAAATGCTCTGGTCTGTCAGGACCCTATCTATATTGCAAATCAGGGCGTGGCGCTGGAACGCAGCGGCAAAGAGGTAGTTCTGCATCAGGAGGATGGCTCTGTGCTGGAGCTGGCTCCCCTGACGGCAGAGTGGAACGCGCAGGAGCTCCCCTCGGAGGCTGTCGGTGCCTTCAACGATATGTCTGACAACCAGTTTGACTGGATGGACGTGGAAAGCAACGGCTCCGTCCAGATGGGCGTGCAGGACAACAGCGTTTTCTATCAGGGCTATGCCGACTATCTGGGCGTGGTGCCGGAGGGCATGGTGCTGGGCGTCTCTACCAGCGAGACGGCAGACGGGATGCCGGGCATCACCTTTGTGGCGGCGGTGAAGTACGACCTGTACAACGAGACCCTGAACCTTACCATGATCGACGGGCAGAACCCCTTTGCCGAGGGAAAGACCCAGCTGCAGCTGACCCGCTGCCCGGATAACTGACCACGGCGGGAGCCGCTGAGAACACAGGAGAACCACCATGAAACACAAAGCATTCCGCTGGATACCGGCAGTTTTGCTGGCAGCGCTGCTGGCAGGCTGCGGGGCAAGGGCCGCAGCCTCTGCCCGCCCGGCTGGCAGCCGGGAACTGAAATCGACCCCGCCGGATTCCATGCACGCCACCGCGGCGATTACTGAGCAGTACACCCTTGAAAAGGTGGTGCAGGCGGAAAACGGCGGCAAGGTTCGGCTGAACATCCATCTGCCCCGGCTGGAGTGCGACAGCGCCGATGCCGCCCGCATCAACGCCGAGATCGCCCGCTACTACGAATACGATGTGCAGGAGTACGTAGACTGCCCGGCGGCAGCCGACCCGGAATCGTGGGACATCTGCATTGAGATGAACTGGAACGCCAGCTGGTACGGTGACTGCGTCAGCCTTGTGGTCAGCAGCTGCTACGGCGGTACCGATGCACCCTTCTATCAGGGCTGGTGCTTCGACTTTGAAAGCGGGAGCCAGCTCACCGCCACCCAGCTGCTGCAGCGCATGGGGGCAGACCCCGCCGCGCTGGAAGAAGCACTGTACCGCGACGTGAAGCGCCGGGATGAGCTGGACCGGCAGGCCGCCTGTGAGCGGGGGCTGCTGCCCCCCGGCGAGGTGAAAGCGGGAAACACTGCATGGTGGGCTTCGCTGGACGAACTGCCTTTTTCGCTGGACGGAAAAGGGAACATCTCCTTTGTGATCCGCAGGTTCAGCGCGGCCGGGGAGCAGTATGTGAACGATGCCCCAACCATCCCGCTGGACGCGCAGCCGCTGCCGCAGGACTGGGAGCAGCAGGTGCTAACCGAGTGGATGGCAGTCACGGCGGTGACGCAGGGTGAAAATTATGCCCCCGCCGACCGCAACGAAAGCTTTACCCTGCGGCTGGAAAAGGCCGAGATCACCGGCACGGTGACCGTCTCCTTCATCCGGGAAACATACGTCAGCCCGCAGATCCAGTCCGCTGCCGAGACCCGCACCGGAGAGCTGAATGCCGGTGCTGTGACCGGCTGGGACGGGGAAAAGAGTCAGGGCTGGAACCTGACTTGCCTCAGCGAGGACGGCAGAAGCCGCTGGATCATCTCCATGATGGAGGACGGCTCGCTGCTGATGCGTTCCACCGGCTCGAAAAAGGACGGCACCGTGTGGTATGTGTTCCGGCGCACCACGGCGTGGGATGACATCGGCTACACCGCCATCCCCCGCAGGCTGTGGGGCACTTACCGCGCCGGAGACGAGTCCGCAAAGGGTATCCGCTGGATGACCTTCCTGCCGGACGGCAGCTGCTGCATGAGCGTGGAATGGGACGGGTGGAACGGCATTCTGACCGGCACCGCAGAGGGAACACAGGGCCGCACCGAGGATGGCACCGAGCTGCACTTCACGCTGACCGACACGGACGGCAGACCGTGCGAGTTCTGGGCCATTTTGCTGAACGATGACGGCAGCCCCAGCGGCTGCAGCCTGAAATACCGCGCCGGAGAAGTGCTGTTTGACCGGGACACGCGTCCCGTTTACTGGAAAAACGACTCCCCGGATCTAACCCTTGTACCGTGACCGAAACCCGAAACCGTGCGATAACAGAAAGTTATCGCTTACACAAATAAAACATACAGGAGGAAATTACTATGGGTCTTATCAAAGCAGGTATGGGCGCACTGGGCGGAACTCTTGCAGACCAGTGGAAAGAATTTTTCTACTGCGATTCTCTGGACAAGGATGTGCTGATGGTCAAGGGCCAGAAGCGCACCTCCCGCCGCAGCTCCAACAACGGCGAGGACAACATCATCACCAACGGCAGCGGCATCGCCGTGGCAGACGGACAGTGCATGCTCATTGTGGAGCAGGGCCGCGTGGTGGAGGTGTGCGCCGAACCGGGCGAATTCACCTTTGACGCATCCACCGAGCCCAGCGTGTTCACCGGCAACTTCGGCGATAGTCTGGCAGCCACCTTCCAGACCGTGGCCAAGCGCTTTACCTACGGCGGCGACACCGGCAAGGATCAGCGCGTGTACTACATCAACACCAAGGAGCTGGGCGAGATCCTGTACGGCACCGCCACCCCCATCCCGTTCCGGGTGGTGGTCAGCGAGGAGCGGGGCTACAAGCTCTCGGTGAACCTGCGGTGCAACGGCAGCTTCACCTGCCGCATCTGCGACCCGCTGCTGTTCTACACCAACGTGTGCAGCAACGTCTCCACCCAGTACGATGCCTCGGAGCTGGCTCCCCGCCTGAAGAGCGAGCTGATGAACGCTTTGCAGCCTGCGCTGGCTACTCTTTCTGCCAACAAGGTGCAGTATTACGAGATCCCCGCCCACACGCTGGAGATCTCGGACGCCCTCAACGAGCAGCTGTCCAATGTCTGGCGCAAAAAGCGCGGCATTGAAGTGTTCTCCTTCAACATCAACTCCCTGTCCATCCCGGAGGAGCAGCAGAAGAAGATCACCGAGTGGGAAGAAAACGCCATGACCACCGATCCCACCACCGCTGCCGCCCGTCTGGTGGGTGGTCAGATCGATGCCATGAAGACCGCCGCCGGCAACACCGCCGGTGCCATGACCGGCTTTATGGGCATGGGTATGGCAGCCGGTGCAGGCGGTATGGGTGGCATGAGCGCCCAGAACCTGTTTGCCATGGGCCAGCAGGCCCGTCCGGACAGCGTGGACGCGCCCCAGCAGGTCAGCCGCCCCGCACCCGCCCCGGCAGACAGCTGGAAGTGCAGCTGCGGTGCTACCGTTACCGGCAAATTCTGCCCGGAATGTGGCAGCAAAAAGCCGGAGCCGAAGCCCGCTGCGGACAGCTGGACCTGCAGCTGTGGTGCTACCGTTACGGGCAAGTTCTGCCCGGAGTGCGGCAAGCCCCGCCCGGCGGCAGCAGAAGGCTGGACTTGCAGCTGCGGCGCGGTGAACAAGGGCCGCTTCTGCTCCGAGTGCGGCAAACCCAAGCCCGCCGGTACCCCCAAGTATAAGTGCGACAAGTGCGGCTGGGAGCCGGCAGACCCCGCACATCCGCCCAAGTTCTGCCCGGAGTGCGGCGACCCCTTTGACGACAGCGACCAGACCTGACCTGACAAATACAGAGCAATGAAAGGAGCATACCATGATGGGATTCTTTTCCAACCTGTTCGCAAAACAGAACTGTGCCGTCTGCGGTAAGGAGTGCGGCACCCTGCACCGCTCCAAGCTCCGGGATGGACAGTTCCTCTGCGATGACTGCGGCAACAAGTGCTCCAAGTATATCCGGCTCAGCGAGCTGACGCTGGACGAGGCCAAGGAGCACATGGAGTATATGGCCCGGATGAAGCGGGTGTTCGACGAGGTGTTCGACAAGACCGAGTTCCGGGTCAACGCATACCCCTCCACCCCGTCGCAGATGGGGCTGGTGTTCTGCGATGAGCTGGGAATGTTGTACATCGACGACCGCACCGGCGGACGGGGCAAGATGCCGGAGCTGATCCGCTACGACCAGATCGCCAGCTACGAGGAGTATCTGGACGAGACCCCCGCCAAGGAGCCGGGCCAGGAACCCACCCTCAACGGCGGCGGCCTGAAGCTGAAGCTGGTGCAGCCCCGCAGCATCACCGAGGCCCAGACCCAGCGGGGCATGCATCCCCACCCCTACATCAAGCAGGAGCTGGTCATCTGCTTCAGCAAGCGGGACCGGCGGGAGATCGGCTATGCCCACATCGCACGGCAGCATCTGGATCACATCTTCGGGGTCCACGATAATGAGACCAGCATGTTCGGCCGCCGGATGTCCAAGGCCGAGGAACGGGAGCTGAAGGGCCAGATGGGCATGATCGGTGCCATGGGTGCCGTGGCATCCGCCGCCATGAAGGGCGGGCAGCTCTCCGAGGAGGAAAAGGCCCGCTTTGTGGAGAACATCAATCTGGCAAACGACGCCCAGACCGGCGGCATGGCAGTGTACAGCCGCCGCGCCGACGAAGCCTTTGCAAAGGTGCAGTGACTGAAAAAGGAGGAACGGATATGAGAAAGATCCAGCGCAGAGATTTCCTCAAGGCCATGGGCCTTACCACAGCCGCCCTCGGGCTGACTGCCTGCGGCGGCTCCGGTGCTGCCAGCACATCCAGCGCTTCCAGCGTTTCCAGCGCACCGGCTTCCAGCAGCAGTGCCCCGTCCGCTTCGGCACCGCCGGAATCAGCAGAGGACAAAGCCGCCCCTGCAGGGCCCCCTGTGACCCAGTTCCAGACCGGGGAACTGACCATCGGCGACTACACCTTCAAGGCACAGTACATTCCCTTTGACATCCGCCGCGAGGTATGCGGTGCCTATCATTTGATCAAAGCGGACAGCTACCGGGGCAATTACTTCTTCAGCTTCTACAACGAGGACAATGAAGAGCAGTCTGCCAAGATCTTCGAGTATGCCATCAAGGACGACCGGCTGACCCCGGTGGAAGAGTACAACATTGACGGCAGCGACGCCCTCAGCATCGACCGCAATGGCATCCTGTATGCCCTGGAAACCTTTGATGTCTACTGCTACGATCTGAACAGCAGCGACCCGGAGGAGCCCGGCGACGCACTGGACTACTGGGGCCGCTGCTATTCCTCCAAGGACCGGGATCTGACCGTGCTCTACCGGACCAACTCCGCGCCGGTGCTGGTGCAGGACGGCGAGTACACCGAGCTGACGCTGGAGGGTGATAACGAGATCGGCCCCTTCTACAGCATGTCCTCCCTGAACCTCAGCGGGGACGAGCTGCTGACGGTGGGCGAGCTGGAATCCAGCGGCGATGATTACTTTGCTGCCTTTGATCTGGACGGCAATGAGCTGGCCCGCAGCTCGCAGCCGGTGGGCAGCTTTAACGCCGTGATGATGAAGCGCCCCAACGGCTATCTGCTGGACACGGGCTATATGTGGGAGCTGTACGCGCCGGACGGCACTTTTTTGGAAAAGTCCTTTCCCGTGGGCGAGCGCGAGACCCTGTGCCAGCTGTGCGGCGACTTCTGCACCTTTGACGTCTTTTTGCCGCTGGAAGAAAACGCTTTCCTGGCAGTGGGCCACCACGGCAAAGCCACCGAGCCGGACGAACCGGTGGTGTTCCGCATCACCACCGATTTCTGAGTCGACCGCTTCGGCGGGGGAGACCAACGCAAAAACAGCGGGGCCGGGGAAGAGCCCCCGGCCCCCTTTGAAACAACAGGAGGAAACGCTATGGCAGGAATGCTGGAATACAAGTGCCCCTGCTGCGATGGCGCCATTCAGTTTGACAGCGCCACCCAGAAGATGAAATGCCCCTACTGCGACACCGAGTTCGACGTGGATACCCTCAAGGGCTATGACGAGGAGCTGAAGGACGAAAAGCCCAGCGAGATGGAGTGGGCGACCCCCGGCGGCAGCTGGGCAGAAGGGGAGACCGCCGGTCTGCATACTTACAGCTGCAAGAGCTGCGGCGGCGAGATCGTGGGCGACGACACCATGGGTGCGTCCGCCTGCCCCTTCTGCGGCAACCCCATCGTCCTCACCGGACAGTTTGCCGGAGACCTGCGCCCCGACCTCATCATCCCCTTCAAACTGGACAAAAAGGCCGCAAAGGAAAAGCTGCAGGAGCACCTCAAGGGCAAGACCCTGCTGCCCCGGGTGTTCCGCAGCCAGAACCACATCGATGAGATCAAGGGCGTGTATGTGCCCTTCTGGCTCTTTGACAGCGATGCCGACGCTCAGCTGCGGTTCACCGCCACCCGGACCCGCTGCTGGTCGGACAGCAAATACGACTATACCGAGACCGACTACTACTCCGTCCGGCGGGACGGCACGCTGGGCTTTGATGCCGTGCCGGTGGACGGCTCGTCCAAGATCGAGGACGACCTGATGGAATCCATCGAGCCCTTTGCCATGCAGGACGCCATCCCGTTCCAGACCGCCTACCTGGCGGGCTATGTGGCGGATAAATACGATGTGAGCGCAGAGGACAGCATCGAGCGGGCCAACAAACGCATCCGCCGCTCCACTGAGGAGACGTTCCAGCAGACCGTTACCGGCTACGATTCGGTCAAGGTGGATAACAGCAGCATCCAGCTGCACGGCGGCAAGGCAAAGTATGCGCTGTTCCCGGTCTGGCTGCTGAGCACCAGCTGGCGGGGCGAAAACTATCTGTTTGCCATGAATGGACAGACCGGCAGATTCGTGGGTGACCTGCCCGTGGACAAGGGCGCTGCCCGCAAGTGGATGCTGGGCCTTACGGCTGCCCTTTCCGCCGCGTCCTACGGCGTGATGTGGCTGCTGTGGCTGGCACGGATCCTGTAAAGGAGGGACGAACGATGAAAAAGACTTCCAACCGACTGCACTCCCTCTTTGCGGCGCTGGCAGCACTGATTCTTGCGGCGGCGCTGGCTGTTCCGGCTTTTGCGGTGGAGGGCGGCTTTGCCGACCTGTACTACCGCATGTTCGACGACGCTGAGGTGCTGACCGAGGACGAGGACAACGAGCTGGAGGACGCACTGGAAGAGCTGAGCCTGCGCCAGAGCTTCGATGTGACCATTGCCACCATCGAGTCGATGGAAAGCGTTGGTGCCGACAGCATGGAGCAGTTTGCCGATGATCTGTATGACTACTGCCAGTACGGCTACGGCCCCGATATGGACGGCGTGCTGCTGCTGGTGAGCGTGGGCGACCGCAAATGGCACATCTCCACCTGCGGCTACGGCATCACCGCCTTTACGGATGCCGGCATCCAGTACCTTGGCGAGCAGATGACTCCCTTCATGGCCGATGGAGACTACGCCGGTGCCTTCCGCACCTTTGTCCAATGGTCGGATACTTACATCGACGCTGCCCGGGCGGGCCACCCCTACGATGTGAATAACCTGCCCCGGGAGCCGCTGTCTCTCATGTACCTGTTCCTTGCGGTGGGCATCGGCCTTGTGCTGGCATGGGTCGTCGTCCATGTGATGAAAATCCAGCTGCGCAGCGTGGCGTTCCAGGAGAATGCCGCCAGCTATGTGCGGGAGGGCAGCATGAATCTGACCAACAGCCGGGAGCTGTTCCTGTACCGTGACGTGCACCGCACCGAGCGACCGAAGGAGTCCAGCTCCAGCGATTCCGGCGGCAGCTCCAC
>ERZ838483.1913-NODE-1913-length-14683-cov-3.552981_pt1 | contig 14683 bp, 12 predicted proteins | sample MGYA00519939_ERZ838483 | MGnify/ENA primary metagenome ERZ838483 (study PRJEB31850, sample SAMEA3708836) | human gut metagenome | biome: human gut; feature: human-associated habitat; material: faeces | place: China | collected 2014 ... | reverse complement strand
CGTTGTTCAGCGTGCCGGTGATGGGCAGGGAAAGCTCGCCGCTGTACACCGCCCGGCTCCCGGCGGGGCTGCGGATCTCGGCCTGCAGGGTGCAACCGACCGTCTCGCCCACGGTGGCGGTGTAGATGCGGAAATCGCCCTCCGCCTTTGCTTCAATGAACACGTCCCGCAGATAGGCGGGCTCCTTGATATCCAGACTGACGGCGCGGTAGATGCCGCCGTAGGTCAGCGCATCCAGCTGCCCGCCGAAGGGCGGGATGTTCAGATCCTCCCGGCTGTCGCAGCGCACAGCCACCACGTTTTTTTGTCCCAGACGCAGCGCGTCGGTCAGGTCCACCGTAAAGGCGGTATAGCCGCAGCCGTGGTGGAACACCCGCCGCCCGTTGCAGAACACGGTGGCGTCGTGCGCCACCGCCCCGAAGGTAAGCAGCACGGTGCGGCCCAGCCACTCCTTGGGCGCAAAAAACTCCCGCCGGTAGCCGCACAGGCGCTGGTAGTCGTTCTCATTGCAATAATTATAGGGCAGAGGCTTGACCGTGTGCGGCAGCCGCACCGGGGTAAGGGAAAGCTCCGGGCACTCCGGGCGCACCAGCGCCGGGTCGAATGTGGGGGCGAACAGCCAGCCCTCGTTCCAATCGTAGTGTTCCATAGCAGGATCTCCGTCTGAGTGATAAGCTTATAGAGGTATGGTATCACAAAGTTATGAACGAAAAAAGCATTCACGCCCCTTTTGTGCCGGAACAGCAGAAATTTTGCTGCGCTGCGAAAGCTGCCGGTGGCAGGTTGCCCAAGAAATACTTGGAAAAATTGTATAAAATCGCCCATAGAAATGGAGCCCCGGAACGCCAGCGGCGTTCCGGGGCTCTGAAATCATTTTCACGAGAGGGGCTGTATGTGAAAAAATGGATTGGGAAACTCTGTGGATTTTCCCAATCCATAAATTTAAAATAATTCTTCCGCTGAAGATGCGCAGAGCAACGCGGAGCGCATAACAAATCTTTTGTCTCAGCGGATAAAGTTGGTCATGGGGCGGGGCGGGTTCTGCGGGTGGTCGATACCGGCGGCCTTACCGGCCTCGATGCAGCGCAGCAGCCATGCCATGTTGCGGCCCAGTTCCTGCATCACGGCGCAGCCCTCGGCGTCCTGCAGTACCTGCTCGGGGTTGGAGCCATGTACCATCGCCCAGTAGGAGCCGTTGACCAGCGGCATGTGGAAGAACTGGGGGTACTTGACCAGCTGGTCAAGAGTGGAGGTGGTACCGGCACGGCGGGCAGAGCAGCAGATGGCGGCGGGCTTGTAGGCCAGATACTTGCCGCCCGCATAGGCCAGACGGTCCATAAAGCTGGCCATGTTGCCCGCAGCGGAGGCGTAGTGCACCGGGCTGCCGAACACGAAGGCGTCGGCGGTCTTTGCCTTCTCAATGGCTTCGTTGACTACGCCGCCGAACACGCATCCATTGCCGCTGCGGCAGCCGCCGCAGCCGATGCAGCCGCCCACGGGCTGACCGCCGACGTGCAGGATCTCGGTCTCGATGCCCTGTGCCTTCAGCTCCCCGGCAATAAGGGAAAGGGCGGTGTAGGTGCAGCCCTTCTCGTGGGGGCTGCCGTTGATGAGCAGAACTTTCATGCTGTATACTCTCCTTTGCTGAAATGCGCCGTAAAATGCGCAATATTGCTGCTATGATTGTAGCACAAAGCCGCCCGCGGCGCAATGCGGGCTCTTGACAATGCTATGCAGTTGGGAGATAATAAAGGATACGAAAGAGTTCAAACTGGCTGCCGCGGGGGCGGCAGCTACGGCAAGGAGGTAACATCATGCGCGTGATCGCAGGAGAAGCCCGGGGCCGCAGGCTGGAAGCACTGCCCGGCACCGATGTCACCCGCCCCACCCTCTCGCAGGTGAAGGAGGCGATGTTCAGCATCGTACAGTTCGACCTGCCCGGGGCACGGGTGCTGGATCTGTATGCCGGCAGCGGCCAGCTGGGCATCGAGGCGCTGAGCCGGGGTGCGGCCCGGTGCGTCTTTCTGGACGAGAACCGGGAGGCTGTAAGCATCGTGATGCGCAACTGCAAGGCCTGCGGCGTGTTTGACCGCAGCCGGGTGAATATCGGCGATGCTGCGCGGTTCTTGTCGGCCTGCCGGGAGCAGTTCGATCTGGTGCTGCTGGACCCGCCCTTCCGCGGCGGCACGCTGGAAAAGATCCTGCCGGCCGTGGAAAAGTGCGTTGCCCCCGGCGGCATCGTGCTGTGCGAGAGCGAAACAGGCATCGTGCTGCCCGCGCAGGCGGGCAGTCTGACCCTGCAAAAACAGTATAAATACGGCAAGGTGCTGCTGTGGAAGTACACAAGGCCCATGCAGCCCGCCGCTGAGCAGGAGGGAGAAGCCTTATGAACGTGAACGAGCTTTTGGATACCATTGAGGATGCACTGGAAGAGAGCGCAAATGTGCCCCTTTCCGGCGGCAAGCGCATCGTGAATGTGGAACAGATCCGGGATTATCTGGACGAGGTGCGGGCCGCGCTGCCCGGCGAGCTGCGGCAGGCGCAGCAGATCGTGAACGACCGGGCACAGATCGTGGACAGCGCTAACGCACAGGCACAGGCCATTGTGAAAAAGGCCGAGGAGCGCGCCCGCATTCTGGTCAGCGACGCCGAGATCGTCAAGGCCGCCCAGCAGCGCGCTTCTGAGATCACCTCCGCAGCCCAGACCGAGGCACGCACCCTGCGCCAGACCGTGACCGACTACTGCGAGAATATGCTGCGCACCACCGAGGATACCATGGTGGAAAACGCCGCACAGGTCAAAAACATCCGTAACAGCCTGCGCCAGAACGCCAAGAAAAACGGCTGATAACGGTCAACTTTCCACACAAATTCCACACATTGCGGAAAATGCAGTCCCTGCGAGCAAAAATGACGGCTCACAGGGACTTTTTTTGTGGATTTTTGCGGCAAAAAGCCGCCCGAAAACCCTTGCATTCACGGGTCTGATTTGCTACAATAAATATGTATCGGTGGGGCAAAGTGGGTAAAAGTAGGGCACACGCCCTGCAAACGCCCCTGAAAGGGGGAGCAGCGCGTGTTTTTTGGCCGTTATGATTACACCATCGACGCCAAGGGGCGGCTGAACTTCCCCGCAAAATTCCGCGATGCCATGGGCGAGAGCTTCGTGGTGCTGGAATGGGTGGACAACTGCCTGTTCGCACTGCCCATGGAAGAAGTGGAGCGGCTGGCGGACAAGCTGGAAAGCGATGAGTTGATGGACAGCTGGGCCATCTCCGGCGATCTGTTCAGCACCGCCTGCGAGGTAGCGCCGGACAAGCAGGGACGTATCCTGCTGCCCGCCGAGCTGCGCGCCTACGCCGGACTGGAAAAGGACGTGACCATCATCGGCAACCGCAACCACGCCGAGATCTGGGCCACCGAGGTCTGGAACGCCCGCCGCGCTGCCGTGACCAACGACCAGCGCGCCGAGCGGCTGCGCAAGCTGCACCTCTGATGCAAAAAACTAAAACCGAGAAAGGAGGCCGTGCCAATGGCCTTTGAAGAACAGCGGCCCTTTGACCCGGCCTCGTTTGAGCATATCCCCGTTTTGCTGAACGAGTGCCTGACAGGGCTTGCCATCGACCCGGCGGGCACCTATCTGGACGGTACCGCTGGCGGCGCGGGACATTCCCGCCAGATCGCTTTGCGGCTGGACGCCGCCAAGGGCGGCAGGCTCGTTTCGCTGGATCAGGACCCGGACGCGGTACAGACCGCGCGCGCCCGCCTTGCCGGACTGCCTGCCACCGTGGTGCAGATCAATTTCCGTTATGCGGGACAGGCGCTGGAGCAGCTGGGCATTGAAAAAATCAACGGCGCACTGCTGGATCTTGGCGTTTCCAGCCACCAGCTGGACGATGCCGCCCGGGGCTTTTCCTACCGGGCAGATGCACCGCTGGATATGCGCATGAGCCAGCAGGGCGAGACCGCCGCAGACCTTGTGAACACCGAAAGCCGCGAGGAACTGGCCCGCATCCTGCGGGATTACGGCGAGGAGCCCTATGCGTGGCAGATCGCGGGAAAGATCGTGGAGGCGCGGGAAACTGCTCCCATCCTGACCACCCTGCAGCTGGCAGATATCGTAGCAAGCGCCATGCCTCCGGCAGAGCGCCGCAAAAACAAAAACCCCTCCCGCCGCACCTTTCAGGCACTGCGCATTGCAGTGAACCACGAACTGGACGCGCTGGAAGAGGGCTTGGATACCATTTTCGATCACCTTGCACCGGGCGGCCGGTTGTGCGTGATCACCTTCCACTCTCTGGAGGACCGGCTGGTCAAGAACAAGTTCCGCCGCTGGTCCACAGCCTGTACCTGCCCGCCGGAGTTTCCGGTGTGTGTATGCGGAGGCAAGGCAAAGGCAAAGCTTATCACCCGCAAACCCATTGAAGCTGATACGCAGGAGCTGGAGGAGAACCGGCGCAGCCGTTCTGCCCACCTGCGTGTACTGGAAAAATGCTGAGATGCCGGAAGCACCGGCATCGTGAGGAGGAGAGGAATCATGGGTCAGCCAGCATACGATCGTAACGCGGTGCGCCGCCGCAGGGCACCGCAGCCCCAGCGCAAAGCAAACCTGCGGGTAGCAAAGGGCGGCAAGCGGCGGTTGAACCCGCTGCAGGCCGCCGTACATAACGCCATGAATCTGGTGGCGGCAGCACTGCTGGTGGGCTTTGCCATCAGTCTGCTGTGGAGCGAGGCACAGCTGGTGGAGCTGAACGACCAGATCCAATCCACTAAGGCGCAGCTGGTCAGCGAGCAGAGCCAGTATACCTACTACAACAGCACTCTGAACAGCAAGACCAACATTGCCAGCGTGGAGGAGACCGCAGGGCGGCTGGGTCTGATGAAAGTAGACCCCAGCCAGATCACCTACATCCGCTTGGGGGAGAGCGGCGCACTGGTGCGCCGGGAATCCACCGTGCGGCAATGGACCGACTTTTTGTACACCGGTGCGGTGAACATTCTGGGCACCGTGAGATAAACGGAAAAAGCGTGCGGCAGCGCACGCTTTTTTCGGTTTATGGACACCGCAGTCTGAATAAATAACAGCGCAGGGCGTGCGGAATGCAGTGCACGCCCCGCAGGAGAGAACCAATGCAAGAACCTTTCCGTAACAAAAAAAGCAGGGGCTACCGCCTGCGTCCGGCCTCTGGCCGGGACCGGCTGGACAGCCGGGTGCGGCGGATTTGCAGCCGTCTGGGCATCCTTGCGGTGGTGGTGGCAGCAGCCATCGTCATCCGCAGCCTGTATAATATCCAGATCATCCACGGGGCAGAGTACCGCCAGTACGCCGCCCAGCAGCAGCTGCTGGATACCACCATCAAGGCCACCCGGGGCGAGATCTACGATGCCTCCGGCATCACCCTTGCCTCCACCAGCGTGGTGTGGACCATCTGGGCAGACCCCAGTTACAGCAGCATCCTTTATACCAGCAAGACCAATGATGACGACACCGTGACCAAAACGCTGGACCCTGCCATGTGTGCCGAGGTGAGCCGGGAGCTGACGTTGCGTTTGCTCTCCGGGGACGGCGAAAGCATGGACAGCGTGGACACCTCCTCGGCAGAGTACCAGCAGCAGTACCAGACCGTCTATGATGCACTTTCCCGGCTGGATTCTGCCTACGTCACCCTTGCCACCAAGGTGAACAACGCGGTGAAGCTTTCCATTGAAAAGTACGTCACCAGCTTCAACAAGGCGCACAAAAAGGCCACCGACACCTCCCGCAAAGGACGCATCTCAGTGTCCTCGGAAAAGAGCTTCCAGCGCAACTACCCCTACGGTGCCTTTGCCGCAGCGGTGCTGGGCTTTACGGATGCGGACGGCGTTGGCACCTACGGACTGGAAAAATCCTACCAGTCCACCTTGGCCGGTGTAGATGGACGCACTATCACCCAGCGCAACGCGGTGGGCAACGCCATTGCAGATGCTAACGCCACCACCTTTGCCGCCAAGGACGGCTCCAATCTGGTGCTGTCGCTGGATGTGAACGTGCAGGAGATCGCAGAGAGGTACCTGAACGAAGCCATTGCAGCCAACACGGTGGAAAACCGCGGCTGCGCCATTGTAATGAACGTTAAGACCGGCGCTATCCTTGCCATGGCTTCCAAGCCGGACTTTGACCCCAACGACCCGCTGAACTACACCGCCAACGAGGCTTATCTCAACGAGCTGGTGCACGCAGAGCCGGAGCTTTACGGCGTCTATAAAAAGGACGCCGACGGCAACTACATCACCGATGAACAGGGCAACAAAATTCTGGACGAGGAAGCGGACTATTCCGGCTACTACCGGGATATCCTGTGGAAAAACAAGGCCATCACCGAGCTGTACTACCCGGGCTCTGTGTTCAAGGTCATCACCTCTGCCATGGGCATCGACTCTGGCGTGGCGACCATGAACACCACCTTTACCTGCTCCGGCGCTTACGGTGTTGCCAAGGAGACCTACCACTGCGCCGGACGCAAGGCGCACGGTCTGCTTAATATGGCCGAGGCGCTGCGCAAGAGCTGCAACATCTACTACATCCAGCTGGGGCAGCGTGTCGGTTCGCAGCAGTTCTATAACTACTTCGATGCCTTCGGCTTTACCGCCCGCACCGGGGTGGACCTGCCCAGCGAGACCAACTTTATGCAGTACTACCGCGCTGACCAGCTGGGCGAGGTGCAGCTGGCGTCCTCCTCCTTCGGTCAGGCCATGGCCATCACCCCGCTGCAGATGTGCACCGCCATTGCAGCCACTGTCAACGGCGGGTATCTGGTCACCCCCCATGTGGTGGATAAGATCACCGATTCCAACGGCAATGTCATTCAGGAGATCGGCGCAAACGTGCGCCGTCAGGTCATCAGTCAGAGCGCCAGCGAGGTCATCCGGGAGATGATGGAGTACGAGGTGGGCAACGGTACCGGCGGCGGCAAAAACGCCTATGTGTCCGGCTACCGCATCGGCGGCAAGTCCGGTACTTCCGAGCAGCTGAATATGCACCGCCGCGCCGACGGCGACTATAAAAAGGTGGCCTCCTTTGTGGCAGTGCTGCCCGCCAACGACCCGGAAATTCTGGTCTACGTCATGCTGGATGACCCCAACAACGCCCGGACGGACTATTCCTCCATCCTTGCAGCCCCTGTGGCGGGCAATATCATCAGCGAGGTAGCCCCCTATCTGGGCATCGCCACCGATGGCGAGGACCGCAGCGGCACCATCGTTACCGTGCCGAACCTTGTGGGCACCGAGTGGAGCAACGCGCAGGTGAGCCTGAATATTCAGGGCCTGAAGCATCAGCTGCAGGAGAGTCAGAGCAGCCAGTCTGCTGCCCCGGTCACCTACCAGTACCCCCACGCGGGCGCAAAGGTGCCCTACGGCACCACCATCTACCTGTATACCGATACCTACGAGGGCAGCCGCACCGAGGTGCCGGATGTGACAGGCAAGAGCCCGGACTTTGCCCGCCAGATGCTGAGCGCCGCCGGGCTGAACTGCGTGGTGGAGGGCAGCGGTACGGTGCAGGCGCAAAGCGCCGAGCCCGGCTCCAGCGTGCAGCGCGGCACCATCATCACCCTGACCTGTGGGTAAAACAGCTTTTTCGGCATCCTCGACCAAGGCTTTCAGCATAAAGCACTGCCGCAAGGCAGTGACGGATGAGGGTGCAGCATTCAATAGAACGAGAGGGGATAGAACAATGGAAAAGATCCATGCAAGCAAGCTTCTGGCAGGGCTGGTGCCTGCCGGAAAACTGACCAGTGACCCGGAGGTGGCACTGGTCACCACCGACAGCCGCGAGGTAAAACCCGGCTGCATTTTTGTGGCCTTCCCCGGCGAGCGGTTCGACGGCCATGATTTCGCCGCCCGTGCGCTGGAGCAGGGCGCGGAGTATGTGGTGGTCAACCATCCCGTGCCCGGTGTGCCGGAAGAAAAGGCCATCCTTTGCCCGGACAGCTACCACGCCATGATGGTGATGGGCGCAAACTACCGCAGCCAGTACCACCCCAAAATGGTGGGTGTGACCGGCAGCGTGGGCAAGACCACCACCAAGCAGATGACCTACGCCGCCCTGAGCGGCTTTGGCGAGACCATCAAGACCGAGGGCAACCAGAACAATGAGCTGGGAATGCCCCGCACCCTGATGCGGCTGGAAAGCAGCACCGAGTACGCGGTCATCGAGATGGGCATGAGCCACGCCGGCGAGATCGACCGTCTGGCGCGGGCAGCACGGCCGGATGTGGGCATCATCACCTGCATCGGCGTGTCTCATATCGGCAATCTGGGCAGTCAGGAGAACATCTGCAAGGCAAAGCTGGAGATCTGCAACGGTCTGCCGGAGGGTGCGCCGCTGGTGCTGAACTACGACGACCCCTTCCTGCGCAAGGCGGTGCTCCCCGCCCATGTGCGCCCGGTGTGGTTCAGCCTGAGCGATGAAAACGCAGACGTCTGCGCCCTGTCCATCCGGCAGGAGACTGACGGCATGAGTTTTGTGCTGGAAGATCAGGAGCACGGCACCTTTGTGGTGAACATCCCCGCCATGGGACGCCATAATGTGGCAAACGCTCTGGCTGCCTACTGCGCCGCCACCCGTCTGGGCTGCGACGCCAAGAAGGTCATCCGGGGCCTTTCCAACTTTGAGCAGACCGGACGCCGCCAGAAGGTGGTGGACAGCGAGGGCGTGACCGTCATCGAGGACTGCTACAACGCAAACCCGGACAGCATGAAGGCTGCGCTGGCAATGTTTAAAGATTTCCCCTGCAAGCGCCGCTTTGCCCTGCTGGGCGATATGCTGGAGCTGGGCGAGCTGAGCCGCGAAGCACACGAGGAGCTGGGACGCCTTGCCGCCGAGAGCGGGCTGTACTGCCTGATCACCTACGGCGAGCAGGCCAAGCGCACCGCTGTGGTGGCTGCGGCCAAGGGGGTAGAGACCCTGCACGCGGACAGCTACCGCGAGGCTGCCGATGCCCTGCTGAGCCGGGTGCAGCCCGGCGATGCCGTTCTGGTAAAGGCCAGCCACGGCATGGCACTGGAAAAAGTGCTGGATATCTTCTACGCAGAGCATAAAGAAGCGGAAGTATAACTATTTGGCGAAATGGAGTGTCTGATCTATGGAGCGTTTCGCCTTGGCAGCGGCGGTGGTGCTGGGCTTTGCCCTTACGGCAGCCCTGTGCAGCCTGTTTGTGCCGCTGCGGCGGGTGCTGGAACGCCGCGAACAACAACAGCAGCCGGTACAATCTGAGCAGCCCCGGCCTGCACCCCTGCGCGCCCCGCTGTGGGGTGGGCTGTGTGCTGCGGCGGGCACGGTGGCTGCGGTGGGCGTGGGCTGGCTTGCTGCCTGCGTAGGCCAGCCGGAGCTGTTGGGCAGCGAAGGCCGGTTGATGACACGGCTGCTCACGGCGCTGGCTGGGAGCCTTGCCTTTGGGGCAGTGGGTTTTGCAGAGGACCTTGCCCGGATGCGCAGCCCGGCGGCGCTGGGGCTGCGGCGGGACGTGCGGCTTTTGCTGGAAGCACTGGCCGCGGCCTTTGTCCTTTTGCTGCTGCGGGCAGCGGGCTGTCTGCCCCGGGGGTTGGGTGTGCCCGGGGCGGGGTATGTGCTGCTGGGCAGCGCCGCGCCCTTTTTGTGGGCGGTGCTCATGGTGGCACTGGCCGAGTGCGCCCGCATCGCCGAGCGGGACGAGGGCGCGGTGTGCGGTGCGGCCTTTGTGGCCATGCTGGCGCTGATGATGGTAGAGGCCGGTCTGGGCGTTTCCGGTCTGGCGGTGCTGCCCGGAGCGTTGGCCGGGGCACTGGTGGCGCTGGGGCTGTGGGCGTTCCCTCCGGCAAGGCTGGGGGTGGGCTGCTGCGGCAGTCTGCTGGCGGCGGGTGCCATCGGCTGCATCCCGCTCAGTCTGGACATGACCAGCCTGACCGTGCCGCTGGCGCTGCCCTTCTGGGCGGCGGGCGGTCTTTTGGCAGCGCAGCTGCTGTGTGCAAAGCGCACCGGCAAGCCCTTGCGCTGCTGGGTAAAAAAGCATAAAATGAGCCCGGAGACGGTGTTCCTGTGCAGTTTTGCGCTGAGCGCTGTCGGCTATGTGCTGGCGCTGGCGCTGCTGCGCTGGTGCTGACCGGGCACAGAGAGGGAAGGGAGCGCAGATGGCGACTATCCGCAAAAAACACAGAGCGCCGGTGTCGGTGTTCCAGCGAGACCCGGGCCCGTGGTCCCGGCTGCTGATCGACTGGCTGGCTACGCTGGCCGTTATTATGATCTTTGGGCTGGTGATGCTGTTCAGTGCCAGCTACACCACCGGTTACCTGCGCATGGGCGACAGCTTCCACTACATCAAGCAGCAGGCACTGTGCATGATGCTGGGGCTGGCCTGTATGTTCCTGATGAGTTATATGGATCACCGCTTTTTGCGCAAGATGGTGGTGCCGGGCTACATCATCGTGCTGGCCATGCTGGCCGTCACCCTGACCATGGCACCCCTGAACGGCTGCCGCCGCTGGATCCGCTTTGGCGGGCTTACGCTGCAATCCTCCGAGGTGGCAAAGTTTGAAATGATCCTGTTCAGCTCCCATCTTGCGGCCAAAGCGCCGCAGGTGGAGCGGCTGGACCCGGAGCGCCGCATCCTGCTTACCCCCCGGGAGTGGCTGCGGGTGCGGGTATGGAAGCAGCTGGTGGTGCCGGTGCTGCCCCTTATACCGGTGGTCATCCTGCTGGCGATGGAGCCGCACATGTCCGGCATCGTGCTGACGGTGGCGGTGGTGGGCACCATCCTGCTGCTGTCCGGCAGCGGCGGTGTGCTGACATGGGCGGGTGCCATCACGGCGGGCGCCCTGCTGGAGACCCTGCTCTCTCATGTGGACTCCATCCCCTACCTGCAAAAGCGTCTGGACGGCTGGACGCAGGATCTGAGCCAGATGACCGACCAGACCGTGCAGAGCCTTTATGCTATCGGCTCCGGCGGACTGAAGGGGCTGGGGCTGGGCAACAGCGTGGAAAAGCAGCTCTGGCTGCCGGAAAGCACCAACGACTTCATCTTCAGCGTGGTGTGCGAGGAGCTGGGCTTCATCGGCGCAGTGCTCATTATCGTGCTGTTCGTGCTGTTCATCGTGCAGGGGCTGCTCATCGCCTATAAAGCGGAAAATCTGTACTGCACCATGGTAGGCATCGGCATTATGGCGCAGATCGCGTGGCAGGTGTTCTGCAACATCGCCGTGGTCACCAACACCCTGCCCAATACCGGCATCAGCCTGCCCTTCTTCTCCTCCGGCGGCACAAGCCTGATTTTGCTGCTGGCAGAAATGGGCGTGATGGTGAACATAGGCCGCAACGGCGAGCGGGTGGCGCAGCAGCGGGAGCAGATGCGTGCCCAGCGGGAAGCCGCCCGCGCTGAGCGGGAAGCAGAGCTTGCCCGCAAGACCATTGACTTGGCTTCTGCCCGCGCATCCCGCACAGAACAGTAAAACAAACCGCAAGCCCGCCCGGCCGCAGGCCGGGCGTTTATAAGGAGGAATCACCATGCGCGTTCTCATCGCAGCCGGCGGCACTGCCGGACATATCAACCCTGCACTGGCCATTGCCGGTGCTTTGAAAAAGGCTGACCCTACCGCCGAGATCCACTTTGCAGGCCGTAAGGAGGGCATGGAGTACCGTCTGGTCACACAGGCGGGCTACCCCTTCCACCATATCGAGATCACCGGGTTTCAGCGCAAGCTCAGCCTGCACAACATCAAGCGCAACATCATTACCCTGTGGAATCTGGCCCTCTCCGGCCCTAAGGCCAAGGCCATGATGAAGGAGGTAAAGCCGGATCTCGTCATCGGCTGCGGCGGCTATGTGTCCGGCCCGGTGGTGCGCTGCGCCGCCAAAATGGGCATCCACACCGCCCTGCACGAGCAGAACGCCTTCCCCGGTGTGACCAACAAGCTGCTGGCCCCGGATGTGGATATCGTGTTTGCCGCTGTGCCCGCCGCCGTGGAAAAGCTGGGCGCACCGGAAAAGACCCTTGTGGTGGGCAACCCCGTGCGGCCGGAGGTGTTTGTACAGGCCGCGAATCGAGAGGCCATCCGTGCACAGCTGGGTGCGGGCGACCGCACCGTCATCCTGTCCTTCGGCGGCAGCTTGGGCGCACGCCGGGTCAACGAGGTGGTGGCAGACCTGTGCGCATGGGAGCAGCACGAGCACAAGCCGGTGCTGCATCTGCACGCCACCGGGCAGTACGGGGTGCAGCTGTTTGAGCAGCTGCAAAAGCAGAAGGACTTTGCCCCCGGCGAAAGCCTTGTGGTAAAAGAATACATCAACAACATGCCGGAGCTGCTGGCAGCGGCAGACCTCGTTATCAGCCGCGCCGGTGCGCTGACGCTGGCCGAACTGGAAGCCGTGGGACGTGCCGCTGTACTGATCCCCAGCCCCAATGTGGCGGAGAACCACCAGTACTACAACGCCATGGAGCTGCAAAAGGCCGGGGCGGCTGTGGTCATTGAAGAAAAAGACCTGACCGGCGAAAAGCTGGTGCAGACGGTTTCTGCCATGCTGGCACAGCCCGGCAAGCTGGCCGAAATGGGCAAAAACGCCCGCAGCCTGTCTGTGGACGACAGTCTGGACCGCATCACTGCGGCGCTGCTCAAGCTGGTCAAGACCCCGTGATGCGGACGTGGAATAAACAGGAAAGAAGGTGCGAATGATGCAGCAGAACCGTGACCGCAACGGCAGACCCCGGAACACGAGACCCTATGATCTGAACCGGGATGTAGCGCGCACCTCTGCGCCTTCGCAGGATCATACGCCCCGGAGCACCGGCAGCAGCCGCTACGGCTATAACGGCGAGCCGCTCAGCCGCCCTCCCTCCCGCAGCGCCAACGGCGGCGTGCGCTCCTCTCGGGCAGATAACAGCATCCAATTCCCCACCCAGTCCCAGACCCGCCGCCCGGCGCAGGGGCAGGGGAGCAATACCACCCAGTACCCCTCTGGCAGCCGCCCGGCGGGCAGCAGACCCAAAAACGCGAAGTCTGGCGGCAAGCAGCGCCGCCCGGCAAACAATGCCCGCAGCGGGCAGAACAGCCGGAAAAACCAGAACGCGCAAAACCATCCGAACCGGCAGCACCCGGCAGCCAGCCAGAACCAGCGCCTGCGCCCGGCGCAAAGCGCCCCGCAGCAAAGCCCTGCCCGGCGGGAAATGCGCAAAAAGCGCAAGGTGACCCGCGCCACGCTGCGCCGCCGCCGGATGCTGCGCCGCCTGACCGCCTTTGCCATGCTGCTGTGCGTCATTGGTGCAGGCATCTACCTGACCATGACCATGCTGTTCCGCATCAATTCCATTCAGGTGCAGACCCCGGACGGCAAACAGGTGACCGAGATCGCGGGCTATACCGCAGACAGCATTTTACAGCAGATGGGCGTGCAGCTGGAAGAGAACATCTTCAGCTTTGAACCCGGCGAAAAGGCCGCTGTGCTGGAGCAGAATTTCCCGCTGCTGGGTTCCATCAAGGTGATCCGGGACTACCCAAACACCGTGGTGGTGCAGGTGACCGAGGCTGTGCCCGCCTACGCGGTGCAAAACGGCAATAAATGGCTTGTGATCTCGGACAAATGGAAGATCCTGTCCGAGGAAAGCACCCAGCCCGAGGGGCTTTGCACCCTGTACGGCGGCAAGCTGCAGGACACCACTCCGGGACAGAGCTTCTGCTTCGTGGACGATGCGGACGCAGCAAGCGCCTCCGGGTCGGAAGCCGCCTCCGGGTCGGAAACCGCCGAAAGTGAAAGCGCGGTGAGCACCGAGACCGCCCGCATGGAAGCCCTGCGCACCCTGCGCAGCAAGCTGGAGGAATACGGCCTGTCGCAGGACGTGACGCGGCTGGAAGTGGCAGACACCGAGCAGCTCGCATTTTTGTATCAGGATCGCATCAGCGTGCTGCTGGGTACGCTGAACGATCTGGATTATAAGCTGGACCGCGCCCGCTATGTGCTGACCAACGCCGATGGCAAAGGCTGCGGCCCCACCGACACCGGACGGCTGGATTTCAGCCATACCAGCGCCAGCAGCACACGCAAGATCTATTTTGCACAGGGCGAGCCCACCCTGCCCTCCGGCTATGTGGTGCCGCCCAAGGCTGAGGAACCCGCCCCGGCAGAGGACGCCGCCGACAGCACGGAAAGCACGGAAAGCGCGGATGCTGCCGACACCACCGAACCGGCAGCTGACGCGGACACCGAGCAGCTGCCCCTGACCCACCCTGACCGCATGACGGTCAACGAAGAAGAAAACCCCATGTAAAGAAACTCTATGGAGGAGACTGTATGAAGCTGGAACAACTGATGGAAGGCGTGCCCTTTACCCTTGTGCAGGGCAGTCTGGATACTGAGATCGCAGATATCATCTACGACAGCCGCAAGGCTGCCCCGGGGCTTTTGTTCGTGTGCATCGTGGGCACCCAGCGGGACAGCCACGCGTTTGCCGCTGACTGCGCCGCCAAGGGGGTCAGCGCGCTGGTCATCCAGCACGACATCGACCTTTCCGCCATGCCCGGGGTGACCGTGGTCAAGGTGGAGAACAGCCGCTATGCCATGGCGCTGATGAGCGCCAACCTCTTTGGAAATCCTGCCCGCCAGATGACCATGATCGGCGTCACCGGTACCAAGGGCAAGACCACCACCACCCACATGATCAAAAGCGTGCTGGAGGCC
>ERZ838483.1906-NODE-1906-length-14741-cov-13.648236_pt1 | contig 14741 bp, 14 predicted proteins | sample MGYA00519939_ERZ838483 | MGnify/ENA primary metagenome ERZ838483 (study PRJEB31850, sample SAMEA3708836) | human gut metagenome | biome: human gut; feature: human-associated habitat; material: faeces | place: China | collected 2014 ... | reverse complement strand
GGGCAAGAATTTTCAAGAATTGAAAATTTGTGGCCACGGGACGATTCTTGCTCTCACGAAAACCCATACTTTTTGAAAATCCGCTTTTCGCAGCCAAAGGAGGATGCACCATGAAAAAAGAGATCGAAGCCTTCGTCAACGCAGCCAACGAGCAGGAGTTGGAAGCCGCATGGAATAACCTCTCGGCAGAGGAACAGCGAGTTTTCGAGCAGCTCATGGAGGAAGAACCACCCGAAGATGCACTGGCATTTTTCGCACAGCTGTATGATGATGCCCCGAAAGAGCAGACCAGCGAGACTGTGAACATCTCCGAAAATGAAATCTATTTCAAGCGGAAGCCCTTGACCGAAGAGCAGAAGAAACACAGCTCTTATGTGGACGAGAACGGCAACCTCCATGTCAAGAACCTGTCCGCTTTCTGGATTCCAGAACTGACCACCACGGAGAAAGTCGGTCACACCACCTACACCGTGACCGGCAGCTATGAGGGCAAGGAGTCCTTTTTGAAGAAGCTGGAGCGCATTGTTGCCAAGAACGCCCAGCAAAAATTTGAAGATGAGGGTGCAGACGAATGACAACTGCGTCCAATTCTGCTATACTTGACCCGGTAACCAATCCTGTACCGACAGTTGCTCCACAGAGTAAGGAGGACACAACAATGTCTGGAGCAACGAATAAAATCACCGCACTTTACTGCCGACTGTCGCAAGAGGACGCACGGCTCGGCGAAAGCCTGTCCATTGAGAACCAGAAGGCTATTCTTCTGGAATACGCTAAGAAGAATCACTTTCCGAACCCGGTGTTCTTTGTGGACGATGGATATTCCGGCACGAACTACGACCGCCCCGGCTTTCAGAGTATGCTGGTCGAGATTGAAGCGGGGCGTGTAGGAATCGTTATCACGAAGGATTTGTCCCGACTGGGACGCAATTCTGCCTTGACAGGTCTGTACACAAACTTCACTTTTCCCCAGTATGGCGTTCGCTACATTGCCATTAACGACAACTACGACACCATTGACCCGAACAGCGTAAACAACGATTTTGCGGGCATTAAGAACTGGTTCAACGAGTTTTACGCCCGTGATACCAGCCGCAAGATTCGGGCTGTTCAGAAGGCCAAGGGAGAGCGTGGAGTACCGCTGACGGTCAATGTGCCGTACGGCTATGTGAAAGACCCGGAGAACCCGAAACATTGGCTTGTTGATCCAGAAGCGGCTGCAATCGTGAAGCGCATCTTCTCCATGTGCATGGAAGGCCGTGGCCCGACCCAAATTGCAAACCAACTGTGGGTGGACAAAGTTCTGACTCCCACCGCCTATAAGTTGAGCCATGGCCTGAGTACGAACTCACCCGCCCCGGAAGACCCTTATCGCTGGGATAAAAGAGCAGTAAGTTCGATTCTGGAACGCCTGGAGTACACTGGCTGCACAGTCAACTTTAAGACCTATACTAACTCTATCTGGGATAAAAAGAGACATCTGAATCCCGTGGAAAATCAGGCTATCTTCCCGGATACACATGAGCGCATTATTGACGATGATGTGTTTGAAAAGGTTCAGGAGATTCGTAGCCAGCGTCACCGCATGACCCGGACAGGCAAGAGCAGCATTTTCTCCGGTATGGTCTACTGCGCTGACTGCGGTTCCAAGATGCAATATGGTTCGTCCAATAACAGGGACTTCAGTCAAGACTTCTTTGATTGCTCTCTGCACAAGAAGAACGGGAGCAAGTGCAAGGGACACTTCATCCGGGTAAAGGTTTTGGAGGGCCGTGTGCTAAGCCATGTTCAGCGGGTGACGGACTACATCCTCTGTCATGAGGACTACTTCCGCAAGGTCATGGAGGAGCAGCTTCGGGTGGAAAGCACCGAAAAGCTGACTGTCCTGAAGAAGCAGCTTGCCCGGAATGAGAAGCGGATCGCAGACCTCAAACGGCTGTTCATGAAGATTTACGAGGACAATGTTAACGGAAAGCTTAGCGATGACCGCTTCGACATGATGAGTCAGAGCTACGATGCCGAACAGAAGCAGCTGGAAGAGGAAGTTCTCTCCATCCAGCAGGAAATTGAAGTACAGGAACAGCAGATCGAGAATATTGAAAAGTTCGTCCAGAAAGCGCACAAGTACGTTCATATTGAAGAACTCACCCCTTATGCTCTCCGTGAACTGGTGTCGGCCATCTATGTGGATGCCCCGGATAAGTCCAGCGGAAAGCGGGTGCAGCACATCCATATCAAGTACGATGGGCTGGGGTACATCCCTCTGGATGAACTGGAAGCAAAAGAAAAGGCGTGACCGAAGTCACGCCAAATCTTCCCCATTTAGGGAACTTTTGCAAATACTGTTTTATGGGAACTCTGCTACGGGGAACGCCCTGTTGTACATATCGCTATCGTATGTGGCTTTTGGCAGGGTGCGTCCTATTCAGGGCGCACCCTGTTTTTGTTTCATCGTGGTTGGGTGTACATCAAACCGCATCACCGCAACTCCTTATAGGTTTCTTCCGGCACCGGCTCGCACCACTCGTTAGAGGTGCCTTCGCCGGGCACTTCCACTGCCAGATGAGAGAACCAGCAATCGGGTGCAGCACCGTGCCAGTGCTTGACCTCCGGGGGAATGTTCACCACATCGCCCGGATGCAGCTCCTGCGGCTCTTTGTCCCATTCCTGATAGTAGCCCCGGCCTGCCACGCAAACAAGGATCTGCCCGCCACCCTTTGCGGCATGATGGATGTGCCAGTTGTTCCGGCAGCCCGGTTCAAAGGTGACGTTGTAAATGCCAACCTGTGCGGTGGACAAGGGTGCCAGATAGCTTTTTCCGCTGAAATACTGTGCAAAACCGTCGTTGGATGCACCGATGGGGAACACCATTTCACTCTGGTGCTGTGCCTTGGCATCCTCTGCAGATTCCTCTGCCCAGACTTCCTTTGCCATGCGGAAAGCCGCCCACGCCTTGGGCCAGCCTGCATAAAATGCCGCATGGGTCAGGATCTCTGCAATTTCACACCGGGTAATGCCGTTGTTTTTTGCTGCCGTCAGGTGATACCGAAACGAGGAGTCCGTCAGTCCCTGCGCCATCAGTGCTACCACTGTCACAAGGCTGCGGTCCCGGAGGGAGAGTTTATCCTCTCGGCTCCACACCTGCCCGAATAGTACCTCATCGTTAAGTTCTGCAAATTTTGGTGCAAATTCGCCCAGAGCATCACGCCCTGCAGTCTGTTTTACTGCCATTATACGTTCCTCCCCATCTCGTAAGCCTGTGCCATTGCAGAGGTGTTTCGCACCGCACCCGGCTCGTAAACGCCACATGCTACAAGGACTCCCTTTTCCACGGCACCTTCCACACAGTCTGCATAGCCCCGGAAGCAGGCCAGCGTAGTATCCGCAGAGGCTTTTTCCTCGTCTGCCATGGTGGTGATGTAGTAGAATTCCTTGTCTTTGACCTCAAGCCATCGTGCCACGGTACGGTCGATCACGGCCTTCAACTGGGCACTGATGGAGTAGAAGTATACCGGGCTTGCCAGCACAATGACATCGGCATCGATCATCTTTTGCAGAATGTCTGCCATATCATCCTTGTGGACGCAGGCTCCGCCGTGGGTGCTGCAGTAGTAGCAGCCGGAACAGGGAGCCACCTTTTTCTCAGCGACCCGGATCTTTTCTGCTTTGTGCCCGGCATCCTGCGCTCCACGCAGAAATTCATCGCATAGAATATCAGAGTTGCCGCCCTTCCGGGGACTGCCGGACAAAATCAATACCTTCTTGCTCATAGGAACCTCCTTGACAGCGGAGTGCATCCGCATTATGATGTTGATAAAGTTTGATTTTATCATACAACTTAAAGCGCACTTTAAGTCAAGGGTTTTTTGAAAAAACGGAGGTTTCAGATGATCTATACCGTAGGTGAAATGGCACAAAGGATGGGCGTACCTGCCTCCACCCTGCGCTACTACGACAAAGAAGGGTTACTTCCCTTTGTGGAGCGTTCCTCCGGCGGCATTCGGATGTTCCGGGAAAACGACTTCGAGTGGCTGCAGGTCATCTGCTGCATGAAAAAAGCCGGAATGTCCATCAAGGATATCCGGCAGTATATTGAGCTTTCCATGCAGGGAGACGACACCATTGACACCCGGCTGGAAATGTTCCGGCATCAGCGGGAGGTGCTCACCCAGCAGATCCAGCAGTTACAGCACACGCTGGAAACCGTGGAGTATAAATGCTGGTTCTATGAAGCCGCCAAAGCCGCTGGGACAGTGGATGTCCCCAATGCGATGACCGATGCGGATGTACCTGATCAGTTCCGTGCCATCCGGCAGGAGCTTCGGGGACAGAAGATGCCGAATATCGAAAGATAAGAAATGCCGTTCCAGTTGCTTTTGGAACGGCATTTCTCTTAATCTTCTAACCCATAGTTCCCGGTTACGTTTTTCAAATATTCCTCCGGGTCACCATTCAGAATCAGGTCTGCATACGCCAGCGGGTCATTGTAGATGAGATAATTCAGTTCCGGCCTCTGCGCCATGGTCATGTCCAGCACATCCTCAACCCCGATGCAGTCGATGGAAATTTTTCTCCCATCCCGGAGCCGTAACTCCATGCAGCCGGTGTCCATGTTGAAATGGCAAGCTCTTGCATCGTACTTCATGTTCGTATCCTCCTGAAATCATGTTGTAGCTTATATCGCCCAATCTATGATTTCGGATTTTATCTTCCACGGACACCTGCATGGAACTTGTCGGGGCAAAGCCCCTCCATCTGCTAACGCAGACCGTTCCGTCGCTTAAAAGCCCCACTGGGGCTTTCATTGCTTCGCAAACGCTAATTTTCCGAAGAAAACAAATAATCCGAACCCATCTCCTATCGGAAACAAGTTCGGATTATTTTTGTTTGGTCCGAGTGGCGAGAATCGAACTCACGGCCTCTTGAACCCCATTCAAGCGCGCTACCAAAACTGCGCTACACCCGGATATTGCATGTGGCTTATCGCTCACAGCTCAATTAGTATACCCGATGCAGGGTGTTTTGTCAAGCGCTTTTTTCAAGTTTTTTCGATTTCTTTTTCGTCTTCCTCCGCCGTTTCCGCAATGGGCTGGCTGCGGGACGGTAGTGCGTCAAATTCCACGGTAGCCAGCGCCACGGCGAACACGCTTTGGGCCCCGGCATCCAGCAAAGCCTGCGCACAGGCGGCTGCCGTGGCTCCGGTGGTGATGACATCATCCACCAGCAGCACCCGCTTCCCGTCCACGTTGTCCGGTTCCAGCACCCGGAACGCGCCTGCCACGTTGACCAGGCGCTCGTCCAGCGAGAGCCCGGCCTGATGGCGGCCAGTGCGGGTACGACCAAGGGCGTTGGCGGCCAGCGGGACGCCCACCGCCTTTGCCAGCGGCCGGGCCATCCGCTCCGGCACATTATAGCCGCGTTTTTTGCTGGAGGCCGGCACCGGGACGATGGCGTCATAGCCAAGGCTCAGGCCCTCCACCCGCTGGGGTGTGGGCTCCGCGCCGCGCATGAGGATCTCGCTGCCAAAGAGCAGCCGGGCCATCTCGACGCCCAGCTCCATGGCCGTCCACGGCTCGCCCTGGTACTTGGCCCGCAGCACCGCACTGCGGACACAGCCCGTGTAGCGGTAGGGTGCCGCGGCCCCGCTCAGGGTCCCCAGATAGTGCTCACTTTCCTTGAGCCGCATGGGCATCCGGCGGAGCGGTTCCAGCCGTTCCGCGCATTCCGGGCAGGTTGGCACAAAGCCCAGCACCCGGCGGCAGAAAGGGCAGCGGCGGGGATACAGCAGCTGCCGGGCCTGCCGCAGCAGCCAGCACGGGGCCGCGTAATCCCCCGGCATCAGTCTTTTTTGACTGCGATGATGACGCGGACTTTCTTGCCCGCCGTGCAGCCAAAGTTATCGTACCAGCCGGTCAGGTAGTAATCATCCGAGTTGACGTATGCCAGCTTGGTGGCGTAATACTGGCCCTTGTACCACAGGTAGACCTGCGTGTCGTCGGCCATCTCATAGCGCTTATCGCCCGAGAGGACGGAGGCAGCGCCCACCTTATCGATCTTCATGGGCATGAGCTGCACCATGGATTTGACCGAGCCCGTCACCTCCTGGCTGACGGCAATACCGCCCGCCAGCACCGGGTACTTGATGGAGGTGGTCAGGCTGGCCTGCTGGCCATTGATGTAGCAGATGTAGTTGGCACCGCCGCCGATGAAGTTGAAGATGTTGCTCAGCGGAGCCCCGGTAATGGCACCGATCTGCCGGAAGCCGATGCCCAGCAGGCCCGCGGTGTTGCCCGTCAGGCGATTCCATGCCGTGCTGAGGATATCGCCGCTGATGACGCCCCACAAAATCTCGCTCGTGGTGGGCACCAGCAGATTTTTCACCTCATCCACGGTGGTCTTGGTGGTCGTGTTGCCCGAAGAATCGGTGGTCACCAGCGTTTCGATGCTGCTGTAGTTGGCGGCCAGATTCTTCACATCGTCCAGAACGCCGTAGTTCCACAGATCGCCCGTGACATCGTTGAGGATGAGGCGGTCGATCTGGCCGTTTTCATTGGTGGTGTAGTAGCGGACGTCAGAGCCCGAGAGCGTTACCCCCGATAGGCGGCTGGGACGAATCGCCCCAGCCGCACCTCCTGACGTTGTATCCATAATTTCCACATCGTCGGCCAGGGCAGCGTCGCCCAGAGCGGTGGCGTCCGCGTTCACGGTGCCGCTGACGGACCGGCTGCTGATTTTTTTCACGTTCTCTCCGTTGGCACCGTCCACGCTGATTTCTACCAGCCAACCGGTGGGAAAATTGAGGCTTTTGTCCACGTTGACGCTCCGGACGATACCGTCCGTGCACATGACCGAGACTTTCTGGAGCACATCGGCCCCGTTGTCCTCTTCAATCAGGTTACGGGAGGCGGACTGGACAACGCCATAGAAGACGCTGTCGGCCTCTTCACCGGTGACGATGCCGGCCACCTCATTGTTCATGCCCAGCAGCAGGGTGACCACCTGGCCCACACCGCCGCCGTTGAGGGAGGACACCTGCGAGGCCACCGCCGTGCTGCCCAGCGTGTAGGTACTGCCCGCCACGGTGACCGAGGTGGGCGCACTGGCCGAGGGAGACACTGCCGTGATGCGGCCGGCCGCGCGGCGGGTGTAGACCCAGATCGTGCGCAGGCTCTCACTGTAATAGTACACGTCGTACTGGTTCAGCTCGCCCGAGGGGGAAACTTTATCGTTGCGGTAGACGGCTACCGGGGTAAAGGGCACCTGTGCCCCCTCGCCGTAGATAAAGGGGCCCTGCAGACTGCTGAGCAGGACCGTGGAGGCATCCACCTGGCCGTTGGAAACGGTAAAGCCCAGGGTGGTGCCGTAAGCGCCGCCCGAAGCCGTGTTGGCCGTGAGGGCGTTGTAGAGCAGGACCGCGGCGTCCTCATAGTTCATGGCTTCGCCCTGCTTGCGGTCCAGTCCGGTGCGCAGGCCGATCTCGCTGGCCTTGTTGAGCTGCGCGTTGGGGAACGCGCCGTTCAGCTCGGTCATCTTATAGCCCATCAGCTTGAGGACCGCCGTGCAGGCCTCCTCCAGCGTGACAGCGTTGTCCGGGCGGTAGCTGCCGTCCGTGTAGCCGTTCAGCCAGCCCTGCTGCACCGCAATGCGGATGTAGGGGGCCCAGGGCGAAGTGCCGGGCACGTCGGTATAGAGGGTGCCCACCGTGCCCTGTGCACCCACGCTCTCCCGGAATGTGGAGAACGAGGTAAGCATCCGGGCAAAGGCACCACGGGTGACCACGGCGTTCAGGGCCCCGGTCTGGTCGGTATCCATGGCCCCCAGGGTAATGGCCATCTGGACCGCGGTGTTGTTGGTGGCAGCCGCCGAAGCCGGGAGCACCAGCATGGAGGCAGCAATGCACACCGCCAGCAGCAATGCAAGGATTCGTTTTTTCATGGCTTATCTTCTCCTTTTAATCATACCGCAGGGCGTCGATGGGGTTGAGCTTGGCGGCACGCTTGGCCGGCAGGTAGCCGAACAGCACGCCAATGCCCGCCGAAATGCCGAACGCCACCACGATGGAGTTGAACGAGGGGCTCACCGTGATATCCATGCCGTCGGTGAACATGGGCAGCACCCGGTTGGCAGCCATGCTGACGATATACCCCAGCACGATGCCCAGAGCGCCGCCCAGAGCGGAAGTGGTAGCGGCCTCGGTGACGAACTGGGCCAGGATGACCCGCTCCTTGGCGCCCATGGCCTTGCGGATGCCAATCTCTTTCGTCCGCTCCGTGACCGACACCAGCATGATGTTCATGATGCCGATGCCACCCACCAGCAGCGAGATGCTGGCAATGCCCGTGAGGATGACGATGACCATGTTGATCATCTTGTTCATCTCTTCCAGCCACTCACTGGCCGAGTAAACGTAATACGCATTGTCACTTTTGAAGAGATTATACAGTCCGTTTTCCATGGCAGCCTTGGCCTCGTTGGCCTGATTCTCGTCCACCATGATGCAGATGTACGAATCCGCGGTGCTTTTCTGCGACAGACGCATGGCGGTGGTATAGGGCAGGTAGATGCAGTCATCGTCATTGCCCTGCTGCATAGTGGGGTCGCTGATCTTAGCGTTCAGCACACCCACGATGCGGAATTTGTAGGGGCCCAGCTTGATGGTCTTGCCCATACCGTTGCCGCCAAAGGCGGTGCGGTTGATGTAATCGCCGATGACGCAGACCTGCTTGTCATCTTTCATGTCCATGTACTGCAGGTTGCGGCCCTTGGCCAGGGTGTAGTTTTTCATCTCGGTATAGTCTTCGTCCACGCCGTACAGGTTGGTGTAACGGTAGGTGGTGGTGCCCACCTTGGGCGTGTTGCTGCTGAAATCGATCTGCGGGGAGATGGACTCCAACAGGTCGGGGTTTTTCTTCACGATGTTATACACGTCATCCACCGAGGCGGTGCGGGAGCCGTAGCCCCAGATGCTGACAGACAGGGTGTTGGTGCCCATGGCCGAAAAGCTGTCCCGCATACTCTTGGTCATGCCGTTGCCCAGGCCCACGATGACGATGACCGCCATGACGCCGATGATGATGCCCAGCATGGTCAGGAACGTGCGGAGCTTGTTGCTCCAGACGTTCTGGATGGCCTGCCGGAAAGTTTCAATGATCATGCCTGTGCCTCCTCGGTCTGGGATTCCTGCTCCGGCAGCAGGGTGGGCTGAACAACCGCCTCCGGGGCGTGGGAGTCGCCGTCGTAGACGACACGCCCATCTTCCAGCCGGATGATGCGTTCCGCCTGCACGGCAATGGAATTGTCGTGGGTGATGAGGACCACGGTATGGCCCTCATTGTGGAGCTCCTGCAGCATTCCCAGCACCTCGCGGCCGGTGTGGCTGTCCAGAGCGCCGGTGGGCTCGTCCGCCAGGATGAGGGGCGGATTGCGCACCAGAGCCCGGGCAATGGACACGCGCTGCTGCTGGCCGCCGGAAAGCTGGTTGGGCTTGTTTTTGAGCTTATCGCCCAGGCCCACCTTTTCCAGCACCTCTTTGGCACGCTTGTGCCGCTCCGCGCGGGAGACGCCCGCGTACACCAGCGGCACCTCCACGTTTTCCATCAGGTTGAGCTTGGGCAGCAGGTTGTACTGCTGGAAGATAAAGCCCAGCATCTCGTTGCGGATGGCGGCCAGCTCGTTCCGGTTCATCTTGCCCACGTCCCGGCCATTGAGCCGGTAGGTGCCCTGGGTGGGCACATCCAGGCAGCCGATAATATTCATACAGGTGGACTTGCCCGAGCCGGACTGGCCGACAATGGCTACAAACTCCCCTTTTTCGATCTTCATGGAGATATGGTCAGCCGCCTTGACGGTCGTGTCGCCCATCTGGTAGTATTTGCACACTTCATCAAATTCGATCAGAGCGCTCATGTTCAGCCCTCCTCATCAAAAGGAACTGCTTCCGTCATCATAGAAACCGCTTCCATCATCATAGTAGCTGTCACTCACCGAGTTGGGATCGTAAGCAATCGTGTCTTCCGCCGTGATGCCGTCGAGGATCTCGGTGTAATCGTCGTCGCTGACGCCCGTCTTCACGTCCACATAGACATAGCCGTCCGGAGCTTCCATCTCCGGGTCCGCATTGGCCGCGCTGGGCGAATCCTTGGTCACCAGCACATAGCCGCCGCGGACGATGGCCGCGTTGGGCACGCAGAGGGTGCTGGTGGACTCGGCCACCACGATCTCCGCGTTGGCGTTCATGCCCGGGCGGAGGCCGTCGATGGAGTCGATGCGGATGGTCACGGGGTAAGTCGTGGTGCCGCCGGAAGAGTTGCCTTTCATCGAGACACGGGTCACGGTGCCCACATAGGTCTTATCGGCCACCGCATCCGCCGTGATCTGCACTTTCTGGCCCACGGAAAGGGAGCCGATCTCCAGCTCGTCCACATTGATGCTCATTTCCAGGTAGCTCAGGTCATACAGCACACAGAGGCTGGTGCCGGAGGTCAGTGCGTCGCCCTGCTTGACGTCTTTTTCGATCACGGTACCGCTGATGGGGGCCGTGATGGTGTAGTTGGCCATGGTGTCCTGCATGTTCTGCATCGAGATCTCGGCACTGCGCAGGGTCTCCGAAGCAGACTGGATGGATTCGGTCAGGTCATCGCCCGTCAGCTCAATGAGGATGGCGTCCTTTTCCACCGCGCTGCCCTCCTGCACATTGATGGCGGAGACGGTGCCGGAAGAGGGAGCCGTCAGGGTACGCTCTGCCTGATAGGCAAAGGTGGCGGAGGCAATGGAGCTGACGCCATTGATGCTGGCCGTGGCTGCCTGGGCCGTGGTCAGGCCGCCCGCGTTCCGCACCGCGATGGTCACCGTACGGGTGAGCAGGTTGCCAGTGCTCAGTTCATCGGTGCCCGTCACAGCGGTAATGGTGCCGTCCAGCGTCTCAAAGGTGCCGTCCAGTACCACCTGCGCGCTCTGCCCCACCGAGAAGTTGGCGGCGTCGGCCGCCGGGAAGAGCAGGCTGAGCATCATCTTGGAGTTATCCCGGATGACGGCCACTTCCTGGCCGCTGGTCACTTCATCGCCCTTGGCCACTTTCAGGCTGCTGACAGTGCCCGCCACCTCAGCACGGACGTACTGGCGGTCTACCGTCTTATCGTAGCTGCGCTGGGCCTGCTGGAGGGCGATCTCCGCTTTTTCCAGGTTGGTGGAAGCGTCGGAGCTGTCGATGGTGTAGAGGATCGTGCCCTCTTCCACGGTGTCGCCCTCTTCAAAATCAGCGGTGAGCACTTTGCCGTCCACCAGAGATTTCACGGTGTAAGTATTGGCCGGGTTCAGGGTGCCGGTGCCGCTGAGGGAGTTGGAGACATCCCGCTCCTCAGGCGCCGTTTCCACATAGCTGGTGTCCACATTGGCCTGCTTGTCCTTGGCGGGCTTGAGCAGGAACACCCCTCCTGCAAGGACGACCACCGCCGCCGGGAGCAGCCATTTCCAGTTCTTCCGGGCAAATGCTTTGGCCCCGGCAAGCTTCCCGGCAGTCTTATCGTTTGCAGCCGCTGCCGAGGGGGCATCCCCCTGCATGGCCGCGTTCTTCTTTTTCCAGATCATGCTTTTCCTCCTCGCTGTGCGGTGCGGGGGGCAAGATCCCCCTCCCGCTGAAGTGTCTATTATAAGGTAGTGTATCGCATTTCGGGAAATTAAACAAGCGTCCAAATTTCATTTCACGCATATTTGACAAATATTCCGGCAGTTTCTCCCGGTTTTTGCCCCCGGAGCACCGCTGCCGCCTGCCCGAAACCCGGCCTGGCAGGCGGATTTTTCCAAATTGTAAACCTGCTGCATATTTCAAAGTTGACGCACCCGGGAATTTCTGGTTTAATACGGGGCAAAGCGCAGTTTTTATGCGATGTTCTCGGCCCGTCCAAAACAGCGGGCCGCAAATAGAGGAGGATTTTTTATGAGTCAGGCAGCTGCCAAAAACACCCAAAGCTCGAAATTTTCGGTCCGCGAGATCTGCTACACCGGATTGTTCGCCGCCGTCATCGCCGTGATGGCCCAGATCTCCATCCCGATGCCCCTGGGCGTCCCCATGACCATGCAGACGTTCGCCATTACCCTGGCCGCTGTGGTGCTGGGCTCCAAGCTCTCCGCCATGGCAAGCCTCGTGTACCTGATCCTGGGTGCCGTGGGCGTGCCCGTGCTGGCCAGCTTCTCCGGCGGTATTGACAAATTCGTCGGCCCCACGGGCGGTTTCCTCATCTCGTTCCCCCTCATGGCCTATATCATCGGCCTGGGCGTGGAGCACCGCAATGCCTTTAAGGGTGCGTTCCCTCTGGCCGTTGTCGTGGGCACCGTGGTCAACTACATCGTCGGTGTGATCCTGTTCGTCATCGTGGCCCACAGCACCGTGGCCGTGGCTATTTCCGCCTGCGTTCTGCCGTTTATCCCCACCGCCATCATCAAGGCTGTGCTGGCCTGCGCCATCGGCCTGAACATTCGGAAACGGATTCCGGGGCTCAAGGCATGATCGTACTCCGCCCGCACCATCTACTCTGCACCCAGGGCTACTCCGGCCACGGCTACGACGACGCCTTTGTGGAGCACATGAACGACGTGGTTCACCAACTGCGGGAGGTTCCCGGGACGCGGATCCACCTCACGTTCTCCACCGACACGCTTTGCTCCTGCTGCCCCAACAAGCTGGGCGAAGACCTGTGCGACACCCAGGAAAAGGTAAAGCGGTACGACCGCAAGACCGTGGAATACTTTGGCCTGGAAGAAAAGGATTATGTCTATCAGGACCTCATTCGGGCCATTGATGCCAAGGCTACCCCGGAGATGCTGGCGGATATCTGCCGCGACTGCTGCTGGTTCCCCGTCAGCGCCTGCTGCAAAAACATCTGCAGCGGCAAATATGTAAAATAACCTCTGTTTCTCCCCTGCAAAAGGGCCCGTACCGGCATTGGTACGGGCCCTTTTACCGTTTCAGCACGCAAAAAGAGGCCGTTCCACGGAAAATTTCCAGTGGAACAGCCTCTTTTTCGATTTACTTACCGCGTTTTCTGCTCACTTCACCGCAGCGTCATCCGCCGCATAGAGCTGGACATATACCCCTGCGGGGACGCAGGCGGCCCAGGCGTCTTTCTGGCTCAGCCAACCGAATTGCTCACAGACATGGTCCGGGCACTGGCTGTCCTGAAAGGCGATGGCACCGTCTTTTACCTGTAAATGCACAACGTAATCGCCCACATCGTACAGATAATCGTAATCTTTGTCCAGCGGGATGGTCTCGGTGACGCCGTCGCCGAAATCGGCTACCGCCACCAGCGCTTCCCCCTGTTTGCGGCCCCGCAGTGCCCAGAAAAGCACCACTGCAGCCAGCAGGAGCACTGCCGCAAAGAGCAGATTTTTCTGCAGCCGGGTCAGGCGTTTCATGCAGCGTAATCGCTGGCAGCCTGGCCTGCAATGCGGCCAAAGACGGTAAAGTCGGCCACAGCGTTGCCGCCCAGACGGTTTGCACCGTGGACGCCGCCGGTGATCTCACCTGCTGCAAACAGGCCGGGGATCACGTTGCCATTGGTATCCAGCACTTCCGTGTTGGTGTTGATGGTCAGGCCGCCCATGGTGTGGTGGACACCGGCAGTGACCTTGATGGCATAGTAGGGAGCGGTATCCAGCGGGTTTGCAAAGCTGGTACGGCCAAACTCGGCGTCGGCCTTATCGGCCACGCACTGGTTCCAGTTGTTCATGGTCTCGGCAAAGGTTGCCTCGTCCACGCCAATGGCCTTGGCCAGTTCCTCGTAGGTAGCGCCCTCCGCGGTATAGCCTTTCTTGATGTAGCCCTGGATGACGCTGGAAGCATCGGCCATGGCCTGATCGACCACCAGCCAGCTGTAGCTGCCCGGCTGTGCGATCTCAGCAGCGGAAACCACGTCACGGGTGCCCACTTCGTCAATGAAGCGCTTGCCGTCAGCGTTGACCAGGATCGCGCCATCGCCGCGCAGGCCCTCGGTGATCAGGGCAGCGGTGTTAGCCTCCACAGTGGGGTGGATCTGGATCTGGTCCATATCCACGGTACCGGCACCGATGGCCGTTGCCATCTCAATGCCCTGGCCCAGGATGCCGGGAGCGTTGGTGGTCATAAAGCCCTTGAGCTCCGGCTTGTACTTCACGACCATGTCCAGGTTGGCACCGAAACCGCCGGAAGTCAGGACCACGGCTTTGGCGTTGACGGTGACGGTCTCACCGGAAGCGCCGGTGGCCTTAACGCCGCAGGCTGCGCCGTTGGCATCGGTCAGGATCTCGTTGGCGGTGGTGTTCAGCAGGATCTGAACACCGGCCTTTTCGCAGTTCTCCTGCAGCAGGGGGATCATGTAAGAGCCCACAGAGAGGGTCTTGCCCTCTGCGTCCACAGGGCGATGGATGCGCTTGACAGAAGCGCCGCCAAAGCTGGAAACGCTGTGCAGGGTGATGCCGTTCTCATCCAGCCAGTCGATGGCATCGGCACTGTTCTCGCAGAGAGTCTCCACCAGAGCGGGATCGTTGATGCCCTTGCCGCCGATCATGGTATCCAGCTCCATCAGCTCCACAGAGTCGAAGTAGCCGGTGGGGTTGGCCTGATAAGCAGCCCACTGCTCGGCCACGGTAGCAGCCAGAGCGGTGATGGTCTCATTGTCAGCATACTTTTCGGCAGCGGTCTTCAGGGTCTTTTCCACGCCTGCGGACTCGCCGAACTCGTTCTCATCCTGATACACGGTCTTGCC
>ERZ838483.1904-NODE-1904-length-14743-cov-24.248434_pt1 | contig 14743 bp, 13 predicted proteins | sample MGYA00519939_ERZ838483 | MGnify/ENA primary metagenome ERZ838483 (study PRJEB31850, sample SAMEA3708836) | human gut metagenome | biome: human gut; feature: human-associated habitat; material: faeces | place: China | collected 2014 ... | reverse complement strand
CCTTTGAAGGGAAAGATCTGGACGGCAACACGGTGAAGAGCGACGAGCTGTTCTCTGCCAACGCCGTCACCGTAGTGAATTTCTGGTTCACCACCTGCAATCCCTGCGTAGGCGAGCTTTCCGAGCTGGATGCGCTGAACAAGGAACTGGCGGAGAAGGGCGGCTCCCTCATCGGCGTCAACACCTTCACGCTGGACGGCGACGAAACGGCAATTTCCGAGGCGAAGGATGTGCTTGCCAAGAAGGGTGCCACCTATCAGAATGTGTATTTTGACTCCGACGGTGAGGCGGGAAAGTTTACCACCAACATCTTTGCCTATCCCACCACCTATGTGGTCGATCGCAGCGGCAATATCGTGGGTGAACCCATCGTAGGCGCCATCACGGAAAAGAAGCAGGCGGAGACGCTGCAAAAGCTCCTCGACCAGGCTCTTGCCGCCGATATGGGCTGACAAACGAATTTATCTTCTCAGAAAGGAGGGATACACCCAAAATGTATGTTTGCAACCCTGCTTCGGCAGGGTTGTTTTTGTTATAGCTGTTTTTTCGCTGAACGGGGGTGCGCGGCTGCATCGCGGCCCCGGACAGCACGGAGGGCCCGGTGCGCCATGCACCGGGCCCTCATCTGTTTACTGGCCGCTCTTCAGTTTGTAGAAGTAGTCATCGGCTTCGATGGCCTCCGGGGTGAACGAGTTGTTCTTCCACCAGCTGACGAGGGCGGCGGCCACGGTCAGGCCGGTGGAGACCAGCTGCTCCAGCTGGGCCGACTCGATGGGCAGCACCGCGTGGCCGGTGGTGCTGAGGATCTGGTTGGTCAGGGCCAGCGCCAGCGCGGCGGTGCGGGCAATGGTCGAGGGCGAGATCTTGTGCTTCATAAAAACTCCTTTCGTTCCGGGTGATGTGCGGGGCTCAGCCGGAGAAGCGGCCAAGCCCTGCGCGGCGGCAGAGGGCGGGGTAGTCCTTGTAGGCGCGGCTCAGATCGACAGGGCCGTCGATGCCCGCCACATGGCCTGTGCTGGTGTACTGCCACATCCCGTGGGGGTGGGTGGGGCGCTTGCCGCGGTAATCGGCGAGCCAGAGGTCGTAGGCGGTGAGTGCATCCATCGCAAGGGCGGTGTCCGCAAAATTCGTGTAGGTGTAGACCATGGCGTAGAGATTCCAGGCTTCGAGCTGGGCGGCGGCCTGGGCCACCCGCTGCGCGAGCGCGGCAGGGGAGAGGGAGCGCAGCCGGGCGTCCTCCACATCAATGGCAAGGGGCAGCTGGAACGTTTTCCCGCGCAGCGCGGCCCGCAGGGCGTTGAGTTCCGCTTCGGTCTGCCGGGAGGTGACGGCGCAGGTGTAATAGTAGCCGCCCACCGGGATGCCGCGCGCCGTGCAGGCAGCATGATTGCGCTCGAACTGCGGGTCGGGGTAGGGCTGGCCGTTTCGGCTGCCCAGCACCCGCAGCATCACGCCGTCGATGGCACCGGAACGCTGCACCGCGTCCCAGTCTATGCAGCCCTGCCAGCGGGAGACATCCAGCACCCGCAGCGGGGTCATCGGATGGCCTCCGGGCGATGGGTCGGATACGGTGTTTGGGTCATGGAACAGACCTCCTTTCTGCTGTTGTCCCGATTGTACAGCCGGGATACGAAATGCGGAAGTGTGGTCTTTTTTCTTGCGGATCTTTGCCGTTCGGCATTTTGCCAAGGGGTGTTTCCGGGGCAGAAAAGCAGGGGCAGAACAGGGCCTTTTTGGGAGTAATTCTGGGTGCATTTTCGGGCGGAAAATGGCGTCTGTGAATGGTTTGTGATGACAAAAATCAAGGGAAATTCGGTCGATTTCTGGCTTTGAAACAGCACTTGAATGTTAAAAAATTATGAACAAATCATGCCCGGATTTTGCAAAAAAATCGGGAAGAATCGCTCGAAAATTTCGCGCATCCGGGAAAACTGTGTACAAAATTCACAAAAAACTATGTTAAGAATCTGGCAAACTGGAAATGTCAAATTTGACAAATCGGTTTTGGTCTGCTAAAATAGCTTCCGCTCAACGGACGTTGCAGCGTATAAAATTCATCACATTGAAGTGAAAAGCCGCACTGCGGCTCCCGAATACGGAGTGAAGAAACTCCGTGCCACGGCGGGTATTGGAAGGCCCGCATCGTATTCCAAACTGTAAAAAGAGAGGAGTTGTTCCGTATCGCTTCCGTCAAATTTCAAAAAGCATTGAGCGGCCGCACCCGTGCCGCCGCCCCCCGTGTGCTGGCGTTCTGCGTCATGGCCGTGAGCCTGTTGTTCACGCTGGCCGTGACCGCCGCGAATCTGCGGCTGACCTACGTCACTGACTCCTATGGTGCGCGGCAGCTGGTGGTCAGCACTGACGCTGACAGCGACCCCGCCCGCGTGATGAGCCTTTCCGGCATGGAGGCCGAAGAGGGCGACCATGTCTATTACACCGCGTTCAGCGGCAGCCTGGCTTCCCTGAACATCGAGCGCGCATTCACCGTGACCATCCAGGCCGACGACCAGGAGTATCCGGTGAAGATGGCCTTTGGCACCGTTGCCGATGCGCTGGAACGCGCCGGCATCACCCTGGATGAAGAGGACTACACCGAGCCTGCACTGGACCAGCTGGTCACGGCAGGCAGCAGCATCGTGGTCCACCGCGTTGATTATCAGGATAAGGTCGAGACGCAGGCCATCCCCTACGATACCGAGTATGTCTACACCAGCCTGTACTTCCGCAACACCGGCCGCGCCACTACGCTGCAGCACGGCTCGGAGGGCCAGCAGGCCGTGACCACCCGCGAGCGCTGGGTGGACGGTGAGCTGGAAAACAGCATGGTGGTCGATGTGACCACCACGGTGGAGCCCACCAATCATGTCGTCAAGACCTACGGTGCCGGTGCGCCCGTCTCGCCGCTGACCGGCACGGACGGCACCACCAATGCGCCCGCTTCCTACAGCAGGGTCCTCACCGGCAAAGCCACCGGCTACTATTCCAAGTCCGGCAAGGGCTCTTCCGGTCTGGGCCTGGGCTACGGCACGGTCGCCGTGGACCCGGACGTCATCCCCTACGGCACGCTGCTGTATATCACTTCCACCGATGGCCGCTTCGTTTACGGCTACGCCATCGCGACCGACACCGGCATCGCCGTTCAGAAGGGCGAGATCCTCGTGGACTTGTTCTACGAGACCTACGCCGAGTCGGTCATCAATGGGGCGATCCAGGTCAATGTTTACGTTGTGAACTGAGTCTTTGGCCCCCCCCCGCGCACACGGAATGAACAGAACATCTGCCCCCGCTCTTTGTTGCATTTTGCACAGAGAATGGGCGCAGATGTTCTTTTTTGTTTTATATTCCGTCAGGTTTACCTATAATTTTCGCATAAATTTGGCCAGGTTGTCTATATCACTAAAATATCCTCGAAAAGATTATGGTACATTTTCCGGAAAAAGCCTTGAAAAATGTGCCAAAATTCTTTAATATAAGAGAGTAAAAAGGTATAGGCCCCTCTGCGGCCTGTACGGGGAGGAGCTGTTTATGAAACCGACGGAAGAAAAAATCCATACGGATCCATCGGATCTGCCGATCTATCTGTTCAAGCAGGGCAATAACTGCGAAGCATACCGCTACTTCGGTGCACACATCGAGACCCGCGCCGGAGAGTCCGGTGTCGTGTTCCGCGTCTGGGCACCTCATGCCGCCGCCATCAGCGTGGTGGGTGATTTCAACAGCTGGAAGCCGGGCAGCCACCCGATGCACAAGGTGGATCAGGACTCGGTCTGGGAGCTGTTCATCCCCGGCATGAAGGAATATGACGTTTACAAATACTGCGTGACCACCCGTGCGGGCGACCTTGTCTACAAGGCTGACCCGTATGCCTTCCACGCCGAGACCCGGCCGTCCAACGGCAGCAAGGTCTACGACCTGAACGGCTTTGCGTGGCACGATGCCGCATGGCAGGAGGCCCAGAAGAAGGCTGATGTCATCAACGGCCCGATGAACATCTACGAGATGCACACGGGCAGCTGGAAGACCAAGGGCGAGAATATCCCCTACAACTATTCCGAGCTGGCCGACCAGCTTATCCCGTACATCACCGAGATGGGCTACACCCATGTCGAGCTGCTGCCGGTCATGGAATATCCCTTTGACGGCAGCTGGGGCTATCAGGTCACGGGCTATTTTGCCCCCACCAGCCGCTATGGCACCCCCAAGGATCTCATGGCCTTTGTGGATAAGCTCCATGCCGCCGGCATCGGCGTCATCATGGACTGGGTGCCCGCGCACTTCCCGAAGGATCAGTTCGGCCTGTACCGGTTCGACGGCGAGCCCTGCTACGAGGACCCGAACCCCAAGCGCGGCGAGCACAAGGAGTGGGGCACCATGGTGTTCGACTTTGGCCGCAGCGAGGTGCAGAGCTTCCTCATCTCCAGCGCACTGTACTGGCTGGAGCAATACCACATCGACGGCCTGCGCGTGGACGCCGTGGCCTCCATGCTGTATCTGGACTATAACCGCAAGCAGGGTGAATGGGAGCCCAACAAAGACGGCGGCAAGGAGAATCTGGAAGCCGTTGCGTTCCTGCGCAAGCTGAACGATACCGTCCTGGGCCGCCACCCCCACAAGTACATGATCGCGGAGGAATCCACGGCCTGGCCGATGGTCACCAAGCCTGCATCGGACGGCGGCCTGGGCTTCAACTTCAAGTGGAACATGGGCTGGATGAACGACATGCTCAGCTACATGAAGACCGATCCGCTCTTCCGCGCCGGCAACCACAACAAAGTCACCTTCAGCTTCTTCTATGCCTTCAGCGAGAACTTCGTGCTGCCCATCAGCCACGACGAAGTCGTCCACGGCAAGGGGAGCCTCATCAATAAAATGCCCGGTGAGTACGAAGCCAAGTTCGCCAACCTGCGCACCTTCTTCGGCTACATGATGGCCCACCCCGGCAAGAAGCTGCTGTTCATGGGCCAGGAGTTCGGCCAGTTCGCCGAGTGGAACGAGAACAAGCAGCTGGACTGGATGCTGCTGGGCTACGACAAGCACACCGAGTTGCAGAACTACGTCAAGACCCTGAACGCCTTCTACAAAGAGCATCCGGCGTTCTGGCAGATCGATTACAGCTGGGAAGGCTTCCAGTGGATCGTGCCGGACGACTCGCAGCAGAGCGTGGTCGCCTTCCTGCGCAAGGATGCAGCGGGCAAGCAGATCCTGATCGTCTGCAACTTCAACCCCGTCCTGCGTGAGGGCTACACCCTGGGCGCACCGGTGGCGGGCACCTATAGGGAAGTGCTGAACAGCGACGACGAAGCCTTCGGCGGTTCGGGCGCTGTCCACAACAAGGCCGTCCGCACCCACAAGAAGCCGCTGCATGGCTTTGAACAGAGCATCACCATCACCCTGCCGCCCATGAGCACCCTCTACTTCGAGGTGCCCACCAAGCGCACCCGCAAGGCAGCAGACCCGGCCAAGGCCGACGAAAAGGCAGTCTCTAAAAAGACCGCTGCCAAGGCCGAAAAGGCGGAAAAAGCGGAGAAGGCCGCCAAAAAGACCACCCGCACCCCCAAGGCGAAGACGGAGAAGGCCGCGGAGAAAAAGCCTGCCAAGGCAGAGAAACCGGCCAAGGCCGCAAAACCCAGAAAGACCTCCGCAAAGGCTGAACCGGCCGAGAAGGCTGCGCCTGCGGAAAAGCCCAAGCGCACCCGCAAGACCAAAGCAGAAGCTGCCCCTGCGGCAGACGCTGCACCGGCAAAGCCCACCCGCAAGCCCCGCGCCAAAAAGGCAGCAGAGCCCAAAGAGTGAGCCGTGCGCACAGACCATTCACATCGTTAGACCATTTCCAATTCCAAACCAACTCGGAAATGTGTAAAAGGGGAGAATAAAGCTATGGCAAAAGAAATTGTGGCAATGATCCTTGCCGGCGGACGTGGTTCGCGCTTGTATGCGCTGACACAGAAAACGGCAAAACCGGCGGTCGGTTTCGGCGGCAAATACCGCATCGTGGACTTCCCGCTGTCCAACTGCGTCAACTCCAACATTGATACCGTTGGCATCGCGACCCAGTATCAGCCCCAGAAGTTGAACGAGTACATCGGCAACGGCCAGCCCTGGGACCTTGACCGCCTGCACGGCGGTGTGCACACCCTGCCGCCGTATGAGCAGGCAAAGGGCACCGACTGGTACAAGGGCACCGCAAACGCCATCTACCAGAACATCAGCTTCATCGACAATTATGACCCGGAGTATGTCATCATCCTGTCCGGTGACCAGATCTGCAAGCAGGACTATGCAGACTTCCTCCGCTTCCACAAGGAGAAGGGCGCAGAGTTCTCGGTCGCTGTCATGGAAGTCGATTGGAAGGAAGCTTCCCGCTTCGGCCTGATGGTCGCAGACGAGAACGACAAGATCACCGAGTTCCAGGAGAAGCCCCCGGTCCCGAAGTCCAACCTGGCTTCCATGGGCATCTACATCTTCAACTGGGACGTCCTGAAGAAGTATCTGGAAGAGGACGAGGCAGACCCCAACTCCAAGAACGACTTCGGCATGAACATCATCCCGGCCCTGCTGCGTGACGGCCGCAGGATGTATGCGTACCGTTTTGCAGGCTACTGGCGCGACGTCGGCACCATCGACAGCCTGTGGGAGGCCAACATGGAGGTCCTCGACCCGGAGCACTCCGGCATCGACATCTTCGATAAGACCTGGAAGATCTACAGCCGCAACCCCGTTCTGCCGGCCCAGAAGATCGGCCCCCGCGCCGTCGTGCAGGACTCCCTCGTCACGGAGGGCTGCAAGATCTACGGCAATGTCCGGCACTCGGTCCTGAGCGCAGGCGTCGTCGTGGAAGAGGGCGCTACCGTGGAAGATGCCGTTCTGATGGACGGCGTCGTGGTCAAGGCGGGCGCTGTGGTCAAGCGCTGCATCCTCGCTGAGGATGTCGTCGTGGGTGCCGGTGCAAAGATCGGCGGCGACGGCGCCATCGCACATGTGGGCACCGGCCTGACCGTCGGTGCAGGCGCGACCGTCAAAGAGGGCGCCAAAGTATTTGATTCCGTCAAGGAGGGCGAGGAAGTATGCTGAGCCAGAACAACAATGCGTTGGGTATCATTTTCCCCAACAGCTATGACACCACCGTGCCTGAACTCGTGACCGAGCGCGCGATGGCATCCATCCCGTTTGCAGGCCGTTACCGCATGGTGGACTTCGTGCTGTCCAGCATGGCGAACTGCGGCATTTCCAACGTGTCCATCGTCGTGCGCAAGAACTACCACTCTCTGATGGACCATCTGGGCACCGGCCGTGAGTGGGATATGGCCCGCCGCCACGGCGGCCTGAACATCGTGCCTCCCTTTGCAGAAAAGGGTGTGCGCATCTATTCCGGCCGTGTCGAGGCTCTGGGCTCCATCCTGAACTTCCTGGAGAATCAGAAGGAGCGCTACGTCGTCATGAGCGATGCCAACATCGCCATCAACTACGACTTCAACGCTCTGCTGGCCGCTCATCAGGCCAGCGGTGCCGATGTGACCATCGCATACCAGAAGACCGAGATCCCCGAAGGCCGCAAGAACGACAACTACACCCTGACCGTTGATGCCGACGGCCGCGTGACCGAGCTGCTGTTCAACGATTACCGCTCCGGCATCCAGAATCTGGACCTGAATATCTACGTTCTGGAGCGCGAGACCCTGATTAAGTTGGTCAAGGACGCCACCGCCCGCGGCCTGATTTACTTTGAGCGCGACATCCTGGCACACAACGTCAACATCCTGAACATCCGCGCTGTGGAGTACACTGGCTATGTGGCCCACATTTGCGATATGAAGAGCTACTTCGACGAGAACCTGAAGCTCATCGACGAGAAGAACCTGAACGCTCTGTTCCCCAAGGAGAGCCCCATCTACACCAAGATCCGCGATGACAACCCCGTCCGCTACGTCAACGGCTCCTGCGTGGAGAACTCTCTGCTGGCCGACGGCTGCGTCATCGAGGGCACGGTCGAGAACTGTGTGCTCTTCCGCGGCGTCAAGGTCAAGAAGGGTGCGGTCGTCAAGAACTGCGTCCTGATGCAGGACACCATCGTGGAAGCCAATGCGCAGCTGGAGTGCGTCGTCACCGACAAGAACGTCCGCGTGACCGCTGGCAAGAAGCTGTCCGGCACCGAGAGCTTCCCTGTTTACGTGCAGAAGAACCACATGGTCTGATGCGCTTCCTTTGATTTTTTCACAGGGGCGGCTCCCTCCCCGGTAGCCCCTCTCGGAAAGAGGGGCGGGGGCAGCTTTGCCCCCGCCCACTCTTTGTTTCAACCGCTTTTCTGAAAGGAGCGATCTTATGAAAATCCTCTATGCTGCTTCGGAAGCAACTCCCTTTGCGAAATCCGGCGGTCTGGCCGATGTTGCAGGCTCTCTGCCCAAGGCTCTGGTCAAGGACGGTGTGGACGCCCGCGTTATCATGCCGCTGTACGGCGACCTGAAGATGCGTGACCGGCTGGAATACGTCACCAACTACTCGGTGCCGGTGGGCTGGCGCAGCCAGTACTGCGGCCTGTTCAAGGCCGAAGTGAACGGCGTGACCTACTACTTCCTGGACAACGAGTATTACTTCCGCCGCCGTGGTCTGTACGGCTTCTACGATGACGGCGAGCGCTTCGCCTTCTTCTCCCGCGCGGTGCTGGAGACCCTGTTCTACATCGACTTCACCCCGGACATCATCAACTGCAACGACTGGCAGACCGCTCTGGTGCCCGTTTACCTGAATCTGTACTACCGTCATCTGGACAAGTTCAACCGGATCAAGACCATCTTCACCATCCACAACATCGCCTATCAGGGCAAGTACGGCACCGACATTCTGGAGGACACCTGCGGCATCGGCCGCCGCGACCAGCACATCGTCGAGTACGATGGCTGCGCCAACTTCATGAAGGGTGCCTTCGAGACGGCCGACAAGATCACCACCGTCAGCCCCACCTATGCGCAGGAGATCCTCGACCCCTGGTTCAGCTACGGTCTGGATGCCCTGCTGCGCGAGAAGCAGTATAAGCTGTGCGGCATCCTGAACGGCATCGACATGGAGGCGAATGATCCCGCCACCGACCCGAAGATCCCCTTCAACTACGACATCACCAACTTTGAAGAGGGCAAGGCAAAGTGTAAGGAAGCATTGCAGGACAAGTTCGGCCTGCACAAGGACGGCAGCCCCGTCTTCGCCATGGTCAGCCGCATGGTCGGCATGAAGGGCTTCGACCTGGTGCAGAGCATCGCCGACGGTCTGGTGGACCGCGGCATCGAGCTGGTCATCCTGGGCAGCGGCGAGAGCCAGTATGAGAACTTCTTCTCCGAGCTGTGCGCCCGCCACCCCGGCCGCGTCGGCACCTACATCGGCTTCGAGCCGGCACTGTCGCAGGAGATCTACGCCGGTGCAGACGTCTTCATCATGCCGTCCAAGAGCGAGCCCTGCGGTCTGGCCCAGATGGTCGCCTGCCGTTACGGCACACCTCCCATCGTCCGCGAGACCGGCGGCCTGCGCGACTCCATCCACGACTGCACCCTCGGCGAGGGCAACGGCTTCACCTTTGCGGGCTACAGCGCCCACGAGCTGTATGACGCCTGCTGCCGTGCACAGGACCGCTACTACAACAAGGAAGACTGGCACAACCTCGTCAAGCACGACATGGAATGCGACTTCAGCTGGGACCTCTCGGCCAAGAGCTACGAGGGTCTGTACAACGAGACCGCAAACCTCTGGTAAATTCGACCAATTCCATACACTCCAGCCCTGCCGGGCCTCTGTACTGCACAGGGGCCCGGCGGGGCTTTTTGCTGTCAAGGGGCAGACTGAACAAAGACGCCATCCCTTTTTTGTGGAAGATGCGATGAACGGCGGACAAAAATCCACCGGGGGAGGACAGTTGTGGAGTGAGTGTGAACAAACTATGAAGTTTTCACAGAATTTGGTGGAGAATTGATTGAAAAAACCGACGGTTTGAATTATACTATCCCTATGAGGGTCTTTCATGGAAAAGGTCCTTTGCGAAAGAGCCGCCGCATGGGGTGCCTGCGGCGGGCAGACCAGAAGGAGGAACGCCGTTGAAGGGCTTATACAAAGCACTGGAGGATATCGTGTGGCTGACGCAGCTGGGCTTGTCCATGTTGCTGCCGCTGCTGCTCTGTCTGGGCGGCTGCTGGTGGGCAGTGAACCGCTGGGGCTGGCCGGAGTGGGTGTATCTTCCGGGCGTTTTTCTGGGGCTGGCCGCAGGGGCACAAAATTTCTGGGTCTTTGCCAGAGAGCGGATGGAACGCACCAAAAAGGAGAAGACTTCTCGTATCGGCTTCAATTCGCATCAATGAATGTTGGAGGGTTTGCTATGAAATTGCAGCCGGAGTCCAAAAAGGAACTGCTGCGCATCGCCTGCGGCACCGCCATCTGTACGGCGGCCATGTGGGTGCTCTTTGCAGCGCTGCACCTGGTGGGCTGGGTCCGGTTCGACTACACGGTCGTGCTGGGCGGTCTGGTGGGTGCAGCCGTCGCCATCGCAAACTTTGCGGGCATCTGCTTCGTGGTGCAGAAGATCATCGACGAGCAGGATGAGAAGCGCCGCAAAGCCAAACTACAGCTTTCCCACAACAGCCGGATGCTGCTGCAGGCCGTCTGGGTCATCGTGGCCATCGCCGCGCCCTGCTTCCAGCCGTTTGCCAGTGTCCTGCCGCTGTTTTTCCCGCGGATCACCATTTATTACCTGCAAATAACGGGCAAGTACAAGCCCCTTGCGCAGGCAGCCCCCGCACAGGACGTCTCGGTGGAAGACGAACCGGTGCAGGCCGCCGCGCAGGCCGAAGCTCCCGGCGAAAAAGGGGGTGAAACCTAACAAATGGAACTGAACGGCGCAAAGATCCTGTATACCATCCATACGGATATCCCCATTCTGGGCGATTTCAAGATCACCCAGACCCTTGTGAGTACCTGGATCGTGATGGCGCTGCTGACGGCGCTGGCCTTCTGGCTGGGGCATGACCTGAAACTGGAAAATGTCTCCAAGCGGCAGGCCGCCGCCGAGTTCATCGTGGAACGGCTCGATCAGTTCGTGCACGAAAACATGGGCACACACTTTGACCGGTATATCCCGCTGGTCGGCGCGATCTTCGCGCTGAGCATCGGGTGCAACCTGATCAGCGTGGTGGGCCTGTGGAGCCCCACGGCCGACCTCAACACCGAGGCTGCGTGGGCCATCGTCGTCTTCGTCCTCATCATGTACTACAAGATCACGACGAACGGCATCCTCTCGTATCTGAAGGGCCTGCTCGACCCCATCTTCATCATGGCACCCATCAACGTCCTGTCGGAGCTTTCGACCCCCGTCAGCATGGCGTTCCGTCACTTTGGCAACATCCTGTCCGGCACAGTCATCTCCACCCTGCTGTACTGGGCGCTGGCAAGCCTGAGCCATGTCATATTCGGCTGGCTGCCCGGCTTCCTGAGCCAGATCCAGCTGTTCCAGATCGGCATCCCGGCCTTTACGGGCCTGTATTTCGACTGGTTCGGCGGCTGCATCCAGGCATTCATCTTCTGTACCCTGACCACCATTTTCATCAAACGTGCTGCCGGTGAAGACTGAGCCGGCATCCCCCAAAAACATTTTTTCAGGAGGACACTATTATGACTGACTTTCAACTTCTGGCTCGTGGTATCGCTCTGGCAGGCTGCGGCATCGGCGCAGGCCTGGCACTGATCGCAGGTATCGGCCCTGGTATCGGCGAAGGCAACGCCGCCGCTGCGGCTTGTGAGGCCGTTGGCCGCCAGCCCGAATGCAAGAGCGACGTCACCAGCACCCTGATCCTGGGCGTTGCACTGTCTGAGACGACCGGTATCTACGGCTTCGTCACCGGCCTGCTGCTGATCTTCCTCGCACCTGGCATGTTCATGAACTATCTGGGCTGAGCACTCCCCGAACAATAAGAAACGAAAGGGGAGACGCTTATGCAACTTTATCAGGCATTGATCACGCTGGATGGCTGGACCTTTCTGGCCCAGATCTGCAACCTGATGATCCAGCTGGTGATCTTCAAAAAGCTGCTGCTGAACCCGGTCAAAAAGGTCATCGCCGAGCGCAAGGCCAAGGCCGACAGCCAGATCGCGGACGCCCAGAAGCTCCGCACCGAGGCCGAGGCCATGAAGGCGGAGTATGAGCAGAACCTGCAGAATGCCCGCAACGAGGCCAACCAGATCGTGGCGTCGGCGCAGAAGACCGCCGCAGCCCGCAGCGAAGAGCTGCTGGGTGAGGCCCGCGCCCAGGCCGCTGCCCTGAAGCAGAAGGCCGAGGCCGACATTGCGCAGGAGCGCAAGAAGGCCGTGAACGAGGTCAAGGACGAGATCGGCGGCATCGCCATGGAGATCGCATCCAAGGTGGTGGAGCGCGAGATCAGCGAAAAGGACCACAAGGACCTGATCGACGAATTTATCAAAAACGTGGGTGAAGCATCATGACCGAAACTGCAAAGATGTACGGCGGCAGTCTGTACGATCTGGCGGCAGAGGAAGGGCTGGAGACCCGCATTCTGGGCGAACTTGACGAGGTGCAACAGCTTCTGAAGCAAAACCCGGACTACCTGCGGCTGCTCAGCACCCCCAGCATCCCCAAAAAGGAGCGCTGCGGCCTGCTGGACGAAGCCCTGCGCGGGCAGGTCCACCTCTATGTGCTGAACTTTTTAAAGATCCTGTGCGAGAAGGGCACCCTGCGGGAGTTGTCCGGCTGCGCACGGGCCTACCGCATCCGCTACAATCAGGCGCACGGCATTCTGGAGGCCACAGCCATCTCGGCTGTCCCGCTGACAGAGCAGCAGCGCGCGGCGCTGCACGCCAAGCTGGAAAGCCTGACCGGCAAGACCATCGACCTTAAGACCAAGGTGGATGCCAAGGTGCTGGGCGGTATCCGGCTGGATATCGAGGGCACCGAGCTGGACGGCACCGTCCAGAACCGTCTTGCCTCCCTGCGCCGGGATATTGCGGCGGTCACTCTGTAACTTTTTCCCTGCCCTTTGCAAACGGGGCAGAGCACAGAACGAATTTCCACCCGAAATGACTATTATGAATTGAGTGGTGAACAAACAAAGATGCAACTGAAACCTGAAGAGATCTCCAAGATCATCCGTGCGCAGATCAAGCATTACGAAAATGCCATCGAGCAGAGCGAGACCGGCACGGTCATTATGGTGGGCGATGGCATCGCCCGGGCCAGCGGTCTGGAAAAGTGCATGGCAGGCGAGCTGCTCCAGTTTGACAACGGCGAGTACGGCATGGCCCAGAACCTCGAGGAGAACACCGTCTCCATCGTTCTGCTGGGCTCCGACGTCGGAATCAAAGAGGGCAGCACTGTCAAGCGCACCGGCAAGGTCGTGTCCGTCCCTGTGGGCGAGGCACTGATCGGCCGTGTCGTCAACGCACTGGGCCAGCCCATCGACGGCGCAGGCCCCATCGAGACGACGGAGTTCCGCCCCATCGAGAGCCCTGCTCCCGGCATCATCGAGCGCCAGCCCGTCAAGGAGCCGCTGCAGACCGGCATCAAGGCCATCGACTCCATGATCCCCATCGGCCGCGGCCAGCGTGAGCTCATCATCGGCGACCGCCAGACCGGCAAGACCACCATCGCCGCCGATACCATCATCAACCAGAAAGGCAAGGACGTCATCTGCATCTATGTTGCCATCGGCCAGAAGCGCTCTACCGTGGCAAACCTGGTGCAGAGCCTGACCGAGGCCGGAGCCATGGGTTATACCATCGTGGTTTCCGCCACGGCTTCGGAGCTGTCGCCCCTGCAGTATATCGCACCCTACTCCGGCTGTGCCATGGGCGAGTACTTCATGCATCAGGGCAAGCATGTCCTGATCATCTACGATGACCTGTCCAAGCACGCCGTGGCCTACCGTGCCCTGTCGCTGCTGATCCGCCGTCCCCCGGGACGTGAGGCCTACCCCGGCGACGTCTTCTATCTGCACTCCCGTCTGCTGGAGCGCGCGGCCAAGCTCTCCGACGAGCTGGGCGGCGGCAGCCTGACGGCTCTGCCCATCATCGAGACCCAGGCGGGCGACGTGTCGGCCTACATCCCGACCAACGTCATCTCCATCACCGATGGCCAGATCTTCCTGGAGACCGAGCTGTTCCACTCTGGCGTCATGCCGGCCGTCAACCCCGGCATCTCGGTGTCCCGTGTCGGCGGCAACGCCCAGATCAAGGCCATGAAGAAGGTGGCCGGCACCCTGAAGCTGATCTACTCCCAGTACCGCGAACTGCAATCCTTTGCACAGTTCGGCTCTGATCTGGACGCCGACACCAAGGCACGTCTGGCACAGGGCGAGCGCATCGTGGAGGTGCTCAAGCAGAACCGCTCCGCGCCCGTACCTGTGGAAAAGCAGGTTGCCATCCTGTACGCCACCATCCACGATTACCTTGTCAACGTCAAGGTGCCGGATGTGGCAGAGTACGAGAAGAGCCTGTACGAGTATCTGGACAACGATGCCGCCGGGGCTGCCGTGATGGACACCATCCGCACCACCGGCAATCTGGATAAGGACACCGAGGAGCAGCTCAAGACCGTGCTGACCCGGTATACCGAAAGCTTTGTCAAGGCGCATTAAAGGGAAGGAGGCGTAACGCATGGCTGGTTCCATGAAGGACATCAAGCTGCGCATCAAAAGCGTAGAGAGCACCATGCAGATCACCAAGGCCATGGAGCTGGTGGCTTCCTCCAAAATGCGCCGTG
>ERZ838483.1903-NODE-1903-length-14745-cov-21.386862_pt1 | contig 14745 bp, 27 predicted proteins | sample MGYA00519939_ERZ838483 | MGnify/ENA primary metagenome ERZ838483 (study PRJEB31850, sample SAMEA3708836) | human gut metagenome | biome: human gut; feature: human-associated habitat; material: faeces | place: China | collected 2014 ... | reverse complement strand
TGGTGGTGAGCAAATCGTTGCATATGATGCTGCTGGAAATCGTATCTGGGATGGCATTTGGGGTTTTGGTTCCTATGGCTTTGAGCAGGGGCTTATCGAGGTGATGGGCACGCAGGCACTTGGCCATGATGATGTCGAGGGCTGGCTCACGGCTCGTCAGGTCACAAAGATGTGGAGGTGTAGAAATGCTGCGAAAAATCGCTGATTTCGTTAAAAAGACATTCTGGACAGAGCCGATGATTTTGACAGTCAACACGCTGAAAGATGCCATGCGGGATCTTGAGGTGGCCCGGAACCACTTTGAAAACTGTGACCCGGAGTTTATTACGGCTGCTATCTTCGAGCTGAACGCTGCGGAGAGTCGTCTGGATGCTGCAAGGAGGCGTGTGGTATGACTTGGGAAAAATTTGGTACATTCCTTGGGCATTTGCTGGCGGCGACAGTGGCCATCTGTGCATGGCTGATCATTATTGTGTTAACGCTGAAGATAATCTGGTTCATTCTGTTCGGAATTCTGCTGTGAGGTACGATATGATTGACTATGAAGAAGTTGCTGAGGCCATATGGAGGTACGATTGTCCTCGAATTGACATTGATGAGGATATTACGACGCTTTATGCGGATGGCAAAGCTTATGCACAAGTTATTCGCAGGTCTGACGGGTCACGCGAGGACTTGTATTTTGAGGATTCCGAGCTTCAAAAAGTTATCCTGATCAAGCCGAACGCTAAGTTGCGTGATGTGGTCGAGCTTTGCATGAATGGTGACATTAGCTACGCAGATGCTCGTGAATGCTGCATGGAGAATGATATTTCACTTGGGCAGTTCGACAGGTGGCTCTATGGTGCGCTGAGAAAGTCTGATAACTCTGTCCGGGCGGAACCGAAAGAACCGTGGCCATATCGAGTGGTGGCGGGCATAAACCGGGTGCTGGGGATTCTGCTTGACTCGATTTTGGAGGATTTTATATGAAGATGTACACATTTTGGTTTGAGTGCACGGACAATGGTGGCGGGCATCAGGGTTTCGTGGTCAAAGCAGAAAATAAGCAGGAGGCTATCCGTAAAGGCATGAATATTGCAAAGAAGTTTGCTTGCGGAGATATCTGCGGTGACTGGGATTGTAAGCTGAAGCGGGAGGATAGTTTATGAACGAAGACTTTGGAGCGATTACCATTCTTGCTCCAAAATGCCAGAAGTGCCCCAAAGTGAAATCCTGTGACCATAAACAAATGGCTCATCTCGGATACATAGTTCCACAAAGGGGCAACGGAAAGAGCTTCAGTCAGCTTGAAATGGTGGATTCACTGATGAAAAGGAGATTTAATTATGAAAATCGTTGAACCTAAGTACGAAATCCTCACTGATATTTCTGAAGGCGGTATCAAAGAGCTCCAGCAGATTGAGCGGGTGGCGCGGGTCTGCTACAAGAGCGAAGACAAGATCACGCCGGACGGTGAGTCGGCAAAGAAGCTGGTGGGCTTTCTGGTGAAACAGGGGCATGAGGCTATGCTGGAGCATTCTCAGTTGTCCGTGCTGTTTACCTGTGACCGTGGTGTGGCGAATGAGCTGGTGCGGCACCGCATTGCAAGCTTTGCGCAGGAGAGCACCCGGTACTGCAACTACTCGAAGGAGAAGTTTGGCGGGGAGCTAACGTTTATCTGGCCTTCTTATATTCATGGCGAGCAGTATTGTGAACTGAACGATAGCGAGGTTACGATCAAGAGTTCGTTCCTTGAAGCCATGACTTATGCCGAAAAGGACTACAAGCTTATGATTGCCAACGGTATGCGTCCCGAACAGGCTCGTTGTGTGCTGCCCCTGTGCCTGAAAACCGAGATCGTGGTGACGGCCAACTACCGTGAGTGGCGCAATATCTTCAAGCTGCGTACTCCTGTGGCGGCCCATCCTCAGATGAGAGAACTAATGTGCCCGCTGCTGAAGGAGCTTCAGAGCAAGATCCCGATGGTGTTCGATGATATTTACACGCAAGGAGGTGCAGTGAAGTGATGCGAATTGTGCTGCTCGTAAGCATTATTTTACAAGCTATCGCAATTGGAATGTCTTTTGCTGAGAAAATCGGCAAAGAAAAACAGAGAATCATCAGATATACAGGATGGTTCTTGCTTTTGATTTACATGATATTTGGTTGAGGTGATTAACTATGAAAAATCGTATTATTTGCGTCGTTGCATGTATGATGATGCTCGTTGGCTGCATCGGGTTATGCAGTTGTGGAAACTATAAGGTGTTTGATACGACATTTACCTATTCCTGGGCACAGATTAAGTTGCCCGATGGAACTATTGTTCAAGGCAAAGTGGACAACTGGACTGACTACGAAGGTGATCAGCTGCAAATCACGATTGACGGTACCACATATCTGGTTCATGCCGCAAATGCTATTATGAAAACCTGAGTGGGAAAGGATGTGGTGGCAAGAAATGCAGCAGAAAACGTATGATTTTCTCATCCAGATGAGGGCTCCTGTGCTTACCTTTGGCGGAGACTTGCTGGGCGAGGCAATTGAACTGGTTATTCACGACCTGGAGGTTCATCAGTTCATCTCGCTGGCGGATATTGAGTGCAATCTGGCAGATAAGTTCAGCTGTAGCCCAGGTTCTGCGGATCGGAGACTTCGTAGGGCAATGGATATGATGGAGTTTCGGGCAGGAGAGTATCCGAATCCGGAATTGGAGAAACTGCGCGTTGAGTATCGTGTGAATACATGGTCAGTTAAGAAATTCCTCTACGCAGCGGCAAGGAGGCTGATGAGTTATGAGTAATAAGGATCGAGCGATATGCCTGATTTGGTGTACGCTGATGCTGTGTCTGAGTATCTGGTTGTGCGGATGCTCAAAACGGGCTGAGAGCAAGAGCACCACGAGCGACGAGCAGGAGTATCACATCACAATTTACTATCCGAACACTAGGGATGTGTACGTAGAAGGCGATGGTGATGTGTTCTGGATGAGTTCAACCGATCATAGGATTAAAGTCCAAATCAATGGCAAACGATATAGTGCGAGTTGGAACAATGTTATCATTGAGTGGGATGTGAAATAATGAAGGCGCGAAAATAATAGTCTTTATTACGGAGATGTTTATTTATGTTCAATAAAATTATCATGAAAATCGATGAATGCAGAACCGTCTATCATATATTGATGAAATAAGAGCATTTTATAGGAAACTGATACCCTGACTAAGCGAGGCGTAGAGAAATCTACGTCTCTTTATTTTATTCTCTTTACTCAAAAAAAGGGGGGTGATTCCAATGCAGTAATTTTACTGTCCGAAATATATAGTTGTTGATTTTGGAGGTTTAACATTATGGATACAATTGAATTCCCGAATGGGTCTGTTCCGGTACGAGTCGCGGCGAAAGTATATGGTAAGGACCCGGCATGGGTACGCGCTGGCATTATTGCGGGCTGGCTTCCTATCGGTCGGGCAACACGGAATGGGAACACGGTGACAGACATCCGCCAGATGGACTCGAAGTATGGGCGAATCAGCTATTATATTTCGCCGAAGCTGCTGTATGAGCAGACGGGCTATCTGTGGGATGGCAAGCGTTAAAATTGCTTCGAGTTTGTATGAGTGATCTGTAAATAAAAGACCTCACATTCGTTGTTAAGGCGAGTGTGAGGTCTGATTTTTATGAAATTAAAGGGGAAACATTATGAAAAAGACAAACGAAAAGAAAATTAACTGGAAGAACGTTGCGATTATCGGCGGGGTGTTTGTGCTTGGTGTAGTGGCTGGTTCTCTTGGCAAAAATGCAGCAATCCGAAAAATGCTCGAATGCGAACCAGTTATTTTGGATGTCTCAAAATGCAAACTATGGGGCAAAGAAGGCATTGAATTTGTAATGCGTTGCCCTAAAGCTGGAATCGAGATGCCCTTGCAGACGACTGCTGAACTTGCAAAGGATCATGCTGAATCTCTGTTAAGAATGCTTGGCGGAGAAATTACATTTGAACAGCTTAGTGAGCTTTAATGTGCACGTCATTTCCTTAGAACACGAGATACAGTAGACTGAGATGTTCTCATAATGGCAGCAGTTGTTTCCTGATTAAATCCAAGTTTGTGAAGATCTTTAATAAGGTTGTCCCGCTGGATTTTTGATTTAACTTCAGGAATTACGATCGTAGTGACTACTTGTGCGCCATGCGTTGTTATCACTTTTATTGCAGTCCGACCACCGTTCCAAGTTGCACGACCAATAGCAGCACCATACTTTTTGCTAAATTTCGCGACAGCAGAAACCATCTTGTCTGTATCGACATGCGGAATTACTCTTGCTAAACTAGAACCCATAATATCCTCCTATGTAACAGTTCTAATGGCGGCCAAGTGCATCGGATTACTGCTACCGGCCTTTACTGGCGCAAGTATAGCACAATCAATCATGAACAAACAATGGCATGAAAGGTTAAAATTTTATGAATTTGATTAAAAATATTATATTATGGGTTCGTCCACCCTAAAATCCTTGACGCTGATACGTCTCCATGATATTCTTATACCAAGATGAGGAGGTGCTTTTATGGCACGGACGGTAAAATGCCCCAGCTGCGGTGCTGAACTGACGGTGAAAGATGACAACCGGGACTTTATGTTTTGCGAGTTCTGTGGGACGAAGGTTCGGTTGGATGACTATCAGGAGACGTATAGGTATGTGGATGAAGCGGAAGTCCAGCGAGTGAAGGCTGAGAAAGAGCTGGAGCTCAAGAGGATGGAAGCTTATACAAAAAGAGAAGAGCAAGCTGGTAAGCAATTCATAACGTTAATGTCTATCTGTTTGGGTGTTGCACTATTCTGTGTGCTAATTAGTAGATTTATGTAAAGATATGTTTAGTTTTTGTCTACTGCCCATTTTCATTTGCCGCTTTTTGTGAATTTTTGTGATGAAACGTCGGAATTTGTCATTTTCGTGGCCAAAAACCCAGTTCGTGGCCAAAAATTTTAGAAAAAATGGCCACAAAAAATAACGATAATTCGTTAAAATTATGCAATTTGGCCAAAAACCCACTTTTTTCTTTTAGTTAATGAAAAAAATGAAAAATTATATATAGTAATTGACGCTGAAAAACGGGTTTTTGGCCAGTGCTATTTTGGGCTTGAAAAAACTTGCCCATGGATGTATCATAGAACCACAGTGTACGAACGTAACGCTTCTGATTCTACGAGGTATTTTGTATGGCTTTTGAAGAATGGTGGACAACTGATCGGGATGGTAATCGTGTGGATTGCCGCGCTAATCAATTTGTAGAGCTTCATGCTAAAGCTCCCGTATGCGAATGCGGTCAGCACCTTACGCATGTCGGACCAGAAACATGGAAATGCGACCACTGTGAGATGTGCTATTCATATGACGATTTGTATAGATCCCATGGCCCTGAAGCATATGATTATAACTGCGATGCGGGTTCTATACAAGACGATTATGGCGAGCGAAAATATGAAAGCCTTCCGATGCACTGCGGTCCCGAAGAGCTGTTTGACAGATATTAACATTCATGAGCATTGCCTCTGCGTGAAAAACGCAGGGGCTTTTTCTTTGTCCAAAATTCACAGAAATTCACACTTTTTCACAAAAACCACCGCGATAAAAACATCCTCTTTTATGAGGAGAATAGAGTGTGTCTCAAATGCACCATTCTCTTTATTTTTGGAGGTTGAACAATGCTCGAAAACAAATTCAAAACAAGATTGGTGAAAGAGCTGAAAGAGCGCTTTCCCGGCTGCAAGGTCGTTCATTTAGACCCAAACGAGGTACAGGGATATCCTGACCTTTTGGTTCTTTATAAGCATACCTGGGCAGCTTTGGAAGGCAAACGTTCGGTAACTGCATCTCATCGACCAAACCAGGATTACTATGTCCAGCAGTTCGGTGAGATGAGCTTTGCAGCTTTCATCTATCCCGAAAACAAGGAGGAAGTTCTGAATGCAATGGAACGATCATTCGAGGCTCACGGGGCAGCATGCTTTCCTCGGAGCCAGTAAGTATCATTGGCTCAACTACGACGCACAGCGTTTGGCCGATGCGTACTTGAGCTTTCAAGCAAAAGAAAAAGGCACGAGACTTCACGCATTTGCAGCAGAGTGCATTACACTCCGGCAGAAGTTGCCTAAAAGCAAAAAGACGCTCAATGCCTATGTCAATGACGCAATTGGCTTTCGCATGATTCCTGAGATGGTTCTCTACTACAGTGAGAATTGCTTTGGAACTGCAGATGCGATTTCGTTCAACGACGATCTTCTCCGCATCCATGATCTTAAAACCGGAGCTGTTCCTGCACATATGGAACAGCTCTTTATTTATGCTGCTCTGTTCTGCATGGAATACGGGATTCGACCGAAAGATATTCAGTTTGAGGCTCGTATCTACCAGAATGACGATGTTTGGATCGAAAATCCTACGTATGAGGATATTGACCCCATCATCGAGAAGATTCGCGAGTTTGATAAGGTAATTGCAGAATTGAAGTTAGGAGCAGTAGCATGAACCAGATCGAGAAAGATGTCCGCACCTATTTTGGCATTCCTTCCAACGAAAGCGTTTTGGAGCACTATGGCACCAAACGTCATTCCGGTCGCTATCCGTGGGGCTCTGGCAAAACTCCGTACCAGCATTCTGGCGATTTTCTCTCGCGTGTGAACGAATTGAAGAAAAACGGTCTGTCTGAGAAAAACATTCTTGAAACCATCAATAACGGCATGCCGGATGAGTATAAAATGGGGCTTACGGAGTTCCGCATTGCTTTACAGAAGGCTGGCCACGACCGCAAGGCTCTGGAGTACGATCAGATTCGTGCATTAAAGGATGATGACCTGGGCTGGAAAGCCATCGGAGATAAGCTCGGCATGAGTGAGTCGAGCGTCCGATCCAAATACAATAACGGAATTGGCGAAAAAGCAAGTCAAGCTGAAAAAATTGCCGAAACTTTGAGAAAAGAAGTAGACAAGAAAGGCATGATCGATATTTCGGAAGGTGCCAATCAGGTTCTGGGCGTGTCCGAAAGCAAGCTGGATGAAGCGGCATATATTCTGGAAGCAGAATATGGCTATAAGCGTTACGGCGTTGGTATTCGGCAGCCGACAAATGTTCGTCAGCAGACCAATATCACGGTGCTTGCAAAGCCTGAATATGACCAGAAGTATGCTTATCAGCACCAGGATCAAATCGATTCGCTGGGTGATTATCATAGCGATGATGGCGGTGACACCTTTACGAAGCTTCAGCGTCCGGCAAGCCTGGATTCCAGCCGCGTTGCAATTCGATACGGCGATGAGGGCGGCCTGGATAAGGACGGTGTCATGGAAATTCGCCGTGGTGTTCCCGATCTTGACCTTGGTAAGAGCCATTATGCGCAGGTCCGAATCCTTGTGGATGGCGATCACTACCTGAAGGGCATGGCTGTTTATTCAGACGACCTTCCGGATGGTGTGGACATCATGTTCAATACCAATAAGCCTTCGGGAACTCCCAAAATGAAGGTTTTGAAGGAGGCAAAAGCTGACCCCGATAACCCGTTTGGTGCAGCTATCAAAGCAAATGGTCAAAGCACGTACATCGGTGCGGATGGTAAGGAGCATTTGTCGCCTATCAACAAACTGAAAGAAGAAGGCGATTGGGATACGATGTCCCGCAATGTTTCTTCTCAGTTTCTGTCCAAGCAGCCGAAGAAGTTGATTGAGAACCAGCTGAAACTTACCGTTGCAGACTATCAGGCGCAGTATGATGAGATCATGCAGTACGATAATCCGACGGTCAAGAAGAAGTTGCTCAACGATTTTGCAGATACCTGCGAAGGCACCTCGATGACCTTGAAGGCATCGGCATTCCCTGGACAGTCTACCAAGGTCATCCTTCCTATCAATAAGATCAAAGAAACGGAGGCATACTGCCCGACTTACGAGAATGGTACGCAGCTCGCACTGATTCGTTACCCTCATGCAGGTACTTTTGAGATTCCTATTGTTACTGTAAACAATAAGAACCTGCACGGCAAGCGCAATCTCGGCCAGATCCAGGATGCCATTGGCATCAATGCGAAGGTTGCAGAGCGTCTGTCTGGTGCTGACTTTGATGGCGATACCGTTATGGCTATTCCCATGTCTGACAAAGTCAAGATCAAGTCTACTCGTCCACTCGATGACCTGAAAGACTTTGATCCTAAGACTGCTTATGCGGTTCCCGAAGGCAATCCCAATCATGTGCGCCTTATGAAGAAGGAAGAAAAGCAGAAAGAGATGGGCATCATCTCGAACCTGATTACGGATATGACGCTTCGGGGTGCCGATGAGAAAGAACTCGCCCGTGCGGTGAATCACTCGATGGTCGTCATTGATGCTGAGAAGCATAAGCTGGACTACAAGCGCTCCGAGAGAGAGAACGGTATTCAGGAGCTGAAGCAGAAGTGGCAGATCCGTGTAGACGAAGAAGGCAACGAGAAGTATGGTGGTGCATCCACTCTGCTGTCTCGCCGTAAGCAGACAGTCCGCGTTCCCGAACGCCGCGGAAGTGTGCGCGTGGATAAGGAAACCGGCGAGTACATCTACAAGGAGAGTGGGCGTACCTTTACAGACCCCAAGACAGGGAAGGAGCGTCTGGCCGAGGATACAGTCAGCCTGATCTCCGAGACGAAGGATGCGCGCACGCTGTCTTCTGGTACGATCCAGGAGAACTTGTATGCAGACTTCTCCAATAAGCTGAAGGCGATGGCTAATCAGGCCCGCAAAGAGGCAGTGAACATGAAGGGCATTCAGCGTGACCCGCAAGCAGCCAAGACCTATGCTACGGAAGTAGCTTCGCTGAAAGAAAAGTACAACAATATGATCGCTAACAAGCCAAAAGAGCGCAAGGCGATGCTTATCGCAAATGCCAACATCAAGGCTAAAATTCAGGAACAGGGTCTGAACCCTGCGATTGATAAGAAAGAGATCAAGAAAATCTCATCTGTCGAGATGCAGCGTGCCCGTGACTCTGTTGGTGCAAGTGGTCGCAAATCCAAGGTCACGTTCACTGATAAAGAATGGGAAGCTGTTCAAGCTGGCGCAATTTCGGACAACATGTTGACGAAATTCTTGAATTCTTCGGATTCTGACGAAATCGTAAAGCGCGCAATGCCGAAAACGACATCTGTTATGTCTTCTGCTAAGATGAGCAAAGCAAAAGCGATGCTCCGCAGCGGATACACGTACAAAGAAATCGCGCAGGCTTGCGGTGTGGCAGAATCCACAGTTTATAGTGCGCTCAACAAATAAAACATTTCAGAAAGGCTTTGAATTATGGTTCGATGCTTTTTGACTACGATCGACAACCCGTACAATCCGTATGACCAGTTCGATCAGTGGTATCGGTACGATACGGATCATGGTTATAACTCTTCTGGTCTGCTTATGCGGCTGGCAGAGACGTCCTCTCAATTCACAGACAATGAAAATGCCTATGAAATTGAGCGCGCAATTGACAAAATCGTTGCGAATGATCCGCTAAACATCTATAAAAAGCTCAAGCTCACCCTCGAAGACGAGGATACCATCAAAGAAAGCGCATAAAGGCATAGGGAGGGGGTCTCAAAAATGACACCCCCTCTCAAATCGCGCCGGTCTTTGATATTTCCCCGGAGGGAAAATTGATATTTGGGCTTTGCGGAGCCGAGGCAGCAAGAGCTGTCGTTTTATATTTTTGTGTAAAATCCTGATGTCTGTGTCCACAGCAGATAAAGGGATTTACAGTCATATGGAGTCGCCGAGGCTGTGGGGAGTAGACTACGGCTTCGGCGGTTTTTGCAAGGGCTCATGGGAGGAAGATCGTTCCTCCTTTTGGGTTTCATGATGTTAAGCCTCCAAAATTAACATTGTTCATGATCGAGTTTGTCCATTTTACCTTTGCGACGGAAGGCATTTGTTTTCATTTTCTCCTTTCAAATGATGAGCCTCGCTGCTACTCCCGACGCCTCCCATGAACCCTTGCAAAAGCGTAAACCTTATTACATATGTGCGAAAAGAGGATTGCGGATGAAACCGAAGAAAAACGCGCCCGGAGAAACGGCTGCGGCTTCGGCCCGGCCAGCATCATCTCCGGAAGCACAGGAAAATTACATGATCAACCTTGCGATGAAGCTGGTGGAGAAGCGGCTGCGCGAGGGTACGGCATCCAGCGCCGAGACGACTCATTTTCTGAAGCTGGCAACAACGAAAGCGGACCTTGAAAAGAAGAAGCTCGAAGAGGAAAACAAGCTGCTGCGGGCGAAAACAGAGACGTTGCAGAATGCAAAGAACTCGGAAGAGCTGTACGCAAATGCCATTCAGGCGATGCGAAAGTACAACGGCCTTGGCGAGGATGACGAGTATGTGGATAACTGAATTTCTTACGCAGGCAAGAGCTTTTGCGGTGGTTGGGGCACTCGTTATTCTGGCCATGCTGGTCAGTGACAGGGATAACAGCACCCGTTTTTTCTGGCAGGTGATCTTTCCGGTTTGTATTGGGTGCTGCGTCGTGGCGAGCATCTGGCTGGCTGAGGTGACGAGATGAATGTAATCACGATACGAGTAAACGATCTGATCATTGTGATGGAGTTCTTGTGCTGTATTCTAACGGCGGTGAACGCATTTACCGATGATACAAGCCCAGCGGACAACATCGGGCATTGGATCACCAAACTCTGTGAGATGGTCATGCTTATCGTGCTGATCCTTATGACGGTAGGTTTGGGGGAGTCGAGATGAAGAGTTACACGGAACTATGTCAGCTGGCGACATTTGAAGAGCGGCTGAAGTATCTGGAGCTGCACGGAGAAGTTGGGAAAGACACGTTCGGGTTTGACCGATGGCTGAACCAGGCGTTTTATCAATCGAAAGAATGGCGGCAGTTCCGGGACCGGATCATCGTGAGGGACAACGGCTGCGACCTGGGATGCGAAGATCACCCGATCACGGACTGGGTGCTCCAGGGCGGAAAAGCGATCCGGCCAAAGATCTCGATTCATCATCTGAACCCCATTACAAAAGAAGACGTCCTCCAGCACAGCAAAAAACTGCTGGACCCGGAGAACGCCATTTGTGTTTCTGCGGCGACGCATAAAGCCATCCACTACGGGACGGGTCAAAATGCAAAAATGCCAGACGGAGAACGAAGACCGGGCGACACCTGCCCATGGAGGAAATGCGATGTACCAGAGACGAACCTTTGACCCCAAGGAAACGAAAGCGAGCAATGCCATCCGTGCGAAGCTGGAGGAAGTGGAGCAGATGATTTGCAAAATCGGCCCTTGCAGGGAACGAAGTCTGGCACTGACGAAACTGGATGAAGCGATGCTATGGGCGAACGTGGCAATTGCTCAGGCCGGTGTGGAAGATTATATGCAATAAAGGAGAACATATGGAAAGTATACTGACCTCGGTGAAGAAGCTCCTTGGGATGACCGAGGAGTATGCTGTGTTCGACACCGACCTGATCATGCACATCAACAGTGTGTTCATGATCCTGAATCAGATGGGAGTCGGGCCAAAGGATGCGTTTTGCATTACGGACGCGACGGCGACGTGGAGCGATTTTGCAGGGGAACGGACAGACCTTGCAGCAGTCAAGAGTTATGTAGCGCTGAAGGTGCGGCTGCTGTTCGACCCGCCGCAGAGCTCGGTGACGATGGACGCCATCAAGAACCAGATCAGCGAGCTGGAATGGCGGCTTTATGTTGCATGTGATAAGGAGGCAGAGGAATGAGACGGCTTTTATTCTCGGTGAGCGGGCAGAGCCTGCGCAAAGAAGGAAGCTTTGCCGGTGTGATCGCCGGAACAAAGGGATATCTGCTCTGCCACTTTGGTATGGCAGAACATGACTGGCTGGGTGCCAAGAAGATCGCGCTGTTCAACGACCAGTACCCGGCGGTGGTGAACGATGCCGGTGAGTGCATGGTGCCGGACGAAGTGACGGACGGCAAGAGCATCAAGGTGGCGCTGATCGGCCAGAACGGAGGGACCCGCATCAAGACAAACCCGGTATTGATCGAGCAGGTGAGAGCATGACGACAGTAGACGAACTTTTTGCAGCCATGAGCGCCCCGAAGGCAGACCGGGTGATCCTGACCATTGATGAAGATCTGCGCATCATTGACATCCCGAACCTTGCCGTCGTGATCGGTGCAGAGGGCGACAAGGATGTGAACCGGCTCTATTTCAAAATGAACCGGCTCTACCGCGGGACGGACCTGGCGGCGTTTACGCCCCGCATCAACTACATCAATGCCACAGGAAAGCACTATTATTACGATGCAAATGACCTGACCATTGAAGGCGACAGCCTGACGTTTTCCTGGCTGATCCGCGCACAGGCAGCCGAAGCGAGCGGTATGGTGGAGTTCAGCGTGTGCATGCGGCAGTATAACGGCACGGATCTGCTGGCCGAGTTCAACTCGACGACGGCTTCGATGAAGTGCCTGAAGAGCATCCACAAGGAAGATGCGGAAAACGACTCCAATTATTCGGGCACATTTGCCGTACTGGATCAGGCCGTACTGGATCAGGCTGTGATGGCGTGAGGGAAGCAAAGCGATGGGGTATGTAAAACAGAATTTCAGACGACTTTCCGTACTGCGTGCAGACCAGCTGGACTACATGGAAGACGGCATCCTGAACCTGGAAAGCCAGGTGCGGAAATTGGGCAGCGGCAACAGCACGGACGGGATCGACGACGGATACGCAAATATTTTCAGAGTGAGCGGCGAGACCGAAAACCAGAAACTTTTCAATGCCATCAACGAGGGCGGACGGTACAGCGGCGGGAACAATACGCTGATCCTGACCTACAAGGACTGCGACCCGCCCGGTGACGGCAAGGCGAGCTGCCAGTGGTATCTGCTCTACCGGCACAACTACCCGGAGATGAACGACAACGTGGATACTGTCATCAAGGACGTGGTGTTTGAACCGGAAGGCGAAAACCCCGTGCTGATGCAGCTGATGCTTGGCGTAAACGGCAGCCTGACGTTTGAAAACTGCGTGTTCCGGAACGTGCTGTTCTACTTTGGACGAGGCGGCAAGTACACCTTTACCTTCCGAAACTGCATCTTTGAGGACAACCAGTATCAGGCGATTCAGTGCTCGGACTGGCACAACGGCGCGGAATACCACATCGAAGGATGCACATTCCGCCACATGCGGCCCCGGCTGGAAGAGTACCGGAAGGACATCCACTCGAAGTATCTGGTGGGCTGGGCCTACGGCTTCATCCGCTGTCTGGCCTATAACGTGAAATGGTTCATCTCGGACACCATTTTCGAGGACAACATGGGTGCGCTCGTGATGATGTTCAAAAAGAGCGCTCAGCTCAAGGACCAGCCCCCGGACCCCACCAAGCTGGAGCTGTACATGGAACGCTGCATCATCCGGAAAACCAATGGCGCAGGCATCTCGTTCGACGGCCAGCCCGCGACCGGCTGGATCAAGGATTGCAAGATATACGACATCGGCGCGAACCGCTGCAATGGCGAAGGGTATGACCTGCCGACGGATGAACGTGTGGTCTCCGGCTCCGGCACGAAGGACGACCCGTATGTGTACAACTGTGGTGTTGGTTCCAACGGGATCTTCTCGTACAACGGACGCTGCCGCCACGAGCTGATCATCACGGGAAATCGCATCTACAATGTCATGGAAAATGGCATCGAGGGGGACTTCCGTGAAGTAAGCTACAACCACATCGAGAACACGGGCTACCGGATGAACGAGGGAATGTATAATCCCTCCACGGAAGGGCTCTACGGGACATTTGCCATTTGTAAAGGAAACGTCATCCGGAACCCGACCCGGCACGAGCAGGGCATCGTTATCACGGGCACGTACCAGGACGGGCAGACGCTCATCTACGAAGACAACGTCATCGAGTTTGAAAAGAGCGGCGAGACCAACGACTCGACCGGCATCCTGCTCATCGTGGAGCAGGAAGCGTTCACAAGCCCGCTCATCATCCGGAACAACACCATCCGGGGCTTCCGGAAGAAGTATGATATCTACAACAAGCTGGGCGTGAGTCTGGAAAATGTGCACATCGAGGACATTGGTGAACAGGATAATGTTCTGTCCGGCGCTGACTATTACCAGAAAAACCTTCTGGGAATCTCGTTCGGCTCGGACAAAGAAGAGAGCATCGTGCGGGACCCGAAGTTCGCTGAGCTGGACGAAAAGGGCCAGCCGACCGAGTGGCATGTGTTCTACGGCGAAGGGGCCGTCTACAAAACCCAGAACGAGCGATTTATACGGATTCAGGGCACCAGTACGAAATCATGCGCGTGTCTTGCGCAGGACTACCATCTGGGCAGTGCGGTCTACATTGCCCGCATCCGCTGCATGGTGCGTTCGTCTTCGGGTAAGATCGGCTTTGCGCCGCTGAGCCTGAAAGATGACGGCAGCGTGACGAACGGCTACGAAAACTTCTCGTTCAACCCCAAAATGAGCGCATTCGACCTGTTGAGTACCGGACTGGACAACGAGTGGCGAGAAGTTACCCACTCGATGGCCCTGACCCACAACTGCCGGGTGAACATCCTGAACCCCGGTTTCGATGATGCGGAAGGTCTGACCTATCGCAGCACCCTCGACGTGAAGGACATCGACATCCGCATCACCCGCGTGCAGACCTACTCGGATACGGAAGGGACAATCGAGAAAGCCGGAGCGCTGTTTGACTTCAAGGACGTCGGCAGCTCTTATCTGCCCGCCAACGCGATGAGCG
>ERZ838483.1902-NODE-1902-length-14748-cov-6.239774_pt1 | contig 14748 bp, 13 predicted proteins | sample MGYA00519939_ERZ838483 | MGnify/ENA primary metagenome ERZ838483 (study PRJEB31850, sample SAMEA3708836) | human gut metagenome | biome: human gut; feature: human-associated habitat; material: faeces | place: China | collected 2014 ... | reverse complement strand
GAGGACGTTTAGACGCAAGAAGGACGCTGAAGAGCTTAGTTGCGGATTTGAGGATGTATGAATATTTCTGCAGGATATCGCCGAATTTATGGTGATAGAATCCCATGCCCAGCACGGCATTCAGGTTAAACGGTCTGTATTTCTTGCCTCCATACAGATGGGTCATGTAGGTCAGATGACCTCCGAACACCTGTCCCCGGCTGTCCGTCAGCAGGTGAGTGTTTCCGGCCACACCTTCCAGTTTCAGTCCTGCCCACGGATTGATCCAGAGACCGGCACCGATTTTTCCGGTAGCAGTGACATATCCGTCCGTGTTCATGAAAGCCTCCGTGTTTACGCCACCGGTCACGAACCAGTTGTATTTGTGGAATGTTTCCGTCTCTTGCGCGTTGGCACCCACGGTGATCAGGGCAGCACAAGCTGCCAGTATCAAACTTTTCTTCATCATTTTCAGTCAATCATTAAAGTTAGTTACATGGGGATTACGTTCAGGGAAACCACCTGGCGTGCAGGGCTCAGATTACCCTTCACGGTGATGTTTGTAAAGAACAGCTTGTCCCCTTTGACTACGTTTCCGATCATTTTCTTCATTTCTGCGGTCAGTTTTCCGCTGTTGGCATGTTCCGTCATGACGGTCTTGTTTCCGTTCTTGATGACGATCATGTCAAATCCGCTGATATGCTCCTTCGTGTCGATTCCGGCTTCCATTTTCAGCTTGATTTCGCTGATGGTAGCCAGTTCTCTGCCGTTCAGAGGCACATTGCTTCTGTACTCTCTCACTTTACCCTTTTCGGTTGTATACGTCAGGTAAGGAGTAGGAGCGGGCAGCTGCATCACCTTGTATGAAGTTCTGGCCAGCACCTTGCCGTTCTGCCGGATGGTGAGCGTTGTTTCCGGATGCTTTCCGTCGGGGACAGCCACATAGTGGTTACCCGCCTTCTTCACGCGTCCGCCGGTCATGTCCACCTTCACGTCTCCGGCCTGGCTGGAAGCCACGGTGATGTTGATCACGTTCTCATAGTTGGCAAAGAGCGGAGCCTTGTTTTCAGCGAAAACCATGGCCTTGATCTGTCCGTTGTCTTCTTTCACCACCCTGGCAGCAGCTTCAGCCTGTCGGTTCCTGTTGTTCTGCTCCAGCTGGTTCACCAGCGCCTTGATCAGGTTGTTGTCAATGTCCACTGTCGGAGTCTGCACGGTCTGCAGGCTGTCGTTTCCAGTCTGTCCCATGCCCTTGAGTGTTTCGTTGACAGCCAGCCATGCATCCTTTTCCACCTTGTTCAGCATCATGAATGCCCCGATGGTCGGCAGGTTGTCGAAGTGCTCCTTCTCCCAGTTGTTTCCCTCTTTCAGGGGTTGGGTAGCGAGAAGATTCTCCACATAGCCTTTCACGTTCGGGTCCTGAGTCAGTTTCAGACAGGATTCCTTCAGCTGTTCGATTTTGTTTTTCAGCAAGGTTGCCTTTTCCATGTTGTTGCCCAGCATCACGGTTTCCACGGCGTTCAGGTCATCATCGGCATCCATGCCCTTTTCGGTCAGGCTGTTCCGTTTGGTCTCTTCCTTGATTGCCTTTTTCAGATCGTCAATCAGTCCGGCCATTTCGTTCGCCTGTCCTTCCAGCAGTTGTGCCTGTTCCGCCATTCCCCGGTCAGCTGCGGCCTTGCTCAGTACGCTGTTGTACGTTTTCAGTCCTTCCACATTCCGTTGCATGTCTTTGCTGGCCGTATGGAAACCGTCCAGGACATCACTTGAAATGTTGATAGCCAGCATGGCGATCAGGATGATGTACAGCAGGTTGATCATTTTTTGCCTTGGAGGCAATTTATAATTAGCCATAGTCTGTCATTAGTTCATTGCGTCCAACATCTTTTTGTACTTCTCGTTCAGTGCGGCGATTTCGTCAGCCAGCTTGCGGGTAGATTCCTGCATGCTGTCGGCCGATGCACCGTTCTTCAGCTGTTTGATTTGAGCTTCGTACAGATCGTTGAGCTTGTTGATATAGAGTTCGTTCAGCGTGTCTACATTCTTGTTCAGTTGGTCGATAGCCCGTCTGCAGGCAGCACTTCTGGCAGTTGTTTTTCCGACGTTGCTGTTTCCCAGTTTCGGATCCGTAACAGCGTTCTTGTCGTTCAGCACCGGATATACCCGGTCCCATTTGTACTCGCGGCTCGGTTCGTCGAAAGCAGAGATAAAGAAGATAAACACTTCGGTACACAGACCGATCATCAGAAAGACATTGTCATACGGTGCGTGCATGATTTTCATCACGGCGCCCAGAATTACCAGACAAGCTCCCCAGCAGTAGCATACATTATAAAAGTTCTTTCCGGTTCTGCTGGATAAAAAAGATTTCAGTGACATATTTTTTATAATTAAATTAGGTCAATTCAGTTCATAAGGGGAGGGGCCCTTCTTGCCGGACCGCCCCTCCCGCTTTTTCATCAATCCGTTATTTCCGGTTCTTACAGCGAAGCAGTGCTTGTACCGCCTGAGTGCTGGTTGGCAGTTTCGTTGCGGTAGTTGAATACAGAACCGGTATACTTCTTCAGTTTCACGGTCTTGCTGCCGTTGTTCATCTTGAAGGTATAGTCCACGTTGCTGTATGCACTCTTCACGCTCCAGTACATGATGCTGTTGCCGCTCACGTTGGTCTTGGTAGAGTAGTTCACTTTATATACGCCGGAAGCACCTTCTGTTGCTGCAACGGCATTGTTGATCAGTGAGGCCAGTCCCTTGTCGCTTCCCATTACGCTTTCCGGAGTAGTGGTGTAGCTCCATCCCATCGGAGCTTCGTAGCTGATCTGGATGTCAGTCAGTGCAGCGAAGTTACCGCTGTTGTCCACCTTGCCTTCAGCACCTTCAACCACTTCCGTACCTGAACCGCTTTCCTGTCTGGTCGGAGTGACACGGAATGAGTAGTCACCGCTCAGTGTACCGTCTGCCAGTTTGAACTGGTAGCTCTTCGTATTTGCATCATAAGTAGCTTTACCCAGCTTTTCATAACCCTGGGCATCTGCTCTTGATCCGGCAGCTTTCTTGTAAACCACTACATCTTCAAAGTTGGTATTGCTGGTAGTCGGGTTGCTGACAGCAATTACTGCATTCTTTCCGTCTACGTCCTTGCTGGTTTCCACATACACGTTCATGATGGAAGTACCGTCCTTGATCTGGCTTACGGTAGCAGCAGCCTGTTCCGGCACATACGGAGTAACGGTCACTTCAGTCTTGTCTTCCGTGATGGCATCGTGCGGCACTTCCACACCTGCTTCCTGGATATCCTCGATACCGTCAACGACAGCACCGTCTGTTACCACGGTTGCATCGTTGTTCTTGTTCAGCGCTACGGCAGCCGACTTCTTGGTCAGGTTCAGGCTGATGGCATAGCTGTCACGGTTGCTGGCACCCGAAGGAACCGTTACGCTGGATTCAGCGCTCAGGTATCCGTCCTTCTGTACGGTGATGGCATAAGCCTTCTTGTCGCTTACAGCCACTCTGAACTGTCCGGCTGCATCCGTTGTTACGGCTTCAGCACCTTCCACAGTGACGCTGGCACCTGCCAGTCCCTGGTTGTTTTCCATTACCTGGCCCACGATGTAGTATTCCACCACATCCTTGATCGGGTCTTCGACCTCCTCAGGAGCCTTTTCGTTGTCACTCACAGAACAAGAACTCAATCCGGCTCCGGTTGCCATCAGCAACAGAGCCATTGCATAGATTTCTCTCTTTTTCATTTTTGTTTGTAAAAAAATTAATGATTAGTTGTTTGTATGTTTGATTAAAAAATCCTTGATAAAGTCCGGCTGGTAGAATCCCTTGCTGCGGTTTTCCCCGGGCTGTGTCTGGTAGTCCCTTCCCAGGTTCCGGTCGATGTATTCTCCCCAGGCCACCATGCTGTAGGTGTATGAGAAATAATCCGCCGGTTTCACCCGCATGCCCTTCCAGCGCTTGTATTTGCGGCCGGGCAGGGGAATGGCAAAGCTGAATCCCCCGTTCACCATGCCGCCCGTATAGATTCCGTACAGGCCCACGGTATATTCCCCGAAGTGGCGTGTCAGATCCCCCTTCACCCCGTAGTCACCATATACGAAGCGGTTCCCCTCCACGGTCACCTCCGTGTTCCATACCGGGATATACGCCCGTGCATACACCCCCGCATTCACTTTCGGCCGGTTGGTCACCGTCCATCCCTGGTTGTCGATGAGCGAGTAGACCGTCAGTCCCAGCCGTCCTCCCAGTTCCCACCGTCCGTCCCGGTTTCTCCACGAAGCCTTCACCTGGCCCCCCATGCGGTGGTTGGTCAGCAGTCCCGCCTCTATGGTCGTTCTCCAGTTCCGTTTCCAGTAGAAGCCCTGTTTCAGAGCCACCACTCCCGGACGGATCTGCTTCAGTTCCCCCTGCTGGTTGCCCACGATGGGGAAGATTACCTGTGCCGTCAGTTCCGCCCCTTTCCAGAGCGGCATTTCCAGCGCCGGAGCCAGCGAGATGCTGTACCGGTACAGCTTGTCAAAACTGGTATTCTCCAGGAACACCTGCGGATACACGCACAGATCCGGTTTCCAGCTGCTGCGGTTCCGTGTTTCCGTTCCCTTCAGCGCCTTCAGCGCCTCGTCCGTTTCCGTGTCCAGCGTCATGACCCCGAACACCTCCTTCAGTCCGCAGTTTCCGGCGCGGTAACTCTCCGCCACCTCTCCGGGCAGACCGATCCGGAGCACCGGGATCCCGTTCTCGTCCGTCACCACCAGAACCGTTTCCTGTCCGGCCGTTTCGCAGGCCAGTGCCGCTTCCACTGCCTTTCCCACGCCCTCATAGCTGCTCCGGTAGAGCCGGTCTTCGAACGAAGCCACCCAGCCCTGTTCCGTACGCACCGCCTTCACATTCTCCATGCCCGCCGCCTCCAGCTTCTCCGCCAGTTGCGCCCGCATGTTCCCTGCCAGTCCCGTCAGGGCTGCCAGCAGGATGAACCGTCTAATGCCACAGTGTACATTCATATCTCACTCCTCCTGCTATGCAGTCAAAACCTTCCGTAAATGCATTCAGCGACAGGTGCTTCCACAGCTTTGCCGAAAGTCCCAGATTCACCTGGTGCGTATCATATTCCGCCATGACCGACAGATTCCGGCACCACACCGGGCTGAACGACACACTGCCGAACACCCCGTCCTGCAGGACGTTCCGGTCGCCCGTCCATCCCAGGTATCCCACTGTCAGCATCAGCACGTTGCCTTTCAGATCCAGATGCTTGGTAGCCACTCCGTAGATCCCCCGGTAGTAATTCTTTCCCAGATTCCTGTACGGGTCGTTCGCCCCGATGGCCAGGGCAGGGCGGTATTTCCCTTCCTTCAGCACCTGCACCTTCAGCGAGAACGAGCGGTCCTGCTGGTTGAACTTCGGCTTGCTGGTCATGTACGTTGTTTTCAGCAGCGTTTCGCGGTAAGCCAGTTCCAGAAAGGAAAACAGGGTGAAGTCCACGAAGTAGTTTCCCGTATGGTAACCGAAGGGATTTCCCTTCTCCGGCATGAAGTTTCCTCCGATCATGAATGTTCCCGTTTCGTTCATTTCCGCTGTCGGAGCCATCAGTCCCCCCGTCATGCCCAGGTTGAACTGCGCCTTTGCTTCCGTAGCGAATCCCGGCCCGCAAAGGAGAGCGGCCAGGATTCCTGCCTGCAAGAGGCAGCCTTTTCTCAATTTCTTAATATGCATTCTTTTCTCCATGTACGGCGTTTGCCACAGTTTTGTAGATGATGTACAGGTCCAGCCAGAAACTCCAGTGCTCGATGTACCAGATATCCCCGCGGATACGTCCTTCCATGTCCTTCAGCTCCTTCGTCTCCCCGCGGTAACCCGTCACCTGGCTCCAGCCCGTGATTCCCGGCTTTACGAGGTGGCGCACCATATACTTGTTGATCAGTTTCGAATACTCCTCCGTGTGCTTCAGCATGTGCGGACGCGGTCCCACCACGCTCATGTCGCCCATCAGCACGTTGATAAACTGCGGCAGCTCGTCGATGCTCGTCTTGCGCATGATGTTTCCCCACTTCGTCTTCCGTGGGTCATCCTTCGTTGCCTGCACCTTGTCCGCATCCGCATTCACCTTCATGCTCCGGAACTTGTAGCAGTAGAACTCCTTGTCGTTCAGTCCGTTCCGTTTCTGTCTGAAGAAGATCGGCCCCGGCATGGTAATCTTTGTGATGATGGTCACAATGATCAGGATCGGGATAAACAGCGTGCAGAGGAAACACAGCGAGAATACGATGTCGAACGTCCGTTTCACGAACTTGTTTCCCAGCTGGCTCAGCGGATCCGGCCGCAGGCTCAGGAAAGGCACACTGCCCAGCATGTTGAAGTACATCCGGTTCTGCAGGTAGTTATGCACGTTCGGCACACTGTAGAATCTCACCAGATGGTTCTCGCAGAAGTTGATGATCGGAATGATCACGTCCCGGTCCTTCGAAGGCAGACAGCAGAACAGGAAGTGTACCTTCGGATGCTGTCCCAGATAGGCATTTACGTCTTCCGGCCGTCCCAGATACGGACATTCCTTCGGATAGCGGTTGCTGGGTTCGTGGTCAAAATAACCGATCACCCGGAATCCCGCATACGAAGCTTCCGTCAGTTCCCGGTACAGCTCCACATTGTTCTCATAACTTCCCACCAGCACCACGAAGCGCAGGTTTCCACCCCGTGAGCGGTAACTCTTCACCAGGTAGCGCAGCGTCAGCCGGAATGCCGCCAGACAGACAAGCAGGGTTGCCAGATAGCCCGCAAACAGCTTCGACCACGGATCCGTATAGTGTCCTATGGCGAGGATGCATCCTGCCAGGATGGCGAAGACAAACACATTCTGCACCACGTGGCCCACAATCCGGTAAGCATACACTTTGCGGTTGTAGAGCGAAACCCCCGTATTGATTGCCGTTACGAAGTAACACAGCATCAACGTCAGCATGATCTGCGTTTGCGGTACTCCCATTGTCTTTTCCCAGCTGCTTCCCTGCGACCAGCTGTAAAACAGTCCGAACAGTCCGCCGCAGATCAGAGTCTCCGTGATGATGACCATTGTGTTCACCATCCGCTTGTAGGTCAGTAGCTTATTTCCCATAGAAATTTTTGGTTAGAAGTTATGATAATAAATTTGTTGCAATCAGAAAATAGTATATTGAATATATCTGCTTTTTTGAGTGTCGTATACAGTTATGAAATTGTTGTTGATATTTCCATAAAGATAACTTCCAGATCGTCTGTCGAAAGCATAAAATTTATTGCTTTCAAGTTTTACAGAAATATATGATTGTGTTTTAGTATCAAAGAGTTGTGATAAATTCCCTTGTAGATAACTTCCTCGATCGTAATCATATAGGCTATACCGAATAGAATCATTTACTAAATTGTAATGATAATATTTCCTTCTTTCAAAGTCATATAGCATATGCTTTTCAGTATTATTTTGTACACAAGTACAAAAAAATACAATTGCAGCCCGTACTTCATTGACCATTGTTGCTAAAATTATAGATGATACTGTTCTTGTGTAGGCCGGATATTTTGTGTAGCCGTTCCGTGGAGGATGCATTTCCTTTCTCGATGTTAAGATAAGCCTTGGCATATTCGTTGTAAATGTTTGTTGAGAATATACCCGGATCATCTGTCCCAAGGACTACGGGAGGTAATAGAACCTCTTCCTCCACACCGTTTACCCATCTGCACAGATGATATTCATTCAGATGCTTGTAGTAACTGATTGTCATATTGCTTGTCGGCAGAGCCTCAATTACAATACCTTTTGTAGCCATTTCGTTCAGAATCAGATTCTGTAACAGATAGATTTCGTGTGCATTAAATATTTTGTTGGTGTTGATTTTGATTAATTTATCGTATTGTTCCGGATTTCCCTTCATTCTATGATAGGCAGACCAGACTTCTTGAATATCCGGATTCCCTTTTAACCACTCTCTGATTTGTCTCTCTTCCTCAATAGATTCGGTTCTGTACCAGTCATCTGTTGGAGAGACATAATCCTGCTCCAGATACAAAAACGGGTTGTATTTTCTCATTTTCCAGGCTTCAGCCAAGATATAGGGTGGATAATAGGCTCCATAAACTTTATGTGAAAATTCAGCAATTTCATTTTCTATCTGTATGATGGTCTGTTGGAGTTCCAAGCACTTTGTTTCTCTGATAAGATACCAGGCAAATACCAGATTATCCAGCCATTCTCCCTGACTTATGAAACAAACCGGGCCGATTCGTTTCATCCATAAATCGGGTGAAATTCCGATTGCTGTACAATGTCCGATTCTGTCACTGGTCTGTAACTCCAGAAACAGCATTGCTTCATAGATATTTCTGATGCCTGTCAGAATATGTCGGAAATCTTCACCGGCATGAAAAGTACATTTTTCGATTCCCTTCATTCTTAAGAATCGGAAAGTATGGGCAAAAACATCCGGGCCTGCATCAAATTCGCTGGCGGCAGCATCTATACCTTTGACAAGTTTTCCGGCTTGGGTATCTTTTTCAATAAATATGGCCAATGCCATTGCCTTCCTTTTTAATTCCTGTCTTAAAAGTCTGTGTCTGATCGGAAGATTCTTTTCATTGTCTTTTTTCTTTATGAAATGAGCGATCAGAACAAGTTCCGCGTTGTTAAGAAATTTACAGTTCTGTTGAGCCTTCTCAAAGCCTTGTTTGATTCTGGATGTCAGCAGATGAATTTTATAACTGTTTTCTGCCGGTGCAAATCTTCCTTCTATGATGTTCAGATAACTGATTGGTCCGCCTCCTGCCAGTTGAAGAAACCGTTGCGTATAAAATGTTTCAATGTTGTATCTGAATGAATTTTCCGTAATCAGTTGGAACTGGGGAAAACCTGTTTGTGACTGTTGCATGACGGTCAGTCTGTGAGCTATTCCCTTTATTAATAAGTAATGATGAAGCCAACTGGCCAGATAGTTGTCATCCTTATTTTCCAGTTCATGGAAAACTATCAGGAAAAAGAGTATTTCGTCTAATATGGGAGGAAGTCTGAAGTCAAACGATGTATTCCCTATCAGATTTTCCAGCTCAAAATCAGCTATGCAGTCATCCGATGTGTCGTGTATCAATTCATTGTTGATTGCTATTTTATGCAAGATAGCAGATCTCAGTTGTCTGGCTTTTTTCAGACGCTCCAATAAAGTATATGGCGTAAAATTTGCAATGGTCTGTTCCGTCAGCTTTCTGACCGCTGCTTTGGCCGTAAATACGTCCATAAAGTCTTTCAGTGTTTTATATGGATTATGGATCATATATTGCCAGACAGCATCCGATTCTGTAGAACCGTTCAGATGGATATGCAGGTCATTCAGTCCGTTGTTTTCATCCAGCAGATAATTCAATTCCGGAATGTATGCAATCGGCTGGGCCGTATGTATAAATTGGATTAGATTTGTATTGATAAAGTCAATAAATGTATTCCTGGTTGACAATATGGACATTCTGAATTTTTTCAGAACGAAGGCTGCTATGAAGAAAGTAGGAGGGACAAAAGAGATAACTTCCATCCATGTATCCAGTTTTTCTTTTTGCACAAAAATAGCCCCGCTTTTCCTGCACAACAGATCTTGTGCGACCCATTGAGGCATTTTATAGAGAAATTCAGCCAATGAGTGATAATCATCCAGGTACATTTCTCCCATACCTTCGTAGAACGCATCGTTCAGTATCGGGTTGCTCATCCGTTCCATGGCAATCAGTCTGGCTTTGATTTTGTTGAAGGGAATGGAATATCCTAAACTTTCATTCCGTTCATACTCAAACAGACTTTCATTGTCATAAAGAATCTTTGTTAATATTGGAATCATAGTTTAAGATTCTTGATTCTTTAATTTCTATGCTACACAGATAATTATAGAAACTCAAATCATTTTCGTGTTTTTTGTAATCTTCTATGATGAAACTGGCATTCTCCTTTTTTTGGTATTTATTGTTTTTTATATCTGCATTGAGGTGGTATCTGTTAATGAGAGTCTTTTCCTTTTTCTGGAGAAGTTCCATCTTGTTCTGTTTCAGTTCAGATAGTTCCATGTCTTTATCTAGATAGATAATTTCCTTTTCATGGTTATCATCCATATACATGTTAATATAGGTATCTGTTTGCTTCTTATTGTCTTCAGCATTTGTTTCAGAGGAAGGAGATAATGCCCTGTCTAACCATTGTATAGCTTGTTCAAAGATTTTTAGATTATGATTTAATTCTTGATTCTTTTTTTCTTTGATTTTTATATTGTTTGTAATTGTTGAATACTGATAGAGTTTCCAATTTATATCAATATCATAGCCATAAATAATCTTCACGATAAAAGGATTCAGAAATTTCTTTAAAAGTGGGCAGTTGCTCATCCATTGATAAAGTCCTAGTTGCTCAAATATATAATTCTTATTCTTAGAAAGTGATGTTATATTATTTTTAAATATGTTGTCTATATCTTTTCCTGTATTTAGATTGACAACGGTATAATTGTGTTCAATTGCTGTTTCAACAAGTATCGCATTTAGGAAGCCTATAATATAGGCATTGATTTTCTCACCTACATTCGTATAATGTTTACTTCTGTCAATGTTTACCATTGTGAAATAGCTTCGTGTAAAAATCCGTTGCAATAATTGGGCAGAGACAGCTTGGTTTTCTACCATACCTTTATACTGTGATTGCCAGGTTAGAATGTCGTGTACAAGATTGTGTATGGTATCATTATCATAAAAATCTCCAAAAGAAAAATTCTTGTTTTCTGTTGTCTGGTTTGCATCTAAGGTAGCCTGATTGAAAATGTTGTTAGGCTCAATGTAAGACCGGTATTGCATCAGTTTGCTTAAGATTAAGCTTGTATTATCTAACTGTTTTTTAGATATATTTGTTGTAATATTACTTGTTTCTATATGGAAGAGAAGATCTCTTATGGCTGCAAACAATTTAAAATCGACACAAAAATTGTTTCATTTTGCATTTCATTTTGAGTCCCCTCTAATAGCAAAGAAGTATATATATTGTCATCATTAGTTTGCAACAAGGGTAAATAATCAACAATCATAGTACCAGCCATTGTTTTGTCAGTCATGTTGAAATATTTACTGTACTCCCTTTGGCAATATGCCTGAGCTAATCCTATGCATTTAGTCAGGTCATCATTGTCATTTAAACATGAAAATTCGATAAAATCGTTGATATTTTGGCTTATATGTCCTCCTTCAAAAGTTTCTGTAGCATATTGTACGTAACACAATCTCAGCCAGAAGTCAAAGATTTGGAAACTATTCTTTTTTGCCTGTATATTGTATATAGTTCCGATGGTTAGTAAAGCTTTGTTTAAAGTCTCATCATTGGTGGAAGGCATGAAATTACTTCCTCCTGCGAGTAAATTATTATGGAGCAGAAACGTTTGCATTTCTACAGTGTAAAAGGGGTCAAGAGTTATCAGTTTTTTTGCATTGGATGATTTCTGATTGATGTCATTCCAAAATATATTAGCCATTTCGGTGACAATGCTATTGTTTTTCTCAAGCCTGATGCTTCTTGAGATATATTTATAATTTAAGAAATTTTCTAAATAGTTATCTAAGGAAATATGCTTTTTTATAAGATATAACAGACGGATCTGACTTCTAAGAGATAGTGATTTTAAAAACAATAGGACACTGGTTAAAACCCTTTGATTATTGGTTGGGAAATTCAGTGATTTTAGTAATGCAGTGTAACAATCATCCAGAGTCCACTTTTCTTTCTGATCGTCTGAGAAATATATGTATATAGTTGATTCATCTTGTTCTATAACCTCGTTGATGGTGTGTAGCTGGATTCTGTTTTCCGGTTTCAGAATTTTTAGCAGATACTGGTTCTCCAGATGATTGATCATTGTCGAGAACTCATCTTCGTTACGTTTGGCATATGTACGCTCTTTGTTCAGAAAAGTACTGTCAAAACATTTCCAGGATGCCTTTCTGACCAGTTTACCATATAATTCCAGATCACCGGTCAAAATACAGATAATCTGTTCGGTGGTCAGGTATTTTCTGATGACTTCCAGCAGTTCATAGCCTTTTTGGAAGTTTGTATCAATATCATCAAATGAGATGACAAAACATACAGCCTGTAATAATTTTAATGCTTTGTGGACATATGCATGAAAATAGTCAATCAGATTATTCGAAGCTTCTGCTCTTTCCATTCCTTGCATGGAAATGAAAAGTTCATCATCCCAGTTTTGATAGATATTTTCATTCCCGATACCGTCAATGAAAGGAAGTCCTTTCAGAAGTTTCTTGTAGATTGATTTATATTCTTCCAGACAGTCTTTGTCTACAGAAGGCTTTTTCCAGGGATCCTCTTTGATAGACTCTTCCACTGTCTGATGAATAGCGGCAATGATGTTGATAAAAGGATGTTGCTTGCAGTCAATGATGGAAGGATCGAGGGGACGTAAGCAAACAACATTTTTTTTATAGTTGTCTCTGATTCGTTTTAAAGCAGAAAGCAGGAATGTAGTTTTTCCAGCTCCCCGGTTTGCAAAGATCGATATAGTGTTATGTACGATTTTCCGGTCTTCCGGAGTAGTACTTGGCGTATAATTTTTTGCTTTCTGAAATTGTGCATCAACTATTTCAAGGATCTGATTCATCTGTACTTTATGGATCAGATTCTGGTCGTTACATACCATTGCGTCTGAAAATTCAGACTGCGAGAGTTTCAGTTCTATTGTTTTATTGTTCTCGGTTTCCATTGAGTATAAATTTTTTATAGGCTATAACAATTTCGTTGATTTGCGTTTCAGCATATCTTTGGGCTTCTTTATAGCAAAACCAGATGCAGAAAAATGCGATGACAATACCAATCATAAAAGAATGGTTGACAATCAGCATTAATACGGTGCTGCATATTAATGCTAGGATGAACGAAAAGTAAAGACCTTCAAAAACAGCTTGCATAACCCAAAAACGGTTCAGAAGTTTAATCGTTGCTTCTGCATTAGCACAGTGTCTAAGTTCCATCCACATTCTTGTATAATATAATTTTAAGGTATCGCTATCTTTATGAATAAAACTGTCTACTTCTGTTGCAGTTGTTTCATCGTATTTCTTGATAAATTTTAAAGCTTCTATAAATATAGGGGAGAATCCTCTTTGGCTATCAAGTTTATAAAGGAAATATAAGCGTATACTTTTACCTCCGGCAAAAGATATTAATCCGCAAATATAGATAGCTCCTATACAGGCTATAATTTTTACAGGCGTACTGATTGAATTGAGTAATAAAAGAGGAATATTTAAGAAGTCTATGGTTACGAAAATAACACTAAAAGTCAATCCTCCTGATACGATAAACGAAAAATCAAAGAAGTTTAATGCTTCAGAAATTTTGTCTATTATTTTAGAAAAACTTTCGTTCATGCCGATCTAGTTCCCTTTTTTAGAATTTCTCTTTTGCAATGTTGATCAGGAACAGCATGTTTCCGATGATGTACCGTCTCCACATCCGTCGCGGTTCCCTGATCAGCCGGTACAGCCATTCCAGGCTGTGTTCCTGCCACCATTTCGGGGCACGCTCCACGGTTCCCGCAAAGAAGTCGAAAACCGCTCCGATGGCACCGCAGTGGCAGTGGATGTCCAGTTCCTTCCAGTGCGTGTAGACCCATTTCTCCTGTTTCGGCGCCGTCATGCCGATCCAGAGCAGATCCGGATTAGCCTTGTTGATCGCTTCGATGATCTGCCGGTTCTCCTCGTTGCTGAATTCCGGCTTGTAGGGTGGGGAATACGTCTCTACCGTGATGTTCGGATACACCTTCGCAGCTTTGGCCTTGACCAGCCCCAGTACCCGTTCACTGCTTCCCATGAAGAAACATTTGCCTCCCCGTCGGTTCAGCTCTTCCATTTCATGTTCAAACAGGTCCCATCCCGCAATCCGTTCCTTTGGCTGCGATTTGGCCTTCAGCCATCTGCAGGCCATTACGATGCTGGCCCCATCCGGCACCAGCGCATCCCCCTTCTGAAGTGCCTCTGCAAAGAGCGGATCCTTCTGTGCCGTGTTATATGAATGTGCATTAATGGTGTTGATCAGCACCTTGCCTTCAGGCAATAATGATAACTCCCTTCTGCTTTCCAGAAGAGATAAATCCTTTAGTTTTAGCATGTATGGTTAGAATTTTGTTCTTAAGATATTGTAATTTGTTTGTATTTTATATGTCAAATTTAGTGTAGTCTATACCTTTTTATCTTTAATTTCTTAGTTTATTATTGTTATTCACTTTGGTTTTGACTTTCCCCTTTTTCAGTTGTAGAAGTAAAAGGATGATTATTGAAGTAAGTTTTTGTAATAGAAAACCTTTGAATGGTATATTATATTATTTTGCTTTTAATTATAAAAAGTAAATCCTTTTTCCTTTCTGTGAATCATAAAAATATTCCCTTTAAAGTTCAGTTTACTTCTGTTTGTAATAAAAGCTGAAAGGATTGTAAAACTAGAATTCGTCTAATATTAATTAAAGATAAAACTTTTTATAAAGTAGAGGGCTTCGAGATTAAATGCTTGTGTAAATGAGGAAAATAATTTGCCAATTTGTTAAATTCTGTGATGGATAGTTTCCTTTTTCTGATAGAATATAATTTGAAAATGAGAGAATATGACAAATATAATGTTACTGTGGAATCAGATGTTATATGAGTAATTCTGTAAACTTCCAATTTTAGGGTATCCCCTTTTAGACGGGCGCCAGTCGGCACCCG
>ERZ838483.1901-NODE-1901-length-14751-cov-21.638609_pt1 | contig 14751 bp, 13 predicted proteins | sample MGYA00519939_ERZ838483 | MGnify/ENA primary metagenome ERZ838483 (study PRJEB31850, sample SAMEA3708836) | human gut metagenome | biome: human gut; feature: human-associated habitat; material: faeces | place: China | collected 2014 ... | reverse complement strand
TGCCGAGCTTGGTCTTGGTCTGGCCTTCGAACTGCGGGTTGGTGAGCTTGACGGAGATCACGGCGGTCAGGCCTTCACGCACGTCGTCGCCGGAGAGGTTCTCGTCCTTGTCCTTGAGGATGCCCTTGTCACGCGCGTAACGGTTGACCAGCGAGGTCAGCGCGGCGCGGAAGCCCTCCTCGTGAGTGCCGCCCTCGGTGGTGGAAATCGTGTTCGCGAAGGTGTGCACGGCCTCGGAGTAGGCGGTGGTCCACTGCATGGCGAGTTCGGCGGAGATGCCGAGCTTCAGGTCTTCGGCCTCGAAGCTGATGACGTCCTCTTCCACCGGCGTGGCCTTGCGCACCTTGACCAGGTAGTCGACATAGTCCTTGATGCCGTTGAGGTACTGGTAGGTGACGGTCTGGTGCTTTGCGCCGGGCTCGTCCGCGGCGTCGCCGGCCACCTCGTCGCCGGCCTGGTCATTCTCACGCTCGTCGGTCAGGCTGATCTTGAGGCCCTTGTTCAGGAAGGCCATCTGCTGGAAACGGGAACGCAGCGTCTCGAAGTCGTAGATGGTGGTCTCGAAGATCTTCGGGTCGGCCCAGAAAGTCACGGACGTACCGGTGGACTCGCCTTCGGTCATCGGCTCGTCCTGCTTCAAGGGCGCGGTGGGGTGCTGGTCGATGTACGTCTGGGTCCAGTGGAAGCCCTGACGGCGCACTTCGATGTCCACGCGGGTGGAGAGTGCGTTGACCACGGAGATACCCACGCCGTGCAGACCGCCGGACACTGCATAACCGCCGCCGCCGAACTTGCCGCCGGCGTGCAGCTTGGTCATCACGGTCTCCACACCGGAGACGCCCTCGCCAGGCACCTCATCGACCGGGATGCCTCGACCATCGTCCACCACGCGGATGCCGTTGTCCGGCAGAATGGTGATCTCGATATGGCTGGCGTATCCGGCCAGCGCCTCGTCGACCGAGTTATCGACGATCTCATAGACCAGGTGGTGCAAACCGCGCGGGCCGGTGGAACCGATGTACATACCGGGGCGGATACGCACGGCCTCGAGTCCTTCGAGCACCCTCAGATCGGAGGCCTCATAATGCTCGGGGGCCATGGATTCGTCAAGTTCGCCTTCGGTCAATTCCGCATTGTTGATGCGTTCCGCAGCCGCCTTCAGCTGCTCCTCTTTGCTGGTTTCGTCTGCCAACAGGCTTCCTTCCGTGACTACAGGGTCAACCTCCGTCATGAAGGTCATTCACGGAGGCGATATGGCTTACGAGGCCCGTAAAGGGCTCTTCTGGCCATTTGACCATACTGCATGTGATTTTACTCGTCTAACCCGACGAGCGCCATAGCGAGGCTTCTGCGAATTTGTTTGGTATCTTGGCTACCGCCGCCGAGCCCATTTGCGCGTGTATCCGGCGGCCGGTCCGGTCACGCGAATCTCGGCGATGGTCAATCCTTTGAGATTGCGACGGATGGTATCGGTAAGTTGGGGGATAAGGTAGGTCAGCTGCGTGGCCCAGACCGTGGATTCGGCACGGATGGTCAGTACGCCGTCCGTGAAATCGGCGACTGCCGAATGGCTGGCGATGGCCTGTCCCACCACTTGGTCCCAATGGTTGCGCAATTGCGCAAGTTTCATATTCGCCGCCCAGACGCCATTGCCGGCGATGGTGGTCATCACGCTGCCCAGTTCAGCCGGATCGCGCCCCGGTTTGCCGAAGTTTTCGATGGCCTCTTCACGGCGGCGTCTGTAGTCCTTCAAGGTCGCCCCGCGACGGGAGAGCCGCTCGAATATTTCGGCCGGCAGTTTGGTCTCGTCCAGGTTGAGTTGGCGGGCGATCGGCGGGTTCATGACACTTTCCGTTCTACGGACGCGCTGTCCACCGCGGTTTTTTCGTCATACCCACCCAAACTCTCATTTTCCCGCGAATTGGACAAATTGCCCAGAGTTGGCAATATCACGGAAGCTGGTTCGTCCAGTGCGGCCACGTCGATGCGATGGGCCGATTCATAGTCGGGCACATCGCCTTCAGCGGCCACGGTAATCAGCACCTGATCCTGTTTTCTGGCGAAATCAAGAATCTGCGTGCGCCGGCTGTCGTCAAGCTGGGCGAACACATCATCGAGAATCACAATCGGCTGCAATCCCAACCGGTCACGCACTATTTCGAACAATGCCATTTTCAAGGCCAACGCCATCGTCCACATCTCGCCGTTCGAAGCGAACTCGCGGGCGGGAATACCGCCCAACTCAAGGTTCATGTCATCGCGCTGCGGACCGATAAGGTTCACGCCGCGAGCCACTTCACCGGGGTAGATGCGTTGGAAATGCTCGCTAATCTGCGGATGCGGATCGTCGAACATCAGCACTTCGTCGAATGAAGGCGCATAAGTGAGCGTCACCTGCTCGCCGGCACCGGCCAAGTCGGCGTAAATCGCGGCAAATGGCTCGGCAAGCAGACCGATCACATGAGCGCGCATACGGGTCAACGCCACACCGGCTTCGATGAACTGGCCGGTCCAGATTTCCAAACCGCTCAGAACCGCATCCATCGGCTGGCCATTGTTGGCATTGGCATTCAATTGCTTCAACAATGTGGCACGCTGTTTGGCGATGCGCGTGAACTGTTGCAACGTCTGCATGTATCCGGGCTCGAGCAGAGCCGCAGCCTGATTCATCATGGTGCGGCGTGCTCCCGGATCGCCGGACACCAACCGCTGATCTTCGGGAGTGAAGGAAACGCTGGGAATCTTGCCGATGATATCGCGCAGATACAGCGACGACCCCGAGTTGATGCGGGCTCGGTTGGCACCACGCGCATGAATTGACGCTTCATACGTAGTGGTTTGACCGGCATCATCAGCGACGTTCGCGCGGATGGTGGCCGTGGTCTGCCCGCGTTCGATCAGCGGCAACGTGCTGGACGTGCGATGGCTCGATCCGGTGGACAGCACTTCGACGGCTTCCACCAGATTGGTTTTGCCCAGACCGTTCTTGCCGAACAGGATATTCACGCCTGGTACGAAATCGACCACTACCTGACTCCATGAGCGGTAGTGGTCGAGTGCGAGACGGGAGATGTGCATTAGCGAATCGTTGGAAATTCAGGGATTTCAGTTGTTAAAGCGCATCGGCACGAGCAGGTATCGGTAGTCCATGGACTCGTCGGAATCAGCTTCCTGCTGGCCATTGAACTCGACCGGCTTGACCGGGGTCGTCATTTTGATGCGCACGAATGGTTCGGTTACGGCGGACAGACCTTCCTTCAGGTAGGACGGGTTGAATGCCACGGTGATGTCGTCGCCATCCATGTCGATGTCCAGTGTTTCGTTGGCCTGAGCCTCGTCGACCGATCCGGCGGACAGCGCCACTTCCTGACCGGTGAAGGTCATGCGAATCGGAGCATTGCGTTCGGCGACCAAAGCCACACGGCTGATGGCGTCGAGCAAATCCTGCTTGTTGACTACGGCCTGAATCGGATATTCGTCGGCGAACAGGCGGTCGACCGCCGGGAATTCACCGTCGATGAGCTGGGAGGTGGAGACGCGGCCGGCGTTTTCGAAGCCGAGCAGCGTCGGGCTATCGGCATCGAAATCAAGGCGGATGTTCTGGTGCTCGTCAAGAGCACGGGCCACATCCTTGAGCAGGGAGCCGCGAACCAGCGTGGTGGTGTCGACGTCCGGGTTCTGCGGAGTCCAAGTGAAGGTGGCGCGGGCCAAACGGAAGCGATCGGTGGAGGTCATGACGACCTTGTCGCCTTGGAATTGCATGCGAACGCCGGTCAGTACCGGGCGGTTTTCTTCGCGGGAGACGGCAACGCACGCCTGGTTCACGGCCTGAACGAAAGTCGGGGCATCGACTTGGCCGAGCATGGCCGGTACCACGGGCAGATCCGGGTACTCGGTGTCGGGCATGAGCTGCAAGGTGAACTTCGACTTGCCGGACGTGATGGTCAGCGTGGAGCCGTCGGTGACCAGGTACGTTTTCTCCGAACGCAGCGATTTGGTGATATCGGCCAGCAGCTTGCCCTGAACCAGTACGGAACCGGCTTCGTCAACGCCGGCTTCGATGTGGTGGCGAGCGGAAATCTCGTAGTTGAAGGCGGAGAATTGCAGCGTTCCGTCAATGGCTTCCAGCTTGACGCCAGCGAGAATCGGGTTGGAGGGACGTGCGTCGATGACTCGGGAGGTCCAGGCTACGGCGTCGGCCAGGGCTGCGGTATCGATTTCGACTTTCATGTGTGATTGTTCCCTTCGTCGGATTGGCTGAGGAATATTCTAGCCGTTAGGTGGCGAACTTACGTACGCTGGATGACCGGCTGTTACTATGGCGATGATGCTTTTCACGTAACTGAGTAAGTAATCGCCATAATAAGGCCGGTGGATAGTGTGGATAAGTAGGGCTGAGCCCTACAACTGCAACGGTTCATAAGTCCCTGAAAATTGTGGACAAATTCTGCATGGCTTGTGGATAAGTGGGCGAGTTTTCCACAGCCAGTTCGTCGAATTTGAGTTTTCCACATCGAGGTCGCGGTTATGCACGAGTTTTCCACAACAAAATAGTGGGTAATCCACGAGTTATCCGCCGAGTTTACCCACATCTGTGCACAACTATGTGGATAACTTTTTTTGGTTTTCGCACTTTCGCACGGCGTGTTGAAGACTGTTTTTCGGCGAGGAGAATCGATTCTGGAGACCGTTTTCGGCACTTTTTCCGTCTCGCTCGCCCAAACCCGCAAAATCGGTCCTCAGAATCGATTCTCTCGTTTCATGGTTTTTTTGCGTGTTCCCCTTCGAAACTCCCCTCAGTCGTCTGCGCCGACAGATCCCCTCACAAAGGGGAGCCATGAGGAATCTAATGTCTCGAATCCGTTGCCTCGACGTATCCACCAGAATCCGCCTGAGCAACCAAAAACGGCACTTTTCGGAAAGTCAGTCCAAAAGTGCCGTTTTTCGTCTCTCAGAAGCGTTGTGTCAGTTGGTGTTGCTTTGCTTGAGGCGAACCGTGAGCTCCATAACGTAGTTATAGATCTCCTGTTTTTGCTGCATTCGGTCACTGATTCGAGTGCAGGCATGCATTACTGTGGTGTGATCGCGTCCGCCAAAGACCTGGCCAATATCCATCAGGCTCATACTGGTCATTTCGCGAGCCAGATACATGGCGATCTGACGAGGAACAGCCACGTTTTTGGTTCGTGATTTACCGACAAGATCCTCAAACGTCAGGTGGAAGTACTTCGCCACCTGACTGATGATGTCCGTGGGCTTGATTTCCACATCGGTGGTGAAGAAGTCCTGCAACGTCTGCTCGGCCAAGGCGCGGGTCACCGGCTGATTACTCAGCGAGGCCACGGCCGTAACACGGGTTAGCGCGCCTTCGAGTTCACGAATGTTCTCGGTGAAGCGTTCGGCGATGAGGTCCAACACATCGCTGGGGATTTTCGAGCCGTTCATCGAGGCGATCATGCGAAGAATGGCGATTCGGGTCTCCAGATCCGGCGGCTTGACGTCTACGGTCAGGCCGGATTCGAAGCGCGAGATGAGTCGAGCCTCGAAACCCTTCAAATTCTTGGGCGCTACATCGGAAGCAATGACAATACGCTTATTTGCCTGATGCAGTGCATTGAACGTATGGAAGAACTGATCCAAGGTGGCTTCCTTGCCGCCGAGGAACTGGATATCGTCAATAAGCAACACATCAACCTGTCGGTATCGACGGTTGAATTCAGCAATCTGCCCCTGGCTTTGGTTCGGGTTTTGCAGCGCGTCAATGAATTCGTTCGTGAATTCCTCAGACGTGACGTATCGAACCTTCAGCCCGGGATCCTTGACCAGTGCATAGTTGCCGATGGCGTTCAGCAAGTGGGTTTTGCCCAGGCCCGATCCGCCATAGATACACAACGGGTTGAAATCCTGCCCGGAACCTTCGGCCACGGCCAGTGCGACCGTACGGGCAAAACGGTTGGAATCGCCGGGCACGAAGGAATCAAACGTGAAGTTCTTATTGAGATGAGTCTCGGGATCGCGATTCATCTTCTGCTGACCGACCGGGAACTGCGGCTCGGTGGCGGGCATCGGTTCCCGCGGTGCGGCTGCCGGCTTTGCACCATAGGATTCTTTACCGAATTCGGCGACAGTCGGAGAAATTTCCGAAGGATATGGCTGCGCCGGCTTTGCCTCCGAAAGCGGTTCGGGCTCGGTTTTCGGCACGACCTTGAACGCGGGAAACATATTTTCGCCGGTTACCGTACGCAATGCCTGAAGCAGGGAATCGTTCAAATCACCCTGAATGGCTTGAAGCGTGTCGTTGTTGTCCACACACAGCACGATGGTCGAACCGAAGACGCCTTCAGGAACAACGCCTTCCAACCAGCCTTTTTCTCGTGGGCTGAGCGAAGCGCTGTGTTTGAGCACCGTCAGCGTGTCTGACCAGATGTGGGCGGCCTCGATTACGGGGTCGCCGGAAGCGTTAACCATGGTGGCCCCTTCTGTCGCTGTGGCGAAATACGTACAACAGATAATATTTACTCTGGTTTAGACAAGTTATCCACCGTGTCGCGTGTTGAAATAACTGGATTGTGAATAACAAACATGTAATTTGTGGATAACTTTTGGCCGTGAATGGTTGGTATTCCGCCGATTATAAGAGATTTGGGGCGTGTCTCGCAACGTGTCGAAATGTGAAAATACTCCGTCCGTTTTGACTTGAGGGTAGGGGTGAGAGTACTTTGGTATAGCTTGACTCACGTGAGGGCAGCGCGAAGCGTTGCCGAATAGACCTAGGAGCAATGGATTATGAAGAGGACGTTCCAGCCGAACAACCGTCGTCGCCACATGAAGCACGGCTTCCGCCTGCGCATGCGCACCCGTTCTGGCCGTGCGGTGATCAACCGTCGCCGTGCCAAGGGCCGCAAGACCCTCTCCGCCTGATCATTCCGATCAGTGCCACAGGCATAGTCGAGGTGGAGAGGCTTCAAAGCCATCGTGATTTCGTCACCGTGCTGAAACGCCGGCGCAAAGCAGGTGGCAAGGATATCGTCGTGCACTATTTGGTGCCCGACGACCATCATGATGATGACGACCGGACGGTGCATCGCCGTTTGGGATTAGCTGTCTCCAAATCGGTAGGACATGCGGTCACCCGTAATACGGTGAAGCGTAGGTTTCGTGTATTGGCCAGAGCCCATGAGGATCTGCTGCCCGCGCATTGCGATATCGTTTTGCGCGCCAAGCCCAGTGCAGCGACCGCATCGTTCGCTTCGCTAGATCAGCAGATCGCGAAGGCTTTTGCCACGGTGGCGCATAAGGTGGCTGAGGCATGACAGCTTCTTTCAAGGCGGTGATGATTGGTGGGGTGCGCTGGTATCAACAGCACATCTCGGCAAACACACCGCCTTGTTGCAAGTATTATCCAACGTGCTCGAATTATGCCATTGAGGCATTGGAACGGTATGGCGCGTTCAAAGGGGGAGTGCTCGCCGTGCTGAGATTACTGCGTTGCCGGCCGTGGAGTCGTGGGGGAATCGACGATGTTCCACAACGGTATTCCGTTTTTTACAGGTTTTCGTGGTCGAAGGCTCATGAAGAGCCTCGACTGACACCATTGGCCACAACCCAAAGAGAGGCCCAACGATGAACTCAAATGAATTTCTGCTTGATAGCGGGTTTTGGGGATTTCTATATAAAATCCTGACTCCCGTTGAGTGGTTGCAGACCTGGATCATGAAGATCGTGCATGACTTCTTCGTGATGCTGGGCGTGAGCCCGATTGGTGTCTCATGGGTGCTTGCCATTATCATCCTGGTGCTGGTGGTGCAGGCTTGTATCTTCCCGCTGTTCTACAAGCAGATGAAGTCGATGCGCAAGATGCAGGCATTGGCGCCGAAGATGCAGCGTATTCAGAACAAGTACAAAGGCAAGACGGATCAGGCTTCCAGGGAGGCCATGAGCCGTGAAACCATGAAACTGTATCAAGACAATGACGTCAATCCGGCTGGCTCCTGCTTGCCTATGCTCATTCAGGGCCCGGTGTTCATGTCCATGTTCTATACGCTGTCGGCCATTCCATACATTGCCAACGGTAAACGCGATGCGTTGGGCGCGTTCGACGTAGCAACCGCCAAGCAATTCACCCAAACCGATGTGTTCGGCATTGTCAGCGTGACCGATAACTTCACCAGTGCTGCCGCTAGTGGCAAGGCGGTCATCGGTATCTTCGTGTTCCTGATGTGTTTCTGCCTGTGGTTTATGCAGTACTTCAGCATGAAGCGCAACATGGCAGCTGCTTCGATGAACAAGCAGACCGAGACCATGCAGAAGGCTATGCTGTGGCTCTTCCCGGTGATGTACATCTTCTCTGGTGCCACCATGCCGTTCGCCGTGCTGGTCTACTGGCTGACCAACAACGTGTGCAACCTCTGCCGCACATTGTGGCAGGTGTACGCATTCCCGACCCCTGGCTCTCCGGCTGCGGCGGACAAGGAGAAGCGCGATCATCGTAATGAGAATGCTCGCCGCGCAAAGGCCGGCCTGCCCTCTCTGGAAGAAGAAGCATTGGCCAAGGCCAAGGAAGAGGCTGAGCGTAAGGCCACTCAGGGCTATCAGCGTCAACAGCCCGTGCGTAAGCGCAAAAAGAAGTGACGACTATGTCGGTGCGAGTTCGATGTTTCACGTGAAACATTCAACACGCACCGACATTACTTTCTCTGTTCGGGGGAGCAGGGCTTAGACTTGGAATTCAAACACGACATGAAGGAGTAGCGTATGGCACAGGATGACGTGAAGTCGATCGATCAGCTCAACGAAGAGGCTGACATCGCCGCGGATTACCTTGAAGGCCTACTGGATATCGCCGACTATGAGGGCGACATTGAGATGGGCGTGCGTAATGACCGCCCCACCGTGCAAATCGTTGCTGATGACGATACTGACATCAAACATCTTATTGGCCGTAATGGTGAAGTCGTTGATGCTCTGCAGCAATTGACTCGTCTGGCTGTACAGCAGAAGACCGGCGAGCGTTCTCATCTGATTGTGGATGTCGACGGTTTCCTGAAGCGCAAGCGTCAGCACCTCCGTGATATCGCCTTGGATGCCATTGACGCAGTGAAGGATTCCGGCGAGCCGTATGACTTGAAGCCGATGAATTCCTTCGAACGTAAAGTCGTTCACGATGTGGTTCGGGAAGAGGGGCTGAAGTCTCGCTCGCACGGTGAGGAGCCTCATCGTTACGTGACGGTGTATCTCAAGAATAGAGTCGAGGATACCGCCGAAGACGACGAGCTTGATCAGGAGTAATTGCTCGGCGAGTTTTTTTGAGATGACAGGGACGTTCGACGGATGTCGTCTTTGAACAAACTAAAGTGACCGCATGGAGAATGGCGTCGTAATGAGCGGCGCCATTCTCCATGTTGATTGTTTCACGTGAAACATGGTGAGGGAGATGGCTATGACGGATCAGCTGCAGGGGTCACCTGTACTTGCTGAGGTCTTGGGTGATGCGTTGCCGAAGTTGGAGCGTTTCCATGCCAAGATTGCCGAAGAGGGTGAACCTCGTGGATTGATCGGCCCCCGTGACGTCGATATCATTTGGGAACGGCATATTCTGAATTCCGCTGCGATTGTGCCGTACGTTCGGAATGCGACGAATGGTATTCGCTTCAAAACAGTTGCCGACGTCGGCAGTGGTGGTGGTTTTCCTGGATTGGTGGCTGCCGCGTGTTTGCCGGATCATGACTTCACGCTGATTGAACCGATGGAGCGGCGAATCGAATGGTTGCATGAATGTGTTGGCCTGATGCAACTGCAGAACGTTGAGATTATTCGTGGACGCTCCGATGCCGTCATCCAGCAGGTACGGAAGCGGGAAATTCATCCGTTCGCTGTTGTCACGTGTCGTGCGGTTGCTCCTATGACCAAACTCTCTGGCTGGACGTTGCCGTTGCTGAAACCGTCAGGACAGTTGATCGCACTGAAGGGACGGTCTGCTCAGGCTGAAATCGACAAGGCTGGCAAGGAGATTGCAAAATTCGGTGGTCGTCGTCCACGTGTCGTTGAGGCGGCTGTCGGGCCGGATCTTGAGCCTACCCACGTGGTGATTGTGGATAAGCGATGAGTGGAGTACTGATTGAGTTATCCACATTTCCATATGTGCGTAAAAGTTATCCACATTTTTACGGGACGATGTGCATAATGATGAAAACATTGATTTTTCAATGTTTTTCGTCTGTGAATACACAATCTAACACTCAACGTCATTCACACTTATCCACACTTATCCACATTGCATATCGCAATTGTGGATAACGAGCATCATGTCCATACGAATGAGAACACTGGAACTTACGTCTGTGCAAGGAGGAGCGATGGCCACCAAGGATCATCAGTCGGAACCTATAGAATCGGCTTCCGAAACGCTTCAGCGAATATTCGATGGTCACGGTTCAGTGCTTGGTAGCCAAATGGCTGATGAAAGCTCACGCTACGATGTACTCAAGAAAACCGATTTCCCAAAGCCTCAACGGACTCGTCGTATCGCCGTGGCCAACCAGAAGGGGGGAGTGGGTAAAACCACATCCACGGTAAACACCGCTGCGGCGCTGGCGAACAAGGGCGCGCAGGTGTTGGTCATCGATATGGACCCGCAGGGCAATGCCTCTACGGCGTTGGGTGTATCTCATGCATCGGGAGAGCCCTCGGTCTATGACGTTATCGAGGGGCGTTCCGATCTGGGTGATGTTATCACGGTCTGTCCTGATTTTCCCACACTTGATGTTGTGCCTGCATCAATCGATCTCAGCGGTGCTGAGTTGGAAGTGGCTGATCTGCCCAACCGAAACACGTTGCTGAAGGAGGCCCTAGACCTCTACCTACGTCAATCAGATAAACACTATGATTACGTGTTCATTGATTGCCCGCCCAGCTTGGGCCTCTTGGTCATCAACGCCATGTGTGCAGTGACCGAGATGCTGATTCCTATCCAGGCTGAGTATTACGCATTGGAGGGTCTTGGCCAGCTGATTAACACGATTGGTTTGGTGCAAGAGCATTTCAATCCCGTACTGCTGGTGTCCACCATGCTCGTCACGATGTTCGATCGCCGAACGTTATTGAGCCGTGAAGTATATAACGAGGTTAAGGGACACTATCCCAGCATTGTGCTGAATACCACCATCCCGCGTTCAGTCAAGATCTCCGAAGCGCCGAGTTTCTCCCAATCGGTGATTGCCTATGATCCTCGTGGCATAGGTGCCATATCGTATGGTGAAGCAGCTTTGGAAATCGCACAGCGTTCGCAACAAGTCCTTGACACCATTGATGCGAGGAGGAACAAGTAATGGCATCAAAATCACGACTTGGTAAGGGCCTTGGCGCTTTGTTCCCCACATTGCCAGGGGAGGAGCCGGTGGCGGAGCAGCCCGCAATGATTGCGGAGGATTCGTCTACTCCGGAGGCCACTGCTGACATAACCCCCGCCAAGAAGGCTACTGCCCAGCAGGAATCAAAACCTGCCGTGCCTCAGACGATATCGTCCAGCAAGGCAGTCAAGAAAGCCGCCGGTAAACGCGCATCCATGCCCGCATTGGACACTATTACTCATCCTAGCGACCTGTTTTTCGGTACGGAGAAACCTCAAACCGGTAAGGTCGCCGCACCTCAGCAGGGCGGCAAGTCGTCTGCGTCTCAGACGGCACATCGTACATCCGTCACTGTCAAAGATGTTTCACGTGAAACATCTTTGACTGCATCGGCGGCAAAGACCGCTGACACAGATAAGAAGGACGAGCTCAAGCCGGTAGCCGGTGGTTATCTGGCTGAACTCAAACTGTCTGATATCGGGCCCAATGCACATCAGCCTCGTACCATCTTCGACGAGGATGAGTTGAATGAGCTGTCTGCTTCCATTAAGGAAGTTGGTGTGCTGCAACCGATAGTCGTGCGCAAGCGTCCGGCAAGCCAGATTGCTGCGGCCAAAGCCGCCAAGCACGACGAGACGGAATCCAGCACGAATCCGTTTGCCGGTCATTTGGACAGCCCGTATGAGCTCATTATGGGTGAACGCCGTTGGCGTGCTTCTCAGTTGGCTGGGTTGGAGACGATTCCCGCCATCGTCAAAACCACTGCGGATGATGATATGCTCCGCGATGCATTGCTGGAAAACTTGCACCGTGTGGCCTTGAATCCGCTGGAAGAGGCGGCTGCCTACCAGCAGATGATTGAAGAGTTCGGGTTGACACAAGTACAACTGTCCAAGTCGGTGTCCAAGTCTCGCCCGCAAATCGCCAATACCTTGCGACTGCTGAACCTGCCGGCTTCTGTGCAAAAGAGAGTGGCTGCCGGTGTGCTATCGTCCGGTCATGCGCGTGCGCTATTGGGCCTGAGCGATCCGGAGGAAATGGACAAGCTGGCTTCTCGTATTATTGCGGAAGGTCTTTCTGTACGCAGCACCGAAGAAATCGTCGCCATGAAGATTGCGTCGGGGGAGCAGCCGAAGAAGCCCAAGACGTCCAAGACCAATCCTTGGGTTGGTTCCGCCATCCAGCAGAGTTTGGAAAATCATTTCGACACCAAGGTGTCGATTAAGGGCAGCACCAAGCATGGTCGCATCGAAATCGTCTTCTCGTCACCAGAGGATATGGATCGCATCCTGCAGCTGCTGGTGCCGAGCCAAGGCGATGCCGATTCCAAATGGGTGTAACACGATAAGAACATTCGTGTTGTCGCCGGCATCGTCAGTGACAACACCGATGCTTAGCGTTGTCACTTGGCATTGTATCGGCTTGTCACTGTCGCCGGCATTATTGCTGTGCAGTGCGTTGTACGCGCAAGACGTTATAGCCTCTGCGTGATTCCTGGCAGGGGCGTATGCCTGCGTTGTAGCCGTTGTCGCAATAGAAAACCCCTCAGGCTGGAGGATGACAAATCACACATCGTGATTCTCCGTCGATAACGCCCGGTTTGTTGCGCACTTTGGTTGAAGCCTGAATGAAGAGGCATGGCCCGTCGTCTGGGTACGATTTCAGTCGCCAAACAAAACCGCTATGGAAAGAGGCGACGGAACCATGCAGGATCAGATTCTACAGGTCGATGAGAACATGCTCGAGACGAGACTCGACCGGTTGGTGTCGGAGAAGGTCGAGCAATTGCTGAACGCGATGCTGGACGCGGAGGCGGACGAGATCACGGGCGCCGCCCGCTACGAGCGCACCGGGGACAGGAAGGCCTACAGAGCGGGTCATTACGAGCGTGACCTGACCGTGAAGGCCGGGACCGTGACCCTCAGGGGCCCGAAGCTCAAGGGCGCGCTGTTCGAGTCGGCGGTGATCGAACGATACAGGCGTCGTGAGCAGAGCGTCGAGGAGGCGCTGATCGACATGTACCTGGCCGGCGTTTCGACCCGTCAGGTCGACGACATCAGCCGCCTGCTGTGGGGCGAGCGGATGCCCTCGCAGACGCTCTCGGACAAGCTCAAGGGGGTGTACGCGCAGATCGACGAATGGCGCAACAGGCCGTTGGAGCGTTCGTACCCGTACCTGTTCGTGGACGGCGTGTGGCACAAGCGCACGTGGGGCGGGTCGGTCGAGAACGTGAGCGTGCTGGTCGCGATCGGCGTGGACGACACGGGCCACCGGGAGGTCATCGGCGTGGCCGAGGGCATGAAGGAGGACAAGGCCAGCTGGGAGCAGTTCATACGGTCCATGATCGAGCGCGGCCTGAAGGGCGTCAGGCTCGTGGTCGGCGACAGGTGCGCCGGGCTCGTCGCCACCGTCGGCGAGATGCTGCCGCAGGCCAGATACCAGCGGCGCATGGTCCACTTCATGCGCAACGTGCTCTCCAAGGTGCCGCCCACCCACCGCGAATGGGCGTCCGCCGCGCTCAAGGCGATCTTCGCCATGGAATCACGCGCGTCCGCCCTCGCCAAGGCCGAGGAGGTCGCCCGCGAGATGGAGTCCAGGAGACTGAAAGCGGCGGCCTCCTGCCTGAGGGAAGGTATCGGCGAGACCACGACCTACCTGCTCGACGAGTATCCCCCGGAGCACCGGCGGCGGATCCGCACGAACAACATGTTCTATGGGCGGGGTTCGCGGGATTGGCGGTATTGCTTGGTTTTGGCGTGGTTTCGCCGGGTTCGCGCCGTCGTGCGGCGGGTTGTTGGGGACGTTCGCCGGTAGGGGCGGACATCGTTGTTGCACGGTGGTTGCACTTGCCTTATGGTCTGCTGTCATGCGGGCAGGCCGGTTCGGTGGGTTGCCGTTCCGGGGGTCGCCCGCGTGAGGCAGGTGTGTCATGGCTGGTTCGAGGCGGCGCGGTTGGGGTGCCATCAGGAGCAGGAAGGTCAAGGGCGGCGTGAGTTATTACGCGTCGTACCGGGATCCGGTGGATGGGTCGGAGCGTGTCACGGCCCCGCATGCGTTCTCGTCGCGCGAGGACGCGGAAGGGTGGCTCGCCGCCGAGCGGCGGCTGGTGGAGTCCGGTTCGTGGGTTCATCCGAGGGAGCGGTTGGAAAGGGCGCGGCGCGAGCGGGAGGCCGTCGAGGCGCGTGCCGTGTCGTTCGGCGAGTTCGCCGAACGGTGGCTTGTGCGCAAGGTGCGCGATGACAAGGTCAAGCCGCGCACGCGGGCGACGTACCGGCATCTGCTCGACCGCCACCTGCTGCCGGTGTTCGGCGGGACCCCGGTCAGGGACATCACGCCGGACATGGTGGCCTCGTGGTACGGGTCGCTGGACGGCACGCCGGGCGCCCGCGCCGGCGCGTACGGG
>ERZ838483.1899-NODE-1899-length-14763-cov-6.645091_pt1 | contig 14763 bp, 9 predicted proteins | sample MGYA00519939_ERZ838483 | MGnify/ENA primary metagenome ERZ838483 (study PRJEB31850, sample SAMEA3708836) | human gut metagenome | biome: human gut; feature: human-associated habitat; material: faeces | place: China | collected 2014 ... | reverse complement strand
AGAGAGTAAATGTACGTTTGGATTTAGGGTTTGGCAAACACCAGACCGGATTTATTTTTAATATCAATGAAGCTTTTTAAGAATATAAAGAATTGGTTGGAGAATCAGGAACATTTGTTTTATCTGTTCCTCTTCATCTTGATAGTACCCAACCTTGTGCTCTGTTTGACAGAGCCTTTACCGTTGATGGCAAAGGTGTGTAATGTGCTTTTGCCTTTCGGCTGCTATTATCTGTTGATGACTTTGTCGAGAAACTGTGGCAAGATGCTTTGGATTTTATTCCTGTTCCTGTTTTTCGGAGCCTTTCAGATTGTATTGCTTTATTTGTTCGGCCAGTCCATTATCGCTGTCGATATGTTTTTGAACTTGGTGACTACCAATTCGAGTGAAGCCCTCGAATTGCTTGATAACCTCACACCTGCCATTATTGCTGTCATCGTACTCTATGTACCTGCTTTGATATTAGGGACCATTTCAATTGTACGCAAGCGGAAACTCACGGCAGAATTTATCCGCAGAGAACGGAAGAGAGCCTCCATAGTCTTTGGAATCTCCCTCCTTAGCCTTGTCGGAGCATATATGCAGGATCCGGGATATGAGTTGAAGTCCGATTTATATCCGCTGAACGTGTGTTATAACGTAGGTCTAGCCTTCCAACGAACCGCCTTGACGCAGAATTATCACCGTACTTCGAAGGACTTTACTTTCCATGCCCTGCCTACGCATCCGAAAGAGAAACGGGAAGTATACGTAATGGTCGTAGGAGAAACCTCCCGTGCCCTGAACTGGCAATTGTATGGTTACGAACGTGAAACGAACCCTCTTTTATCCCGGCAACCGGGTCTGATTGCTTTCCCGAAAGTACTGACAGAGTCGAATACGACACATAAAAGTGTCCCCATGTTGATGTCGGACGCTACCGCTTGCAACTATGATTCTATCTATCATCAGAAAGGAATCGTCACCGCTTTCAAAGAGGCAGGTTTCCGGACAGCCTTTTTCTCCAACCAACGTTACAACCATTCGTTTATTGACTTCTTCGGAATGGAAGCCGATACGTACGATTTTATAAAAGAAGATTCTGTCAGTTCCTCCTATAATCCTTCTGACGACGAACTTCTGAAATTGGTGGAGCAGGAACTGGCTAAAGGTGCGACGAAACAATTTATTGTGCTCCACACCTACGGTTCTCACTTTAATTACCGCGAACGTTACCCGTCGGAAAGTGCTTTCTTTACGCCCGATTATCCGATGGAAGCAGAAAGAAAATACCGGGATAACCTGGTCAATGCCTATGACAACTCCATCCGTTATACGGACGGTTTCTTGTCACGCCTTATCCACATGTTGGAAAAACAGCAGATAGATGCCGCCATGCTCTACACTTCCGATCATGGTGAGGATATTTTCGACGATTCCCGCCATTTGTTCCTCCACGCTTCTCCCGTACCTTCTTATTATCAACTTCACGTGCCGTTCCTCATCTGGATGTCCGACAACTACCTTGAAACCTATCCCGAACATTGGAAAAATGCTGTGGATAATAAGGATAAGAATATTTCTTCCAGCAGCTCTTTCTTCCCGACCATGTTGTCTTTGGCCGGAATAGAAACTCCTTACCGGGATGATTCGCAATCTGTAACGGCTCCGCACTACATCCTAAAACCGAGAGTTTATCTGAACGACCACAACGAACCCCGTCCGCTGGATGATTTGGGTATGAAGAAGCAAGACTTCCAGATGCTGGAAAAGAGGAATATCAAGTATTAAGTGTTAGGTATTAATCCTTGTTAATTTTTGCATCCAAAAGCGTGATTGGCGTGTTATTTGCCGTATGATGTATGAACGATTAAATTCATAAAACATGGTCTATATAGATTATTACAAGATTCTTGGAGTAGACAAAAGTGCTTCGCAGAATGATATCAAAAAGGCTTTTCGTAAGTTGGCCCGAAAGTATCATCCTGACTTGAATCCTAATGACCCGAGTGCAAAGGATAAGTTTCAGGAAATCAATGAAGCCAATGAAGTACTAAGTGATCCAGAGAAACGTAAAAAGTATGATGAGTACGGAGAACATTGGAAACATGCCGATGAATTCGAAGCGCAGAAACGTGCACAGCAACAAGCCGGAGGCTATGGCGGTGCAGGAGGTTTCGGCGGATTCGGCGGTGCGGGTCAGGGTTTCTCCGATGGTAACGGAAGTTATTGGTATAGTTCCGATGGAGAGGGATTTTCCGGTGGCAATGCCAGTGGATTTTCAGATTTCTTCGAATCCATGTTCGGACATCGGGGAGGAAGAGGACAAGGCTCTGCGGGATTCCGCGGACAGGACTTTAATGCCGAACTTCATCTTTCCCTTCGTGATGCTGCTCAAACGCATAAGCAGATATTGACCGTCAATGGTAAACAAGTGCGTATCACCATCCCTGCCGGTGTAGCCGACGGACAGGTAATCAAACTGAAAGGCTACGGAGCCGAAGGTGTCAACGGAGGACCTGCGGGCGACTTGTACATTACGTTCGTGATAGCCGAAGACCCGGTGTTCAAACGCCTGGGCGACGACCTGTACGTAGATGTGGAAGTAGACCTTTACTCTGCTGTATTGGGAGGTGAGAAAGTGATCGACACGCTGGACGGTAAAGTGAAACTGAAGATAAAACCGGAAACGCAGAACGGTACGAAAGTCCGACTGAAAGGTAAAGGATTCCCGGTTTATAAGAAGGAAGGACAATTCGGTGACTTGATTGTGACCTATTCCGTCAAGATTCCTACGAACTTGACCGACAAACAGAAAGAGTTGTTCCGTCAATTACAGAGTATGAACTAAAATGAATGAGCACTATGCAGACCGAATTAATTATTGTCAGTGAATACTGTCACAAATGTCATATTGAGCCTTCATTCATCGACTTGTTGGAAGAGGGCGGTTTGATTAACGTACATACCGAAGGCGGCGAACATTATTTGCTTTTGTCGGAACTCCCGAACGTGGAGCGTTACAGCAGAATGTACTACGACTTATCCATCAATATGGAAGGTATCGATGCCATTCATCATTTACTGGAAAAGATGGAAGATATGAGACGCGAAATGAGTTCGCTTCGCAAACAACTTCTGCTGTACCGGGAACGGGAAATAGAAGATATGGACTGGTAAAAAAATAGAGCCTCTGTTTGATCCGAACAGAGGCTCTATTTATAGTAAACAGAGGCTCTGATTCACTCAATCAGAGCCTCTGTTTTTTCAGGACGTTTGCACGGTCGCCAACTTATCCAATATACGTACAAATCTCTTCCAGATAGCGTGCGTCGATGGTGTCGAAACTATCTAGTTCATTACTGTCAATATCCAGCACTCCAACAACTTCACCTTGTTGGAGGATCGGTACTACTATTTCCGATTTCGAGTCCGAACTACAAGCAATGTGTCCGGGAAACTGTTCTACGTCAGGAACAATCAGTGTCCGGGCCTCTTTCCAAGCTGTGCCACAAACTCCTCTGCCGAGGCGGATGCGGGTGCAGGCAATGGGACCCTGAAACGGACCCAGTACGAGTTCACCCTCTTTCACAAGGTAAAAGCCTACCCAAAAGAAACCGAAAGTCTGTTTGAGTGCCGCTGCAACGTTGGCAAGGTTAGCTATGAGATCCGTTTCCGTACTTACCAGAGCGTGTAGTTGCGGAAGTAACTCCCGGTATTTCTCTTCCTTATTTCCTGTGCCGATGATTAAATTCTCTGCCATCTCTTTTCTATTTGATTTGGTTCAGGATGCTCGGGTCTTTTATCTTATCGTCTTCTGCAAAGAAGATAATCTTAGTCAATATCTCGGCTGTCTTCGGATCTTCATCTACAAAAGGCAGGAACAGGCGTCCGCGATTTTGCGAATGTACCGGAAGAACGGCAATTTGCGCGCCGCCTTCCTGATGAATCACGCCGCTACCCAGATGGATATTGTACTTACCCAGTTTGCCTTCGATGTGAGCGAAACTTCCTTTTATCGTCACGTTCTTGAAATGGAACAACGGCATTGTCAGTTCCACTAACATGCTGCGCATCTCGATGGTAGAGTGGCTGGTTTCCGGATCGACGCTTCCGGCATGGGCTACACTTACTGCCAAGTCTACGTCTCTCATCACTTCCGAGAAGATGACAGGAGGAATCTCCGAGATTTTCATCAGCTTGTAGTCCTTGCGGTTGTGGAAGCAGACATATTCTAATGTCGGAGCTTCGATGTCGGCAGGAGAGAACCAGTCTGCCATGGCGTAGATGGTGGCGATGATGTTCTCTTTGTAATAGATCTTTTGCAAACCGTCTTCGTAGTCGGCTACCCAGCGACGGCCTTTCAGTACGGCAACCGTTTTCTGCGGTTGGATCTGATTGCCGGCGTAACGGCGGGATTGTGTTGCTTCCGCCTCTTCGGAAGTAGGAACGTAGAGCTCGCGGAACACCTGTTTGAAAGGTTGGCGGATTGCTTTATCGAACAGGAATTTCTGATAAGCATGCCAGTCACCGCTTGCGTACAAGTCTGTGGGATGGGCGATGCGTAACTCGTCTTTCGGTTTTAACGGTAGGCAAACGGCATTCACAGTCACCAGCAATCCGTCGGTGTAGAAGCCCGTCTGTCCGTTACAGATAAAGACAAGATGTCTCAACAATGGCCAGATGACAGGGTTCTGCATCAACTTGCGCAATTCGTTTTCTTCAAAACGGGTACAGTCTTCCATCGCCTGTTCCAGCATCACGCGGGAGCGGGTATACTGGTCTTTCAGCTTTTTGTGTACCGCTTTCAGTTCTTCTATATACGGATGCTTTTTCAGTTTGGCAGGCATACTGTTGAGCTCTTTGCCGTCTTTGATTTGTTTAATTTCCGATTTGCCTTCCTCGTTGATTTGCACATACACTTCTACGCCGTCTATCTCTTTGGGAGACAGGTAGGGGAGAAGTTCTTTGATTAGTTCCGTTTCCATGCTCCAGGTCAGACGGGTAACGTCTCCGTAGCCGGAGTTACGTGCCAGGTTTTGCAGGGCGATGTTTACCGCTTTCTTTTCGCTTTCCTGCCTTTGAGCACCGAATTCCTTACTCTCTTTCAGGAACTTTTGCAGGTATTGATAACGATCCAGCAGTTCTTTGTCCGGTTTCCGTCCCAATGGGATGAGGCCGTAGCTCATCAATAAGTCTTTGTTGCGTTTGGCAACTATTTCTTTCTTTACATCTGCCGCTTTCACCGCGCCGTTGGTAGCATCGGCAAACTTGCGGGCACGGGTATGGCTATTGCTGCATGAGATATATTTGGCGGCATTGTAGACCACTTCGAAGCGTCGTTTGCCAATTGTCTTAAATGCATCCCTGAACCAGTCGATATCAAAAGCACCTTCCCGCAAGTCTTCCACGTCGATAGGGGTGTAGCGGGCGATGATTGCTTTTTTCTTGTCGTCACATGTTTCATTGGTATGGGCGTGGAAATAATAGGCGGCACTTGTCAGTCCTTTCCAGCCTATTGCCTTTTCGGTCAGTTCAATCCATTGCGGAGCGAACATGGCGGCTTCTACCAGTCGCTCGTCGCTGATTTCGGCTTGCTTCGCCAGTTTCTTCAGATTTTCGCTGGTATCTGTCGGTAGGGGATGGCAAGCATGGAGCAAGCTGCTCAATACGCCTCGTTTAGTGCTGCCCCAGTTGTAGCTGTCGCGTATGAACGTATCTTTGCCGAATGCTTGCAGAATGTGGATAAATGTGTCCGCTCCATAAATATAACTTAATTCCTCTGCAAGGCTGGTTACTTGTGTCTCGGAGTCTCCCCGTTTTAGTTCGATTTCAAGAATCCGGTCTACTATCTTCTGTGCAAGAGAACGGAAGAGAGAGAAATCGACGTTTTTGATGTCGGCGTATCTTTCTTTTTCCTTATTGAAACGAACGTTGTCGTTTAATACCGTGGTGATTGCCTTGATTTGGGCGGGTGAACTGATGCGTCCCATCATTTCGCGGTATACTTCTTCTGTCGGGATGATTCCGAGCATCCATGCACGGGCGAAGTCCGTGGCATGAAGGTAAGAGTCTGTTTCTTCCAGTTCGGGGGTGTGTTCCATGTAGTTGGTGAGCTTGTAAAGTTGATAGCGCACTGTGAAGTAGCGGATAAACAGATCATCACTCATGGGCTTTTGAGGCATTTCAAGCCAGAAATTCACGAACTTGTTGTTATGTATCGGGTAAACGATCTCCTTTTCTCCATATTCCAGTTTGTCCCGAAGCCATGCATGCTTGTTGGTGTACTGGCGGAAAATGTTTTTAGTATTCAGCAAAGGCAATAGTTGGAGCAGCATATTGACAGCCAATCGTTGGTAGACTGCTTCGTCTTTGTACTCGTATGACAATGCTTCGATAATATCACTCATCTGTTCGTAGTACGGCATCTTGCGGAGCTCTTTCTGCAATCCGCGGTAAGTGATGCCGGCATACATCCGGTTGACAAGCGGCTCGAAAGTGTTGCTTGATTTCTGGTCTGCCTTGATGTCTTCTTCATCCTCTTCATCGTAGTCGTCATCGTCTTTAGGAGTGCCTGTCGATGCAAGCATGAAACTCATCATCAGTAATTTGTCATAGCTTCCTATTTCTTCTTCGTAGAAGGCCTTCCACAGCTCCGGGAAACCGAGTCCGCTCAATCCTCCGTAGTTACTCCAGTTTATCAGGACACTGTTGCCTACCAGGCGTGCTTCTCCGTACCCATTCTTGAACTCTTCGTTCTTATAGATTTCGATGTATTTGCTTAGTTTTTTAAATACAAGTTTAGCCCTTCCGAAACAAATGAATTCGAATGCTTTTTTCACGTTGAATCCTTTATCCTGGGTAATCTCCGGCAGATTGACTTCAAGAGCCGGGTCGTACAGACCGAAGCCGTTATCTTTGGTATAGTGCTGTGCGGTGTTCTTTTCCGTTCCGTCGCCGATCAGAGATTCTATCAACACTTTTTCTTTCGCGTTCGGTTTCTGAATTTCTTTGACGGTAGGGATCAGTTCCTGATAGGTATCTTGCAGAAATTCTACGTTGTGGATAGTCTTCATCATATCCAATCCGGCCAGGCGGCGTTCGGCAACCTTGTCTGTTAGTAAGCGGCGGATACTGCCGGACAATTGTTCTTTCGGCTGTTTCATCAATAGATTGATGGCGTTGATACGCATCTCACTATATTTGAAGCGCAACAACTCTTCTACTTTCTGATTCTGTTCGGGCGACAAAGTCATCTCGGACAAGACTTTGTAGGCTTCGTCACGAACGTCCTGCGAACGGTCGCCCAGTGATTGCAGCACATATTCTTCCTGTAAATGGCTGGTCGGGGGATTTAATACGACGCCGATATAGCCTGCCCGCATATAGGTATCCAAAGAAGGCAGACAGGTGCAAAGATCGTCTTTTAATGCAGAATCGTTGGTCATCCAGGTGATATACGCCATCTTGAGAACGATTTCCGAACGGGTGAGCTCTGCACTTTCCCATGGGAATACGTATGGAGAATAAATCTCTTTGGCAGAGATGGACTGATAGACGTTCTTCAGATAGTCATAATGACGGATCGCTTCTTCTTTGCTATCAAAATAATCATGGAGTGACGGGGCGTCTTTATGTCCTCCGTACCGGCTAAGATAGAGTCCGGACAGATACAGTGGCAGGATAGCCGCCACTACCGACGGTTCGTTATACCATTTTTCAAAAGCATCTTTACTGATGCGGTGGTTCATGCCGGAGTATTGCGTACAGCGTAAAAAGTAAAGTAAGGTCTGCACCTGATATTTGGCACCGTCTTTAATTATTCCCGGAACAAGTGCCTGGATTTCTTCCGTATTATAGAATCCGATACTCCATAGAGCCAGATAAAGTTCGACCGTGTCTTTGCTTTGGAGGGCTTTGCGTGCTTCTTCCCGGTCGTTCAGAAAACGGCGGATCAGTTCCACATATTTGTTGGTGATACGCTCGCTGCTGTCTTGTTCTCCGATACCCGTACAGACTGCAATGCCGCGTTTCACGGAGGCAAATCGTTGCAGGCTGTTGTCGCAGATCACCGAGAACAGATGGAGATAACTTTCGGGGCATCCTTCGTCCATCGTTTCCACGATAGCTTGACGGAGACCTTCCTGCAGTTTGGCTGCCAGCAGTAACTTTCCTTCCAGTTCCAGCAACGGGCGGTAACCGCTCACGGCGATAGCCTGGAGATGCCCCTGGTTGAGGCGGTTGGCATTATTCTCGCTGGTCAATACGTTGTTGAGGTATTCAATGACAGTTTGATTGCCTTCTGCTATTTGGGCGGCCATCCAGTTTTGGCAGTTCATCGCATCCTTGTATGTTTCTATTTCTTCCGGAGTGTTTCCTCCGTTCAGTATGGCTTGTTCGCTGAATCCGGTGGCACGTAGTTTTAGAAATTCCGTCAGCGCATCTATGATGTGGCTGAAATGCAGAAGAGGATTCGCCGACCGCTGTGACCGGCGCGAATATCCATGAGTGTACGGACACCGTGCTTTGAGCTTTAGATAGGTGTGGAACAGGTTAGCATATTCGTCTCCCAATAGATAACGGAGCACTTTGTTCAACTTTCCGTCGAAAAGATTGGCAACACTCTTTATCTTCTCTTCCTGAATAATATGTATGATGCAAGGCTCTAGTTTATCGCTGTATGTGCCATACCGGGTATCCATGTTGAAGTATTGCATAAATACATCCAACAGTGTCATTGTCTCTTTGTCTAAACTGGTTCTCTTTTTCGTTAACCTTTCCAGGTACGGAGCAATCCGTTTGTTTAATGCGTCATTATAAATGAGTCTCATGATTATTTTCGTTTTAAGTGTGTTTATAAGAAAATGATTACCAAAGTCTTCCCGACAGCATAGCCAATCGGATGAAGGTGATGGTAGATTCTTCTTTGAGTCCGGTGGGAGAGGATAAGTCTTCAGTTTCCGTATCGTCAATGAAGATACGGAAAATTCCGTCCTCGTAAGATTGCAGGGCGTTGGTGATTGCTTCTACTTCTGCGGCAGGTTTGCCGTTATAGTTTACTGCAAACCCAACCTTGCCGGAAGCTGCTTTATTTTCCACTTCTTCCTGTGTGAGGTATTTCAGTACTTCGCTTTGTTGCAAGCGTTCATTATATTCACAGACTTGCCAACTGACGATGGCTTCAATCAACCCCTGTACATCGACAGGCGGAACAGGAAAATCGACAGGAATCTTTTCGATATTGCACTTTCGCTTTCCTAACTGTTTGACTTGGACATATACTCTCATATTCTCTTTATTGGGTGATCTGAATACTTGATGTAATAGCATTCAGATCGGTTTCGGCTTCTTCATCATAGACAAGCATAACAATGGTAAAAGTTCGCTTCTTGCTTTCTTGGAAATAGTGTAATACAATTTGTTGTATGTCTTCTCCCGGTTCATCAGGAGCTCCGATGTGCAGAGGGTTTGTAGTTCTTGTCATGGATAGCCCGTTGATGTTGACATTGCTCTGCTTATAGTCTTCCGCTGGTTCTCCTTGTGCATTTCGCGGGAGAGTGAGCGATAACTTCTTTATATGTTCAAACTCTTTTTGTGTATCGTAGGTCAGAGCAGTAACCGTCAGTTGGTTGGCGCCGTTGACGAGCCTAAGCAACGGAGGTTCTGCGCTGGGAGTCAATCCTTTCGCTCCTGTTATTTTCCTCCAGTTGGTAGGATACTGGCAACTGAAATTTGTTTCTGCATCGTAATAAGAAAGCCATGTATCGTTATTGCCTACCGGAACGTATGGAGGATATTGGCTGGTAGAAGAACTGTTGGCAGTCTTCCTGCCAGCTTGGTTGCCGTTCTCGTTTTCTTCTTCCAGTTCACCATTCAGATAGGCTTCTACAATACCGCTTTCCCATTCGCCGCGTATGTCCTGATAAAGAGGGGGAACGTTCTTGCAAAGCATCAAGAAGCTGAACAGGAAAATGCAAAAGATACCAAGCTCCCCAAGGATTGAAACGGTACGTTGCGCATCGGCTTTTTCAAATTTATAGCTGCATACATAAATGATTCCCAGTAGGAAACCGCTTAATAATCCGCCAATATGTGCGGCGTTATCAATCCCGGCTTTCATGCCATAAACCAGATTGTAACCGACAAAAATAAGGATACTGGTCAATAACGCTTTCCGTTGTTCCTTTGCGATGCGATGGAAGAACAGGAAGGCGAGGAATATACCGTAAAGTCCGAAGATAGCTCCGGAGGCTCCGGCACTGATTGTCTCGCCGTGCATATAAAGACTGAATACTGCCGAACATAGTCCGGTCAGTAAATAAGACATGAACATCCGACGGCTTCCTATCAGATCTTCCAGTAGAAGACCTACATACATGAAGGCATACATATTCATCAGGAGATGAAAAGCACCGATGTGTATGAAGTTGCAGGTCACTGCACGCCACCAGTCGCCTGTAAGGGTCAGCGGTCCGAAGTCGGCTCCCCATTTCAGCAGTGATAAGGTGGAAGGAGACATGATTCCCACTCCGGATGCAATCATCACAATAAATACAAGGAGGTTGAGGTCTATCAGGATAGGCGTTGCCATAAAACCTTTGCGGGGAATAAAGAACGACCAGAAAGAGTTCCTCTTCTTTTCTTCTTCCAGATAGGCTTTCTCTTCTTCTGTGAGCGGACGGTTACACTCTTCCTCGAAATCTTTTGCCTTTTGGGTTAGCTCTTCCGGGGTAAGGGATGTTTTTATTTCTTCCATCGTCTCGCGTAGCTTTTGTATATTTTTTCTGTTCTTTCCATAGTCTACAAATTGTACGGAAGAGGATTGGCTGCGCACAGCTACTTCTCCGTCGCTTCCCGGTTCTATGGTAAAGGTTATTTCCTCTCCATGAGAATACATATTGAACGGGACTTCGAATCGTGCTCCTTCCGGAGTCACTTCCTCGATATTCCACTCCAGCTTTAGCGAAGCTTCAAGAGCCAGTATGAGGATTTCCGTTTTTGATAAACCCGGTAAATGCAGTTTGTCGTTATATGAAGGTTTGAGTGCCATATTTCTATTCTTATATAGAGTCGTCGATTAAAAATTACTTATCTCACTGACAAATGTATAGAATAATAATGAAAAATAATAGAATGTGACAAATAAAAAAGCATCCACTTCCTAAGAAGGGATGCTTTTATGAGATTTGATAGCGTATTTATTACTTTTTGTAGAATGCCAAGTCTTCTTTATCGAAGTTTTCGATGAAGTTTGAGTGCTTTTCTACTTCCGCTTCTGCATAGTTCAAATATACATGTGCAGATTTGGAGAACAGTTCGGAAGACTTGCTGGCATCTTGAATCAACAGGTGACACATGATAATGTCAGCAGCCATTTCCACCAGTTTGCGAGCGGTGAAGTCAAGCAATTCCTGGTCTTGTACTTCTTTCACTGCATTGGTGCTTGCTTCGAATTTGTCAGCCATCTTTTTCAGACGAGACATCAGCGGTTCCATTTCCGGTGAGCAAGGAATGGTTTCAAACTCGCGGATAGTAGCGATGTAAGAACCATTGGTTACGTAACGGATAGCGGCTACTGTCTGCAACTGGGTAGTTCCTTCGTAGATGCTGGTGATACGTGCGTCGCGATAGATGCGTTGGCAAGCATATTCCATCATGAAACCTGAACCACCGTGAATCTGAATACAGTCGTAAGCGTTTTGGTTCGCATATTCAGAGTTCATACCTTTAGCCAGCGGAGTAAAGCTGTCTGCTAATTTAGCATATTTCTTCTGTTCCTGGCGTTCTTCCGGAGTCAGTTTACGTTCACGGGCGATGTCGTCCAATGCTTTGTAGATGTCTACGTAGCGAGATGTTTGATACAGTAAAGCACGTCCGGCATCCAGTTTGCCTTTCATGATAGCCAGCATGTCATACACAGCCGGGAATTCGATAATTGCTTTTCCGAACTGCTTACGGTCTTTGGCGTATGCCAAACCTTCATTGTAAGCTGCCTGGCTCAATCCTACAGATTGTGCGGCAATACCCAGACGGGCACCGTTCATCAGAGCCATTACGTATTTAATCAAACCGAGTTTGCGGTCACCGCAAAGTTCAGCTTTTGCATTCTTATATACCAATTCGCAGGTAGGAGAACCGTGGATACCGAGTTTGTTTTCGATACGACGTACGTTCACGCCACCCTGACGCTTGTCATAGATGAACATAGACAAACCACGACCGTCTCTCGTTCCTTCTTCCGAACGCGCCAGTACGAGGTGAATATCCGCGTCACCATTTGTGATGAAACGTTTCACACCGTTCAGCAACCAGCATCCGTCTTTTTCGCTGTAAGTAGCTTTCAGCATAACAGATTGAAGGTCGGAACCAGCATCCGGTTCAGTCAAGTCCATTGACATGGTTTCACCTTGGCAGATGCGTGGGATAAAGCGGCTGTGTTGGTCGGGATTGCCAAACTCATAAAGAGTTTCGATACAGTCCTGCAATGACCAGATGTTTCCGAAACCTGCATCGGCAGCAGCCACGATTTCTGCACACATGGTGTATGGGGTGATCGGGAAGTTCAGACCGCCGAACTTACGTGGCATGGTCATACCGTTCAAGCCGGCTTTTACCATTGCGTCCAAGTTCTGTTTGGTTCCTGATGCATATTCTACGCGACCATTGGCACAGTGAGGACCTTCTTCGTCTACACCTTCTGCGTTAGGGGCAATGATTTCTCCTGTGATTTCTCCGGTAATCTCCAACACTTTGTCATAAGAGTCTACAGCATCTTCGAAGTCCAGCGGAGCATAGTCGAATTCATCTTTATCTCTGTAATTGCGTTCTTTGAGTTCGCAAATACGTTTCATCATCGGATTGTTCAAGTGAAACTTGAGTTCCGGTATGTCTGTATAATAATTAGCCATCTTTCCTTACTTGCTATTTTGTTTATAATACTTAATCATCTTCGGCACAACTTCTTCGATAGTTCCGTTGATTACGTAATCGGCAATCGTGTTGATCGGAGCATCCGGGTCGTTGTTGATGGAGATGATGATACCACTTTCCTGCATACCGGCGATATGCTGAATCTGTCCGGAGATACCGCAAGCGATGTAGAGTTTCGGACGAACCGTAACACCTGTCTGACCGATCTGGCGGTCGTGATCTGCGAAACCTGCGTCAACAGCAGCACGGCTGGCACCTACTTCTGCGTGAAGTTCTTTAGCGAGGTCGAACAACAGGTCGAAGTTCTCTTTCGAGCCTACACCGTATCCGCCGGCTACGATAATCGGAGAACCTTTCAGGTTGTTCTTTGCCTTTTCTACGTGGCGTTCGATTACTTTCACTACATAGTCCGTATCGGCTACGTATTTTTTCACATCGTGACGGATCACTTCTCCCTGATAAGTCGGAGAGAGGATTTCTTTCTTCATCACACCTTCGCGAACGGTTGCCATCTGCGGGCGGTGTTCCGGGTTCACAATCGTAGCAACGATGTTACCGCCGAAAGCCGGACGGATCTGATACAACAGGTTCTTGTAAGTCTTGCCTTCTTTCTTGTCTTCGTGGTCACCGATTTCAAGTGAAGTACAGTCGGCAGTCAATCCGCTGGTCAAAGCAGAAGAAACGCGCGGACCGAGGTCACGACCGATTACAGTAGCACCCATCAGACAGATTTGCGGCTGCTCTTCTTTGAAAAGATTCACCAGGATAGCTGTGTGAGGAAGTGAAGTATAAGGGTAAAGTCCTTCGCCGTCGAAAACGTGAAGTTTGTCTACTCCGTAAGGAAGGATTTGTTTTTCAATATCTTTGAGGCCGGTTCCGGCAACCACTGCTTCGAGTTGACAGTTCAACTGGTTGGCTAACGAACGACCTTTGGTCAGAAGTTCGAGGCTGACGTCTAAAACGTTACCTTCTTCTATTTCGCAATATACAAATAAGTTATTCATGATTATCCGATGGTGTGGTTAGCTAATAGTTCAACAATCAGGTCTTCCACGTCACGGTCGCTGCCGCTGATGGTTTTGCTCTCTTTAGCCTGGAACACGATGTTCTGGATGGCTTTCACTTTTGTCGGCGAACCGGACAGACCGCATTGTGCGAGGTCACCGTTTACGTCGGCTACGCTCCATTCTGCCAGATTCAGATAATCGCGCTTGTCGTACAGGTCGGTATAATCAAGATTGCCTTGCTGTTTTTCAGTCACAGTTTTTGCATGCTTGTATTTCTGAACCAATTTAGCGTTACGCGGACGGCAAGGAGCTGCAGAACCGTTGACAGTAATCACGATAGGCAATGGGCCTTCTACAGTTTCAACACCACCGTCGATGTGACGTTTCACCTTAATCTTACCATCGCCCACTTCCAGAATTTCTTCTGCGTATGTGATTTGCGTCAATCCCAGCTTTTCTGCTACCTGCGGACCTACCTGTGCCGTGTCACCGTCGATTGCCTGACGGCCACCGATAATAATGTCATACTCACCGATTTTGCGGATGGCAGTGGCAAGTGCGTAAGACGTAGCCAGTGTGTCTGCACCAGCGAAAGCACGGTCGGTTAATAAGTAACCGTTATCTGCACCACGGAAAAGTCCTTCACGAATAATGTCGGCTGCCCGTCCCGGTCCCATTGTCAGAACGGTTACGGTAGAGCCTGGATGAGCATCTTTCAATCGGAGAGCTTGCTCGAGAGCATTCAGGTCTTCGGGGTTGAAGATGGCGGGGAGTGCCGCGCGGTTAATCGTTCCGTCGGCTTTCATGGCATCTTTCCCAACGTTACGTGTGTCGGGAACTTGTTTTG
>ERZ838483.1890-NODE-1890-length-14841-cov-7.565264_pt1 | contig 14841 bp, 13 predicted proteins | sample MGYA00519939_ERZ838483 | MGnify/ENA primary metagenome ERZ838483 (study PRJEB31850, sample SAMEA3708836) | human gut metagenome | biome: human gut; feature: human-associated habitat; material: faeces | place: China | collected 2014 ... | reverse complement strand
TTAAAAAATCAATTTACGAGAAAGAACTATTTACACAAAAGATTTGACAGTTTCAGTTTTTCTAGTGATTTTTGATGAATATTGGTTTATCACTAGTTATATTGTATTAATTCTGTTAACTCCAGTGTTAAATATAGCTGTTGAAAGGCTAAGTAAGCGAGATGTAATAAGAATTCTTGCCAGGTAGTGATTACACTATTATGTACACTTCACCGACATATAACATTCAAATGAAAGAAGACGTTTCTAAGTATGCTACTTTTATGACTAGAAAATAAGGCCTTTATTAAATAATTTGAAGTAGGGGATGAACTGTAACATGACTATGTTGTGGTTCATCTCTTATTTTGATTAAAAATAAACTGGGATTGAGGTCGATAATAGGAATGAATTAAAAATTTATTTGGCAAATTGGTCCGTTAGTATATTTCACTTAGAGGACACACCAATTGATCATGTTTGCTAACAAATGATTAATGTTAAAGAAAAAAGTCTATCCCTTTTTTGGGGGGAGATACTAAATCAAAAATAGGAATGATAATAGTCAAAGAGAGGAACTTGGTTGAGCTTAAAATACTAATGATTCGGTGGGATAGATAAGGAGTAGTTATGTGTGGTTGTTGTACCTTGGTGACATATGTTTAATCAAGCTTTTTTTAAATCTGTCTGTTGTTATATAATTAATAATATAATAATTTTATAAAGACAGGTTTAATGATGACTATGAATGACTCAGATGATATTGTATTTAAGTTTAATGATAAGATAGATTTTTGGCTAATTAGAGCAGATGGTGGAAAGTATTACGATGATTTTGTAAATAATGATTACATCGGCATTAGATATAATCGTATAACTGTTGATGAATTAAATAAATTAGCTAATGAAAATATTATATCTGTCGATGCAATTAAAGATCTTATGTTTGATCAATATGCTAAAGAAAATCAAATTTCTATTGATAACTTACCGGTAAATTCTAGAAGACAATTAACTGTTCATGCAAAACAGACATATTTATTTGCTTTTGGAATGAAGATAGGAGATTTGGTTTTAACTCCAGCAAAAAAATCATATAAATTTGCTCTGGGTGTGATAGTGGGTAAACCTTATGATGAAAATGCAGATATAGTTCAAAAAAGAATAAAGCAAATGCAAAATGAAGATATTGTGTATCCCTGTTCTGATTACAGAAAAAGACGAAAAATTCATTGGATTTCTGTTATAAGTAGACAGGATCTTCCTAAAGAATTGGCATGGATAATGAATGCACATCAAGCTACTGCAAAATTGTCAATTCAGGACAAGAGTAAATTATTTAATTTGGTGTCACCCATTTATAACTATAATCATAAATATTATCTGCGAGTATATACAAGTCATGGCGGAAATTTAAGCATGTATGACTGGTATAGATTAGTCTCAGTTTTGCCTGAAGAAAAGCAAAAAAATATTGATTTAAAAGCGGATGTAAATTCGCCTGGTTACCTGACTTTTTTGACAAGTAATTTTTCCGATTTAATAAGTATAACTAAAGTTATTATTGGGCCAACTGCAGTAAGTGGTGGAGCCGTAGCAATTATAAAGATGCTTCTAAATGCTATTGTAGGTAAAGATAATTTAAAAAAAGAGGGATTAGTAGAGTGGGCGCAAGATGTAGCGAGAAGACATTCCGATAATAAGTTACATAATTTAAAAAATAAACAAGAATGTGAAAAAATAAAAAGAGGTAAATTAGCTAATGAATTTGATCTGGAAATTAAGAGACAAGGTAAACCGATTGAGAAAAATAAAGACACTGTAGTTCCATTCCATTTGAATGATGAAGATGATGATTCTAGGTTTAGTAATAAGAAGAAAGAAAGTTAAATACATGTAATGCTAGTTGAATTTTTGAACGATACATTATAATTATAAAGTAACTATTTCTAGTCGTTGTTGAAAGCCTGCTAAACTCTTGACACAATTATTTTCTACATTGTGATAATTAAATAAAGCACAATCACTTTCATCGTTCGTCTGATTCCAATTTAGTTGATAATTATTGCGTTTTTTAACATCTTGTGTGTTTCTGTGACATAGCGACCAACGTACGTATCCCATGTTTTAAATAGAATTTTCTGTCTATCATAAGTGTGCAAAAAAGTACCACAAATAAACCTATGAATACTTGTAGTTTTTTCATAGGTTGTTATACTGAAGTTGATCATTTGATTTCAACTAAAGTTTTTGGGTTATGTGTGGCTACGTTGTAATCATACATTGATCGTGTTTGATAAGAGCAAACATTGTGCGTATCAGTTTGTGGACTGATGCAATTGCGATCTTCAAATAGCCGAGGGTATTTGAAGATCGTTTTTTGATTGATAGATACATTGATACTAAGTCGTAGCTCTTTTAATTAATGAAACTCCAATTGTAAATTTATGATCTAAGATTTCCTTGTGGCGTAATAGCTTTAAAAGATTGGTGCAAGATACTCGTGCAATTTTAGAAGTATCTTGTCTGATTGTAGTAAGTTGTAATTTCTTAGCTATAGGTGAATCATCGAAACCTACAATACTTAGCTTTGAAGGTACAGAAATATTATTATCAATTGCTAACTGGTACATATAGCTAGCAACATTATCATTAATTGCAAATATGCCGATTTTTTTATGTTTTTTAAGTAAGTTATCTATTTTTTCTTTTAATTGATCCTTCTTTAAGTAAATTTCATCAGAGTTTGTTTCAGTATTAATAATTATAGGATCAGTAATGCCTCTACTTTTAGCGGTGTCTAAAAATCCTTTTATACGACTTTTATTACTTGAGAAATCATTATTTTTATTAGTAATGAGAATAGGGTAGCAATCTATATCTATTAAATGATTGGTTGCCAAAACTGCACCGGAATAGTTATCAGAAGAAGCTATAATGGTATTTTGTGTTAATTTAGGTGAACGGTCAATGAAGACAGTAGGAATAGCAGACTGTTTTTGATCTATTTTGCGTTGTGTGGAGACAATGACAAGACCATCTACCATATGATTTCCCAGTCGTGATATATATTTCTCTTCTAATTTAGCATTTCTTTCTGTATTGCAGACTATTGTGAGATAATCTTCTTTAAAGAAATTTTGCTCACACTTTTTTACTATCGATGCATAATATGGGTTAGTTATATCTGGCACTAAGATACCAATTATTGCTAAACTCCCTTTACGCATCCCTTTTGCAATAATATTTTGTGAATAGTTATTTTCTTTAGCGATCTTTAAAATTTTTTCTCTAGTTTTAAGGGATATTCTGCCTGTATTGTTTAAAACGCGTGATACTGTAGAGATTGAATATCCACTTAATCTAGCAATATCCTTAATTGAATTTACTGACATTATTAGTTTTTCCTTTTCGAAATATTTATATTTCTTCAAAACATCCTTTACATTTGCACAACTTGATTATACAATAAAATTGTAATTAATGAAAACGGTTGCACAAAAATACAAAAAAACCCAAATGGTGGGTTTATAATTTTTGGTATTTGCGCAAACGTTTTCTCAAAAAAGGAGCAAGAAGATATTACACGGAGGATAAATATCATGAAGCTTAGTGATTTAAATGTACAAGTATATGCTGATGGTGCTGTTATAGATGATATGGTTAAAGCAAAAGAAAGTGGGATCGTAAAGGGCTTTACTACCAATCCTTCTTTAATGAAGAAGGCCGGCGTTAAAGACTATATGAGTTTTGCTAAAGAAGCGCTAGAAAAGGTAAAAGGTCTTCCAATTTCATTTGAAGTGTTTAGTGATGATTTCGAAACAATGGAAAAAGAAGCAAAAAAGATTTCATCACTCGGAGAAAACGTTTTTGTTAAAATCCCTATTACTAATACAAAGGGTGAATCTTCAGTTCCATTAATTAAAAAACTTTCTAATGAAGGAATAAAAGTAAACGTGACTGCTGTCTTTACTTTAGAGCAAGTCAAAGATGTATTAGCAGTTCTAAAACCAGGTTCTACTAATATTGTTTCAATCTTTGCCGGTCGTCTTGCTGATATTGGTATTGATCCAATTACATTAATGAAAGAAGCTGCCAAGCTTTGTCATGAAAGTGGAAATGCATGGTTATTATGGGCAAGTTGTAGAGAAGTTATTAATGTATTTCAAGCTGATGAATGTGATTGCGATATTATCACGGTAACTGCCCCAGTAATTGCTAAGTTTCCATTAATTGGAACTACTCCAGAAGAAAGATCTCTTCAAACTGTTCAAGGATTTAATAAGGATGTCAAAGCATTAGGCTTTTCAATTTTGTAGAAGGAGTTTGTTTTTTCTAAGGAAAAGAAAGTGGAGGCTCTAAAATGTTACTGTCTGCAATATTAGTGGCTATTTTAGCCATCATATCTCAATGGTGGTTCTTCGCGCCGATTACTCGGTGTATGACTTATCCGTTGACAACTGGTTTGTTAGTTGGGATATTTATGGGAAATCCTATGTTAGGGATGCTTTCAGGTGCCACAATTCAATTAGTTTACTTAGGCTGGATCAACACCGGTGGTGTAATGCCAAGTAATACTATGGTTGCCGGTATTTTCGGTACTGCTTTGACCATTCTTTCTGGAGCAAATCCAAAGTTGGCTGTTACTTTTGCAGTTCCATTCTCATTAATTGGTTTGTTAATGGTTGAAATTTACCAAAGTGTTAACTCTTTTTGGGTACATAAGGCAGATACAGAATTAGCAAAAGGTAATATTAAAGCTGTTAGATTTTTGAATTATGTACCTTCTTTAATCGTTGCTACCATTGTATATGGTATCCCAGCATTTTGTTTAGTATTCTTTGGTCGCGGTTGGGCACAAGGAATGCTTAGAATGATTCCTAAGAGTTTAACAGTTGCACTTGAAGTTGTTGGTGCTATGATGCCCGCTTTAGGTATTGCCATGTTGTTAAATTACTTAGGTAAGAAGAATTTGGTCCCATATTTCTTCGTTGGCTTTTTCCTTACTGCATATTTAAAGTTGCAAATTATGGCTATCGCCATCTTTGCAGGACTGTTAGCATACTTACTTTACATTAATGCAAAAGCAAATAGTACAACTAAGACAAATGTGCCAGCTAAAAAGAAAGTTCGCAGATTAACGCTACAAAATAGAAATGGTGAAGAAGATCAGGTTTCTGCTACGCCAAGTAATGAAAAGAATGATGAACCAACAACTGTTGTTTATAGAGTTAAATTAACTAAAGGTGATTTAGTTAAAACTTGGCTTTGGGAACAATCAGATGAATCTGCTTATAACTATGAACGTTTGCAAGCGCTAGGTTTGACTAATATGATGATTCATCCAATCAAGAAGTTATATCCTAAAGAAAAACAAGCAGACGAATTGAAGAAATATATGGTTTTCTTTAACACTGAACCACATATGGTAGGACCAGTTATTCACGGTATTGCTCTTTCAATGGAAGAAGCAAGAGCAAATGGTGCTAAAATTAGTGCTGAAGACATTAATGGTGTTCGTACTGGATTGATGGGACCAGCGGCTGGTATTGGTGATACTGTTCAACAAGGTATTATCTTCCCTATTTTAGCAAGTATTGGTGCCACTATGGCTTTAGAGCATAACTATTTTGGCCCTATTATGTTCACTCTTATATTCGAACTAATTATTTACAGTATTGGTTACTGGATGTTTATGTATGGGTATAAGAAAGGTAAATCTTCAGTTGTATCTATTTTAAAGAGTGGATTATTAGACAAAGTTACTAATGCCTTTTCTATTGTTGGTTTGATGGTAGTTGGTACGATGGCAGCAACTAGAGTAACTATTAAGACTCCTTTAGTATGGCATGTAGGTCAAAGTGTTATTAGGCTTCAATCATTATTTAACCAACTTGCTCCAAGTTTAATTCCATTGCTGATTACCTTATTAGTATGGTGGCTTTTGAGAAAGAAAGTTAATGCAAGTATTATCGTTGTAGGAATATTCGTTGTTGGTATTCTCTGTTCTTACTTAGGTATTTTAGCCACAATTTAAAGGAGATATTACTTTGATACAAATTATATTAGCAAGTCATGGAGACTTTTGTTTAGGAATAAAACAAACCGTTGAAATGATTGCGGGCAAAACCGATGATTTAGAGACAATGTCATTTAGGCCTGGCCAAGATCCGGATGAATATAGAACACAGTTTGATAAAATTTTGAAAGATGATGAAACTAACCCAACTTTGGTATTGGTTGATTTAAAAGGTGGAACTCCTTTTAATACAGCTATGTACTTAAAACAAAATCATAATTTATCAGTTATTACGGGTGTTAATGTACCAATGCTATTAAGCATTATTACTACCCGAAATGATCAAAGTAAGATTGAAGATTTAATTAAAATCGCCCTAGATAAAACAAATTGGGGTATTGAAAATACTACTTTGGGAGGCAAACATCATGCAAAACTTAGTCTTAACTAGAATAGACGACAGGCTTATCCATGGACAAGTCATGACTAAATGGCTTAAAGAAACTGGAGCGCAAAATGTAGTAATTGTAGATGATGCTACATCTAAAAATGAATTTATGATAAATGTTTTTGAACAAGCGATACCAGAAGATATTGGTATTGGCGTTTTTGATAAAGAAGATGGTGTAAAATTCTTTTCTCAACCTTTAGATGCACCTACCATGATTTTAGTTAAAGTCCCTGAGACTGTTGAATATATGATCGATCATGGCATTGATATTAAGGAACTTGACTTAGGTGGTATGGGTGCTAAGGAAGGACGCGACACCTTATATCAATATATTTCTACTAGTCCAGAAGAAGACAAATGTTTCAGAAGATTACTTGATAAAGGCGTTGATGTCTACGTTCAAATTGTTCCTCAAAATGAAAAACAACCAATTAAACCTTTACTAGATAAAAAAGATAGTAAGTAAACTGTACAACTAAATAATTTCCCCTCATCAAAATACTGGCTTCTCATTTTTATTGAGAGGCCAGTATTGTTTTTGTATATTTTGATGGTTGGTGAAAGAATGAACCTATAGTAGTGAAGTGAACGAATTTGCTATATTAGGATATAATAGAACTATTATGATTAAATGACACAAATCGAAATAAAATTAATATGGAAAGGAACGAACATGCACCATCAAAGTAAAGACGATGTAAACAGTCCATCTGCCAAAATGGATGTGGAAAAGAAAATCAAGATAAAAATTAATATATTTAGTTTGGGAGATTATCAAACTAAAAGTGTTGAGAAAGCGACTTCTGAAGGTACACTATCTCTGTTAATTAAACAACTTTGCTATGAATTAACTAAATTTCAAGATAGGGTTTACCACATTTTTATTAGTAATAGTTGGAACTTGAAATATCACCTTCATAATAGTCCCGTAACTCAAAATTCGGCATTAGCTCACAATACTGCAACTATTGTTTATGCAGATAACGGGGAACAGTTAAAAGGACTAAACGAACTCTATCAGACCATATTGAATGACAGTAAACGAATTATCAATTTAAATGTAATTCCGGAAGAGGAAAAATCTTTAGTAAAGCAACAATTTAAATCACTTCCTACCAAGTTTGATTGGGTGAAAAATTATTATCTGTATGCTGTTAGTGCATATGATGTTGAAAAATTCCATCTAGGTTATTACACTACTTATACTGATAAAGGTGTCATTGTCTCTGATAATCAGCCTCTATACCTTATTGTAACTAAAAGTCATATTAGCTGGGTCTTTAGTGATGACCTTGATAGTTCTGAATCGTTAAGATGTCTTATTAAGACCTTACTCGTCAATCACAAATAAGTTAGTATTTTTGCTTAATCACATCACTTGTTACATATAAAAACTAACACTTGAAAGCTAATATTGGATAATGTACAGTAAATGATGAATGTTGGTATGTGGAGCATACTTAAGAGAGCTGGATTCGTTTAGCTCTCTTTTTTATTATGTGTGAAGACATAGAGCATTATGATATATTACTTTACTTAAACTTCCCACACGCAGAATCGCTCCTTTCATTGTGATTCTGTGTGTTTTGTCAAATATAAAAGGCACAAGACCTTTTCATTGCTATAATTAAAGTGACCAAACGATAATTCTATGCATGAAAGGCTTGTGCCAATGTCTATTTTACCATCTCCTGACCAAAAAAATGAACAACTATTTTCAAACTCAATCATCAGCTTCATCAAGAAGTTTCAGGTGATCAAGCTGTTGAGAAAATGCGGCTTCCGCAAGGAAAAAGGCATTAGCCTGTTCAGCTTGTTTCTCTACGTTTTAAGCAATGTCTTTCGTGACCGCAGCTTATACATGCAGCTGAAAACGGATCATTTTCAAGAAAATTTTTCCAAGAACTCATATTACCGTTTTATGCGCAACGTTGATGTTAACTGGCTTCGCTTCACCACACTGCTGTCTGCGCAAATCATTAATAATCACTTGCGATCTTTGACTTCAGAAAAACGGGCTGATTGCTTTGTTGTCGATGATTCCTACTTCTCTAGGACCGGCTACAAGAAAACTGAAATGGTCGCTCGCGTCTTTGATCACGTGTCAATGACTTACAAGAAGGGCTTCCGCATGCTGACCCTAGATTGGACTGATGGGGCTTCTTTCATGCCAAGCAATTCGGTGCTGCTGTCCTCTCACAAGCTACAGAATATGATTGGCGAAAACAAAGTCTGTGATCAGCGCACCATTGCTGGCAAAAGACGCATGCTTGCCCGGGCTAAAGGCACAGACGCGATGGTTGATTTGATCGATCAAGCCGTGAAAGCTGGTCATCAAGCCAAGTACGTGCTGTTTGACAGCTGGTTCTCAAATCCGCATCAGATCGTCCAGCTCAAGCAAAGGAAGCTGGATGTAATTGCCATGGTTAAAGTTAGCTCCAAAATCAAATATGAATTTGAAGGAGAACGCAAAAACATCAAACAGATTTATCGCAGCTGTAAAAAGCGACGCGGGCGTTCGCGCTATCTGTTGTCAATTCCAGTCAAGGTTGGCCGCCAAGACAAAGACGGTGCTAAAATTGACGCTCGGATAATTTGCGTTAGAAACCGTGCCAATCGTAAAGAGTGGCTGGCTATTATTTGTACCGACATGTCGCTTAGCGAAGATGAAATTATCCGCAACTACGGCAAGTGTTGGGATATTGAGGTTTTTTTCAAAACTTGCAAAAGTTATCTAAAACAAAGTACGGAATATCATGGCCTGTCTTACAATGCTTTGACCGCTCATGTTGCTGTAGTTTTTACTCGCCACATGCTTATGTCAGTTGCCAAGCGGGACGATGAAGATGAACGCACGCTAGGCGAGCTGTTCTATTGCATGATTGATGAGCTGGCAGACATTACTTTTAGCTATTCCTTGCAATTGATTACTGATGCAATGCTGGCCAGCGTTGAAAAAGTCTTTCATGCCAGTGAAGCACAAATAGCAGAATTCACGGCTGACTTTATCAATCGTTTACCCAAATACATGCAAAAATTGTTAAAGAAAACTAGCAAAAATAGTATGGAAGCCCAAAGCTAAGCAATATCAAAGAATTGCCAGCTTATTTGATGTGCGAAGTTTAAGTAATTAAATAGTTTAATGGTGTGAATGAAGTTCAATCTCTAGATTTAGATCAAAAAAGTGCATAACAAAGTCAGCCTCCACTTTAATCATTTTGTGCAGGCTGATATACTGTAAACGATTAATCATTATCTTTGACTACGAAGTGCTTTATGATCATATGGTTGATCATTAATAATTAGAGCATAGATTGTTCGTATCAATTTATGCATAGATGCAATAGCAGCTTTCTTGTAGTTTTTGGCTTCAAAAAGCTGTTTTTTGTGTGATCGTAGTAATCCGTGATATAGCAACGTTGTACAGACTTGACGTTTTTCATTTGTCTAATAGTTCGATATAAGAAGGCAATAGCATTGACATGTCTGTGGAGCGAACAAAATAACAAGACTTTCTGATAGCAGCTTTACTAAAAGCAACGGCGTTGATGAATGTATGATCTATATCTTTAATTTAGTACTATTTCTACTTTGTTAAAAATAGGCATTGCATTTTTATAAAAAAGAGCTATACTAGTGTTGTGAAAGGAAAGGTTGGTTCGATGAACAGTTTAGATATTGTTAGACAATATGGATTAAGTAGCGCTTTGCCTATTCTGTGTGGAGTAGCACTAATTAAAATTGAGAAGCAAGAAACAAATGATATAAATAGAAAACAAGATTTTATAGCATTGCTTGATGAAGTAGTGGAAAAATCTAAATTTAAATTGTTGCCGGAATTAAAAAATTGGGTAACTTTAACGAGTTCTAGTTTAGATGACAATGTTTTTTTCTCTATCTATAATGCAGCAAATAGACATAGTGCATTAGATATAATGGATTACTTTAATAAGATTGTTAATGGGCGTATGTTTGGTTCACGTCTTCATAGCGTTAAAAACAATGAAAGTCTATCTAAACTAGCCATTTCCATTATCAATTTAAATAAGAATGAAACTTTCTTAGATCCTGTTGCTACTAAAGATGGTGCTTGGTTACAAATTTTGAAGAAAAATTCTAATCAAAAAATTACGCTTCAAACATTGCAACCTTTAGAAGCTTGTTTAGCGTATTTGAATGCAAAAGCAAATCATGGAAAAAATGTAAAAATCTATAATCAAAATATTTTAATTGGGCCAAAATATATTAATGAAAATAAAGAGTTGATACATTTTGATGGTTCAATAGCAGCACCACCACTTAATTTACGTATGCCTAGCAATTTGATAAATAATTCATACAATCTTTTTAAGTATGGTGAAATCGGCTCTACAAGTACCGATTGGGGATTTGTAAGTAGCGTACTCGGATCATTGAACAAAAATGGACGTGCAGCTGTGTTTTTGGCTAATGGTTCTCTTTTTGGAGCTGGAAACAGAAAAAGAGTAAGAAATAATGTATTAAGAGATGACAAGATTGAGGCCATAATTAGTTTTCCAGAAAGATTTTTTGTTGACGCTTCAGTTCCGATTAATCTTATGTTTTTCAATAACCATAAAACGGATATGAAAAATAAAATTTTATTTATTGATGCTAATCAACCTGAATGGATACAAAAGGGTAAGATTAATAATAGTTTGACATCAAAAGGAATTGAGAAAATTATTGATTTGACAAAGAGCCCCAGAGATATACCTAATATTTCAAAGGTAAAGTCGATTGATGAATGTCAGGATACTTTGATGGTAAACAAATATGTCACTAAGGACCATATTAAAATAAATGGTCAAGAGTACGATTTAAATCTTGACGCATTAAATCAAAGAGAAACTGTTCCCATTAAAGAAAAAGTGAATATTCAGCGTGGCTACAATATGATGCGTAATAAAGAAGATTCTAATTCCGATTTAAAGGTATTGAAGATTTCTGATTTTACAGAAAAAGGATCACTAAATTATGCAGCATTGACTGGCGTGAAAGATAGTGGAAATAAGGCTCTAGATGAGTATCGAATTCATAAAAATGACATTATTTTTTCTGTTCGTGGAAGTTTAGGTAAGGTGATTTTTATTAAAAATGAACCTACAATTCCAACTATTATTAGTTCGAATGTAGTGATTATTCGATCGAAGGATAAAACAATTGAGCCTAAGTGGCTATACTTATACTTGAATTCATTGTTTACTAAGTATTTTCTTAGAAAGACAGAATCAGGAACAACCGTATCAATATTGACTATCAGAGATTTAGAAAATTTGCCGATTGCCGTTTGTTCAAAGGAGAAGCAAGAAGAAATGATTGATTTTTATGATAAGAAGAATGAACAGATAAAAATTCTGCAGAACAAATTACAAATGGAAGAAGCTAGCCTTGAGTTCCAACTTGATAAGATGTTTGGCAGTGACAAGGTGTTTTCGAGGAAAGATAGTTCTAATTAAGTAAAATATTGAGGAGTTTAAGGGCAGTGAATCAAATTTTGGTACCAATTATTTCAGTTCATAGTGCGTGTCAGAAAATCGCATGTTATCTTTCAAAAGATAAAATTATTGATTTAGTAAATGCGTATATCATGCAATATCATTTAGATACTGAAAAGGTTAAAGATTGTGATGATAGATATGGATGGCAAATACTTTGTGATACAATAAATGCTTTTCCTGAAGAGAATAAGCTTGATTTTATAAAGCAAACTCTAGATGCTGGTTATATTCCTAGAGGGGATAATTTTGATTTTATAAGTAAGTTTGTTGAAAAATATAATTATAGTGAAGTACAGGAAAAATTATTTGAGCAGTTGGCTATATTCTCTTCCAATAGAGTCAAAACACAAAACAGTTTTGCTGAAAGGCTAAAAGGTAAGCATTCTGAAGCATTACAATGTTGGAAAAATAGTATTCAGATGCTCAATGAACAACATTATTCTGAATCAGGAAACGATATAAGAAAAGCTTTTGAAGCATTATTACGTGATATCCTAGACAATAAGAAATCTTTAGAAAATCAAATTAAAGCTTCAAATCATGATGTTTTAAAATCAGAAATAGGTAAATACTTAAAAGAAAAGGATATTAATTCTCAGAATATCAATTTTATAAGTCATCTTATATCAGCAATTTTATACATGTCCAATGAAAAGTTTAAACATGGAGAACCAACTGGTTTAACAGAGAATGATGTCCGATTTTACATGAATGAAACATATTTAATTATGCAGCGCTTTTTGGATATTGAAGATGAATATGCTGACCAATGATGAGACAGTTATTTAATATGAATGAAGCTATTAGAGGTGCTTTTATGGACTGTAGAACGCATAAAATAAGAGAACAAATAGTTACTAATAATAAAGTAACACCAATTGCACATGTTAAATTATTGAATGGTCAGCGAAAAAAGAGTGATGCTGGCGGTTACCTGAGTGATCAATACTATCAATTTAAGGTTGAAGGTAGAAATGAAGTTCAAATTATACAGTGTGGAATGACAGCAGCAAAAGATTTTTTAAATCTTACACAGCATGTAGCACTACCATTGTTTAATCCTTTATGTGGAAATATAGGCCCAAATAAAGATAGAATAAATAATATCAATAAATATGTTAACGGTAATATTTCAAATAAGAAAATATGGGATCCAATGGCTAAAGAGTTATATAATGCAGTCATGTGGTTGGTGGTTTTGTTGAATGGTATAAATATTGATACACCGTTATATAAAATTAAAAACGATCTAGAAACATATTATTATAGTACTCCTTTTGACTCAAAAATAAGGGCAGTTAATACAATGATAAAGCATGGATTGGATGACGAAACATTAACGAACAAAATAAAAGAATTAAAACAACAGAATAGAATAAAAGATAGTGTGTGTGATTTTCATTTACTAATTAACAAGGTTAAAAAAATGACAGATAGAAATGGAAGGGCATTGAATATTATTTGTTGGTTTTAGATGCTTAATGGGTTAATGAATAGATTACCATAAACCATTTTTTATTGAAATTCGGAAAAAGGAAAGTCAGCTAGAAAGCTGGCTTTTTTGTTTGAAATGAATATTTTTGTCATAATGAGATCGATAGTAAAAGTCAAATATTAAAAATGAGAAATGAATGCAATAGATTATTTAAAATTGCTTAAAGGGGCACCCTGAGCTGATGCAGATTTGACAAAGGCATGAATAATGAGGAAGAGTTGATGGGGAAAGTTACTGATGATATTGCTGATTTGAATGAAAATGAGTCTTACGCGGAGATAGAGAAAGAATTTACGTAAGTTATTGGAAAGAACTGGGCTTCATAATGCACACTAGGCTGGATAGAGGCCTCATAGTAACTAAGGATACGGTTTTACTGGATAACCTTAATTAGCTTCATGTATTGATGAAACAAACTTTGAATGAAGAGGCTGGGGTGTAGGGTGAAATATGAGACTGTAAAATAGTTTGTGTAAGGATGGATGATTCCTTAAATTTATTTCTTTAAACATTAGAAAAAGGAGTTCCTTTCTCGTATGATTGGTTTGAACAAAAAAACACATACAGAAAGAAGAACTCCTTCATGAATGATTTTACCAAAGATTTTGCTCAAGCTCTATTCAATCCAGACAAAATAAATGATTTATTGCGCAAAGAGCTACAACAGGCTGTTAATAACTTGTTAGAAGCTGAATTGACTGCCTTTCTGGGCTATGATCCCTATGCCAGAAATGGCTGGAATACTGGCAACTCTAGAAATGGTGCTTATTTCCGCAAAGTTGATACGCAATTTGGCCCAATTGAAGTGCAAGTGCCTCGGGATCGCAACGGTCAATTTCATCAGCACACGCTGCCTGACTACAAGCGGCACTCGGATATCTTGGAAAGCATGATTATCAAGCTTTACTCCAAGGGCGTGACCACCAGGGAAATAGCCGATCTAATTGAAAAGATGTATGGCAGCCATTACAGTCCAGCTCAGGTATCAAATATTTCCAAGCAGATGATTCCAAAGGTTGAGGCTTACCACAAACGCAAGCTAAGCGACAAGTTTTTCTGCGTCTATTTGGATGCGACATACCTTCCTTTGCGCCGAGAAACATTTGAGCGTGAAGCAGTCTATATTGCCATTGGCATCAAGCCTAATGGGCACAAGGAGGTCATTGACTAATGCATTGCGCCTAGCGAGAACATTGAAGTCTGGACAGATATGCTTCAAAACATGAAATCCCGAGGCTTAAAGCAAGTTGAGCTTTTTCTTTCTGATGGTGTTGTTGGCATGAAAACAGCCTTGGCCAGGACTTATCCTAAAGCTCATTTTCAACGCTGTTTGGTTCATGTCATGCGCAATATCTGCGCTAAAGTACGCGTCGACGAT
>ERZ838483.1889-NODE-1889-length-14845-cov-6.567613_pt1 | contig 14845 bp, 10 predicted proteins | sample MGYA00519939_ERZ838483 | MGnify/ENA primary metagenome ERZ838483 (study PRJEB31850, sample SAMEA3708836) | human gut metagenome | biome: human gut; feature: human-associated habitat; material: faeces | place: China | collected 2014 ... | reverse complement strand
AGGTCTTCCAGTTATAGCCCACCTGACGGATGGAAATGCGGGTGCCCACAGCCAGAATCAGGTCTGCGTTCTGGATGGCCCAGTTGCCGGGGCGGTCGCCCATATTGCCGGCACGACCGCAGTAAAGCGGGTTTTCGTCCTCGATCAGGTCCACGGCGTTCCAGTAGGTCACAATGGGGATGTTCAGCTTTTCCGCCACGGCGCGGAACGCTGCGTACCCGCCGGAAAGCCGGATGCCGTATCCGGCGTGGAACACCGGGCGCTTGGCGTGGCGGATCTTTTCCAGCACCATCCGCACGGTGGCATCGTCCACCGGGGGCGGCAGCCGGGCATCGTCCTGCGCCGGGTCATAGCCTGGCAGGCTGTCGGTTTCAATGTAGCCGCCCTGATAGTTGACCGGGATATCGATCCACACCGGGCCGGGGCGACCGGTGGTTGCCAGGTGCCAGGCTTTTTCCAGCACATAGCGGATCTGGTTCGGGTCTTCCAGCATGGTGGCGTATTTGGTCATGGGGGCAACAGATTTGGTGATATCGTATTCCTGGTCGCCCACCGCGCGCAGGGGCAGGCCATCGGTAAACTGCGCGGCATAGCGGGCCGTGGTATCGTACCGAACCTGGCCGGAGATCACGAACATAGGGATGGAATCCAGCCAGCCGCCCACCACACCGGTCAGGGCGTTGGTGCCGCCGGGGCCGGTGGTAACGCACAGGGCGGCAATTTTGTTATCAATGCGGGCGTATGCTTCCGCCGCAATGGCACTTGCCTGCTCATGATGGTTATAGGTAACATGCAGCGCCGGGTGGTGGCCCAGTGCATCATTCAGATGCATGGCGCCGCCGCCCACCACGCTGAACACATCCGTAACGCCGTGCGCCGCAAGAAAATCGGCCACATAATCGGCCAGACGCTGTTTCATTGGGGGTGTCCTCCTTTTATTTAATCCGTTCAAGCTGCGGCTGAACCATTACAAAATACAAAGTTCTGGAATCCTGCGGGGCATCGACCCGCTTGCCGCTGTAGCTAATATCGATTGTACTTTCACCAAAAGGAATATCCGCAGTATAGCGGATTTTCATGTTTTCCTGGCTGACCACAAAAGTTTGGCTACTGTCACCGAAGGTAATGGTAATGCTGGGGCGGTCAGATATATCAAAGAAATAATCCCCCACTGTAAAGGTAAAGGTGTATCTTTCCGTATTCAGCTGCGGGTTTACCAGTTTGATCTCCGCACTTTTCTTGCACCAGTAAAACGGCAGCTCTTTGTTGGAGTTTTCAGGAGTATAATATTCTGTGTTATAAATGCCATCCCCCAGCTGCATGGTAATAGACGGCGCATTATACAGCACCCACACGCCATAGAAAACGGCAAGGGAAACTGCCAATGCACCCAGTGAAGCGCCGAAAGTAACCAGCGTGCTGCGTGCAGCTTTTTTATCTAGTTTTGATTGTTCAGGCTTTTTGGTTTTCAGCGCTGCCAACACACAATTTACTGCCTGTACAACGCCCCAGATGATAGCTGTCAGTATTGCCAACTGTACAATGGTGTTGCGAATATAAGAGTTACGCTCTTCAAAGATTGGAAGCGGCAGATTAAATACCATCAAAACCGCAAAAGGCAATATATTTTGACGTGTCATCACCTTTTCCTGTGCAAGAAAATACGCCAGCGGAATCAGCGCCATGCAGTAAATATAGTTGCCCTGGCTTTGGTACATCATAGCCACGGTAATCAGCAGCAACGCCTGCCATTCCTGGCGGCAGAGCAGAGCACACACAACCAGTACCGCCGCCACAGCAAAGGCTGCTGCAAAAAAAGATACCGTTGCATTGCTGGTTCCGGCAATCAGGTCCACCAGATGCGCCCCATGTGCGAACATGCTGTTGATGCCATTGCCTGCCCAAGGTGTTTTACTTTTACTTCCAAAAGAGAACAAAATCTTCAGCCAAAGCTGCAAGCCGTACACGCCCTCCTGGAAGGCAAACACCGGGAGCACCAACGCTGCAATGCCATAAAACACCGTGCGGATTGCTGCTTTGAAATCCCGGTTTCTTAAAAGCATAACACCTAAGAATGCGGGATAAATTTTAAGTCCGGCTGCTACTGCCAGTGCAACCAATGCCAGTTCCCGCACCCATGCGCGCTTTGAACGGTGATACATGACAAAAAAAAGCGAAAGCCCCGCCGCCAGCAAAATAATATTGCCGCGGTCTACCGCATTAAGCACACCAAAGCTGAACAAGGCAAAAAACGTACTGGCCCTGGCCCACTGGGCATTTTGCATCACGTCACGGAGCAAAACCGCCAGCAAAAGAACCGCCAGCACCACAAAAAAGACGTATAGCAAAAAGCACGACTGTGTTGTACGTAAATCAGTTTCTGTGCCGCGCATGGCAACTGACGCCTCAAAGTCATAGGTCCAGTTATCAGATACCGAAGCAGGCACCAGTAAAAACAGGGCATAAAAGAACAAATTTGCCAAGGGCGGATACAGTGTGTCAAACACCGCATACGGCTGGCGTCCACGAACATATTCAATGCTATGGAAAAAATCCATGCCGGCATCCAGTGTATCATGGTATAAAAAGTACGAAAGAAAATCACCATGGGTAACATACAGCGTTACCATAACCACAATGGCACACACTGCGCTGAGTACACAGTACAGCTTGGCCGTTTTTTTCCAGAACGGATTGCTCCCTCTTCCTTTTTTACCAAAAAGGCCTTTTCCCCGTTTCGTGTTATTCTCTTTCAGCACGCGCTGGCTGTTGCATTCATTCTGGCCATAATTCAGTCCCAGCTGCACCGATTTGTTATCTTCCGGCAACAGCTGATCTAATCCAGTGCTGATACCAGATTTATTCTCGTTATTTGTTGTCATGTTGTCCATACACAGCCTTGCCCTATTTCTGTTCCCGGTTATGTATCAGATATTCCCTGGTTTCCCATATTTTTTACCGATATATTTTGCAGTCTTATTTTCAACAATAAAGCACCGCCAACCAACCTCGTTGAGTCGGATGATGGTTAGGGATCCCGATACCGCACTTTTCCGCGCCGGATAAGCTCCACATCGTTGACGGGAAACATTTTGTCGTTTATCTTTCCTTAAATGTCCACAACTTGTTGATGATAAAATTCAGCGGAATCGTGACCAGCAAATTTACAATCGGCGCAATCGTTTTGCTGACGCTGAAGAACGTAACCTCTATCCAAAGCAAAACATTAGAAAGGATTGATGTGCCGCCGTAGCTGACGTATGTTTTTCCAAGGCGTTTCAGTTTACTGCGCCAATCGTTTGCATTCCCGGTAAACACAAACTTATCGTTCCAAAAAAAGGCATTGGCAATGCTCAGAATTGTTCCCAGAACGCTGCCTACCATATACAGGTCTGGGCTGATCCACAAAAAGATATAATACACTGCCATCGATACCGCCGTGTTGCTTACGCCAACAAGGCCAAACTTGATAAACTGTGCAAGCAGCGCAACAAATTCCTTTTTGCTTTTTGCTCCCAACAGTGCCAACAATTTCTGCATGGATCCCGTTCCTTTATTATTCTTTATAAGCAATCAAAAAGCAAAGCCTGTATTGATAATTTACCGCAGTGCAGCAGCCATTTTTTCTTATCAGCACGGCTTTGCTTTTTCTTATTGATTCATCTTATCAGCGCTTTTTACTGGTTCACCGCTTCAATAATGATCTTTGCCATATAGTCGATCATCTCATCGGTCATGCCGGGGTACACGCCGACCCAGAAGGTGTTGTTCATGATAAAGTCAGTGTTGGTCAGCTCCCCTGCCACGCGGTAGGCGTCGGTGCCGCGGATCTGGTCAAAGCAAGGGTGCTTGATCAGGTTGCCGCTGAACAACAGGCGGGTCTGGACATTGTGGTCCTCAATATAGCGGGTCACGGCGTTGCGGTCCAGGCCGGATTCCGGCTTGACCGAAATCAGGAAGCCGAACCAGGACGGGCGGCTGTTGGCGGCCGGTTCCGGCAGGATCAGCTTATCGGCGGCCGGTTCCAGGGCTGCACGCAGGCGGTCCCAGTTATGGCGGCGGCGTTCGATAAAGCTGGGGAACTTTTTCAGCTGTTCACAGCCGATGGCGGCCTGCATATCGGTCACTTTCAGATTATAGCCAAAGTGGCTGTAAACGTACTTGTGGTCATAGCCTGCGGGCAGTTCGCCATACTGGCCGTCAAAGCGGTGGCCGCAGAAGTTATCATGGCCGGACGGGCAGATGCAGTCGCGGCCCCAGTCGCGGTAGCTCTTGATCAGGCGGTTCAGCAGCGGGCTGTTTGTATACACGCAGCCGCCCTCGCCCATCGTCATGTGGTGCGGCGGGTAGAAGCTGGAGGTGCCAATATCGCCCCAGGTTCCGGTAAAGCGGGTTTCGCCGTTGATGGTGTACTGGGTGCCCAGGGCATCGCAGTTATCCTCCACCAGCCAGAGGTTATGGGCATCGCAGAAGGCTTTGACGGCGGACAGGTCAAACGGGTTGCCCAGGGTATGGGCGATCATGACTGCCTTGGTCTTGGGGGAAAGAGCGGCTTCCAGCTTGGTCACATCAATGTTATACTGCGGCACGGTCACATCCACAAACACCGGCACAGCGCCATACTGCAGCGCCGGGGTGACAGTGGTGGGGAACCCGCATGCCACAGTGATGACCTCATCGCCCTTTTTGATCTGGCGGTCGCCCAGTTCCGGGGCGGTGAGCGCCATAAAGGCAATCAGGTTGGCGGAGGAGCCGGAGTTGACCAGGTTGGCGAACTTTACGCCGATCCACTTGGCAAACTCTTTTTCAAATTCATCCGCAAAGCGGCCGGTGGTCAGCCAGAAATCCAGCGTTGCATCGGTCAGGGCGCACATTTCTTTTTCATCAAACACGCGGGATGCATAAGTAACGCGGTCGCCGGGCTTGAAATCCGCCTTTTTCTCCTTAAAGTCATGGTAATATTCTGCCACCAGCGCCTTGATCTGCTCGCGGGCTTCGGCCTCATTGCTCCAATTTGCCATCGTCTGCTCCCTTACTCACTCAAAAATTCTTTGATTTCTTTGTCCATCTCCGCCGGGATATCCCCGCCGGAAAGCCATACCTTGCTGAACGCAACGGTCTTTTGCATACATTCCGCCATATGCCAGCGCGGTTTCCAGCCAAAGGTAGATTTCAATTTGCTGCAATCCAGCTTCAAAAAGTTTGCTTCATGCGGGGCGTTTGCCTCAGCGCGGTTTTCCCATGCAGCACCATCGCCCCACGCCTGGCAGAACAGGTCTACCAGGGTGCCGGTCGTCACACAGTCGCAGTCATCCGGGCCGACATTATAATAGCCGGCGTACCGGTTATCCTCATACTGGCGCTGGGCGATCAGCAGGTACGCCGCCAGCGGTTCCAGCACATGCTGGTATGGGCGGGTGGAATACGGGTTGCGCACACCGATGCTCTCCCCTTTTGCCATCGCGCGCACGCAGTCCGGGATGATGCGGTCATTGGCAAAATCGCCGCCGCCAATCACATTACCTGCGCGGGCAGTGGAGATGGCCACGCTGCCATCCGCAAAAAAGCTGTTTTTATAGCTGTGGGTCACCAGCTCCGAGCAGCTTTTGCTGTTGGAGTAGGGGTCGAAGCCGTCCAGCGGTTCGTTTTCGCGGTAGCCCCAGTACCATTCATTATTCTGGTACACCTTATCCGTTGTTACGTTCAGCACAGAGCGCGGCGGAGTTTGGGCGGTGCGTACACATTCCAACAGGTTCACGGTGCCCATCACATTGGTTTCATAGGTATAGCGCGGGTCCTTGTAGCTGTCCCGCACAATGGGCTGAGCCGCCAGGTGCAGCACAATTTCCGGCTGGGCGGCATCAAAGGCCGCTTTCAGGGCGGCAAAATTGCGGATATCACCGATCACGCTGGTCATTTTGCCTTCCAGCCCTGCCAGAGAGAAGAGGTTGGGGGTTGTGGGCGGTTCCAGGCTGTAACCCGTTACCACCGCACCGGCACCCACCAGCATGCGGCAGAGCCAGCTGCCCTTAAAACCGGTATGCCCGGTTACAAACACGCGTTTGCCGCGGTAAAATTCCAAGTTCATTGTTGGTTCCACACTTCCCAGGGCGCACAGCCAGACGCCCACATTTTTTCCAGCATACTTTTTTCGCGCTCGGTATCCATGCACTGCCAGAATCCGCGGTGCACATAGCTCATCAGCTGGCCTTTGGCCGCCAGCTCGCGCAGCGGGGCCTGCTCAAAAATGGTATCATCGCCGCTGATGGTATCAAACACTTCCGGTTCCAGCACCATATAGCCCGCGTTGATGATAGCCCCATCGTTGACGCTTTTTTCACGGAACGCCTGAACCGCATTGTCCTGGCCGATATCCAGCACGCCTTTCTGCTGTTCCTGCACCACGGCGGTCAGGGTTGCCAGCTTGCCATGCTGCTTATGGAACTTGACCAGTTCGGCAATGTTCACATCGCAGACGCCATCACCATAGGTCATCATAAAGGTTTCGTTGCCGATATATTTCTGCACCCGCTTGATGCGGCCGCCCGTCATCGTGTTCAGGCCGGTATCCACCACCGTCACGCGCCACGGCTCGGCGTGCTGGTCATGCACGATCATCTCGTTGCCCTGGGTGAAGTCAAAGGTCACATCGCTGGTATGCAGGAAATAATCCGCAAACCACTCCTTGATCATATGCTGCTTGTACCCGGCGCAGATCACAAAATCATTGAAGCCATAGTAAGAATACTCTTTCATGATATGCCACAAAATAGGCATACCGCCGATTTCGATCATCGGTTTTGGCTTGAACTTACTTTCTTCCGAAATGCGCGTGCCATAGCCGCCGGCAAGAATTACAACTTTCATATTTTTCACTCCCGTAAGCCTGCAGCGGAACCCTGCTTGCAGTCCCGCAAAAACTGTCCGTCCCACCAGCATTTCAACCGCCGGACAGTTTGGTACACACCCAGCCTATTTTTTATTACTATGATAGTATATCATTTTCACGTATTCAGTGCAACCGTTCCAGGAAACTTATCACACCTAGTAGGTCTGCTTCTTATTCCGCGTTTTGCTCTTTGTTATCACATTTTAACGCCGCTTTTGTTGCCGCTGTGCAAACAGTATTCTTTACGTTTTTTCGTGCGTATTTTGTCCCTGCCAGGCGGCCCACTTTACATTAGTAGGCAAAACAGGTATAATAGTTTAGTTAATCTGTGATATTGCGCCATTTTGCCATATTGCGGGTGCAGGCGGTCTTATTTTATCCTTGCTGCCTGTGGATTTTTTGCGGCACGCCGTGCGTTGTGCGGTACCGCTCCTATTAGGTCTGGAGGTTGCGCTCATGGGGCTGCAAAGCCTGCAATACTGTGCATTTTTGGTGGTTGTGGCTGCCGTTTACCTGCATTTGCCGGTGCGCATGCAGCCGGTGTTTCTGCTGGGGGCTTCGTGGGTGTTTTATGCGCTGGCCATGCCGGCCATGCTGCCGGTCACCATTGCACTGGCGGTGTTCACCTACCTGTGCGGCCGCGGCCTTGCCTGGCGGGGCGGCGCACACAAAACCGCCTTTTTGCGCCTTGGCGTGATCGGTATGCTGGGCATTCTGGCCTTTTTTAAGTATAACGGCCTGTTGGGCGGGGTGCTGCACGGCTGGCGCGCGGTGGCCATGCCGCTGGGCATCAGCTTTACCAGTTTTGCCGCAATCGCCTACCTGATCGACGCCACCCGCGGCGACTGCGAGGTGGAAACCAGCTTTATCCGGCTGGCGCTGTTCCTCAACTTTTTTGCCACCGTCACCCAGGGGCCCATCTGCCGCGCCGGTGCGCTGCTGCCGCAGTTGAGCGCCGAGCACCGCTTTGATGCCGCCCGCACGGTGCGCGCTTTGCGGCTATATGCGCTGGGGCTGTTCAAATACATTGCCGTGGCGGATGTGCTGAACATGGTGGTGGATACGGTTTTCCCCCACTATGCGGATTACAGCGCCCCCATGCTGATTTTGACCGCGGTGATGTACACTTTTTATCTGTATTTCAGCTTTTCCGGCTATTCCGAGATTTCCCGTGCCACCGGCCTTGTGCTGGGGCTGGACCTGCCGGAAAACTTTAAGACCCCGTTTTACGCCACCAACTTTTCCGGCTTCTGGAGCCGCTGGCACATCTCGTTTTCTTCCTGGCTGCAGGATTATCTCTTTATGCCGCTGGCCTGGGCAGATCTTGGCTGCTTTGGCCGCCTGCCCACCGAGCTGTGCGTGTTCTGCGTGTTCTTTGCTTCCGGCTTCTGGCACGGCAGCACCGCGCCATTCATCATCTGGGGTCTGCTGCAGGCGGTTTACCGCGTGGGCGAAGAGCTGCTGCACCGCCGCTTTGGCAAACCCAAAAAGCGCGGCACCCCGGCCCGTGTGCTGTGGGGCAAGCGGGTTGTGGTGTTTGTTTTGTGGACCATCAGCATGGTGTTCTTCCGCGTGGGGTCCGGCAACCTTTCCGGCATGGCCGAAAACCTGGGCGTTGGCGATGCTTTCGTCTACCTGGGCCGCTGCCTGATGAACAGCTGGTCCCCCGCCCGCTTTGCCGGGGAGCTGTACAGCACAGCGTATACCGGCTTTTACGCCAATACCATTATGGTAGCGGCTTATTGGGCGTTCGCTGTGCTGGCGCTGGCGCTTGGCATCTGGCTGGATCACCGGCGCAATTTTGCCTGCAAAAACAAACCGGCTGAGGTTGCCCTGGCAAGCGCCAAGCACCGCAATGCGCTGTATGTTGTTTTGATCGTTTTTATCCTGGTGGGGTACATCATGCAGAGCGGCGGCTTTAACGCCAACGCGTTCGGCCCCTATGCAGGGTTTTAATCTTATGGGAAAAAGGAGATTTCCGGCGTGAAGCATATCATCAAAAAATTGGCGCTGCTGTTCGTGCCGGTCTATCTGTGGTTTGCCTTTTTTGTGGCGTTTGAGCCAAACAATTATTTTGGCATCAAAAAAACAGCCTCTTCCAGCCAGCCGGTGGCCCGTGTGCGCGCCTATGAGCAGAGCCCCGGCACCAACCTGATCATCGGGGACAGCCGCCTGGCCCACTTTGATATGGACCTTGTGGATTCCCTGACCGGGCAAAGCTGGCAGAACCTGGCCTTTGGCGGTGCTTCCCTGAAGGAATGTGTGGACCTTGCCAACTATGTGCTGGATTCCGGCAACCAGGTGGACCGCATTCTGTTTGAGCTTTCGTTCTACACCTTAAACAGCAGCTATAACACCGACCGTTTTTCGGCGCTGGAAGCTACCCTGCGCAACCCGCTGGCCTACTGTCTGAACCTGGAATACAACGTGAACGCCCTGACCGTGTTTATGGACACCGTAAAGGGCACGCCGGACACCATTGAATCCGGCGACTGGACCGCGGCGGATTACCTGGATGATGCCGGGAACACGATTCCGCTGCACAAAAAGCTGTATGAGTACCCGGCGCTGATCACCACCCGCTGCCAGAACTGGACACTGAATGAAACCGAGCTGGCGGAGTTTTTGGCTATGGCCCAGCGCTGCGCAGACCGCGGCGTGGAGCTGACCATTGTGCTGCCCCCCATGGCCGCCAATGTGCGCACCGAGGTATGCGATGCCTTTGGCATTACCGCCGTGATGCAGGACGAAGTTCTGCCGCTGTTGGAAAAGCAGAATTTTACCGTGCTGAATTACGAATGGGGCACCAGCTGCATTACCGATGATGACACCCAGTTTTTTGACGGGTTCCACCTGGACGAAAAATACGCCCTGCCGGACTGGACAGCCGAACTGTTTGATGATATGCAGCGCTGATGCTGCCCCACCCCAAAAAGGAGGTTCCCTGTGGCACTGGACTTTTTGATTTTGTACGAACACACCGTTCGGGAATATGAGAGCGATCTTTTGCTCAAATTGGAGCTGGAGCGCCGCGGCTACACCGTGCGCATCCGCCAGCTGCTGGATGCCAAAGATCTGCGCCTGTTTGGCAAAGACAAGCCGGAAGTTCTGGTTGCCAGCTGCATGTATGACAACGAAGCCATCAACAGCCATGTGTACAACAACATTGGCAAATGCAACAAGATCGTCAACCTGCACTGGGAGCAGATGCTCTCCGACACGCAGGAGGAGGGCGATTGGTTCAACATGAACGGCAACGCCAAGCGCTGCGTGCAGACTTGCTGGGGCCAGCGCACTGCCCAGCGGTTACAGGCCCATGGCATGGATGCCAAGAACACCCCCGTGACCGGCGCTGTGATGATGGACTTTCTGCGGCCGGAGTTCAAGGGCTACTTTAAGGATAAGGAAACCCTGTGCAAGGAATTCGGCCTTGACCCCGCCAAACAGCTGCACCTGTACATTTCCAGCTTTGGCTATGCCAGCATGACCGACCAGGAAGTGGCCGAGCTTTCCAAAATGGCGGGAACGGATTTTTCCGGCTTTGCCCGCACCAACCGCGTTTCGATGGAAAAAACGCTGGCCTGGTTTGACCGCTACCTGGGTGACCACCCGGAGGTGGAACTGGTATACCGCCGCCACCCCAGCGAATGGAAATGCAAAGCCCTGGACGAACTGGCCGCCAAACGCCCCAACTTCCATGTGATTTTTGCGGATTCCGTCAAGCAGTGGATTGTGGCGGCGGATTCCATCTCCATCTGGATGAGCACCGCTGTGGCCGAAGTATACATGGCGGGCAAAAGCTGCCATATCCTGCGCCCGGTGCCCATCGAGCACGAGTATGACCCCGTCATCTACAAGGATGCTCACTATGTGACTAGCTACCCGGAGTTTGCCGCTGCCATGGCGCAGCCGAACCCGCCGTTCCCCATTGCACGGGATGTGATTGAGGGCTATTTTGACCCCTCCCCTGCCCCGGCCTACAAGCGGATGGCCGACCTGCTGGAGGAAGTGTACAAAAATCCCCCGCGGGATGAACCGATGGGGCCCGGCTTTACGCCGCACTTCAACCTGCTCAAGTTCTGCGCACTGGCGGGGGTACACATGCTGTACCGCCACAAGTGGGAACCCAAACGGGTGTTTGCCTTCTGCCCGCCGCTGGCCAACTTTGCCCAGCGCATTTACGGTTATGTGGACAAAGCCTATATCCCGCCGGAGGAGATCCAGCGCATGGAAGCGCGCATCCGGCCATATGTAAAATAAAGTTGTTTTTCCGGCGCGCTGCGGTGCGCCCGCTGCAAATGGGAGCCTGCCATGTCTGAACCGAAAAAAACTGAAAGCTTTGCCGGAAATGTGATGAAATACTCCATTGCCACCTACCTTGGCTTTGGCATTTCCGGCGCAGCGCTTATCATCAAGGGCGTCCTGCCCGCCGAAAGCTACGCCGTTCCTGCTTCCTTCATGGCATACACCATGTCGCTGATGAATGTGGGCATGCTTGGGCTGGACCAAAGCCTGCTGCGCTTTTACCACGAACCGCCTGCCGGTTCCACCGGGCGCAGCATGTTTGCCGCGTGTACCCGGCTTTCGGTGCTGGTCATGCTGCTGGTGGGCGGCATCGGCAGCATCTTTTTCGCCAAGCCGCTGGCGGCGGCCTTTGGCCTTGGGGCCAACGGTGCCGGGCTGGTGCCGTTTTTGTTCCTGAACGCTGCTCTGTACATGCTGGTGCGTTACCTCAACGTACTGCTCCGGCTGGAAAACAATGTGCGCGCCTACACCACCGAAACGCTGTGGATGCAGGCCTGCCTGAACCTGATCTACCTGCTGCCCGGCTTTGTTACCCAGGACGCCCGCGCTTTTGTGCTGGGTGCGGTGTGCAGCTTTGCGGGGGTCGCAGTGTTCTATTGGCGGCGGGCTTCTAAAGGTCAAACGAAAGAGGCCCCTGTGCGCGGCCTGCGCCCCTATGCCCACATTTACCGGGCGGCACTGCCTTACGGCATTGTGTTGGCACCTGCGGCCATCCTGATCCCGCTGTACCGCGCCATCTGCCTTTCTTTTTTAGGCAATTACGCCCCCGCGGCGGAGCAGGGTTCGTTTGATTTCGCCTACACCCTGGCCCAGCTTGTCACCACCATTCAGGCCGGTTTTTCCACCTACTGGGGCCCCTATGTCTACGCGCATTACCGCACCGAGCAGGAGCGCATTGGCCGCATCCATGATCTGCTGAACCTGCTGATCTTCGGCTTTTTCTGTCTGCTGGTCATGTTTGAGGATATCATCTTCATCATCTTCCCGGCCAAATCGGCCTGCCTGCCCTACTTTCCGCTGATGATGCTGGCCGTGGTGTTCTCCATCCTGTGCGAAGGCACGGTGTACGGCAACACCATTGCCCGCAAGCCGTTCCAGGATACGATTGGAACCGCCGTGGGCGTTGCGGCCAACATTGCCGTGTGCGCCGTGCTGGTGCCGCGTTTTGGCGTAATGGGTGCCGCGGTCGGCCTGGTAGCGGCCAATGCAACGATGTTTTTGTACCGCACTGTGACCGGGCAGTATTACTACCGCACCATCCCCAGCTTCAGCCGGACGATCTGCGGCTTTTTGCTGGCGGTGGGTGTGGCCGTGATCGGCGTGGTGTTCGCCCACAATTTTATCATCAAGTTTGTTTTAACTGCAGCAATCCTGTTTATTTACTGTAACATTTACCGTGCCCAGCTGTACAAGCTGTGGCAGATCTTTATGGGCTTTGTGCGGCGGTATCTGCTGCACAGCCAAGCATAACTACTGCAAAGGAAAGGTTGTATATCAAGATGAAGCATTGCGGCACACAAGAGTTGACCACCGAGCGGCTGGTCCTGCGTCGTATGACAACCGACGACTGCGAAATGATGTTTGGCAACTGGGCCAATGACCCGGAAGTGACCCGCTACCTGCGCTGGGAGCCACACCGTGACTGGGTGGTAACGATGGCATATCTGAACGAGATCGTCAAACAATATGACCGCCCGGATTTTTATGATTGGGGCATCTGCGATAAAGTGACCGGTGTGCTGATGGGCAACATCAGCATTGCCCCCGCCGAATCCTGTGAGCGTGAAAAGCCCTATGCCTGGAAAAACGTGAAAACCGAGCTGCTGGGCGGCATGTATGAGATCGGTTACTCCTTGGGCAAAAAGTGGTGGAACCAGGGCTATGCCACCGAAGCCGCCGCTGCCGTGCGCGATTACTGGTTTGGCACGGTTGGCGCGCCCTGGCTGGCCGGGTTCCACGCCAGCCAGAATGTGGCAAGCAGCCGCGTGTTGGCCAAGACCGGCTTCCATTATGACCACGATACCGTTCTGCACCGCTTTGACGGCACCGAGGTGCCCTGCCTGGCCTGGTACCTGCTGAACCCCGGCAGCCAGAAATCCGATGAACCGGCAGCCGCTGCCCCCGCTGTACAGGCAGAACCAACGGAACCAGCGGAGAATGCCGAGACAACCGTCTGACATTCACTCCCCTGCCCCATACTTTTGCTGACCTGGCCGAATACGGCCAGAAAGGACCCCTATGGACGAAATGAAGGACCCCATCACCCTGGACTTTACCGCTACCCAGGCCCCGGCAGAGGACGCCCCTGTTGGGCAGAAGGCTCTGGACAGCGAGCGCCCGCCGGTGCGCGTTGTGCTGCTGGCGCTGGACCAGGGCAAGTTTGACTCCCAGCGCAGCCTGGATGAGCTTGCCGCCCTGGCGGAAGCCAACGGCATGCAGGCCGTTGCTACCGTGTGCCAGAAGCGCAGCACCCCCGAAGCCGCCACCCTTCTGGGGGAGGGCAAAGTGGAGGAAGCGCGCCTGGTATGCCTGAATACCGATGCCGAGGCCGCCATCTTTGACGGCGAGCTGACCGGCAGCCAGATCCGCAACCTGAGCGCGGCTTTGCAGGTGGAAGTGCTGGACCGCACGATGCTGATTTTGGAAATCTTCCGTGCGCGCGCCACCACCAACGAGGGCAAGCTGCAAACTGAGCTGGCCACCCTGAAATACCGCATGCCGCGCCTGCAGGGCCTTGGCGAGGCGCTGAGCCGCCAGGGCGGCGGTGGCGGCGGCGGTGGCGGTGCCCGCCGCGGTGCCGGTGAAACCAAGCTGGAGCTGGACCGCCGCTACCTGCGCAGCCGCATTGAAAAGCTGGAAAGCCGCCTGAAAGAGCTGGAAAAGCGCCGTGGTGAAACCCGCCGCGCCCGCCAGAAAAACGGTGTTCCGGTCATCTCATTGGTGGGCTACACCAACGTGGGCAAAAGCAGCCTGACCAACGCTTTGTGCGGCGCAGAAATTTTTGAAGCCGACATGCTGTTTGCCACGCTAGATCCCACCGCCCGCAAATGCACGCTGCCCAGCGGGTTACAAGTGATCCTGGTGGATACAGTCGGCTTTGTCAGCCGCCTGCCGCATGATTTGGTGGATGCTTTTAAGAGCACACTGGAAGAAGCTGCCTGCTCTGACATCATCTTGAAAATTGCCGACGCCAGCGACAGCGAAGCCGCCGAACAGCTGAGCGTGACCGATGAAGTGTTGAACGACCTGGGCTGCGGGGATATCCCGCAGGTGACGGTCTACAACAAGTGCGACCGCACCGGTGTTGCCCCCTATGACCCGGATGTGCTGCTGGTAAGCGCCAAAACCGGCTACGGGCTGGACAGCCTGCTGGCCAAGATTGACGAGATTCTGGCACACCGTGTGCGCACCATTGAGGTACTGTTGCCCTATGACAAGCTGGCCCTGGCCGATGTGTTCCGCACCCGCGGCAGCGTTCTGGCTGAAGAATACCGCGAAAACGGCGTGTATTACAAGGCAACCGTAAAGGTGGATGACCTGCACTGGTTTGAAGCGTACCTGCTGTAAGCGCAACCGTTCGCTTTGTGCAAGATAACAAAGGCAATACCGCATAATTCTAAGTGCCGATACGGCGAGCGAGGTGCGGCAGAT
>ERZ838483.1877-NODE-1877-length-14953-cov-16.421197_pt1 | contig 14953 bp, 7 predicted proteins | sample MGYA00519939_ERZ838483 | MGnify/ENA primary metagenome ERZ838483 (study PRJEB31850, sample SAMEA3708836) | human gut metagenome | biome: human gut; feature: human-associated habitat; material: faeces | place: China | collected 2014 ... | reverse complement strand
AGGAGATCGTGCCCATCCAGTTCCTCAAGGCCCTCCTGCCCGACCCCGCCAGCCTGGGCCCCCGCACCAAGGGCAAGACCAACATCGGCTGCATCTTTACCGGCAAAAAGGACGGCAAAGAGAAGACCTACTACATCTACAACGTCTGTGACCATCAGGAGTGCTACAAAGAGGTGGGCAGCCAGGCCATCAGCTACACCACCGGCGTGCCCGCCATGTGCGGTGCCCTCATGCTGCTGACCGGCAAGTGGACCACCAAGGGCGTCCACACCGTGGAAGAGTTTGACCCGGACCCCTATCTGGATGCACTGGACAAGTACGGCCTGCCCCGCTCCGAGAGCCACGCCCCGGCTCTGGTGGACTGATGCGCTGCACCGACACCCGCCCGCCCTTTGCGGGCCTGCACGGCAAAGAGCTGGATGCCCTGCTGGCTGCCCTGCCCACCCCCTGCTACCTGCTGGATGAGGCCCGGCTCCGCCGCAACGGCGAAATTCTGCTGGGCGTCCAGCAGCGGACCGGGTGCAAGATCCTGCTGGCACAGAAAGCGTTCTCCAATTTCGGCTGCTACCCCATCCTGGCCCCTTATCTGGCGGGCACCGAAGCCAGCGGCCTGTACGAGAGCCGCTTGGGCAAAGAGGAGCTTCCGGAAAAGGAAAACCATGTTTTCTGCGCCGCCTACCGGGCCAATGAGTTTGATGAGCTGCTCCAATATGCAGACCACATCGTCTTCAACTCTCCCCGCCAGCTGGCCAAGTTCGGCCCGGCCGCCAAGGCCGCGGGGAAGAGCGTCGGCCTGCGCGTCAACCCAGAGTGCTCCACTCAGGAGGGCCACGAAATTTACGACCCCTGCGCGCCGGGCAGCCGCCTAGGCACCACCCGTGCCCAGTGGGATGCCGCCGTGGCCCAGCAGCCCGGCCTCGCCGCCCTGCTGGACGGCCTGCACTTCCACACCCTCTGCGAGCAGGACGCTGATGCCCTGGCTGCCACCCTGCCCGCCGTGGAAAAAGCGTTCGGCGACCTGCTTCCCCAAATGAAATGGGTCAACTTCGGCGGCGGGCACCACATCACCCGCCCCGGTTACGACCTCTCCACGCTGGAACGCTGCATCACCGAGACACAGCGCAAATACGGCTTGCAGGTCTATCTGGAGCCCGGCGAGGCCTGGGCCCTCAATGCAGGATATCTCCTCACCACCGTGCTGGACACTTCGCGGAATGGCGAGACGTCCCTTGCCATCCTGGACATGTCCGCCGCCTGCCACACGCCGGACGTCATTGAAATGCCCTACCGCCCGCCTCTGATGGACGCGGGCGAACCCGGCGAAAAGCCCTGTACCATCCGGCTGGGCGGCCCCACCTGCCTGGCAGGCGATGTCATCGGCGATTACAGCTTCGATGCCCCTCTCACCGAGGGAGACAAGCTGGTGTTCGGGGACATGGCCATCTACACCACCTGCAAGAACAACACGTTCAACGGGATGCCCCTGCCGGACATCTGGGCCCTGCAGGAAGATGGCACCCTCCGGCAGCTGGCTCATTTCGGCTACGGTGATTTCAAGCAGCGGCTCGGCAGCTGCCGCTGACCCTTACACAGTACAAAAGCACTGCTTCGGTTCCTTTCCGGGAACGAAGCAGTGCTTTTTATTGATAGAAAGGTTTTCCAAGCGCCACACTTTCCGTGTGTACAAATCACCTGAGACACTTTATAATAAGAAAAAGGCCACCACGCCTTGCCGACCGCCGCTTCCCATACATTTGATTCCTATTATCGCAAGGTAAGAGATCCGTGCAACATTCAAACAGCATATTTGCGATATGCAATTCAACGTTGTTGCTGTTGCATTCAGAAAGCTTCATTGCTAATATATCCGCGTAACAGGCAAAATCTCTTGAAACGCTTCCTCAATAATGTTACAATTGTGCTATATAATGGTATATATTCGGAAAAAGCTGCTGGCAGCAGAACGAGAATGAACTTGCGGTGACATTCCTGAAATCAGCAGAATGAAAATGAAACCGGGATGAGACCGTTCGGGGCGGAGAGGAATTGAAAAAATGAAAAACTCTGGAACGAGCGAAACGCAGCGAGTGTGAACGATCCTTTTGTGACGTGAAAAACAAAGAAAGGTGGAACAAGTGGTTATGACGATCCAGGAATGTTATCAGAAAATGGGGGCTGATTATGAGGATGTGCTCAAGCGGTTGTACAGTGAGAGCATGATCCGTAAATTTGCCCGGATGTTTTTGGACGATGACAGTTATCCAAAGCTGGAGGACGCTCTCAAGAAAGAAAATGTAGAGGAAGCATTCCGCGCGGCACACACGCTCAAAGGTGTATGCCAGAACCTTGGTTTTACCAATCTCTATCAGCCTGCCTATGAGCTGACCGAGGTGCTGCGCGCGGGCACACTGGAAGGCTCCAAGGAATGGTTTGACCGTGTGACAGAGCAGTACAACATCACGATCGACGCGATCCGCGCGGTGCGGTAACGCAGGCTGCCCAAGAGGTATCAGGAGAAGGAATCGATGAAAACAAAAACATTGCGCCGCCTTGTTTCGGTGCTTGCGGCACTGGCAATGGGGCTATCCCTGCTGACCGGCTGCGGCACAAAAGCCGCAGAACAGGTACAGGAGCAGGAGGATGCCCAGACCATCCAAGTGTATCTGTGGAGCACCAGCCTGTACGAAACCTATGCGCCTTATGTCCAGTCCCAGCTGCCGGACGTGAACATTGAATTCATCGTCGGCAACAACGATCTGGATTTTTACAAATTTTTGCAGGAGAACGGCGGTCTGCCGGATATCATCACCTGCTGCCGCTTCTCGCTGCACGATGCGGCTCCCTTGAAAGACAGCCTGATGAACCTTGCCATGACCAACGAGGCGGGCGCTGTCTATAACACCTACCTCAACAGCTTCAAAAACGAGGATGGCAGCGTGAACTGGCTGCCGGTCTGCGCCGACGCCCACGGCTTTGTGGTCAACCGCAGCCTTTTTGAGCAATACGGCATCCCGTTGCCCACCGATTACGAGAGCTTTGCGGCGGCCTGTCAGGCATTTGAAAAAGTGGGCATCCGCGGCTTTACCGCCGATTATGCCTACGATTACACCTGCATGGAAACGCTGCAGGGGCTTTCCGCCGCCGAGCTTACCACCACGGCGGGGCGCAAGTGGCGCACTGCCTACAGCGACCCCGCCAACACCGCGCGGGTGGGTCTGGACGACACCGTGTGGCCGGGGGCGTTTGAGCGGATGGAACAGTTCATTCAGGATACGCACCTCACAGCAGACGACCTTGCACAGACTTACGATGCCGTGATGGATCTGTTCCGGAACGGGGAGGTGGCCATGTACTTTGGCAGCTCTGCCGGGGTCAAGATGTTTCAGGATGAGGGCATCGACACGATCTTCCTGCCCTTCTTCAGCCAGAACGGCGAAAAGTGGATCATGACCACCCCCTATTTCCAGGTGGCGTTGAACCGCGATCTGGAGCAGGATACCGCGCGCCGCGAAAAAGCCATGAAAGTGCTGAACGTCATGCTCTCCGAGGAGGCACAGAGCCGCATTATCTCCGATGGACAGGACCTGCTGAGCTACAGCCAGAACGTCCCCCTGCGCATGACCGAGTACATGAAAGACGTGCGCGATGTGGTGGAAGAAAACCACATGTATATCCGCATCGCCTCCAACGATTTCTTTGCCACTTCCAAGGACGTTGTCTCCAAAATGATCGCGGGCGAGTACACGGCACAGCAGGCTTATCGTGCGTTCAATGCCCGGCTTCTTGCCGAAGAAACGCCTGCCGATGACGAGATCGTGCTGACCTCCGGGAAGAGCTATTCCAATGTCTTCCACGCAAACGGCGGCAATGCCGCTTTCTCTGTTATGGCAAACACGCTGCGCGGCGTTTATGGCACCGATGTGCTGCTTGCCACCGCAAACAGCTTTACCGGCAGTGTACTGCAGGCGGACTATAATAACAAAATGGCCGCTTCCATGATCATGCCCAACGGTCTGATGTCCCGCCAGCGCACCATGACCGGCGCGGAGCTGAAAGAGACCGTCCGCGCCTTTGTGGAAGGCTGGGAGGGCGGCTTTGTGCCCTTCAACCATGGTTCTCTGCCGGTGGTCAGCGGGATTGCCGTGGAGGTAAAAGAGGCAAGCGGCAGCTATACCCTGACCGGCATCACCCGGAACGGACGGCCGCTGCGGGATGACGACACCGTTACCGTGACCTGCTTGGCAACGGCAAAGCAGATGACACCGCTGCTTGCAGACAAAAGCGGCGCGTTCACGGGCGGAGATAAGCAGGTAAAGAGCACATGGACTGAGTACGTTTCCGGCGGCGGCGCAGCACTTGCAGAGCCGGAAAACTACATAACGTTGAGGTGAGCGGAATGGCAGACGAAAAGCGTAAACCCAAACGGAACTGCCGTCCCTGGCAAAAGTGGCTGCCTACCGCTGCCGTAACCCTTCTTCTGGTTTTGCTGGCAGTCGGTTTCGGCACCCGGTACATCTTGTTTGTATCGCAGACCATCTATCAGGAAAGCACCACACATCTGGAAGAAGTGCTGCATAAATCCAACAATATGCTGAAAGAGATGGTGCGCAAAAACCTGACCTACCTGCATCTGTACAACGGCTTTCTGGAAAGTACCTCGGATGAGGCAGAGATCCAGGCGTATATCGAGAAAGCGCAGCAGTCGACCGGATTTGTCGACTTTTACTTTCTTACCTACGACGGCAACTACATGACCGTGACCGGGGAGACCGGCTATCTTGGCTTGCAGACCAATCTGGACGAAAAGCTCGCTCACGATGAGGATGTCGTCGTGAACACGGCGCTGCCCGGCAAGCCCCAGATGCTTGCTTTCATCTGTCCCGAAACGCAGGGCAGCTACCGGGGCTTTGCCTACGATGCCATTGCCATCTCTTATTACAATGACGCGGTGCTGAGATTGCTGGACAACTCTGCCTTTGAGGGCAATGCCAGCAACTATGTCATCTATCCGGACGGGCGGGTGGTGATCGACAATTCCGTAAACCGTAAGGAAACGGTCTACAATTTCATTGCGATGCTGCGCGACCATTCCGACCTTTCCGAGGCGCAGATCCTGGATCTGTCCAATGCCTTTGCACAGGGCAGCAGCGGAAACATGAAGGTAACGCTGGGCGATACCAGCTATTATCTGGTCTACGAGGGCACGGCGGTCCAGAGCTGGACGATGGTGGGGCTTGTCCCGGTCAGCATCGTCAACGCCAGTCTGGATAAGCTGTGGTTCTATACGATACAGATCGTTGCGGGCATCGTCCTTGGCTTTGCGGTGCTGGTCATCCTGTTGCTCGCGCGCAGAAGCCATGCTACTTTGCGCCGGAAGGACACCGAGATCCGGTACCGGGACGTGCTGTTCCAAAAACTCTCGCTGAACGTGGACGACGTGTTCCTGATGCTGGATGCCGAAACCTCCAAGGCGGATTACGTCAGCCCGAACATTGGCCGTCTGCTGGGCATCCCGTGGAAAGAAGTCCGGCAGGATGCCCGTGTTCTGGCAGCGTTGCACCCGAAGGACTCCCCGGATCGCGATAAAAACTATCTGGAAGGGCTTCTCAGCGGGCAGCAGCGCGAATGGGATGATGAGTATGTGCATCTGGAAACCGGGGAGCGGCGCTGGTTCCACATCGTTGCCATGGGCAGCGAGGTAGAGGGCAGAACCAAGTACATCCTTGTCATGTCCGACCGCACCGCCGACAGGCAGGTAACTCAGGCGCTTTCCGACGCCGTTGCTGCCGCCGAGACCGCCAACCGCGCCAAGAGCACTTTCCTTTCCAATATGTCCCACGATATCCGCACCCCCATGAACGCCATCATCGGCTTTACCACGCTGGCGATCAGCAATATCGACGATAAGGACCGGGTAAAGGACTATCTGACCAAGACCCTTGCTTCCAGCAATCATCTGCTCTCCCTTATCAACGATGTGCTGGATATGAGCCGCATCGAGAGCGGAAAGATCCATCTGGAAGAAGTGGAAGTCAACCTTTCGGATGTGCTGCATGACCTGAAAACCATCGTCAGCGGGCAGATCCACGCAAAGCAGCTGGAGCTTTATATGGACGCGATGGATGTGACCGACGAGGATGTCTACTGCGATAAGACCCGGCTGAACCAGATCCTGCTGAACCTGCTGTCCAACGCCATCAAGTTCACCCCGGCGGGCGGCACGGTCTCGGTGCGGGTGCGCCAGCTTGCCGGGCAGGCGCGCGGCTGCGGGCAGTACGAGTTCCGCATCAAGGACAACGGCATCGGCATGAGCCCGGAATTTGCCAAAAGGATCTTTGAGCCGTTTGAGCGGGAGCGCACCTCCACGGTCAGCCGGATCCAGGGCACCGGCCTTGGCATGGCCATCACCAAAAACATCGTGGATATGATGGGCGGCACCATCGAGGTGCAGACAGCGCAGGGCAAGGGCAGCGAGTTTATCGTTCGCGTGCCGCTGCGGGTACAGGCGGAGCACCGCCCGGTGGAAAAGATCACCGAGCTGGAGGGTCTGAAAGCTCTGGTGGTGGACGACGATTTCAACACCTGCGACAGCGTGACAAAGATGCTGGTCAAGGTGGGCATGCGCGCGGAGTGGACCCTTTCCGGCAAGGAGGCGGTGCTGCGCGCGCGGCAGTCCATCGAGATGAGCGATGTCTACCACGCCTATATCATTGACTGGCGGCTGCCGGATATGAACGGCATCGAGGTCACCCGCCAGATCCGCAGCCTGCACGACGATACGCCCATCATCATCCTGACGGCCTATGACTGGTCCGATATTGAGGTGGAGGCAAAGGCTGCCGGTGTGACCGCTTTCTGTTCCAAGCCCATGTTCCTATCCGACCTGCGCGAGACCCTGATGAGTGCCCTCGGCCAGAAGCAGACGGATGCGGCACAGGAGCTTCTGCCCCAAAAAGATGCCGACTTCAAGGGCAGGCAGATCCTGCTGGTGGAGGACAACGAGCTGAACCGCGAGATTGCGCAGGAAATTTTACGGGAGTATGGCTTCCGGGTCGATACGGCGGATAACGGTGCCGTAGCGGTGGAAAAAGTAAGCACCGCCGCGCCGGGCAGCTATGATCTGGTGCTGATGGATGTGCAGATGCCGGTCATGGACGGCTATACCGCCACCCGGCAGATCCGTGCGCTGGAAAACCCCGCTCTGGCCGGGGTCCCGATCCTTGCCATGACCGCCAATGCCTTCGATGAGGATCGCCGCCGCGCCATGGAAAGCGGCATGAACGGTTTTTTGTCCAAACCCATCGTGATCGGCGACCTGGTGCAGGAGCTGCACAAGATCCTGTGAACCAAATGCCTGTCAGGCATAAAAAAATAAAGCACCCGCGGCAATTCGCATTCGGAGGTCAAGAACCTCTGCGAAGGTTGCCGCGGGTGTTTTTGCTTTTGTTGGCCGGTGGCCGTCAGGATCTCAGTACCTCTGCAAGGACGTGCAGCAGGTGCGGAATATCCAGCGGCTTTGCAATGTGGCCGTCCATCCCGGCCTTCAAAGCATTCTGACGGTCTTCCTCAAAGGCATTTGCCGTCATTGCAAAGATGGGAATGCCTGCCTTTGCAGCGTCCGGCAGAGCACGGATCTGCCGTGTCGCCTCGTAACCGTCCATCTTGGGCATCTGGATGTCCATTAAGATCAGGTCGTACTGCCCGGGGTCCGCCTGCCTCATCTTCTGGACGGCGATCTCGCCATCCTCGGCAGTGTCCACCGCAAAGCCTGCTTCTTTCAGGATCTCCTGGGCAAGCTCACGGTTCAGCGCATTGTCCTCCACCAGCAAAAGCTTCTTTCCCTTGAGATCGGCGGCATCTGGCTGCGATGGTTCGGGGGCAGGTGCCGCACCGAACGGTTCTGCCAGCACCCTGCGCAGTTCAGAAAGGAACAGCGGCTTTTCGCAGAAGGCGGTCACTCCGGCAGCCTTTGCCTCCTCCTCGATATCTGCCCAGTCGTAGGCCGTCAGGATGATGATGGGGCAGCTTTTCCCGATCACCTTGCGGATCTGCCGCACGACCTCGATGCCGTTCATATCGGGGATCAGCCAGTCGATGATGTAGACACTGAACTCGTCGCCCTGCTCCAGGGCGTACCGGGTGCGGATCACCGCCTCCTTGCCGGAGATCGTCCACTCCGGCCGCATCCCGATCTTGGAAAGCATGGTGCTGACGCTCAGGCAGGTGTCGGTATCGTCGTCTGCCACCAGCGCGCGCAGCCCTTCCAGCTGCGGGATCTGCTTGGGCTCCACCTTTTGTCCGCTGAGGGCGAAGCAGAGGTCTACGATGAATTCACTGCCCTTGCCCGGCTCGCTCTCAATGGCGATGGTGCCGCCCATCAGGTCCACAATGTTCTTGGTGATGGACATGCCCAGGCCGGTGCCCTGAATGCCGCTGACAGTGGAGCTTTCCTCCCGGCTGAACGCCTCAAAGATATGCTTCTGGAACTCTTCGCTCATACCAATGCCATTGTCCTTGATGCGGAACTCATAGCAGCCACGGCCCTTGGGCGCACCGTTCTTCTGGGCAATGCGAATGCTGATCATACCGCCTGTGGGAGTGAACTTGATGGCGTTGGACAAAATGTTCAGCAAGATCTGGTTCAGCCGCAGCGGGTCGGTGATGATGTCCTCGTTCTCCACATCCATGGTATCGATGAAAAGCGACAGCCGCTTTGCCGAAACATTGGGTTGAATGATGGAGCGCACATCGTGGACGAGGTCCGGCAAGTGCACCGCTTTTTCTTCGATCTTTACTTTTCCGCTCTCGATGCGGCTCATATCCAGCACATCATTGATGAGGGAAAGCAGATGCTGGCTGGAGGTGGAGATCTTTTTCAGGTAGTCCAGCACCTGTTCCTTATTGTCGATATGGGTCGCAGCCAGCGAGGTGAAGCCAATGATGGCGTTCATGGGGGTGCGGATATCGTGGCTCATATTGAACAGGAACTCCCGCTTGGCACGGTTTGCCGCCCCCTCGTGCTGGAGCGCGATCTCCAGTTTGCGGTTCTGTTCCTCCAGCTGAGCCTGATACTTTTTCTCCTGTTCTTTCTTCTGCTGCTCCATCTCCTGCACGGAGCGTCTGCGCAGCACCCAAAGAATCATTACAAGCAGAATGTAACCGACCAGCGCCGTCAGGATCAACGGAAGCGATTCATGGAAGACCGATTTTTCGTCTGTATACGCATAGAGATCAAAGGATCTTCCATGGCAGTACATTCCAAAATAGCAGCCGGAGCCGTTCCAATCGTGGGTATGGGTCAGCGTTTCGGCGGTCCCGGCTTTGCGGATCCCCTGCACCAGCGGACTGTCCGCAACATCCTGCCCGATCAGCTCCGGGCGGTTGGAGGCAATGACCTGATTGTTCTGTACGATGAATAATGTGCCGCTGGTTTCTGCCGGGTAGCCGTCCAGCACGCTCTGGATGGACAGCGCCGTTTCCTCCACAAATTCCGCCGGGGTGTACCGGTAGGCAAGCAGGAGCAGCTCTGTACTTTCTGCCCGGTGCGCCGCAACATCCACAACAGAGCCATCTTCCAGCAGGATGCGCTTCACATAGGTCTTTCGCGGGTAAGAGAAACCGTCCAGAACAGCGTCATTTTTCAGCTGGTCGCCAAACCGGTCATAGCCGATGCCGTTGGTCGTGGACTCGCACCGGAGCGTGCCATCCGGTCCCAGAACCGAAATGCCGGTGAGCCAGAGCTTTTCTGCCTGCCTGTTCAGGCACTGCGGGTCGGAAAGGTCGAGTGCGGGGTCCTGTGCCAGCTGATGGACTGCGACCGCCGTGCGGCGGAGTGCCTTTGCCGTGATGGTATCGTTGTGCTTTTCAAAGCTGGTGGACTGGGATTTGACAAAATCAAGGGTCTGGCAGAAACGTGCCTCCGTTGCGCGCAGTGCCCGCCAACCCGAGAGAAAAACGACACCGGCCATAAAAAGCACGCCGATGATCAGATAGGCTGTCCATATCCTTTTATCCGGGGTGTTTCTGTTTTTACGCGCCAATGGTGTCCACCTCCAGATACTGCGAAGCATTTTCAAGGTATCGGCCAACGATCCGCTCCAGCGTGCCATCCGCGCGCATCTGCGCAAGGGTATCGGTCAGCTGGCTGTCCAGCCCGCGGGTGTCGTTCTTGGCAAAGGCGACGCCCAGCCCGGTGACCAGCAGCGGTTCCTCCAAAATGCGGAAGTCTACGGCATTGTCCTTTCTATATTGCAGGATGCCTGTCTCGTGGGCGGCGATGCCGTCCACATAGCCGCAGGCCAGCATTGCGTACTGCACACTGCGGTTTTCGATGCTGAGCACCTCCACCGTCTGCGGGACGCGCGGGTCGGAGCCGCTGAGAAAGATCTCCTCCGGTTTGCCGGTGCTCTGCACGGCGATGGTCTTCCCGGCAAGGTCGCCGAGTGTCTGGATGCTGCTGCCGGCATCCACCGCAACCACCTGACGGCTCACCATGTAAGGCCCCGCCCAGCGGTAACCCTCTTCGCGTCCATCCATGGAAAAGCAGCCCCAGATGCAGTCGATGGCGCCGCTTTCCACCAGAGTTGTTTTCTGCTCCCAGTCGATCGTTTCAAACCGGGCAGCATACCCCATGCGGCGGAACGCCTCGGTGGCGATCTCCACGTCGATCCCGGCGGGAATGCCGTCATTGTTCAGATAAATATAGGGCGGATAGGTATCGCTCCCCACAATGATCTGCGGAAGACCGCTCTCCATCGCGTTCGCTCCGCCGCAGGAAGTCAGGCTGCCGACGGCAGCAGATGCCGCCAGCAGCGTGCAGCCGTGCAGAAATGCACGGCGTGAGATTCTGTGTTTCATTCGGGCTTTTTATACTCCTATTTTGATTGCGTCCGCTGCTCAGTTGTACTGCTGTAATTCTTCTTTCAGGTCAGCCTGCACATCCGTCAGGCACTGCAGCAGCAGCGGGTTGAACGCCCCGCACTCGCCGTTCAGGATCATCTGCACGGCTTTTTCGTGGGAGAAGGCTTTTTTGTAGCAGCGTTCACTGGTCAGCGCGTCGTACACATCAGCCAGCGAGACCAGTTGTGCGCTGATGGGAATTTCATCCCCTTTCAGCCCATCCGGGTAGCCGCGCCCATCCCAGCGTTCGTGGTGCCAGCGGGCGATCTCGTAGGCCGTTTGCAGCAGCGGCTGCTCGGCAAAACCATCCAGATCGTGCAGCATCTTGGCTCCCAGCATACTGTGGGTCTGAATGACCTTGAATTCCTCCGGGGTCAGCTTGCCGGGTTTATTGAGGATCTTTTCGTCAATGCCGATCTTACCGATGTCATGCAAGGCAGAGGCCAGCGGGATCATATCCTGCTGTTCCGCGGTGATAGAGTATCTGTTGCTGAACTCCAACAGACGGCGGAGCAGCAGCTCGGTGATGATACGGATGTGCCGCACATGGGCGCCGCTTTCGCCGTTGCGGAATTCCACGATATGGCTCAGAACACCCACCAGCATATCCGTATTGTTTTCACGGGCGCGGATCTGGTCAGAGACCATCTGCACCAGCCGCCGCTGCTTGGCATACAGCTTGATGGTGTTGGTCACGCGGCGGTACACGATACGAGCATCAAAGGGGCGGTTGACATAATCACTCGCGCCCAGTTCATAGGAGCGCCGGATCGCCGCATCAGAGTCCTCGCTGGAGATCATAATGACCGGGGTATCCTCGATGGTGTGGTTGGCGTTCATAGCCTTGAGCACCTCGAAACCGTCCATGACCGGCATATTGATGTCCAGCAACACCAGCGCGATGTTCCCGGCCTCCGCCCGCAATTTTTCCATGCATTCCCGTCCGTTTTCTGCTTCCAGGACATGGTAACTATCCCCCAGGATCTCTGTCAGCATCATGCGGTTCATTGCGGAGTCATCCACAAGTAAGATCTGTGACTTGTTCTGCAAAAGTTTTTCCAAAGCCGCCAGGTCATGCCCCGGAACCTCCACCATGACAGCATTCTTGCGGCACTTTGCCTGATACATCAGCCAATCTGCACGGCGAACAATGTTTTCCATGGGGTCGGCAATGGTCTGTATCGTTCCGCCGATGCTCAGCGAGATGCGGAAATGCGAATAGCCGGGTACAGATGCCATCTGTGCGGCTGTGTGGATCTGTTCCAGTTTGGTCTGCAAAAAATCTCCCGGAATGCCGGGTAAGACCAGCAGAAACTCGTCTCCTCCGTAACGGATGAGCAGATCCGACTCCCGGATGCAGGACTGAATGGCTTTTGCCGCCGTTTTCAGTGCCATATCCCCGGCGTAATGCCCATAAGTATCGTTGCAGATCTTGAAATCGTCCACATCCAGCAGTGCGACACCCTCCGGGCCGATGGCTTTGCGGACGACCTCTTCGTAATAGCGGCGGTTGTAAATTCCTGTCAGCGGGTCCCGATAAAGCTCGTCTCTGAACTGCTGCTCCCGTGCGGCACGCTGCCGGGCTGTTTCGTCCTCCGATACTTTCTGATCTTCGGTCAATTGTTTCAGCTTTTGATTTGCCGCGGCAAGAGCGGCCTCCTGTTGATGAAGTTTTTTCAACAGCTGCTGTTCCCGCGCTTTGTAATATTCCTCGATCTCGGAAAATGTATTCACGTTCTGACCTTCTTCTCCATCATTTACATCATGTCTGTTTCATCTGCGGAAACGTGGTTTTCCACTATTTAATTGGGGGGGTAACGCGGAAGCGTTTCACCGTCTGTTCCAGTGCTGCAATGTCCACGGGCTTGGAGAGATGTGCATCCATGCCGGCTTCCTTGCTCTTTTGCATATCCTCAAGGAAAGCGTTGGCCGTCATGGCAAGGATGGGGATGACCCGGCCCAGCGGGTTTTCGCCATTGCGGATGCGGCGGGTGGCCTCCAAGCCGTCCATTACCGGCATCTGCACATCCATCAGGATCATGTCATACTCGCCGGGCTTGACATGGGCAAAGGCGTCCACGATCTCCTGACCGTTGGGGCAGATGGTGCAGCTTGCGCCTTTTGTTTCCAGCAGCATTTCCAGAATTTCGGCGTTGATGGCGTTATCCTCGGCGCAGAGGAACTTCATGCCGGACAGGGGCGAAGTTTCTTCCGCTTCCTCCGGCAGGGCCTGCACCTGCTGCGCACGGTCTGCCTCGGCGTCAATGGGAAATTCCAGCACCACCTCAAAGCGGGTGCCCTTGCCGGTGGCGCTTTCCACATTGATAGAGCCGCCCATCAGGTCCACGATGCTCTTGGTGATGGCCATGCCAAGGCCGGTGCCCTGCACCTTGTTGGTGCCGGACTTTTCCTCACGGGTAAAGGGGTCAAAAAGGGTCTTTTGGTAGTCCGCGCTCATGCCGATGCCGTCATCCTGCACCACAAAGCGGTATCGGGCGTAGTGCTCGTTCCGGGGCAGCTCTTCCACCTCCAACTGGATGTGTCCGCCGTTGGGCGTATACTTGACCGCGTTGGAGAGGATGTTCATCAGCACCTGATTCAAGCGGTTGGGGTCTGCCAGCACATTTTCGTGCTGCAGATGGGTGTTTACCGTAAAGGTCTGGCGGCTCTGGCCTGCCTGCTGGCGGATGATGCTGTCCAGCTGGCTGATCTGTTGGGGCAGATTCATCTTTTCCACATTCAGGGTGGTCTTGCCGCTCTCGATGCGGCTCATATCCAGAATATTATTGATGATGCCCAGCAACAGCTGGCCGGAGCTTTCCAGCTTGCCCAGATGCTCGGCAAGCTTTTCCGGCTGGTGCAGCTCGTTTTTCATCAGGGTGGTAATGCCGATGATGGCGTTCATGGGGGTGCGGATGTCGTGGGACATATTGGAGAGGAAGTCTGTCTTGGCTTTGCTGGCACGCTCGGCGGATTGCAGCGCCTCTGCGGCAGCATCCTGCGCCCGCCGCATCTCGTCGTTTGCCTGCGTCAGCTGGATGTTGTATTGTTCCAGACGGAGGTTCGATTCTTTTTCTGCCTGCAGCTCCTGCTGCTGCTTTTGCCGCAGGAGAAACCAGCCGACGAAAACTGTTATGACCGAGAACACCATCGCAATGACGATGATGATGACCATGACGATGTTGACCAGCTTCTGCGTATTCACGGCCACATATTCTGCCGGAACAAGGAACGCCAGCGTCCACTGGGCGTTTTCCATCTGCTTCAGAGCGTAGAAATACTCGGTCCCGTCCAGCACAGCGTTGGAATAACAGGAGCCTGTGCGGGCAAACCGCTCCTTTGCTGCTGCAAAGGAAGAACCGTGCAGATAGGACATCTGGGAGAGCACGGTGTATACGTTGTGCCCCTTCAGCAGCTCGGCATCGTTGGCGTTGAACAGCTTGAAACCGTCGTTATCCAGCACATAGACGCTGTTGTTATTTTCGTAGGCGTCGCAGCGGAAATAATCGTTCAGCTGGGTCATGCACTGGGAGGTGCCGAAGTAGCGCAGGGTGATCTCGCCGATCTCGCTTTGCAGTGTGATGGGGGTGGAGAGCTGGTTCAGGAACACCATCCGGGAATCATCCACGGTCAGCGAGTTGGCAACGTAGCTGACCCGCTGCGGTGCGCTTTCCAGATAGGTCATTCCCCGCAGCAGCCCCATGCGGCCATGCTCGGTATAATAATGTCCGGCAGAGTCCACGGCAATCAATTCGACCTGTTTTTCATGGTAATTGGAAAGCTCCGACAGCTTTTTCAGATAGCGGTAGAGATCGGTATCGGTCTCCAGCGGGGTGTAGTATAAATAATTGCATTGTACATCCACCTCGTTCCAGTGGTTGTCGATCACATCCTCCAGACTGCGGAACATCTGGTGGGTGACCTCTTCCATCTGGCTCAGCCGCTCGTGGTAGACAAGGTTCTGGATGTAGGTCTGGCTCATGGCAAAAAGGTTCAGGATCAACACGATGATGACAAAGCCGAAGCCCACAAACAGCTTTTTATAGATTTTGTT
>ERZ838483.1867-NODE-1867-length-15086-cov-34.331648_pt1 | contig 15086 bp, 18 predicted proteins | sample MGYA00519939_ERZ838483 | MGnify/ENA primary metagenome ERZ838483 (study PRJEB31850, sample SAMEA3708836) | human gut metagenome | biome: human gut; feature: human-associated habitat; material: faeces | place: China | collected 2014 ... | reverse complement strand
ATTGGGACAATATCAACTTGGATACATTAAGACATTATCATATTGGAATCAGAAAGCACATCAAAATAAACCATTTTTTTCTTGAAAACATCCCTTATGCATACTATAATAATAACGTTGTCAATGCCCTTGTGATGAAATTGGTAGACATAGCAGACTCAAAATCTGCCGGCTTCAAACCCGTACCGGTTCGAGTCCGGTCAAGGGCACCAACTATTAATGATTAAGCTGGGATATATTCTCAGCTTTTTTTGTGTCTAAAAAAAGGAATAGATGACTATTCCTCACTAAATAATACTTCTTCTACAATAGCAGCGGCATCTCTAATACAGTCAGGACAAGTTCTTAACAACTTACCTGTTTCTACACCTTTTAATACTTTACATGTAGTTGTAGAATTCTTTTCTTTAAATTTCTGCATGATTTCTCTAGATAACTTATAAGTACTTGCTTTACTATTTGGCTTATCTAGATTGCCTGTACTATTCTTACATCCTGCAAGAAGACATGCACCAGTCACAGCACCACAAGTTCCTTCCATGCAGCCTACACCAAGACCTAAGCCTTCAGCTACCTTAAACATTGTTTCTTCATCCATGCCTACAAGATCACAATAAGTACATGCAATAGCCTGGGCACAGTTATAACCCTTATCATGTCTCTTAATAGTTTCATCAATACGTGTCATATCCTTTACCTCCATTCACAATTCATGAGATGATCATTATAAATGCCAATAGCTTGTAAATAGCTATAAATAATCACAGGACCTACAAACTTAAAGCCACGTTTCTTTAAATCTTGAGATATCTTAGTAGACAGTGCATCACTTGCAGGAATTTCTTTTTCATCCACATAACGATGATCAATCACCTTAAAATTTACAAAAGACCAGATATAATGATCAAAGCTGCCAAACTCTTCCTGCACGTTTAGAAAAGCTTTCGCATTGATTATAATACTATTGATTTTCAAACGATTATGGATAATCCCTTCAGCATCATAGAGAGATTCGATTTTTTCTTTAGAATAAGAGGCAATCTTGTGATAATCAAAATCATCAAATGCCTGATTATAAGCTTCTTCCTTTTTTAAAATAGTATCCCAGGATAATCCTGCCTGCATGCCTTCTAAAACAAGCATCTTAAATAACATTTTTTCATCATGTGTTTCTTTACACCATTGATGGTCATGATATTTGATTGCTTCTTTACTTTTAGCCCATGAACACCTCATTAAATGACCCTCCTTTTCACATTGTAGCATATCAAAAGTAGTCAACGCATCTATTTTTTTGTATAATAGTTCAGAAAGGACGTGAATTTATGGAACAATTTGATGCCCGTATGAAGTCTTTATTAAAAGATGAATATGATGACTTTAAGAAGGCTTTGTTAGAAAAGCCAGTTAAAGGTTTATATTTAAATAGAAATAAGAAAAATGTAGAAAGAGTACTAGATAAGAACTATGTAGAACATCATCCTATTGTAGAAAATGGTTATCTTTATGATGAAAACTATCATCCAGGAAGAAGTGCTTATTTTCTTGCAGGACTTTATTATATCCAGGAACCAAGTGCGATGCTTGTAGCAGATGCATTACCTATTGAACCTGATGATTTTGTGTTAGATATGTGCGGGGCACCAGGAGGTAAAAGCTGTGAGATTGCATCTCGATTAACTGGAGAAGGTGTATTAATTGCGAATGATATAGAAGCCTCTCGTGCCCGTATTTTAAGTGAGAATATTGAACGTTTTGGTTTAGATAATACAATAGTCACAAATGTAGATCCCATGCGCTTTACTAAACAATTTCAGGAAGCATTTGATAAGATTGTCTTAGATGCACCTTGTAGTGGAGAAGGGATGTTTAGAAAACTTGAACAGGCAATAGATACATGGAGTGAAGAGAAGGTATTAGAATGTGCTCATATTCAAAAGAACCTATTAAAAGGTGCTTATGATATGTTGAAGCAGGGTGGTATGGTTATTTATTCTACATGTACTTACTCATATGAAGAAAATGAAGCAATGGTTCATCATGCAGTAGATGAGCTTGGCTTCGAATTACTTCCTTTAAATAAATCCAATGGTTTATGTCCAGGCGTAGATCTAGATGAAGTAGTGAGATGTTATCCTCATCATTATCGTGGAGAAGGACACTTTATCGCCTTACTAAGAAAACCAGGCAATAGTCCAAGAAAACAAGTACGTACAATAAAACCTTCAGTTAATCTAGCTGACTTAAAGGTCTTAAAAGCTTTCTACCAGGAGAATCTCAATAAGAAAGTACCTTCATACATCATAGAAAATAATGGACATCTTTATGCAGTTAAGAAGAACTTCCCAGAACTAAAAGGAATCAGAGTATTACGTAATGGGCTCTATTTAGGTGAAGCGAGAAAGAATAGATTTATACCTAGCTATTCTCTTGCCCTGACTCTCACTAAACAAGATGTTAAAAGAAGTTACGATTATCCATGTGATAGTGAAGAAATCAAGAAATATATCCATGGTGAAACTCTAGAAGGAACAGGAGAAAAAGGCTTTGGTGTCATCTTTGTAGATGGGTATCCACTTTCCTTCTATAAAGAGAGCAATCAGGTTAAAAACTTATTTCCTAAGGGACTGAGACGATGAATCGTTACTTTAGCTTACGTGATGAAGTATTACATCTTTTAGATGAAAAAAGTCATGGATATTATAAAAGAGATGCTATTGCACATATGTTTCAGGTAGAAACATTATGTTTATTACTTGCAAAAGAAAGAAATCTAGATGAAGAGTTATGCGCTATTATCGGTCTTCTTCATGATATTGCGGTTCCTATTTATTCTTCTAGTTTCCAGCATGCCACTCGTTCAAGTGAATTGGCGAAAGAATTACTTGGCTCTATATTGAGTGATGAAGAAAAGGATATTGTTATAACAGCAATCAGTAATCATTCACATAAAGAACGCATAGATGATGCTTATAGTGAACTGATTAAGGATGCAGATTGTTGGAGCCACTATCTTGAAAAGATGGTTTTAAAGCATGAAGAATCAGAAAGACTAAAACTTCTTAAGATTATGTGAATTTACATATGACATTGGGTTTTAATTGGAGTTGTGTTATAATTAACTGTGCGTAAAGGAAGGTGATTTTGTGAAAAGAGGACATAAAATAGTATCATTGCTTATTGCATGTGCGATGGTAACTCCGCTTGCTTTTTCTAATGTGAATACAGTAGAAGCGGCCAATAAATTTGAAGGTCAGGAAACAAAGTATTATAAGCTTTGTTCATCTAAGACACTTACACGTTCAAATCAGAATACTTGTAAAGAGTTTAATAAATACTTAAAAACAAAGAGTGCAAGCTTAAAGAGTGAAATCAGCAGCAAGCAGAGCAGTGTTGATAGTGCAAAGCTATCTATTTCAGATGCAGCAGATAAGATTAATAGCTTAAATAGTCAGATCAATGAAGCTACTCAGAAGATTGCTTATATGAATACTGCAATCACAAATGCTGAAAACAATCTAAATGAAAAGAAGGCTTTATTAAAGGATAGAATTTATTCTATGCAGAGTCAGATGAATTCTAATGCCTATGTTGATTATTTATTTAATGCAAGTTCATTCTCAGATTTCTTTTCAAGAGCTGCAACTCTTAAGGATTTAACTTCTTATGAAACAGATTTAATGAATGAAATCAAGGAAGAACAGAAGCAGTTAGAAATTCAGAAACAGACACTTGTAGATACTCAGACTGCACTTAATGCGCAGAAGAGTCAGGCTGAAGAATTACAGAAATCATTAGTTGCAAAACTTGAAGCTGAACAGAAGGCTTTACAGGATAAGCAGAGTGATTTATCTGATAATGAAAGCAACATTGGTACAATTGCCCAGAACTTAGTTGAATTAAGTAAGGCATCAGATGAATCTAAAGTAAGTGGTGTAACTCATGCAACACCAAACAAGAACAACAGTTCTTCTAGTAATAGTGGTTCTTCTAATAATGGAGGATCATCAAACAACAGTGGTTCATCAAACAATGGTGGAGGGAATACAATACCAACACCAACACCTAGTCCAGATCAGTCTTCTAGAGGACTTGCGATTGCGAACAAGGCATTAACTCGTCAGGGTTATATGTATTCATGGGGTGGATGTCACTCTATGAGTCAGATTGCAAACCCTAACTGGACTAAGTTCGACTGTTCAGGTCTAGTTAACTGGGCTCATTATCAGGCTGGTGTTAATATTGGATCAAATACGACTAAGACATTATGTGGTGTAGGAACACAGGTAGATCGTGGTTCTATGCAGGCTGGTGATATTATTTTATTTAGTTCAAATGGTTCATATTCTGGTGTTCATCATGTTGGTATCTATATTGGTGGTAACCGTATGGTACATGCCCCTTCAAGTGGTAAACCAGTACAGGTTGCAACATTAGGAAATGGTTATTGGCAAAGAGAATTTTACCAGGCAAGAAGATGTTATTAATTAGTGTCGAAAACCCCATAGGCTTGCTTATGGGATGAAAGCCACATAATTAAAAGAATTAAGATTAATAGAATCAAAGTATTGAATAGTGGAATCAAAATAGTATAAAATAAGCATCAGGGAGATTGACTATACTTCCTTATCGAAAGATAGAAATTTACCGTTAATGTGGTCGTTGGACTGCTTGGTAATAACAGTTCTTACTTAAATAGATTTATACTTGTATTCCAAAGTCTGAAAATGATGTACGATTACAAGCTAAACTTGATAGTAAGAACCCCATGGGCTTGCCCGTGGGAGTAGTCAGTAAAAGGAATGCAAGGCATTCCTTTTTTAGCGCAAATAAAAAAACGGTTTAACCGTTTTTCTTTTTTAAGATGACTTTTGTAACGATAATGATTAATACTAATACAATCGCAGATGAAATATAGAAAGTATTCATTAGTGGTGGTTTACTGAACCATTTAGTAGACTTTGCAATCATACGTGCAGCTAAAGCAATTGAGTAACCAGTAGAAGCAGCACCTACTAAAGCAAGTAATGCTTTGAATAATTTTCCTGTAACTTCAGTAAATAAAATTGCGATTGCAAGAGTACATAACGCAATGAATATATAAATAACTAATTGCATCGGGGAAACCTCCTTTTCACACTTAGTAAAAGATATCATAAAATCCCCTTTTTTGCAATTGTGTTCGATTAATTAAACAGTAATATGTAAATTATGTGAAAATGTGAGATAATAAGGGTGGAGTGTGGACAAACAATGTCCTGTTTGGTACTATTATTCGTGATAAAGAAAGAGGTAAAAAAATTATGAGAAGAAAGAGAAATTATAATTATTCTCCTTACAGTCGTCGTAGAAGAATAAGATGGGATAATGTCTTAAAGGTTGTTATTCCTGTTGCTGTAGTACTTGTATTAGTAATCACATTTAACTTTTCACGTATTAGACTTGCAATGAAGGGCTATTCATGGTCTCAGCAGTCTGCTGTATTAAAGCTAACAAGTGATAAAGTGAAGATTGTGATTGATGATGATTATTTAGATCATATTGATTCATGGTTAAAACATTCTAAGGATGTTAAGTATTATGCTGATTTTGAACAATATCAGTCTCTTCATAAGAAGATGAAGGCTGCTGAAGTAGTAGATACATTATCACCAATGTTAGATGACCAGATTCCTGCTTTAAAGAAGAATGGGTATACTGAAAAACAAATCTGGACGATCTTAAAGACAGCTGATAGTGATGATCTAGATTATATTCTAGACAAAGGCTATAGCTATAATACGATGAAGAATTATATGGCTGTATCTGGATTCAAGTTCAAGGATATGGATAAATATGAAGAAGCTTATAAACCAAGCAAGAATTATAACTATGCTGTATTAAGTACATCTTATCCATTTATTGGAGATTCTACTAAAGAAGCGACTAGACATACTATTACTAATCCAGCACGTTATACAACTCTTGTAAAGAAAGGCTTATACCTTCCTTCTAGTTATAAACCATCTGATTTAGTCACACCTGATAAGAAATATATCACTAAGAAATGTGATCATCCAAAGTTAAGAAAAGATGCTTATAAGGCATTCCTTGATATGCGTAAAGCAGGTGAAAAGGAAGGCTACTATATCATGATCAATAGTGGTTATCGTTCTTATGATGAACAGAGTAAAATCTATAAGGAATATAAACAGAAGTGGGGAGAACTTTACGCAATCCAGCACGTAGCTTTACCTGGGGCAAGTGAACACCAGACAGGACTTGGTATCGATATGAGTTCTGAAAGTGTCGATGAAGGTAAGAGACTTGTATTTGGTGATACATCAGAATATAAGTGGGCATGTAAAAATGCTCATAAATATGGCTTTGTATTACGTTTTGCGGATGGTACTTCTAATATTACAGGTATTACGCAGGAACCTTGGCATTTCCGTTATGTAGGTAAAAAAGCTGCTAAGATCATGTATGAAAATAACTGGACATTAGAAGAATATTGTCTTTATACAGGAGACCTTCCTGCATTAAAATCATAATGAATCCGGCATTTGCCGGATTTTTTTAAAGGAGGAAAAACATGTTAAGTATGGTAGAGTATGTGCATGAACGTATGCATACATATGATAATTTAGAAATAGGTGTAGATTTCACAATGGGTAATGGTCATGATACAAAGAGTTTAATTGAGTGCTGTAAGGAAGTCTATAGTTTTGATATACAAGAAGAAGCATTAATACATACAAGAGAATTGGTAGGAGACAAAGCACATTTAATACGTGATTCTCATGAGAATTTTGATCATTATGTTGATACATTTGATATTGGTATTTTTAATCTAGGCTATTTGCCTGAAGGTGATCATAACATCACAACAACACTTGATATTACTCAAAGAACTCTTATTAAGGCGGTTGAACATATGAAGAAGGTCATTTTTATAACTTGTTATATTGGACATCCTCAGGGTAAAGAAGAAGCTTTGTGGATTGATCATTACGTATCTCGATTAGATACACATACATTTAATGTATCAAGTTTTAAGATGATGAATAAAAAGAATGCACCTTATGTAATAGAAATAGAGAGGAAATAATAATGAAATATAAAGCACTTATTTTTGATGTTGATAATACTTTAGTCAATACTCTTGATATGAATATGATTCCATTACAGAAGATTATCCAGGAAGAAAAAGGGGAAGAATGGACTTTAGAAGAAGTATATCATTTTGCTTCTTATCCAGGCATGAAAGTTATGGAAGAACTAGAAGTTAAGAATCCTGAAGAAGTATATGCAAGATGGGTACAATATGTCAATGAATATAAAGCAAGTCCTTATGAAGGAATGGATGACGTCTTAAAGACATTGCATGAAAAGTTAAGATTTAGCGTTGTCTCTTCTAAGAATAAGAAGCAGTATGATATTGATGTTGTTTCTTTAGGACTAGATAATTATATGGAAGTTGTTGTATTAGAAGATGATACTTCAAAACATAAACCTGATCCTGAACCATTATTATTGTGTATGGAACGTTTAGGGTTAAATAAGGAAGATGTTATTTATATTGGAGATGCTTATTCAGATCTTCTTGCTTCAAGAAATGCAGGCATTGATTTTGCGTTTGCGAAATGGGGTAGTGTAGAAAGCAAGAATATGAGTGATTCTAATTATATACTAGAGAAGGTAGAAGATTTATTAAGGCTCTTATAAGTGTTATAATAAGCCACAAGGAGATGATTCTTATGAAGATAATCGCATTTACAGGTGCAGGAATATCTAAACAGAGTAATATTCCTACATTTATGGAAAGACCAGATGTTAGAGAAAAGCTATTTAGAAGCTATGCACAAAGACATCATGAAGAATACAATGAAGTTATTAGACAATTAAAAGCAAATATGAATGGTGCAAAACCAAATGATGCACATTATGCCTTGGCAGAGTATCATATTCCTATTATCACAATGAATATTGATGGCTTACATAGACTTGCAGGTAGTGATGCATTAGAACTACATGGTGGTCTTCCTGAAGATGATGAAATGGATATTGCTTATTCTTTATACAATAAGCCAGTTCTTTATGGTGATCCTGCACCAAATTATCAATTAGCTTATGAAATGGTTTATACATTACAACCAGGAGATGTATTTTTAGTAGTAGGATGTTCATTCCATACTGGTATATCAGTAGATTTAAGAGAAGTAGCCAAGTCTAGAGGGGCTCGTATTATTGAGATACAAGAAGATGCAGCTCATAATGTTAGAAAAATATTAGAAGAATTATTAAATAATAATTAACTATTTAATATAGAATAAAAGAAATGGAGTAATTATTGATATGCGAATACCGTTATTATTATGTGCGATTTTATTTATAGTTATTTCTATTCCTTTATATTTTGGAAAAGGTTCAAATATGATTGCTGGATATAATGATTTAAGCCAAGCTGATAAAAAAATAAATAAGATGAGATTATGCAGGACGTTAGCAATAACACTTGATATAACTGCTATCATTTTAATATTAGGCGCGTATTCTATTATTAGTATAAATGATTTTAGGTGTTATCCTACTAATTGTAGGAGCTGTATTGAGCAATGTTGTTTCCAAAAATAAGTGAAGCAATCGCTATAAAAATATTGGAAGAATTAATGAAAGGAAGATTGATTAATTAATGGACTCAATTTTAATTAAACCACACCATTTTATTGATATTATTAAATTATATGGATCGGGGATAGATAGATTTGTTCCTGATGAAAAAATGGGACATGATTTTTATAAGGTTGCTAATGAAATTATTGAAAACCCATCTATTGATTTAAAATTAACGATTGATGGAGATGACATTTGTAAACCTTGTAAAAAGTACCATGAACAATGTGTTGATCTATTAACGAATATACAAGGATATACTAGTAAAGATGTTTATAATAAAACTTTAGATAAACGAATTATAAAACTATATAACTTAAATGATGAATATTATACTGCAAAGCAATTATGCTCTATAATTCAAAATAATAAAGAATACATCTTTGAAGTCTGGAATGAAGAAGATAATGAGGTAACACAAAAAAGATATGAATTATTTTTACAAGGGGCTCATAAATTTTTAGATAACATTTAAAAAATAAAATATAGGAAGATGTGATTGAATTGTCAAAAAAGGAAAAAGCTTATTTTCATTTACCAGGATTATTTGAATTCTATGAATTATATAAGAAGTTCCTTCCTCTTTTTTATAACCATAGAGAATACTTTTATGACTGGTGTGAAATAGGTTCTATTTATGGTGCTCCAATGGACTGTTTATGGGGTGGAGGAAGATTAGGAGAAGGAGAAGATAATCCTCGTGAGGTATTAGATCTCATGAAGACATATCATGTTTCTGCAAGACTTACTTTTAGTAACTCTATGCTAGAAGAAGAACATCTCTTAGATCCTAAATGTAATACATTATGTAGGCTATTTAATGAGGCAGGCAACAATGGTGTGATTGTACACTCTGATCTCTTATTACACTATTTGATGGAGAAATATCCACATCTTTATTTTGTCTCTTCAACCACTAAAGTCATCACCGACTTTAATGAGTTTAAAGAAGAATGCGAAAGAGAAGAGTTCCGCTATGTTGTGCCTGATTTCCGCTTAAATAAGAAATTTAAATTATTATCTACAATCAAACAGAAGGATAAAGTAGAATTCTTATGTAATGAATGCTGTTATGTAGGATGTCAGGATAGAAAGAAATGTTATGAAACGGTGAGTTTGCAGAATTTGGGTAAAGATATCCCTGATCATATTTGTAAAGCACCAAATGCAAAGCAAGGCTATCGTTTCTCTCATGCTATGCATAATCCTTCATTTATTAGTATTGAGGATATACAGTCTATTTATAGACCACTAGGCTTTACACAGTTTAAGATAGAAGGCAGAAGTCTGGGCAGTGCTCTTGTATTAGAGTTTCTGTTATATTATATGGTGAAGCCAGAATATTCAATTCATGTGAGAGAAGAAATCTATCTTGATAATATGCTTGATCTCTTTTAGATGTTATAATAAGTTTGAAAGAGAGGTTTCATATGAACGCATTAAAAGTAATGGAATTTGCGAAAGAACTGCTTTTAATTGATTCCCCTACAGGATATACAAAAGCAGTCATTGATTTTTATGAAAGGGAAGTCAAAGCCTTAGGTTATGAAACTATACATACCAATAAAGGTAACTTAATTGTTAAGGTACCTGGTATCGGTCATCATACAAAGGCATTATGTGCTCACGTTGATACTTTAGGTTTAATGGTAAGAAGTATCAAAGAAGATGGTACACTTGCGTTCACTTTAGTAGGAGGCCCTATTGTTCCTACATTAGATGGTGAATATTGTAAAATAGTAACTAGAAATGGCAGAACTTATACAGGTACTATCCTTTCTAATTCTCCAAGTGCACATGTCTATGATGATTCTAAGAATGCCCCTAGAACTGATATGACAATGCATGTACGTATTGATGAATGTGTGTCATCTAAGAAGGAAGTAGAAGAATTAGGTATCATGCCAGGAGATTATATCTGTATTGATCCTAAAACTACAATTACACCAAGTGGCTTTATTAAATCTAGGTTTTTAGATGATAAACTAAGCGTAGCTATTCTATATGGCTTGTTAAAGACAATGAAGGAAGAATTTATTATTCCTCGTGATACTTGGTATTTCTTGATTTCTACTTATGAAGAAGTAGGACATGGATGTGCTTATATCCCAGAAGAAATTGAAGAAGTTATTGCGGTGGATATGGGATGTATTGGTAAAGACTTAAGCTGCACTGAAAGAGATGTTTCTATTTGTGCAAAGGATTCAAGTGGTCCTTATGATTACCAGATGACAACAACACTTATTAATCTTGCGAAAGAAAATGAATTATCTTATGCGGTTGATATTTATCCATTCTACAGTTCTGATGTCTCTGCATCTTTAAGAGGTGGTCAGGATATTAGAGGTGCACTAATAGGCCCAGGTGTAGCTGCAAGTCATGGTATGGAACGTTCACATGTGGATGCAGTAGAGAATACAATGAAACTATTAATTGCTTATATGACAAAAAAAGACTGATGCTTCATTGCATCAGCCTTTTTTCTTTTATGATGATTATTCAACTACTGTAACGTTAGCTGCCTGTGGTCCACGATCGCCTTCAACAACGTCAAATTCAACAGTCTGGCCTTCTTCTAGAGTCTTGTATCCATCAGCGTTGATTGCAGAGAAATGAACGAAAATATCTTTGCTCTGTCCTTCTACTGTAATGAATCCATAACCTTTTTCAGCCTTAAACCATTTTACTTTACCTGTCATCTGACATACCTCCTGTAAATTGCAATACATCAAGCAACTTTATTATAGGCTTTTGCAATCGATAGTGTACTACTGATAAAAAACCAATACAAAATGTCCTGTGTAACTGCTATACATATCATATCACATGTGTAAAATAATAACAAGAAAAATGGAAATTCAACACGTAATATGTTATGCTTTTTTTGTTGACAAAGATTATAAAATTCTTAGAATAATGGAGATGGGGTGTATTGATATGATTAATGATTATGCTGAATTGATAGTGAAAAAGGGCGTTAATCTTCAAAAAGGCCAGAAAGTTGTAGTTACTGCGGATGTTGAATGTGCCTCTTTAGTGAAAGCTATCGCCAAAGAAGCTTATAAAGTTGGGGCTCTAGATGTAATTGCACATTATGTAGATGAGGATATTACAAGACTCAGATATGAACATAATGATGTAGATTATTTCAAGAAGGTTCCTGATTATTTAGTTGAACTACGTAATAAGTATGCATTAGAACATGCTGCTGTAGTTACTATTACATCAGAAAATCCTGATGGATTTAAAGGTATTGATCCTTTAAAGATGGCTGCTTACAGTAAAGCTATGCATGAACAGGCTAAGACATTCTATGATCATTTAGATCTAGGTATTGACCGCTGGTGTATTGTAGGTGCACCTTCTCTTAAGTGGGCAAATAAGGTATTCCCTGATATGAATAATCAGGAGGCTATAGAAGCCTTATGGAAAGCCATCTATCATGTATGTTATGTAGATACAAAAGATCCATTAAATGCATGGGAAATGCATCGTGCATCTTTTGAAGAACGTGTGAAGACACTTAATGAGATGTCTATTGATTACCTACATTATACAAATAGTCTAGGAACTGATTTAAAAGTATATATGAATAAAGACTATTTATTTGCAGGTGGAGGAAGCTTTACAACTGATGGCGTTTATTCTTTCCCTAATATGCCTACAGAAGAAATCTTTACTTCTCCAGACTATCGTAAAACAGAAGGTGTTGTTTATTCTTCATTGCCACTTAACCATGGTGGTTCACTTGTCAATGATTTTTATATTCAATTCCACGAAGGTCGTGTTGTGTACTTTGATGCTAAGACTGGTAAAGATGTACTTGCAAGCATCATTGATACTGATGATGGGGCTCATTATTTAGGTGAAGCGGCACTTGTGCCTGTTGATTCTCCTATATCAGAAATGGGGCTATTATTCTATAACACATTATTTGATGAGAATGCAGCATGTCATCTTGCTCTTGGTAAAGGTTTTAATGAATGTATTAAGGGCGGTTATGAGATGACTAAAGAAGAGTTATATAAACATGGTGTCAATGATTCATTCACACATGTTGATTTTATGATTGGAACAAAAGACCTTGATATTGAAGCTGTGACTCAAGATGGAAAAACAGTACAGATCTTCAAGAATGGTCAATTCGTAATTTAAGGAGGCTATATGTCAGAATTTGTAGATAAAGTAAGTAAACGTCGTACGTTTGCGATTATTTCTCACCCGGATGCTGGTAAAACAACATTAACAGAAAAGTTCTTATTATATGGTGGAGCTATTCAGGAAGCCGGTATGGTTAAGGGTAAGCAGAATATGCGTCATGCAGTCAGTGACTGGATGGAAATTGAAAAACAGAGAGGAATCTCTGTTACATCTTCAGTATTACAATTCAACTATGATGGGTTCTGTATCAATATCCTAGATACTCCAGGCCATCAGGACTTCTCAGAAGATACATATCGTACATTAATGGCAGCTGACTCAGCGGTCATGGTTATTGATGCATCTAAGGGTGTCGAAGCACAGACACGTAAGTTATTCAAGGTTTGTGCAATGAGACATATTTCTATCTTTACTTTCATCAACAAGATGGATAGAGAAGCCAAAGACCCTTATGAATTAATGGAAGAAATTGAACAGGAATTAGGTATGGATACATGTCCTGTTAACTGGCCTATTGGATGTGGTAAACAGTTCAAAGGCGTTTATGAAAGAGAATCTAAGAAAGTGATTCGTTTCGTACCAGTACAGGGTGGTAAGAAGGAAGTACAGGAAATCATTACTGATTATGATGATCCTGAATTAATTAAAGAAATTGGTGAAGATTATTATGCGACTCTTCAGGATGATGTGGAATTACTAGATGGTGCAGGTGCAGAATTTGATCTAGAAAGAGTACATCGTGGAGAATTATCACCAGTATGTTTTGGTAGTGCCTTAACTAACTTCGGTGTAGAACCATTCTTACATCATTTCTTAGATTACTCTATGCCTCCTCAGCCAAAACAGAGTGACGATGGACCAATTGATCCATTCAATGAAGACTTCAGTGCATTTGTATTCAAGATTCAGGCAAATATGAATAAAGCACATAGAGATAGAATGGCATTCATGCGTATTACTTCTGGTAAATACACTAAGGGTATGGAAGTATTCCATATGCAGGGAAATAAGAAGATTAAATTAAGTCAGTCTAAACAGTTAATGGCTGATGACCGTGAAGAAATCCAGGAAGCTTATTCTGGAGATATCATCGGTGTCTTTGATCCGGGTATTTTCTCTATTGGTGATACAATCTGTACACCTAAGCATAAATTCAAGTTTGAAGGTATTCCTACATTCGCTCCTGAACATTTCGCACGTATCCGTAATACAGATACAATGAAACGTAAACAGTTCGTTAAGGGTGTAGAACAGATTGCTCAGGAAGGGGCTATTCAGATCTTCACTGAAATTGGTGGTTCGATGGAAGAAATCATCGTAGGTGTAGTAGGTGTCCTTCAGTTTGAAGTACTTGAATATCGTTTAAAGAATGAATATAACGTAAATATCAAGAGAGAACCTCTTGGATATCAGTTCATCAGATGGATTGATAATGAAGAAATTGATCTATATAGCTTGAATTTATCTTCAGATACAAAGAGAGTTCAGGATTTAAGAGGAAAGTATTTATTGCTCTTCTCTAATCAGTGGGGAATCAACTGGGCGACTGATAAGAACAAGGAATTAATCTTATCAGAATTCTCTAAAAACTAATGAAAAAGAATTGGCGTTATTGGTGGACGCTTTTGTACTTTGTAGTTTATCTAGTATGTTTCTTCTTTATTGAACATTTTATGCCAGTAACGCAATATCATATGATTTCTACACCAATAGATCATATGATTCCATTTAATGAGTGGTTTGTATTCTTTTATATCAGTTGGTTTGGGTATATCTTCTTCTCTTTCTGGTATTTCTTCTTTAAAGATAAGAAAGAATACTTGCAGATGATCACATTCCTATTTACCGGTATGACAATCTTTATAGTGGTATCAGTCATCTATCCTAATGGTTTAGATATTAGACCAAAACAATTAGGTCATAGTAATATTGCGTTAATACTTGTTGATTTGCTTTATAAGATTGATACACCAACCAATGTATTGCCTAGTATTCATATCTTTAATTCTATTGGTATGTGCATGGCTTTTAGTAAATCAAAGCATGCAACGAGTATTATGAAGAAGGGAACTACAATTCTTACGATAGGGATTATTATCTCTACTTTCTTAATCAAGCAGCATGGAATTATTGATGCACTTTCTGCAGTTGTGTTATCAATTATTCTTTATGTTATTGTTTATAAGAAACAGATTTATTTATTAAAAAGAAAATCTTAAAAGGGGCTGTCTCGAAATAAATGACAGTTTTCCAAAATAGAAAAATGCGAC
>ERZ838483.1865-NODE-1865-length-15096-cov-8.702613_pt1 | contig 15096 bp, 15 predicted proteins | sample MGYA00519939_ERZ838483 | MGnify/ENA primary metagenome ERZ838483 (study PRJEB31850, sample SAMEA3708836) | human gut metagenome | biome: human gut; feature: human-associated habitat; material: faeces | place: China | collected 2014 ... | reverse complement strand
AGGCAGTGATTGTTCCAGACATGCAGAAAAAACTAAGACAGGGATTCGGACGTGCGCTCCGCACAGAGACAGACACCTGTGTCGTGTCCATCTTAGATGAGCGAGCAGGAGAAGAAGGAAGATATCATGAGGAAGTGATGTGCGCACTTCCGAAGTGCAAGATGGCAAAAGACATCAAGGATGTCCAGCATTTTATCAGAAACCGGAAGAGTGTGGAATATTACCTGTAAATACCCGTGGTTTTGCTACAATAACAGCGAGTTTACGACGAAATGTTTGGTGGTATTTCTGGGGTGTTTTCGGTGGAATTGGTGGTATTGCTGAATAGCTATTTGAACATGAAGTGGGTATACTGTGTATAGCGTTAGAGGAAAGGCGGTGAGTAACATGAAACGATACAAAGTGGAAACGCAGAAAGAAGGATCAATAAGATATTTCTTCATCCGGGATATGGAATCGTTAGAAATCGTGTTGCTGCCAAGTAAATATCTGATGCATCAGGTCAGGGCGAATCGTTCTCCGAATACAATACGGAGAAATGCATTCGCTCTTGCCTATTATTGGGAATATCTGCTGGAAAACGAAAAGAAAGCAGAAGATATCTATGAGATGGATTACGAGACACAATATGATTATTTCGCAGAATATCTGAAATGGCTGAAAGCCGGAAAGCATACCGACAATTTAGAAAAAGGCCCACAGAATAAAACCTGTAACGCTTATTTAAAGGAAGTGTTCAGGTTTTATTGTTTTTTAGAAGCAGTCCAAAATAATGGTTCTTATTTATCTGTTCTTTCTTATAATCAGCCTATAACAAAAGCAAATGCTATCGGAGTCAGAAGAACTTTGCGTTCCAGATCCTTTAAAGGCTATCTGAAAGAAGAGGAACGTGATGTAAGGGCAGCTGAAAAGAATGAAATTATTACGATTCTGGAAGCTTGCACGAACTGCCGGGATCAGGTGCTGATTTTACTGACATCCGAACTTGGATTCCGTATCGGTGAAATTTTAGGAATTGATTATACGAAAGACATCGATTATGAAACGCATGAAATCCGGGTGAATTTCCGAGAGGATAATGAGAACAATGCAAGAGCGAAGAATGCAGAAGAAAGACGAGGGCGTGTCAGCGATGATACTTTTGAATTTCTGCTTTATTATATCGGAGAATACTGGGATATCCTGCAAAAACAGGAATATCTGTTTATCAATATCAAAGGGGATACAGCAGGAAAACCGATGAAGGTCGACAGTGTTTACGATATGTTTGGGAGGATGGAGAAAAAGACCGGAATCAAGATCACCCCACACATGCTTCGGAGATATTACGCAAATACCAGATGGGAAGCAGACTGGCCGATGGAGATGATCAGTCAGGCATTAGGACATAAGCATCTGGACACAACCATACGATATCTGAATGTTTTAGATGATAAGCTCAGAGAAGCGAGTCAGGAATTTTACCGCCGATATTCCAATCTTTATAATGTCAATCAATTTTTGGAAAGCAGGAGGTGAAAATAAATGCCGGCAAGATTGTATGCCTTTGTGCCGGAAGAGCAGAACCTATCCAATGCAGAGTGGGAACAACTGATTGAAGGACTGGAACGGGAATTAGATGAATATTATGAACAAAAATGTGGAAAAGGCAGTCTGGAAACATATTTGATTCAGAATGAGATCTGGCACTTGTCAGAGATCAATTATCAGGTGAGAGCCGGATATCAAAAATATCTGAGAGAATATTATGTAGATTCGACGGTGCGTAATTATCTGCTCGGAATAGATCGTGTAAAGTTGCGGCTGATCATAGAAAATGCGCAGACCTTAAAAGGAAAGTGGAATGCCCGGAATCATCCGGAGCTGCTCCATGACATTCTGTTCCTGCGGTATCATCCCAATCCGGCGATTGCAAAACGATATGAATATACGACAGATATTAGTAAGCTGGTCTGGGATTTCAGGGCAAAAGGTTCAGATATATGCAAACAGCAGATTTTAACGGTTCTGGAAGATATCATGCAACAGAAAATAACAATGAAAGAATGCACAAGACATCTAAACGGATTGAAAAGTGTATATGAATTTTGCATGCAGGAACAGATTGAAGATCTCAGATATCTTACACAGAAGCAGTTCGACAAAATTGAAAACTATGGGGACACGGACTATAAAAAGAAATGCGCAAAACAGGAGCTTAGAGCATGTCAGGAATATATTTTCTGCCATGCAAAAAATATTGCATGGGATTCCACGGTCTGGTTTATGGAAAGACTGTATCTGGAAGAATACCGGGTGAATCCGTCTAGTCCTGTAAAAACGATTTCTTTTATGAATATAGAAAAGAAGGATGACCGGGAACTGGTTCAAGAGTATATGAAATACTGTCTGGGTATTACCCATCTGGCATTGCATGTAATACAAAAGGAGTTTTATAAACTTCAAAGTTTTGTTATCTGGCTGGAAGACACAACCGAAATCAGCTTGAAACAGGTGTCAGAAAATGAAATAAAAGAATATTTTCAAATAATTGACTACAAGGAAGCAAGCTATTTCAATGATATTATCATAGCAATCTATCAGTTTTATGAATATCTGCAGACGAAAAATATCATAAAAGAAGTTCCTTTTAATTACCAGTATTATCTGAAAAAGGAAATCCTGCATCATAATGACCGGAGTGTAGAACAGGAAACCTATGAAAGTATTTTAAAACATTTAAAAGATTTTCCGGAAAAGCCGAGATTGATTTTACTGCACTCTATGCTGTTAGGACTGAGAATCAGTGAAGTATGCTGCCTGAAAGGGAATGCTTATTACTGGCAGGGGAGAGACGCCTGGATACAGGTATATCAAATAAAAATGCGGACATATAAGCGAATCCCCATCCCGGAAATTCTATATAAAATCATGAAAGTATATATAAAAAAATACGGGATTGGTGCTGAGGATTATATTTTCCAGAATCAAAAGGGAAAAGCATATCATTACTCCAGTTTTCGATGGAGTATGAAGAAAATATTTAATGAAAATCATGAGCTGTTTCAGGAATATAATTTCAAATCCCATGATTTCAGGCATACGATAGCAACCATGTTTTATGAAGATGGAGTGCCACTTCAAAGTGTCAGAGATTATCTGGGACATGATTATGAAGAAATGACACAGCAATATGTGGACTATATGCCGAAGAGAATTTCCAAAGCAAATCAGGAACTTTTCGCAAAAGAAGGAAGCAGTCTTGCTTCCGGAATAAAGAGGTGCAAGCGTGGAAAATAGATTTTATATCAAGGAACTGGATTCTTATCAGAAAGCAAGTGATCTCAGCAAAGAACGTATGGGAACAAACCCCAATTATGATCTGGAACTTCTGCCGACAAAGCAGATGCAGGAAGAAATGTGGGAGTTCCTGCAATACAGAGGTAAAAACCTCGTAGCAGAAAAATTTTATACAGAACGAAGATTTTACCATCATTTATGCAGGATGTTGAAAGAAAAAAACAACCGGCCGGAGAGTTTTCTGGACTGGGATAAAGAAAAATGGATGCAGCAGATGAAAATCTGGCTCCTGCAGCAAGGATTGTCCCTGACAGCACCATTTAAAAATAAGTGTGGTGGAAGAGGAACACAACGTGCCAGAACACTGGGGTATATAGAATGCCTGATTGATTATTTAACCGACTTAAGAGATGCGGATGTAAACGAAATAACAAAAGATATCTGGAAAATTGAAAAACTTGACATACAGGTGAAGCAGGATTTGATACGTCCAAGGAAAACGATATCTTTTACAGGAATCAGTCAGCCAGAGTTGAAGGAAGAAATTAAAAAAGCAGTATATTTTCAACTGAGAATAGAAAGCCTGGAGACTGTAAAAAAGGAACTGACAGCCATCCGGAGATTTTCCAGATATCTGAATGAGCATAAGAAAAATGTAAAATCCTGCGCGGATTTTGACAGAACGATTATCGAAGAATATCTGGTATATATGAAAACAGAGGATACAGGAACAAAAAGGTATCGATCAGAGATAACAAGGCTTCGATCAATCCTCAATATGGTAGCAGATATCTACCAATATCCACAGGCAAAAGATCTGATATTGAACAGGGATATTCCGCCAAATATCAAAGCAGAATTTAAGGTCTACTCAGATGCAGAATTAAAGAGGTTTAATGAGTTCCTGGTAAAAGTAGATATACAGACCGCCAGAGTCATGACGATCCATCAGATGCTGGGAACAAGAATATCAGATACGCTGACATTGCAAACGGACTGTCTGATGGAACAAAACGGTGAAGTACTGATAAGAATTTACCAGATGAAAACACATTTTTATGAAAAACCAATCAGTCAGGAACTGGCTGCTTTGATCAGAGAAGCCATCCATTATACGGAAGAAAGATATGGAAAGTGTAAATACATTTTTACAAATGAAAATGACCATACAAAACCGATGACCTACTCACTGATCCAGGGAAGAATTACAGCAGCAATTCATCGGGAAAATCTAAGGGATGATAATGGAAATTATTTTACATTCGGCACGCACATGTACCGGCATGTCTACGGAGTAAAGCTTGTAGAAATGCATCTGGATGACTGGACGATTGCAAGGTTACTTGGACACAAAAGTCTGAAGAACGTAAAATATTATAGAAAAATGAGTAACCAGATACTGGCAAATGACACAAGAAAAGCAAGAAACAGGTTATCGCAGATGGTTCTGGAATGTCTGGACGGATGGGAGGAAGAGTATGAACAAATACGATATGATGATAGCTTGTAACCGGAAAACAAGTGAGGAAAAAGTAAACCGCGCAGTGACAGAAATCCGACAAATGCTCACGGACAGAGAAAAGGTAACTGTACCAAAGTTAGTAAAGCGGACAGGGTTATCCAGAGGATTCTTTTACAAGAACGAAACCGTCAGAAAAGAAATGGACCGGGTATTAGAACAGCAGGCCGGAATGATTGATCCCAAAAGATACATCGGGGACATTGTGATGAAAAACCGAATCGAACTACTGGAGCAACAGATCCGAGAATTAAAACGAGAAAAAGAACAATTGGAAAAAGAGAACATTAGATTGCAAAAAGCGTTGAATAAAAAAGATTTGAATCTACTAAAAAAATCTGTAATTAAAATAAGAAAATAATCTGCAACAGCCGGGAAAATACTCCCGGTTGTTGTGGTTGGAATAAAACACGAATCCATGAGAAAGGGTCAGACTTCTCACAAAAAGGAACACAATACACGGATGTGTTTCCCGTTAAAGCCAGTGTTTACAAGGGATAAAGGAGGGCTACCCAATTTTATGGATGAGCCGACCTCCGGCCTTGACCCCGAAAGCGCACAGAATGTGAATGCTCTGATTCAGGAGCAGGCTGCCGAAGGAATCACAGTATTTCTTTGTACGCATCAGCTTCGGTATGCGCAGGAAATCTGTACGACATACGGACTTATGAACAAGGGACGCTTATTTGCCGCAGGAGATATTACAGAACTGCGGTCTATGGCCTGCCAGAATACTAAGGTACGGATAAAAGCAAGCCGTATGCCAAAGGACATGATATATCAGAAAATCGGAGATCACATCTATGAGATGGATGTGGCCTCAGAGCATGACATCCCGCTCATCGTAAAAAGAATTGTAGAGGCCGGTGGTGATTTGTACCATGTATCGGAACAACAGATGTCATTGGAAGAAATCTACTTTTCTCTGATCGACCGGGAACATGCGGAAACGGAGCGTGAAAATACATGAATATTGGACAATTCGCCTTAATTAAAAAGGATATGCGAAGCGTTATATCAAATAAGCAGGTTTTCGCGGTTCTTCTTATCGTACCGATTGTGCTTACCATTGCTTTGCCGTCCATTTTTGTGTTTGTAATATCATTTGCTCCCGATGCTGCCTCAGATTTTCAGAAACTACTGGATATGCTGCCTGCTCCCGATGGGGAGTACAGCCAGCAACAGCAAATTTTTAGCCTGATATTGAATCAAATCATGCCATCTTTCTTTCTGATCATTCCGATCATGACGTCGTCTGTCATGGCGGCGAGCTCCTTCGTGGGCGAAAAAGAAAAACACACCTTAGAAACATTGCTGTATTCTCCGCTCTCACTGGGGCGGTTATTCCAATCCAAAATACTGGCAGGCTTCTCGGTTGGAATGATGATTTCCTATAGTTCATTTGCTGCCATGCTGCTGGTAATGGAGAATGTATCTTATGATGGAAAAACGGTTCTCCATAATGTGTCTATGAATATCCGCAGAAACCGGATCGCAGCGATTCTTGGAACTTCCGGTTGCGGAAAAACCACATTTTTGAAGACTTTAAATGGTCTTTTGGAGCAGGAGCGCGGTGTGAATGTGTCCGGCAGAATTATGTTGGAGGAGGCGGATATCCACAGTCTATCCATGGAAGAGTTGAGAAAAAATGTGGGACTGGTGTTTCAGACACCGGCACCGTTTCCGTTTTCTATTTATAAAAACCTGACCTATGCGCCGGTTTACTATGGAATCCGGGATAAAAAAAGCTGGAAAAGATTGTAGAAGAGACACTAAAGCTGACTGGTTTCTACGAAGAAGTGGCCGGAGAATTGCATAAGAGTGCATTAAAGCTTTCCGGCGGTCAGAAGCAGCGTCTGTGAATTGCCAGGGCGCTGACGGTGGAGCCGAAGGTACTGCTCTTAGATGAACCTTGTTCGGCTCTGGACGTGAAGGCTTCTGCCAAAATAGAAGAGCTGCTTAAGAACCTGAAGGAGCGTTATACCATTGTGATTGTTCCCCACAACCTGGCGCAGGCAAAGCGCATTGCGGATGATGTGGCCTTTTTCCAGAATGGACGGCTGGTAGAAACAAAGGACGCAGAAACATTCTGGAAAAAGCCGGAGTGCGAAGAGACGAAAGAGTTTTTAAAGGGATGAGTTTTATCCGTTCTGTTCAGTTCTTCGTATGGATGGAAACCAGATGGCCGGTGTGAATACGGAAATACCGGTCATTTGCTTGTCTGTCGTGTTTTCCACAATATGGGGAAGGTTGGATCGAATCAGCGTCGAATCCCCTTCCATCAGGTGAATTCTCTCGGTTCCGATGATAACATCCAGTTCTCCGGACTGGACCATGATGATCTCCTCACTGGGGTGAATCACAGGGCGTTCGCCATCCTTAGCATGTGCTTCCAGCTCAAAACCGATAATCAGAGACTGGGGAACAAATTCTGCCGATGGCATCGGCGTCAGCAGATGGTAACGGATATTGGAATGGGGCTGTGATAAAGTGATGACCTGATTTTTTCTGGTAGTCAGTGTGTTGTCAGCTTCGGCTTCTCCCATAAAAAGATAGGTGGGAACATCCAGAGCAGCGCTGATTTTGCGAAGCGTTGACAGGGATGGGTCCGTCAGATTGCGCTCTATCTGGGATATATAGCCAATGGAAAGTCCTGTCTGTTCAGCCAGGGCTTTTAGTGTAAAGTCTCTTGATTTTCTTATGTTGCGTATCTGCTCACCGAGCATATTGTAATCCCCCTGTTCGATGTACTTTATTCTATGATCTTCAGCGGAATCCGCTGTCTGTATTAGTATACCATTGTTTTTGTAAATAAACCAGAGTTTGATTTATTTTATATATATAAAAATATTAAAGTTTACTATTCTCCTATTTGCCTTATTATCTGTTTCGACTTTGGTTTATTTTCACAGATTTATGGAATATTTTTTATGCAAAATCCTTAATTTTGTATTTTGAACGGGAAAAGGTTGACTATATATTTTAGTGAGAGTAAAATTATACTAATTTTAAAATAATTTTACAGTATGGAGGTCTAATATGAAAATTACTGATGTAAAAGTAGAAGTGATTCACATTCCGATGAAGAAGCCGTTCCGTATTGCATTTGCCGTACAGGATCATTCTGTGAATGTTCTGGTAAAAGTTATGACAGATGAGGGAATCTATGGAATCGGAGAGGCAGCTCCGTTTGAACCGGTTACCGGAGAGAACAGTGCAACCGTTCTGGAAGTTCTTAAATTGTTTAAACAGGGTCTGATCGGTATGGATCCAATGAATATTGAGGGAATTCATCTGATGATGGATCGTCTGATTTCCGGCAATACCTCAGCAAAGGCTGCAATCGATATTGCGCTGTATGATCTGAAGGGCAAGGTTATGAACCAGCCGCTGTACAAGGTACTGGGCGGATACCGTGACCAGATCGTGACAGATATGACAATCGGTATTGATAAGCCGGAACTGATGGCACAGGAAGCAAAAGAGCGTGTTGAGCGTGATGGATTCCGTATTCTGAAGGTGAAAGCTGGAATTAACCCGGCGGATGATATTCGTGCACTTACTCTGATTCGTGAAGCAGTTGGACCGGATATCCGTCTGCGTGTGGATGCAAACCAGGGATATACTGTAAATGATGCGGTAAGAGTTCTGAAAGAATTCGAAAAAATCGGTGTTGATGCAGTAGAGCAGTGCCTGCCATGGTGGGATATGGACGGTTCCAAGATCCTTCGCCAGAAGGTTGATATGCAGATTATGCTGGATGAATCTATTCATTCTCCGATCGATGCAGCAAGAGCCTGCAAGATGGATGCAGCAGATATTCTGAACATTAAGCTGATGAAGTGTGGCGGACTGTATCCGGCAGAAAAGATCAATGCAATTGCAGAAGCAAATCATGTAAATTGTATGGTTGGCTGTATGCTGGAGACGAAGGTTGCGATTGCAGCAGGTGTCAGCCTGGTTGCAGCGAAGAGCAATATTACAGAAGCTGATTGCGACAGCTTTATGTATGCGGTGGATCCGGAGATGGGTATGCCGGGTGGCTTCACCATTGAGGGCGGTGTATATACACTGTCTCAGAAACCGGGTCTTGGCCTGGATCTGGATTTCTAATTCGGATAATAAATGCTCCGCGGGGATGCGTTGACCGAAGTCATACGCCGGGCCTCGCGGAGGCTTGAGTTGAATATTACAATAACGAAGAGAATTTTGCTGGGCACATGTGAACAGTTATGCATCTTCATCACTAGAAAGGATTACTTATTATATATGGAAAGCACAACATTATTTTCATCAGAAGGCGCATTGCTTCTGGTTATGTTTCTTATGGTAGCTGCCGGCTTTTGGCTTCAGCGCTTTAAAGTGTTCAAGGTACTTGGGCCGGCTTTAACGGTTATTGTTACCGGTATTGTTCTTTCAAACCTGAAAATTGTACCGGTGTCAAGTCCAACCTATGATGCACTCAGCGGCTATTGTGTTCCGCTGTCTGTTTCTATCTGTCTGCTGAGTCTGGATCTGAGACAGATGAAAAAACTGTTAAACAGAAACTCGATTATTGCACTGGTATCTGCAGCGGCAAGTGTCTGCCTGATGGCATTCCTGTTTGGTGTTTTATTCGCATCCAAGATTGATGAGGGATGGAAGATTGCCGGAATGTTTGTCGGAACCTATACAGGAGGAAGTTCCAACCTGACAGCAATTGCAGTTGGACTTGATGCTTCAAGAGGAACCATTGCGGCTGCTAATGCAGCAGACTATGTAATCGGTATTCCGAGTCTGATTCTTATGTTTGCGGCACCGGCTATCTACAAAAATTCAAAACGGCTGAGAAAGCTGTGGCCGTATGAGATGACAGAGGCAGAGCTGCAGGGCGACGGAGATCATGAAGAACTGATGGCATCCAAGGAATGGTCCATTCAGGAGATCGCATGGCTGTTGGCAATTGGCTTCGGAACCGTATGGGCAGCTACGACCATTGCAGGTATGGTATTTGGACCGGGCTTCCGCAGTGCAGGACGTATTATTCTGATTACGACCTTCTCGATTATCATTGCACAGATTCCGGCAGTACGTAAGCTGCGCGGCAACTTTGACCTGGGACTTTTTGTGGCACTGTTATTCCTGACCACCATTGGATTCGCCGTTGATCTGAAACAGTTCTTCGGATCTACATTCTATATTACCTTATTCTGCTTCTGCGTTATCGTCAGCTGCATTGTACTGCATCTGCTTGTAACGAGACTGTTGAAGGTAAAATTTGAGTATGTTCTTCTTTCTGCTGTGGCATGTATTTCTGACGGCCCGACAGCTGCTCTGATTGCATCAAGTGCACAGTGGAAAACTATGATTACAACCGGTCTTCTGATGGGCGTTCTGGCCGGAGCGATGGGCAACTACCTTGGTATTGCAGTTGCTTATGCTATCCGCGGCATCATCGGAGTATAACAGGAACATAGTAACTGTGTACACATGTGTGCACAGCAGCGAATAGGGAGATGAATCGTTATGAAACTATATCATTTGTATGTATCGGGAATTCTTTATGCGGAACTTGATTTTGATACGCAGCCGATCTCCATTCAAAAACTGGATATTGCATCGGGTAAGCTGCTTCCGTGGGAGACTTTGTCGGAAGAGGATAATGCCTTTTATAAATCATTTACAAAAATGGATCTGTTGAAGCTTTCGCATCAGCTTCATAGCTATGAACAGAAGCTTGCGGGAGACGGGGAAGTTATTGTAGATATGCCGGAAGGCGCAGAACGCTATACAAGCAGTAAGGATTCCTGGTATCTGCAGCGTGATGTCAAATTCCCGAATAATAAGCTGGTAGAGAATGGTGAGCTGCTTGCAGTGTGCTGTCCGGCAAGAGAAATGGTTACAGTACTGGTACGGAACGGCGAGGAGGACAGAACGGTCCTTAAAATGTGGAAGAATACCTGGCCGGATGAGAAAATATACGGAGTCAGTCATCTTGGAAGCTTTCCGGTTCCTATGCGGGATGGTATTCATCTGTCAACGGATGTTTATGTGCCGGCTGGGCTGGACGAGAAGGTGCCGGCGGTATTGATTCGTACACCATATGGAAAAGAAGATGGCTGTGAGGTTTACTATCGATACGTACAACGCGGTTATGCAGTCGTAGTTCAGGACGTGCGGGGCCGCAACCTCAGCGAAGGAGAATGGATTCCGAATCACTCTGAGGTGGAAGATGGCGATGATACTCTGAACTGGATTGCAGATCAGTCCTGGGCTTCAGGCAGTGTCGGCATGGTAGGAGGTTCCTATCTGGGATATGTACAGTGGGCAGCAGCAGCTAGCGGAAATCCTCACCTGAAAGCCTTGATCAGCGTCGTATGTGCAGGAAGTGCATTTGTGGATCTGCCGAGAAGAGGCGGCTGCTTTACCTCCGGAATGCTTGCCTGGGGATTTGCTGTTTCTCAGAAAAAATTCCATCCGGAACTGATGGAGCGGGATGACTGGGAAGAAGTATTGAACATCCGCCCGTTAGATCAGCTTGCAGAAAAAGCACTGGGATATCCTGTTCCGTTCCTGGATAAATGGCTGGAAAATTCAGATTATGATGAATTCTGGCATCGTTCCAACTGGAAGGAGCGCTCTGTGCATGCGCAGATCCCGGCTCTCATACAGTCCGGCTGGTTTGATGATAATGGAATGGGAACGACAGAGGCTCTGGAGCTTGTGCATGATTTCCCGGAAGGCATGAGAAAAGTAATTCTAGGTCCGTGGCAGCATAGCGGAAACAGCAAGTACGATATGCATGGAGTGTCATTTGGTGATGAGGCTCTGCGTTTTGATCTTGATTTCATCTATTTCCAGTGGTTTGAGCATCATCTGAAGGGCATAGACAACGGAATTGATAAGACAGCTCCGGTTGAGTACTATACCGTCGGACAGGAAATATGGAAAACAGCTTCCAACTGGCCAATTCCGGAGACCCAGGAAACAGAGATTTACCTGGACAGCTGCGGTCATGCCAACACATCCTCCGGTGATGGAGTTCTTTCCTTTAAACTGCCGGAGAAGGAGAGCCAGGACAGCTATGATTATGATCCTCAGAATCCATCAACTCATATCATCGATATGTCTGAAAATGAAATTGAGGTTCCGGAGGACTATACAGAGGAGGAGAAACGTCAGGATATGCTGTGTTACTCCACGGATCCGCTGGAGAAGGACGTGGTAATCACAGGCGATATAACCGTGTCTCTTTACATCGCTTCCGATGCACCGGATACGGATTTCATGGTTCGATTAACGGATGTAGATGAAAATGGCCGTTCTATCAAACTGGCAGATGGTATCTTATCTGCGAAGTATCGCAATGGATTTGACCATGCAGACTTCTTAAATCCGGGCGAGGTAGTTCCGCTGACAATCCTCACGACGAAGATTTCCAACTGCTTTAAGAAGGGACATCGAATTCGCGTGACGATTACCTCCAGTGCGAAGAACTTTGTATTCCCGAACAGCAATACAAAAGACGGTTTCAACAGCCAGACAACGGTTGTTGCACATAATACAATCTTCCATGGCGGACAGTATCCGTCCAAGATTACGGTTCGTATGGAGCAGTAAGGCATTTTCGAATTTTGCAAACAGGGTGTCGGTATTTCAAATGTCGGCATCCTGTTTATTTGCAAAAATAGTGTTAAAAAAGGTTGCAGCAAACGGTCACCAGGAAAGATGGATAACAGTTTACAGAAAACAGAATAGAATCGTCTTTGATGCCTCGTTGGGAAACCAACGGGGTATTTTTTTGCCTCTATCAGGCTGAATAGAACGCTAAAAAGGTTAGAGCGAGCAGCAGGTGGTCCTACAAGGACAACCAAAGTGTGCCTACGGAAGAAAATCAGGTCATAAAATCTTATTGTGCAATGGCGGGATCTTCTTGCGAGTAACGAAGATTTAGAAACACAACGGTTTCAGTTCTTCTAAAAACAGCGTCGCCACACGGGAGAACTGCTGGTCTTTTCTCCATATCAGACGCATAGGAGAGACAATAGCAGGTGTGATTGGGCGGAAACAAAGGATGCTGTCTGCGCTGGTGCTTACCAGCTTGTCAAATCCGAGCGCAAGTCCGATACCTTCACGGACGAGAATAGATGCATTAAAAATCAGATCATAGGTGGCAACAATATTTAGGCGAGAATAATTTTTTTGAAGCCACTGCGGCATTTCGTTGGTTGCACCTTGTCTGGAGACAATAAGCGGAAGTCCCAGCAGATCTTCCAGTGCTATGGATTGTTTCGATACAAGGGGGTTGTCTTTTCGCATAAGCAAGCCCCAAGTATCTTTCACAGGAAGCTCCAGATACGAGTACTTGGACACATCAATATTTTGAACGACAAACGCAAAGTCAAGCAGACCTTTATCCAAGCGTTCGCATACGGTTTCAGCATTTCCACTGTATAAATGAAAATGAAGATTGGCATGTTTTTTCAGTAGTTGTCCGGCAGTTTTGGCAAGCAGAGAGATGCCGTCGGATTCTGCACAGCCAAGATACAGGTCTCCGCCGTTAAACTGGTTCATAGAAGCAAATTCAGCAGTTGTCTGGTCTGCCATCTCAAGAATATCTAAAGCTCGTTTATAGAGAATTTCGCCTTCCGGAGTCAGATGGATATTGTAATTTCCCCGGATGAACAGTTTCTGACCAAGTTCCTCTTCCAACTCTTTTATTTGTTTTGACAGTGTAGGCTGTGTAACATGAAGTTTTTCAGCCGCTTTTGTCATGCTTCCTTCTCTGGCTGATGTGGCAAAATAGCGTAATACTCGTAATTCCAATTTGAAAGTCTCCCTTCTTTGATATCCTGATTGTACATCAAACGGATATTCCTTTCAAGAATAACCAGATATAAATTATAGCAATTTGATATTTACCTTGATGAAAATTATAATTAACTCAGTCAGAGCTGGACTCCAGCTTAAGTTAATTTGCTCCGCGAGGATGCGCGCAGATTCGACAAGGAAATATATCAGCATAGGCTTCCCCGAATCTAGAGCGTGTCTGAAAAATCATTTCCGCAATCTGCAAGCCCCACTTTGCGGGAGATTTTACCCTCATTCGGTTGCCGTAGCCCGCTACGCCGCCCTCATTCGGATAAAATCTCCCACAAACTGAGACTCGCAGCTCACGAAAAGCCTTTTTCAGACACGCTCTAGCGTGCAAGACTCGTGAGCGAGTCTTGATTCAGCGAGGTGAAAATGAAATGGAACTGAACGAATTTTTGAAATACATGGAGAGTGGAGCTGAGATTGAGGCAGGTTCAGAGGCACATTTATGTATGCACAAGTTATCGCAGGAGGCAATACGGCTGACCACAGAGTTAAATGGAAGCTACCATACAAACGAAGAAATTGTTGAAATTATGTGTGAAATCACGGGAAGAAGGGTGGATGAAACATTTTCCCTGTTTCCGCCGTTTTATACAGATTGCGGAAAGAATTTGAAGATTGGGAAAAAAGTGTTCTTCAATGCGGGTGTCAAGATTCAGGATCAGGGCGGCGTCATAATCGATGACGGAGCATTGATTGGGCATAATGTGGTGATTGCTACGCTAGACCACAGTCTTAATCCAAAGCATCGGGGCAATCTGATTCCTGCACCAATCCATATAGGAAAAAATGTCTGGATAGGTGCCAATGCAACCATTTGTAAAGGTGTCACGATCGGAGATGGTGCAGTGATTGCTGCGGGTGCTGTCGTAACCAAGGATGTACCGGCATGTACCGTCTATGGGGGTGTACCTGCAAGATTTATTAAAAATATTCAGGAGAATGTGTAAATGAAGATGAAAACAGAGAAACTGATGATCATTCCGGATGCTGTTCACACGGATTTATACGATAATGCGAATGTGATTCCTTTTGAGAAGATTGCAGCGTTTTTTGAAGAATATTTGAAATAAGGAGCAGCTTGAACTGGATTATATGCTGCATCAAATAGAAAAAGTAAATGGAGGTAATGAGTAAAATGGAAAAAGTATTAGTTGCTTATTTTAGTGCCAGCGGAACAACCGCTCAGAAGGCAAAAGAAATTGCAAAGGCAGTCGGAAGTGATCTTTATGAAATCAGACCGGAAGTACCTTACACAAGCGATGATTTGGATTGGATGAATAAGAATTCCCGCAGTTCCGTGGAGATGAATGATAAGGCTTTTCGTCCGGCATTGGCAAATAAGGATGCGCATATTGAGGATTACGATGTGATCTTGTTAGGCTTCCCTAAAATGGAGTACAGTTTATAGTAGTGTATAGCGTGTACCAAGTTATAATTAT
>ERZ838483.1858-NODE-1858-length-15139-cov-2.577698_pt1 | contig 15139 bp, 15 predicted proteins | sample MGYA00519939_ERZ838483 | MGnify/ENA primary metagenome ERZ838483 (study PRJEB31850, sample SAMEA3708836) | human gut metagenome | biome: human gut; feature: human-associated habitat; material: faeces | place: China | collected 2014 ... | reverse complement strand
CAAGGGAATTCTTTTCCACAATCTATAAGTAATAGTGTGAAACTCTTTATCGGACAGAAATTTTTCAATTACGGCAGGCACAGTGGCTACGGCTTTAGAAACGCTTTTCCTGCCACATAGAATCTGTCGACCAGAGTCGTGAGCCAGACTTATCGACGGAATTGACCTCCCGGCTGGGATCTGTTTTAGGCTTCCAGGGGATGTTCTTCAATGGTGTGAGTGATTAGGACTTTTCACCACCGCTCTATCGTTCCCTTGCGGTGACACGGTTTACCATGGTGCCTCAAATACCGGGCATCTGTAGACCACCCTCAAAGTCAAAGCGATCCAGCTACTCAGAATAGATTCCTCAATATAAATTGTCTTAAAACTGATTTTGAGATTCGACAACTCCTCTTTGAGGCGGTATTGAATCTATTCTGACGATCAGAATTCCTAACAACCAGATTTAAAACCATTTTTCTAGAGCCGTAACACATTTCAGAGCATTTCTCCTTCCACTGCTCTTCCTTCGGCACTGATATCTGGCGTTAAGCAATACGAGATTTTCTAAACGGATATTCCCATATGCAGAAACTCCGAAGCGGTACCGATCCATCCGCAGTCTTATCTCTGTATTCCGGGCGGATAAAATCCAGGTCCAGCGAAACACCTGCATGAAGACACAGTGCATTTTATTGTTTCCCCGGCTCGTCGAAAGCATCCGGAACGCGTTCAGCATCAATACCCCGAACCTCGTTCTCGTCTGTGATCTGGCGTCATCGTCCAAAGGCACGATCTTCGCTTCGCGGATTTTCCGAGGCTCTTTAACGTGCGACGGGAATGGAGGGTGGGGATTTGATCCTGGCCTGATCACCCGCGACACGGAACCCTAGCATCTGGGAAGCGATAATACCCCCCCTGCGCTAGAATTTGACAACCGATTTTTTTATGAAGCTAACCGTGCTGCTCTTTGATGATCTCCTGAATACCGGCCACTCCATGAATCAAATGGCGGATCAGCTGCGACATCTCGGTACGACAGTGTTTGGAGGCATAACGATAGGCCGCTCAGCTTCTGAGCTTCCGTAATGAAGGAAAACCGCTGATGAATGAGTCTGTTTCCCAAACTTACCAAAAGTTCCTCCCATCCCACCTCATGAAAGCCCTCGGATCCACTGCCTACCTGTCACTTCTCGAGAGGTACCAGGCGGGGCTGAAGCTTTCCCGAGACTCCGTCGCGGACTATTTCCGTCAAAAGGGAGAGGCAAGGTACACGGACCCCATTCAAAATATCGCTTTCTGGAATCAGTCTGAAGAGGCGGCCTCTGAGCAGGTAAAACTCGCGGAGCTTCATCAGATGTGGATTCTCTGCGCCCTTGACCCAAAATACCCAGTTCTGTTAAAAGCGGCCGGGAAGGATTCGGTCGGCGGGGTTATTTTTCTGAAAGGAGCCCTGCCGCCTCAAGCCTGGGCCCCATTGAGCCGCGGGGATCTTCAGCGACAGACGGAGAGCTGGGAAAAACTCGGCGTTCCCCGGTGCGAGCTATGTTTCCCTACCACGGCAAGGCGTTTCTCACGAAGTCGGCTGCGAAACCGGGCGATATCGAGAACCGCGATCTGATCCTTCGCTTCAAAGCCGGTGACCCCGCCGCGATGCGGACGCTCCTCCCCTTCTTTATCCGCCTCATCGAAACCGGGTTCGGGGAACTCTCGCCCCGCGTCACACTGATCTGCGTCCCGTCAGACAGTTTCCTGAAGGACTGCCGACGCCGCACGTGCTTTTCTTCCGAACCCTGCCGGGCGACGGGAATGCAAAACAGACTGAAACACGTGAGAGTCGTGAATCAGTCCTTTCTAGCCTACTGTCCGGCCGTGGTTTACTACAAAGACTTCTTCTCCGGCCGCTTCGTGCTCCTCTTTGATGACGTCATCGCGAGCAGCTCCACGATGTGGAAAGCCGCGGCGGAACTTATCCAAGCGGGCGTTCATCCGATCGGCGGGATAGCCGCGGGCCGCGCGGTGAGGGTGAGGCGCGTAAAGCTGCTCCAGGCCGCTGTCACCCGGGATGACGCCTGGCTCGCCGGTCTTACCGCGTAACACTCGGGTTCCGGGTTATCAAAACCGCTCAGTCATTGATTGAGGCTCAGGGAAACCCTGACAAATAAAATAATAACTGCGAAGTTTCAGATATTTATCGTTTTGCCCCCAGGTTTAATTTCACGGGCCGCAATGTTGCCGTCACACTGATGCGGGTTAATATTTGGTATTTTAAGCAGTGTTTTCGGCCTGCGACCCGCGTTCCGACTCAGGTCGCCAATTTTTCACGGAAACTGCCCATGACATTATTGGACTCAACCTGCCAGATAGCCCTGGCGGCCCTCACTGAATCCCTTGGGGAATTCGCGAGGCGCGCGGACGCTGCCGCGCCTTCCGCCCCAGAGGATTTGTTTCAGTTCCTTAATTGCCCTCAGCCGGGATCCGCTCCCGACGCTTTCGCCCGGGCAGTCATCGCGAAAGCCTCGTCGATCGCTTCGGGAAGCGCCGAAGCGGCAAAGCCCGGAAACGCGCGGACCCTCCGCCTTAAAACGCTCTTTGAGCAGGTGCGGGTTGAGGGCGAAAGCTGGGCGTCCGGCCGCAGCCACTATCCGCTCGAAGCGCTTTCCGCGGGCTCCATCTTCCCAAAGAAAGGGAACGGCACGGCAGCGGACGTCCCTTCGGCCGCGGAGTACCGGAAGCTCTGGGACGGTTTTACTGAGGGGCTAGAGAAAATCCCCTCCTCTCACGCGGAAAAATGGCCGCTTTGGCTCGACCATTTCGATACGCTTTGGATGACCTTCACGCAGGCGCTTCCCGAGGAGCCGCCCGCCTCGGGAAGCGACCCGGATGTGCCGCTTTACGACCACGGAAAGGTCTCCGCCGCGCTCGCCGCCGCGCTCTGGCGCTGGCACCGCGAGAAAGGTCTCGAAACCGAAGCCGCGATTGAGGCGCTCAAAAACGGCACCGATGACGGCGAGCGGAAGCTCCTCTTCATTCAGGGTGACTTCACGGGCATTCAGGACTTCATCTTCACGTCCGGCGCGAACACCAACCGTCAGGCGGCAAAGATTCTGCGGGGTCGGTCCTTCTACGTGTCGCTCCTCTCGGAATTAGCCGCGCTCCGGGTCCTCACGGCTCTCGAACTCCCCTCCACGAGCCAGATCACGAACGCCGCGGGCAAATTCCTGATCGCGGCCCCGAATACCGATCAGACCGCGGAAACGCTCGCCCGTGTCCGGCAGGAAATCGCGGACTGGTTCCTCAGAAACACGCTCGGAACGAGTAACCTCGCGCTCATCAGCATTCCGGGGTCCTGCGCCGATCTTCGGACCGGCCGCCCCTTCAGTCAGTTCATGAAGCGGCTTTTCACGTCGCTTGAACGCGCGAAGCTGCAGCAGCTCGGTCTCCTCCGCGCCGACGCCCCCGCGGTGCTCGACGCGGATTACAGCAGCGGGGTCTGCGACTGGAACATCCGTCTCCCCGCGGACCGCGAGGAATCCGGGAAAAAGAGCTGCGCGCTCTCCCGGGATCAGATCCGGATCGGCGAGATGCTGACCAAAAAATCCTCGCTTCTCGTCCTTTCTGAGAGCGACCCGCTGCCGTCCGGCGTGACTTCGCTCGAGCTCCCGATTTTCGGCTGCCGTGTCTGCTTTACGGATGACGAGGAAATCGAGAAAAAATTCAGCGGATCCGCGGGAAACGGTTCGCTGCTCCGCTGCTGGGACTTCACGATGCCCGAGTCCCCGGATCAGGTCCTGTGGCACGGGTACGCGAGGCGCTATATCAATGGCTTCATTCCGAGATTTTCGGAGAAGGATTCCAATCTCCGCTACTACGACGGGAAGGCGCTCGCCCCCCTCGAATCGGGGGATATCAAGACCTTCGGCCACATTGCCTGCGAAAACCGCATAGAGACCCCGAACCGCGACGTGCTGGGGATTGCGGCGCTCGGGGTTCTGAAAGGCGACATTGATAACCTGGGCCTGATCTTCCAGAAGGGATTAGCCGGCCCGATGGGGAACAGCATGAGCTTTGTCCGCATGGCAGGGCTCTCCCGTCAGATTAACGCGTTCTTCACGATTTACCTCCCGAGCCTCTGCGCGCGGGAGTTTCCCTCGATGTACACGGTCTTCGCGGGCGGCGACGACTTCTTCCTTATCGGCCCGTGGCTCACGGCTCAGCGGTTCGCGGGGAGAATCCGCCGGGAGTTCAGCCGCTATACGGCTGAGAACCACGCGCTGCATTTCTCTGCCGGCATCGCGACCGTGAAGGCCAGGGTTCCGGTCAGAACCCTTTCTGAATTCGCGGAATCCGCTCTGGAAGCCGCGAAAAAGACGGAAGGCAAAAATGCCGTCTGCGTCTTTGGGAGCGCCGTGCCCTGGATCGTCTGGGAAAAACTCGAGGTCATCCGTGAGGATCTGGAAAAGATCCGCGATGACTACGGTTGGTCGACAGGTTTCCTCTACAGCCTCTTTGAGCTCATCGGGAAAGCGGAGAAGGAAAGCACCTCACCGGAAGCCGCGATGTGGCGAAGCCAGCTGAGCTACAAGACCGCGCGCTGGGCTGAGCTGCGTTTCCGGGGCGACGAGAACGCAAGGCGAAACGCGCGTGACCGCGTGCTGCGGGCAATCTATAAGCCTCTCAGCGAGATGAAGGGCCAGTTCCGTATTCCGCTTACCAATATTTTCTATTCCGTCCGCCGCTAAGGGGACTCAGGGGATCAATATGACTGATTACCGCAAAAGCTATCAGGAACCCGCGCCGATTGTGCGTGTCAATATCACCGGCAGCACGATCGAGCCGACGCTTTTTTCCGTAAAAGCCAGGGAAGCGGCGGAAGCCTGCTCCCGCGGCAAAGCCGTGAACACCAGCTCGCAGATCCGCCATTTTTATGACGAACTCGTGATGTGGAACGAACGCGTGCTGACCGCGAAGGATCCCGAGGCGAAATTCACGGAGGTCGCCCCGTATATTCAGATGCTTTGCGCCAAGTGCGCGTATGCCAAAGGCAGAAAGCTGATTGACGAGACCTTTGACACGCTCCTCTCCGACCTGATCTCGCAGATCAAAACCCCGGAGACCCTGAAGCGCGCCAAGCTCTTTTTCGAGGCGTTCCTCGGTTTCAAGAAAGCTATTGAATCGTAGTTTCCAGGAGACAAACACTATGAAACTCGAAAACATCCAGCTGCTCACGGCAGATCTCGTCTGCCTCACCGGTCTTCACATCGGTTCAAGCGACACGGAGCTTCATATCGGCGGCGTTGATAACCTCGTCGTCAAGAACCCGGTGACTCACCTCCCCTATATCCCCGGCTCGAGTCTGAAGGGCAAAATGCGCTCCATGCTGGAGTGGCGGAGCGGCGCTGTGAAGCAGGGGCCTCTCGGCTGGAATGACTATAACGATGAAACAGACCAGGCGAAGAAGGCCGCAGTCCGAAACATCATCCGGCTTTTCGGTCTCGGCGGCAATGCCAAACTAACAGACAAGGATGCGGAAAGCGTCGGACCGACGCGAGCCTCCTTCTGGGATATCAGCCTTGATGAGGACTGGGCCGCTGAGCTTGAGCGCCGCAACCTCACGCCTTACGAAGTGAAGAGCGAAAACTCGATCAACCGCATTTCAGGCGAAGCGCAGAATCCGAGATTTACGGAACGCGTCCCGGCGGGCGCGAAGTTTAAGCTCCAGATCTCGCTTAAGAAACTCGAGGGCGATAACGAAAAGATCCTCCGGACGCTGCTCGAAGGGCTGCGCCTGATTGAGCTCGACGGCATCGGCGGCTCGGTGTCCCGCGGCTACGGCAAGGTGGCCCTTGAGAACGTCTGCATTGACGGCGCTCCGTGTGAGCTTTGGGCGAAAACCAAGGCCTTCGCCCACTGACCGTCGGACTTCATGGCTATGAAGACTCTGCGAATTCAAATCAGACCGGCGACATCCTTCGGCACTCCGCTGAGAGGCGTGACTCTCTTCGGTCAGCTCTGCTGGGCGGCTGCGGAAAAGAGCGGCAGCGGGAGGCTCTCGGAGCTGCTCGGGAACTACAGTGAGTCGCCGTTCGCCGTCCTTTCGGACGCCTTCCCTCACGGCTTCGTGCCGATTCCGTCAGTTCCCCACTCGCTCTGGGCCTCTGTCACCGCGGAAAACCGCAAGACCATCAAGGCGAAACGCTGGCTCCCGGCGGACCAGGTCACCCTGCCTCTGAATAAATGGCAGGCCGCAGCGGCGGATGACAAAGAGGCCGGGCTCCTTCGCGAATCCTCCGTGACGAGCCACAACTCCATTAACCGCGTGACCGGCACCACAGGCGAAGGCGCTTTCGCGCCTTTCCAGTCGATTGTCACCGCCTTCGCGAATGGCGTGACATTAGATCTCTACGCCGTGATTGATGAGGATCGGTTCACGGAGAGCGATCTGCTGGAATCACTCACTGCGATCGGAACCGCGGGCTTTGGCCGCGACGCGAGCACCGGGCTCGGGAAATTTGAGGTGATAGGGAGTGAAGAGATGCCCGCTTCCGCTCAGACGGAATCCTGGCTCACGCTCGCTGACAGCTCACTAAGGGGGATGGGGGCGGATGAAGCGAGGTCGTTCTATAAGCCGCGCGCTCACTTCGGCCGGTTTGGAAATTACCGGGCGCTCACCGGCACGCCTTTCAAGAAACCGGTGCTGCTCGCGGAGACAGGCGCTGTCATTACGTTCGCGGAACCCCGCGCTTTTCCCTTTATCGGGCGGGCCGTGACCGGGGTCTCCCCGGTCTGGACGGATGCCGTGATGCAGGGCTATGCCCCCGTGCTGCCTCTCGCTCCTATCGCTCTGGAGGATCTCTGAATGGCGGAATTTATTGAAAACCATAAAGCCTTTCTGACGCCGCTTTCACCGATCCATATCGGTTGCGGAGAGGACTTTGAGCCGACCGATTACGTGATCCGCGAAAATGTCCTCTATGGATTTGACCCGGCCTCCGTCCCACTCACCTCGCGCGAGCGGGGCGAGCTCGCAAGCTGCGCTCTCAAGCGCACGCTTCAGGGATGGGCCAGGTTTTTCAAGAGACACGAAGCTTCCTTCTATGCCTTCGCCTCGACCGCGGTGCCGGTCTGCGGGCGCGTCGCGCGGAACTATAAGCGCATGATCGAGACCACCGATCAGCGGAACTATAAGCGCATGATCGAGACCACCGATCAGCGGAATGACAACGTGATCCAACGCTCCGCCTACGTGAAGACGATGGAAGGCGATCTCGTCTACTTCCCGGGATCCAGCCTGAAAGGAGCCTTCCACACAGCGCTCCTCGATAAGCTTAAACCCAGAGCCCCGGAAACGCTCCGAAGAGCCAAAAGCCATCTGGATCGGGCAATTTTCAGGGGCGAATTCGCTTCTTCCCCGATGAGACTCCTGAAGATTGGGGACTTTATGCCTATAGCCCCGGCTTCCCCCATCCAGACCCGCATTTGCGATGTATCTCGGGTTTATAAGAATTCAGGAACAGAAAACGGCAAAGAAATTCCTTCCGTGTTTGAAACCGTGAATCCCGGTCAATACCGCGCGGCGCAGTCCGAGATTGCGGTTCTCACGCAGAAAATCGGGAGTGAGTCTGATCAGCCGATTTCGGAGTTTGACCTCGCGGAAGCGGTCAAGGCGCTTCACGCGTATAACCTTCGGAAATTCAGCGATGGGCAGCGCTGCTGGGGCAGCTGGACCGGTGCCGCGGAATGGGCTCGGTCGGTTCAGACCCTGCTTCGCGGGCTTGCCCCGAAGATTGCCGCGGGCAAGGTCGCTCTGATCCATATCGGAAAAAATCAGGGCGCTGACTGCCTCACCCTCCGGGACGGTGTCGCCCAGATCTATAACCGACAGAAGAAGGTCTATCAGGAATCCGCCGCCACAGTCTGGCAGTGCCAATCGGGAGGAACGGTGTACCCCTTTGGCTGGGCCATTCTTGAAATTGATGCCGAGGCTGACGAACCGTCCATCAAAAAGTGGTGCGACAGCTTTGGCCGCCCTGAATTTGACTACGCCGGGAACCGCCGTAATCGCATGGAGAAGCAGAAGCAGATCCTTGAGCAGATAGAGAAGGAAAGACTGGCTGCTGCGGCCCAGGAAGAAGCCGAGCGGCAGGAAAAGGAAGCGGAAGCGCGCCAGCAGGAAAAGCTCCTCTCGCTCTCCGAAAACCAGCGGGCAGCCGAAGAACTGACCGCCAGGATGGAAGCCGTTTCCGTCATCAAACCCGTGGATCCCCTCTTCAGGGAAGTCCTCGAATTCCTCCGCATGGCCTGCGAGTGGCCGCTCGAGGATCAGAAATTCTGCGCTGAACGCCCGGGCCCTCTCCTGAAGAGAAAGGGGATGTATGTCGGTAAGCACGAGAAGGAACTGAAGACCCTGCTTCGCCGACTCCGCCAGGAGGTTAAATGAGCGTCGTTTTCCCCGACACTCTGCCGGCAGCCCGCTACCGGTTTGATTTCGAGGTTACCGTCCCGCTACGTCTCCCCGAATACGCCGGATCCATGATACGCGGGGTATTCGGGCGGGCGCTTCGGCGTCTCGCGTGCATGACGCGGGAAAAGGACTGCAAGGCCTGTCCCCTTTACCGGTCATGCGCCTATACCTCGATTTTTGAGACACCGGCCCCAGTAACTCATGAGCTACAGAAATTCAGTCAGATTCCCAATCCCTACATCATTGAGCCTCCGGAGTGGGGAGAGCGGCTGTATGGGATCGGCAAGACACTATCATTCCACATGGTTCTGATCGGGAGGACCAGAGACCAGCTCCCGATGATCATCTACGCGCTGAAGCGCGGGCTCGCGTACGACATCGGGCACGGCAAAGCGGCTCTCCGCCGGGTTCTGATCGCTCACGAGAACGAGGAAGACTACACCATGATCTATGAGGATGGCGATCAGGAGGTCGAGCCGCATGAGAACACGATTCATATTCCGCGCGAGACCTCGGAATCGTCCATGCGGCTCCAGTTCCTGACCCCGCTTCGGCTTCAGCATAACGGCCGGGCCCTGCCTCCAGACGCGATCACAGCGCCTATTCTCCTGAGCGCCCTCATCCGACGCCTGAACCTGCTGATGGAATTCCATGCCGGCATTCAGTTGACAGACGACTTCGCGGCCGCGTTTGAACTGACGCAGCAGGTCTCGCTCACGCATCAATGGCACTGGAAAGACTGGCAGCGGTTTTCCAGCCGTCAGAAACAGGCGATGAAGCTCGGAGGCGCGGTAGGGTTCTGCACCCTGGAGCATCTCCCCCCGGAAATCGTCCCCTTCCTCATCGCCGGCCAGTGGCTCCATCTGGGGAAAAACGCGACTTTCGGCCTGGGGCACTACCGAAGGGTCGGGTAAGCGGAAAACACTGGACGGCAGCGCGCCTATGAAGGCCATCCGTACCCCAATGCCACGGGGGGGTATCTACGCTGCCTCCGCTCGATCTCTCTGCGCCCGCCCGCCGCGCTATCCCCCGCCCCTATCCCCCTCGGGTTTCTCACCGCAATGTTGCCGTATGGGGATCCTGGCCCCGGATTCCCTACACTCTCCTCATCAACTCAATACGCGGGTGAAATGGCGAGAACGCTCTATCTGGTTTGCTACGACATCGCCAATCCAACACGCCTCCGCAGGGTGCGTAAGGAAGTGCGGGCCTATGCCGTGGGCGGCCAGAAATCGTTCTATGAGTGCTGGATGACGGATAGCGAATATGGAGAGCTCCTAGACACGCTCCGGGATCTGATCGATCCCAAAACCGATCGCGTTCACTTTTTCGAACTTGATCCCCGGCAGCAGCCTCTCTTCTTCGGTCAAGCTTCCCGCCAGTCCATTCAGCCGTTCATGATTCTGTAGCGGGAGAAAGTGATGGGGACGAGTCTCTACATTGATAAGCGCGGCATTGAAGTGAGAGCGGATGGTGAGGCGCTCGCGTTCTATGAGGACGGAGTCCGTTCCGGCATCGTTCCCATTGCGCCGATAGACCGCGTTTTTATCCGCGGCACCTGCAAAATCGAGAGCCAGGTTTTCGGGAAACTCGGCGAACGGGGAATCGGCGTGATTTTCTTAAGCGGCCGGCATGGGAATCCCGCCATGTTCTACCCCCGGCCGCATAACGATGCCTCAAGGCGTCTCGCTCAATACCATCTGAGCCTCGATCAGGATTTCTGCTTCACCTTTTCCAAAGATCTGGTGCGGGAGAAAATCAGATCGCAGCAATCGTTTCTTCTCGATCTCCTGCAGGAAGATCGTGAGCACCATCAGGTCTTCTCCCGGTACATGGATCAGGCGACGGCACTGCTTGAGTCAATCGATGAGGCGGAGAACCGCGATTCGATTCGCGGAATCGAGGGCAACGGCGCGAAAGCGTACTTCGCGGTTCTGAAGTCGGTGCTCCCAGCGTCGCTCAATTTCACCCGCCGCACCCGCCGTCCGCCCAAAGATCCCTTCAACGCGGTGCTCTCGCTCAGCTACACGCTGCTTCACTTTGAGGCCGTGACGGCGCTTTACGGTGCGGGGCTTGATCCCTATATCGGGTTCTTCCATAAAACTCACTTTTCACGCGAGTCGCTTGCCTGCGACATTATTGAGCCGGTACGCGCTGAAATCGATCGGTTTTCGCTCAGGCTTTTTCGGAAAGGGACACTGCGCCCGGAAGGATTCTCGACGAACGAGAACGGCTGCCTCATGGGAAAAGCCGCTCGGACCGCCTATTACCCGGAGTACGAGGTTGAGGCGGAAGAGATCCGGAAACGCCTTCATGACCGCACCGATCAGCTGGTGAGCCGCATGCTTGAATGCGCGCGGACTTTTGCGGATTCCGAAGACGATGAGGAGGAGAGCTATGCGGAGTGACACCTATCTGATCGGCTACGACATCACAAGCCCCAGACGCCTTCAGCGGGTGCACCGCGCCATGAAGAAATTCGGGGGCCCCATCGAATACAGCATTTTTCTCTTTACGGGAAACGCCGCCCGGCTGGACGACTGTCTGACAACCGTGAGGAAAATCATGAAACCCGCGGCGGATGACGTCAGGTGCTACAAACTCTCGAAAAGAGGACTGCGGCAGCGGATCGGAAAAGCGGTTCTGCCGGATGGGGTGATCTGGACCGGACTCCCTTCGGGAACCGTCTGAGAAACCAGGCCTTCACAACATTGCCGAAACGCTTTTGCCGCTTCCGGTCCCCTAAAATGACAACGTGACTCCCCGGACTGGGGAGGAATTGTCATAACTGATATCGAGAGGTTTTTTTTGTTCATGACTGTGTGGTTTGTGTCCCGGCATCCAGGCGCGATCGCCTGGGCGAAAAATCAGAAGTTAAAGGTTGATCGTTGGGTTGAACACCTTGATACAGCCGAGGTCTCCGCTGGAGATGTTGTGCTTGGAACACTCCCGATGGGGGCAGCGGCCGAAGTATGTGCCAAAGGGGCGGTATTTGAGGCGCTCACATTTTCTCCCGCCTTCTCTGAACGGGGGAAGGAGCTTGCCACGCGGGACCTGGAAAGGCTGGACTGCCGCCTTGTCCGCTATGATATACATGCTTTGAGTTAGCGCTCCACAACCATCCATCAGAGGAAATATATGACTGACAATAACGTTTTACGGCATTTCGATGTCCATGTTTGCCTGGTTTCCCAACAGACCGTACCTAACCTTTTCCCCATCATGGCCCCGGAGTTTCAGCCTGAGCGCGTGCTTCTCTGTGTCACTGATGACATGAAGGAAGAGGCTGCTGACCTCAGAAAAGCGATCTCCCGCTACCCTTCAGTCAAGGCTGAAGAGATCCGCATCAGCGACCCCTTCAACATTGAATCCACGTTTAACGAAATTTCCCAATGGCTGGATACCCGCGGAAAAGAATTAAGTTCTGAAGGACTCAGCATTGCCCTCAACGCGACAGGCGGCACGAAGCCCATGGTTCTCGGATCCGTGTATGCGTTTGACATCGCAGGCCTCCCCGTCTTCTATTACGGCCGGGGCTCCGTGGAATTGCTCCGTCTGGGGAAAATGGAGAAATTCACGCTGAAAATCTCCAAGTGGTCGCTTGACGCCTACCTGCTCGCCTACGGTTATAAACCCGCGTCCTCGATCAGCCCGGTTTTGCCGATCAGTGACGACTTGAAAGCTTTCGCGGATGAGGTGATCCGATCGAAAGCAGAAACGGAAGCCATTTCGCAGCTGAATTTCTACGCGTCAGAAGCGGCGAAACAGAATTCTCTCGAGTACAGGGGCTTCCAGTCGGACGAGGCACTCGACGCGATGCTGGATAATGCCGGCCGGTGGGTGAAGGTTAAGGGCAGCAGTCTTGTTTTCAATAGTGAAGCGGATCGCAAATTCCTTAACGGCGGGTGGCTTGAAGACTATGCCGCTGATGCCTGCCGTCAGATCGGGGTGAAATCGTTAGCCAAAAATCTGGAAATTATCAGTTCGGCGAACGGCACGAAAAACGAGCTCGACGTCACGTTCATCCTTAACGGCATTCTTCACATTATTGAAGTCAAGACACGCCGCTATAAGAAAACCGACAACAGTAGCCAGGACGTGCTTCACAAGCTGAACTCCCTCGGGCAGGAGCTCGGTTACACCAAGCGCTGTCTGCTCAGCCTGATTGAACTCCCTGACAATCTGAAGCAACGCGCCAAAGATTTAGGCATTCAGATCATCAGCGGGTCGCAGCTTTACGATCTCCCAGGAGCTATCAAAAGATGGGCCAACCAGCAGTAATTTATCCTCGCCGGATCTTTTGCGTCGTCACCGGCATGTCCCCTCAGGTAGTGACAGAGACCCTGTTCGCGCTTAAAGAACGGGGAGATCTGCCGCCTACCGAGATTCATATCCTCACGACAAAGCTCGGGCGAAACCGCGCGATCCGCGATCTTCTGGATCCCGAGGACGGTCAGTTCCTGAAATTCTACCGGGAATTCGGGTACGAAGGTCTGATCGCCTTTAACGAAGCTTCAATAGAAGCGATCACGTCGCCTGAAGGTGTCGAAATGAACGACATCCGGACCCCTGAGGAAAATGAGTCGGCGGCGGACTTCATCATGAGCCGCATCCGCTCTTTCTGCTCAGACCCGAACTCGTCTCTCCATGTATCGATTGCCGGCGGACGGAAAAGCATGGGGTTCCTCGCGGGCTACGCCCTCTCCTTTTTCGGCCGCCCGCAGGACATACTGACACACGTGCTGGTATCCGAGGCCTATGAAAGCAACCGGGACTTCTTTTACCCGTCCGGGATCCGCTCGGTTATTTACGATAAAGAAGGTCACCCGCTTAACACCCAGGACGCGGAGGTGTCACTCGCCGAGATTCCGTTCATCCGGCTCCGTGACGGACTCCCCGATGATCTGCTTGCCGGCACCCGTTCATACCGGGATACGATCCGCATCGCCCAGGAAGAAGTGGTTCCGGAGATCAGCCTCACCTTTGATATCCAGTCCCGCACCGTGATATGCGGTTCGCGCTGCGTACGATTGGCTCCGATTGACTTTGCCTTCTATCTTTGGATGGCTCAGAGGGCCGAACTTGGTCTCGGACCAGTCCGCCCGGATAATGACGGCGCGGTTAAGGATTTTCTGAAGGTCTACGCTGCAGTTGCCGGTTCTTATTCAGCAGACTACGAGTCCGCGGAGAAGGCCCTGCGCGATGAGCAGTCCCGTTTGGGATATTTCCGGCAGCACAGATCGCGTACGAACCGTGGCCTCAAAAAGGCACTCGATTCCCACCGCTTTGAGACATACCACGTGCAGTCGCTTGGCAAGCGGCCAAAAACCGGTTTCGGTATCACGGTGTCAAAGGAAGCCATCAAACTGCCGGACCTGTCTCGGTGTCAATTCCGATAGCCTTCCGTGGGGAGGCCTGCTAGCCCCCCCTCAATCAGTTTCAGTTAGAATGCCTCGGAGGGTTCCGTAAACATCGGAGCGCTGTTATATCCGGTTTCTTCCGGTATAAAGTCTTCCGTGAATTTACAGGTGTTAACCCTTAAAAACCGCATATGAAAAAAGTTATCTATCTTCATAACTCAATTTTTTGGAATCACTATCTGCAACCGGTTGATTTCATGAGTTATTTGCATAGGGTGCAGTTTTAACGTAGCCCTGATTTAAAAGGGATTGAAAGCTTTTTTCTCAGTCTTTGCCGCTTTGCGCTCAGTTTTAACGTAGCCCTGATTTAAAAGGGATTGAAAGTTAAGAATTTCGCTAGCGGTAGTCATAATTAGTTTTAACGTAGCCCTGATTTAAAAGGGATTGAAAGCTCAACCTCCGGGAGGTTACGCCCCGTGTCAACGTTTTAACGTAGCCCTGATTTAAAAGGGATTGAAAGTGTCAAGATTGCCGTCTACGGCATCCCTGAGATGTTTTAACGTAGCCCTGATTTAAAAGGGATTGAAAGCAGGTGAAAGACCGTTTTGTTCTCGCCGCTGGGGAGTTTTAACGTAGCCCTGATTTAAAAGGGATTGAAAGGACTCACCCGGGTTATCACCTCACCGTTCTCGTTTTAACGTAGCCCTGATTTAAAAGGGATTGAAAGTGCCAGAGGATGAAAGGTCTTTCGTTTCCATAGTTTTAACGTAGCCCTGATTTAAAAGGGATTGAAAGGCGTTATTCAAGGCGGTCAATGCGGCATTCTTTGTTTTAACGTAGCCCTGATTTAAAAGGGATTGAAACAAAGATACGGTAGAAGGCTATATACCATGGCACTGAACGCTGTCTATAACCGTGATGCATGGAGCCGATGCAATACGTCATGCTCTCCATGATGGCGAGCCCTCTCGTTGGGCTCTACGACAAGGCGTACTGTGGCATCCCGGTGGTCCTCACGGGCGCAGCATTCGGTCGGGGTAAGACCACCGCGTGCAAGGCAGCACTCTACGCGTTTGGCGATGCTATGGTGCTCACGGTCGCCGGTGACGTTGGGGCGACACCGAAAGCCTGCTCAGCTTTTCTCGGCACGCTCTCTGACCTCCCGGCTGTTTTATGAGGTCACGAGCATGAAGCCCGAGGCGCTTTCCCAGCTCGCCTACGCTCTCTCTAACGGCACTGAGCCTATGCGCCTCCGTGTGGGGCAGTGTGGTGTACGGTTCGCTGGTCGGGAGTCGTGGCACCTTCAGGCGGCACTCACCGGCAACACCTACAT
>ERZ838483.1849-NODE-1849-length-15262-cov-9.558690_pt1 | contig 15262 bp, 14 predicted proteins | sample MGYA00519939_ERZ838483 | MGnify/ENA primary metagenome ERZ838483 (study PRJEB31850, sample SAMEA3708836) | human gut metagenome | biome: human gut; feature: human-associated habitat; material: faeces | place: China | collected 2014 ... | reverse complement strand
GCTGCCGGAGCGGTGCTTAAGCCGCAAGGCGGGAATTGTGCGGTGTTGCCTTTATCTTATTCAGGCACTTTAAGGCACTAAACAACACCTTTAGGCTAAAGGGCTGAACCGTACTATTCCACCCTGCTTTCCCAATAAAAATTCCCCCCGATGCAAAAGGGTTATCTTCTGCATCGGGAAAATGCGATTTATGGTTTGATTTTACTCCATCACAAGCAGCAGGCTCATTTTGAACTTGCCTTGCGGGGTAACGCTGTGCAGGCCGTTTTTGTCAAAGCGGAAACTTTCGCCTGCGTTCAGCTCGTAATCCTGACCCTCATAGTCAATGATTGCTTTGCCTTCCAGTGCGGTCAGGATGGCGTTGCCGGGGGCGCGGTGTGGGGGCAGGCTGGTGCCCGCATCGAATGCCATCAGCACAAACTTCATGTTGTCTGCGTGGACAAGGTCAACATTGGCAATGCTGCCCTCTTCGTAAGAAATCAGGTCTTTCAGGGCTGTGGGCTGGCCAGCTTTGATGATGTTGTTCATGATAGTATTCTCCTTTTTCAAAATAATTTCAGTATAGATCATACCGATATCCGTGCTGGTTCCACACAGTGTTTTGGGCGGAACAGCCAGAAAATCATCCCCCGCAAAGGGAACTGCCCGGCCATCTTCGCCTAAGATAAAGCGGCCGTTGCCCATAACACCCACATACAGGGTCGTACAGTCATAGCTTTCCGGCGTAATGGTAGTACCCGCCCCAAGGGAAAACCAGGTGACCAGCACCTCTTTGCCAAGGTTTGCCGGGCGGGAGACTGTCATACAATCACGGATGGGGCGCATTTGCGCAATGGTAAAAGGTTGGTGTTCCATGCGGTATACCTCACAGTGAGATTCGTAGGCTAAAGCATCGGCATTTCTATTGGCCGCCTGTTCAAAATGGATTCCTGCAGGTTCCCGCAAAATCACATTTCCCCGGCACAAGCTGGATGCCCTGCAAAATGCAGGCGGGCTGCGGCGTTTTTACTTCAACGTTGTGGGGCGGTCCAGATAAATCACTTTGTTGTCAGAAATAAAAGTCTGGAAGTTATACAGGATCAAGATTTGGTCATAGCCCTCTTTTTCAATCGTGGAATCTAACCCATAGGCCAGCCCGCGGAAATCCACCACGCCAATTTTCGCATAATTCGCCGTCAGGTAGGGGATAAAGCTGTTGGCATAGCTATCCTTTACCACCAGGATGCTGCCCGTCCCGTTGCCCTCAATCACCGAATAACCGTTGTTGCCATCCAAAAAAGCTCCATACTTGTCACGAGTATCCAGCTTGGCAAGGTTCATCAGGCCCTCGGTTTTCACCGGTTCATAATCTGCTTCGCCGTTTACTTTATAAACCGTCATCTGGTTGGGCAGATCATAATAGCTGAAACTGTCCGCCTGTGCATTCCAGCGCCGCGTAGCAGAATAATGCGTGCCGTAAAAATCGGGGACGGTAATTTTGGTATAGACATTGCAGTCAAACGGCGTCAGATTTTTCAGCGTGCAGAACTGCTGGTAAGCGCGGTAAGCACCATCCGGTGTCCAGTGGTGGTCGGTCTTAAAGTACAGATGCTGATCCTTATTGGCGCGGTAATCGTCGCGCGTATCGATCACATCCGCCCCGCTGGCCTGCACTTGGGCAAAAATGTCATCCAGCATGGCATCTTCGTCCACCATGGGGGCATTAGCCGGCAGCATTTCCGGGTAGATATCGCTGGCCGAAGGTGCCAGCAAAAAAGTGACCCGGCCGGGGTAGCGCTGGGCAAAGTTTGTGACGGCACTGATATTTTTCCCCAGCTGCTTCTCAGTATCCGTACTGACGGTAAACAGCTTGGTGAACATCCAGCCATCTTTGCCGTTTAGGATGCCGCTTTCCTCCGTTTTGCCAAACGCGAGGGCATTGACGGCGCTTTCCAGGTTGATCCACCCATCGCGCAGGGCAACCTGATCCTGCAGATAGGTGGAAAAATCATCCTGCCATTTGCCGTTCAGCAAAGTTTTTACGCTGAACACCGGCATTTGCGCCAGTTTGCGGTTTTCCAGCTCCGAGTTCTCGCGCTTGGGCCAGAACAGGTTGACCAGTGCAAACCCGCACAGCAAGGCGGCAAAAACAATCAGGGAAACTGGCGGCAGATGACGGTCGGATCTGCGGTGAACATATTTTTCCATAAAGCCATCCCTCCCCTTAAAAGTTTGCATACAGTGCGGTGGAACCCGTTGCTGCTACCACATACGCCGTGCACAGAACAAAGCAGACGCCGCAAAGCGCTGCCCGTAGCGGGGCTTTGCCTTTGCACCACTGCCAGAACTGCCCCGGCAGTTGGGTGGAGCAAACGCAGCATACAACCAGCAGCACCGCATAATTGCGCAGGAAATACAGCGCCGAAACGCCGCCCTGCGGGATGAACAACCGGCTGAGCAGCAGCCCCAGCGGTGCACCGGGGGCGTTGCAGGTGAACAGCCCCCAGCCCAGTACCACCAGAAACAATGTGTAAATGTGCGGCCAGACCTTGCCTTTTTTCAGGTACTTCATCAAAAAGTTCTTTTCGATGACAAGCAGCACGAAATAGTAAAGGCCCCAGCAGATAAAGTTCCAGTTCGCACCATGCCAGATGCCGGTCAGCGCCCAGACGGCCAGCATGTTCAGCATCTGGCGCCCGGCACTGCAGCGGTTGCCGCCCAGCGGGATATAAATGTAATCCCGGAACCAGCCGGAAAGGCTGATGTGCCACCGCCGCCAGAATTCGGTAATACTGCCTGAAATGTACGGCAGGTTAAAGTTCGCCGGACATTCAAAGCCCATCATCAGGCTCAGGCCGTTGCTCATCTCCGAGTAACCCGCAAAGTCAAAGTACAGCTGCAAAGAGTACGCAATAATGCCCAGCCATGCCAGCGGCAGGGAAGCGTTCGCCAGCCCAATGCCGCCCGTTCCGATGATATCCTGCCAGAGCGCCGCAATGGAATCCGCCAAAATCACCTTTTTGGCAAGGCCGAACACAAACATTTCAGCACCATCCTGCGCTTTTTGCAGGGTGCAGCGTCCCTGTGTCTGGTGTAGGACATCCGCCATATCCCGGTATTTCACGATCGGGCCAACGATCAGCTGCGGGTACATCAGAACATATACCGCAAAGACCACCGGGCTGCGTTCCGCTTTTACCTTGCCGGTATACACATCCGCAGTATAACTGATGAGCTTAAACGTATAATAGCTGATGCCCAGCGGCAAAACATCCAAAAAACTCAGCTTGGCAAACCCGGTGGAAGCGATAACGTTGAGCGTGTCCAGCAAAAAGTTCGTGTATTTGCAGTAGACCAGCGCCGCTGCCGTCAGCACAATGGCAGCAATCAGCACGATTTTTCGCTTGCCCCCGGCGGGCAGGCTGGCAAGCAGAAGCCCCGCCGCATAGTTGATGGCAACCATGCCCACGGCCAGCGGCAGCCATGTAATACCGCCCCAGCAGAAAAACAGCAGGCTTTCCACCAGCAGCACCGCATTTTTGACCCTGCCCGGCACAAGGTAATACAGCCCCAGCGCCAGCGGCATAAAACAGAATAAAAAGACAACGCTGTTAAAATTCACAGCGGTTCCTCCTCTCTTGGTTCAGGAGTGTGGGGAACAGCCCACCAAAAAACAAGGCCGCAGCCTGTTGGGGCGCGGCCTGTTTGGTATCGGTTTGTGCTATCAGGCAAGTGCCCCGTCAATGGCGGTGTCGATTGCGGAATAATCCGGGCCATTCACACCGGCAATGACCATGACCACAACATTGCCTTTTACCACAATGCGTGCATCCTGTGCCTTGGCAACTTTATCAGCAAAGTCAGCATACAGCGTGCTGCTCATTGATTCCTTATAGGCTTCCAGTTCAGCTTTCACGGCGTCAGCGGTGCCATCTTTGACTTGAGCGGCGAATACCAGAGCACAGTCTGCCTGGTCGTTGGTCACATCGCCCTGGAAAGCAACAATGTTATCCGGGGTCAGGTTCATCTCGTTCTCCATGGAGAAGTCATCGATGGCACGGGCATTGGGCACTTCGTTCACAGCCTCAATGGCGGTCACGATGGCGCCCAAATCCACGCTGGCAGTGGCTTCCTCAGTGGAGGAAGCATCGGTGCTGGCTGCCTCAGAAGCCGTGCTGCTGGCAGCTTCCGAAGAAGCACTGGCAGAGGAAGAAGCGCCGCTGCCGCAGCCAGCCAGCAGGGTGGCAAACAAAACGGCTGCCGCCAAGGCAGAAATCAATTTTTTCATAATATAGTTCTCCTTTGTTGGTTCGGGGTTCAAATTTATCTCTTTGGCCCTCTGGAAATTTAGATCGCCTACTATAGTACACCAGAATAATGTACTTATATAGGATACACGATTTACACCTGTTTTTCAAGTCCCGCAGGGTAAATCTCACACACTTTCACATCCACAATTTTGCGCAAAAATACCGGCGCTTGACAAACTCCGCCCGCCACCTTACACTTTGAAATACAGAATCCATGTAACTTATAAAATAATGGAGGAATCCCCCTTGCAGAACTACAAAGCCAGACAAACCGCCCTGCTTGGCATGCTGTTTGCCCTTTCCATGGCGCTTTCTTTTTTGGAATCCATGCTTACCCCGTTTTTTGGCCTGATGCCCGCCATGAAGCTGGGGCTTTCCAATATTGTTGTCATGTATGCCGTTTTGTTTTTGAACCGCCGTTCGGCGCTTTATCTTGTGCTGCTCAAGGCGTTGTTTGCGTTGCTTACCCGCGGCGTTACAGCCGGGTTTCTTTCGCTGTGCGGGGGCGCGCTTTCCCTGGCTGTGTTCTGCCTGCTTCTGGCATTGCCATTCACCATCACAGGCTACATTTTTTCGGTCAGCGGGGCACTGGCGCACAACTGCGGCCAGCTGCTGGGGGCTGCAGCGCTGCTTTCAGACAAAATGGCAATCACCTATGCGCCGATGCTGCTGATAGCGGGTCTTATCGTTGGTTCCTGCACCTATATGGTATCGCGCCTGATTTTTCCCGCTGTCAAGAGAATTATTCCGCCGAAGAGCAAAGCGGAAAGCAAAATCACATTTTAAGATAACGTCTTAAAAATTTTTAAAAAAGTGTTGACATTTCACATTTCTGCGGCTATAATATAGTCATAGCACAGGGAACGAGTTCAAAAAGTGAACGTCTTGTGCGGCTCATAAAACTAAAAACCAAGAACAAACCATTATTTTGATTCGGAGGTATTTCTTATGAAAAAGTATGTTTGCACTGTCTGCGGCTACATTGCTGAGGGCTCCATCCCCGATTTCTGCCCCGTCTGCAAGGCTCCCGCTTCCAAGTTCATCGAAAAGACCGATAATTCCTATGTGACCGAGCATGTTGTCGGTATCGCCAAGGACGCTCCGGAAGATATCATCCAGGGCCTGCGCGAGAACTTTAACGGCGAGTGCAGCGAAGTTGGCATGTACCTGGCCATGAGCCGCGTTGCCGACCGTGAAGGCTACCCGGAAATCGCCGAAGCTTGGAAGCGTTACGCTTTTGAGGAAGCTGAGCATGCTTCCAAGTTCGCAGAACTGCTGGGCGAAGTCCTGACCGACAGCACCAAAAAGAACCTGCAGATGCGTGTGGATGCCGAGTCTGGTGCCTGCGCAGGCAAGATGGAGCTGGCCAAGAAGGCAAAGGCTCTGAATCTGGATGCCATCCATGACACCGTGCATGAAATGGCAAAGGACGAAGCCCGCCATGGCCGCGGCATGCAGGGTCTGCTGGACCGTTACTTCAAATAATTGAATTCCTAAACCGCAAGGGGGGTCGGGTAACACCGGCCCCTTTTTGCTGTCATTTTTTCTGTATTTATTCTCCGCGGCAGGCAAAAAAGTTGTCCTGATTATCACAGGCAGCATAAAACGTTTCGCTCAACTGGCCGATGCCCGTGCGGGAAAGCTGGGTGTTCAACCAGGTGCGGTCCTTTCCGCTGGTGTGCAGGTTTTCTTCAACCAGCTTGCCATCCAACACCAGGTCATACCACTTGCTGGCCGGATCTGTCTGGATGGCAAGGTCCTGCGGGGTGACCGGGCGGTTGAAACTTTTGGGTAAAAAGCTGATCTGGCCGCTGGTTTCCAGCATGGCACACTGCACTTCATTCAAATCAAAATATCCGGCTACTCTGGCTTGTGCTAAAAATTCATTCAGGTCTATTTTGGCGCGGTCCAGCTCCGCTTTATAAATCGTTCCGTTCTCCATCAGTGGAATGGCCTGTCCGCTCAACCAAAGGCGGACGTTCCGGTTTTTGCAGGTGCCGTAATGCACCGCAAAAGCTGCGATACCATACACGATCATGGCGGTAAGCGGGCGGTACCATTGTTCCAGGTTGGTGGCCATCTCTGCCGCAATGGAACCAATGGTAATGCTGTTGACATAATCAAACAAGTTCATCTGGGCAATCTGCCGTTTGCCGCCCAGCCGCGTTAAAATAAACAGTACCGCCAGCGAAACCACACTGGCAACAAACACATTGATAATTTCCTGCACTGCCTGCATCTTTCCCATCCGCTCTCTTATCATTTGCCATGCAACCCGCATGGTAACCTTATTGTGGCCCCACCAGCGGTGCATTATACGCACAATGTACCAACGGGGCTTGCACAGGAAAGGGAAAATGTTATAATAAAGTTGTTTCTGTATACTTCGACTTCCGGCGGCTTTGGGTCCGCTGCGCCGGAGCCGGGCAGGGATTGGCAGCAACTGCCAGCTTGATAAAGAATTGATATCAGGATGTGAAATCATGCAGATTTACCTTTTGCGGCATGGGCAGACAGAATATAACGCCCAACACCGGTACCAGGGTCAACAGGATATCCCGCTTTCCGCCGCGGGCCGCGCCCAGCTGCGCCCGGCCGGGTTTATGCCGGATGTTGCCTATGTCAGCCCGCTCATCCGCGCACGGCAGACGGCGGAAATCTTTTTCCCCGGCTGCCCGCAGATCATTGTACAGGACTTGCGGGAAATGTGCTTTGGCAGTTTTGAGGGGCGGCATTATATCCACATTGAGCACGACCCCGACTACCTTGCCTGGCTGGAAGCCAACAAGACTGCTGCCCGCCCGGATGGGGAGCGCATTCAGGATTTTTGTAACCGCAGCTGTGCTGCCTTTGCCAAACTGGTGGAAGAAAGCCTTGCGCAGCACAAACAGCAGCTGGTGATTGTAGCGCACGGCGGCATCCAGATGGCGGTTATGTCCCGTTACGGCCTGCCGCGGCGGGATTATCACGACTGGTGCGGTCCCAACGCGGGCGGCTACCGCCTGGATGCCGCCAACTGGCAAACAGACCACACCTTGCAGCTGTTGGAAACCGTGCAGTATACCAAAGCCACACAAAGCGAGGCAGCCTTATGAGCAATGGTTTGATTCATTTATACCACGGTGACGGCAAGGGCAAAACCACAGCTGCCATGGGCCTGGCTGTGCGGGCGCTGGGCTGCGGGCGGCGCGTGGTGATCGTGCAATTTTTGAAAGGCGGTGCAACCGGGGAACTGGAACCGCTGCAAACCCTTGGCGCTACCTTCTACCGCGGCAAAGCCGGGCAGAAGTTTGTATTCCAGATGAATGAGGAAGAAAAGGCCGCCACCCGTGCCCTGCAAACTGAAAACCTGCGCCGGGCGCTTGCCGAACCGGCGGACCTTTTGATTCTGGACGAAGCCTGCGCCGCCTGGAATCTGAACATGGTGGACCGAGAGTTGCTGCAAAACGCCGTACTGCACAAGCCTGCCGAGCAGGAACTGGCAATGACCGGCCGCGATCCGGCCCCCTGGATGCTGGATGCCGCAGATTACATTACTGAAATGTGCTGCCGCCGCCACCCATACGAAAAAGGCATTCCGGCAAGAAAAGGCGTTGAATTTTAAGGCAACACCGCACAATTCCCGCCTTACGGCTTAAGCACCGCTCCGACGGCTGCGGCACGGCATCTGCGTTGCCAAAATGCTCGATAAGACATCCAGTATTATCTGCGCTTTTGGCTTAGCAGCTGCCGCACCTCGCTCGCCGTATCGGCACTTAGAATTATGCGGTATTGCCTTAAGTTTGCCGCAGCGCAGTTCCATACAGGGAAGCGCACCAGGCAATAAGAAATTAAAAGTATTTAGGACAACCAGAAAAAGAGAAAAACAGCCTGCCCAAACAGCAGGCGGGGAGGGGGATCATCATGGCTACACATAGCCGCCAAATGTCCGAAGCATTCCGTACGACAGTATTTCTAACCCTGTCCGGCGGATTTCAGGACGCTTACACCTACATGGGCCGCGGCAAGGTTTTTGCCAACGCTCAAACCGGCAATATCGTGCTGATGGCCACCAATTTTTGCGAGGGTGATTTTGCCAAAGCGCTGCGGTATTTTTTGCCGCTGCTGGCCTTTGCCGCCGGTGTCTATTTTGCCGAGGGCATCCGCAACCGCTACCACCTGATGGAGAGATTCCACTGGCGCCAGCTGATTTTGCTGATTGAGATTGCACTGTTGTTTGTTGTTGGCTTTATCCCTAACAATCTGGACTGGCTGGCCAATATGCTGGTCAGCTTTGTCTGCGCCATGCAGGTACAATCTTTCCGCAAGGTGCACGGCAATGCATATGCCAGCACCATGTGCATTGGCAACATGCGCAGCGGTATGCAGTACCTGTACACCGGCCTGCACACAAAAGACCGCGCTGTATTGCGCCGCGCCATGCAGTATTTTGCTGTAATTGCACTGTTTGCTGTGGGGGCCGCTGCCGGCAGTCTGCTGACCATCCATTTTGGCAACCGTGTGATCTGGTTCTGCTGTGCTTCGTTGCTGGTCAGCCTTGGCTTCATGTTTATCCGTGAAGACATTGAAGAGAACCCTGAACTGCAGCGGGAAGCCGCCGCTTTGCACCAGGATGTAAAAGCCATGGAGCACACCATCGGCAAAACCTTGCAGGAGCAGCAGGAAGAACTGCACCCCTTAAATCACAAGTGATATGGACAATATATAAAATTTGAACAAAACTTTCGCAATCTCGCTTGTCGTTTTCCGGCACAAATGCTACAATACAGTCAAATGTTAAATATGTGCGCGAAAGCGAGGGACTTCCGTGAAAATCATCACCGTTACACTTGCTCCTAACCAGGCTGTTCTGACCTGCTATCTGCAGGACCAAAGCCCCAAAATGCCAAATGCCGCCATCCGCCCGGCTATGCTGGTCGTGCCCGGCGGCGGCTACCAGTATTGCTCTGACCGTGAGGGCGAACCGGTTGCCCTGGCTTATATGGCACAGGGGTTCAATGCGTTTGTTCTGCGCTATACGGCAGATGCAACCACCCCGATTGACAAAGCATTACAGGATGGTGCCGCCGCAATGGATTACCTGCGCGCCAACGCCGCGGAGCTGGAAATTGACCCGCAGCAGATCGCCGCCGTTGGCTTTTCTGCCGGTGGGCATTTGGTTGCTTCGCTGGGCACACTGCTGCCCAAGGCACAGCGCCCCAACGCCCTTGTGTTGGGCTATGCCGCAACGCTGGGCGCAATGTGGACCGTCGCTGGCCGCCAGGAGCCCGACCTGCACGCGCTGGTTGATGATGACACCCCGCCCACATTCCTGTTTGCTACCCAGGGGGACGCGCTGGTTCCTGTTAAGAACAGCCTTGTTTTTGCAGATGCTTTGGCTGACCACAGCATCCCGTTTGCGCTGCACATCTTCCCGACCGGGGCACACGGCATTTCCCTTGCCACTGCCTGTACCTCCGGGCCGGAAGCTTCCCGTGTCAACCCGGCAACCGCCCAATGGCTGCCGATGAGCGTTGACTTTTTGCAAAAGCTGTGGGGCTGCCTGGGCGTTACCGCACCGGATACCGAGCTTGCCGCCCAGCTTGCCGCCGGGCCGCTCAGCCTGAATATGCCGGTGCGCAGGTTGATGAAGAACCCGCAGGCCAGCGCTCTGCTGCAGGCTGTGCTGGGGGATATGTGGCAGGCCATTGTGTCTAACCCACTTTCCCAGGGAATCAGCCTGCGCGAAATTTCCGGCTTCCTGCAGGCGGCATTGCCGGAAAGCGCATTGAATCAGCTGGATGCCCAGCTAGCCAAAATCCCGGTTGAATAACCCAAAGGAGCTTATCATGCTGTTTATTGAATATCCCAAATGTTCTACCTGCCAAAAGGCCAAATGCTGGCTGGATGAAAACGGCGTTGCTTACACCGACCGCCATATTCTGGAGCAGCCCCCCACCTATGAAGAGCTGAAAGAATGGCACGCTCGCAGCGGGCTGCCCCTGCGCCGCTTTTTTAATACAAGCGGCCTGAAATATAAATCGCTTGCCCTGAAAGACAAACTGCCCACCATGACCGAGGATGAGCAGCTGCACCTGCTTGCCACAGATGGCATGCTTGTCAAGCGGCCTTTGGTGGTCGGGGATGATTTTGTCCTTGTCGGATTCAAGCCTGACGAGTGGGCCAGCACCCTGAAATAATCCACCTTCTAAATAGCAAAGCAAAAACAGCACCGCAGTTTGTTGCACACACAGTCAAGTAAGACGATGTGCACGGCAAAGATTGCGGTGCTGTTTTGTTTTTATTCTTCCCAAAACCGCCAGAGTTCCCGTTCCAGCTCTTCTGTATCATAAATCATTTTCAGGTGGCTCCAATGCGGGGGCATCAGGCGGCGGTAGTCCGGCATGGCAAAGCGGTTATCGATCAGCAGCACCACGCCTTTGTCCCGCGGGGTGCGGATCACACGCCCGGCGGCTTGCAGCACCTTGTTCATGCCGGGGTAACGGTAGGCGTAGTCAAAGCCGGAACCGCGTGTCTGCTCAAAATAGTCCCGCAGCTGCTCCTGCCGGGGTCCAACCTGCGGCAGCCCTGGGCCCACGATGCCTACACCAATCAGCCGGTCGCCGGTCAGGTCAACGCCCTCCCCAAATACGCCGCCCATCACGGCAAAGCCAAGCAGGGTTTGGCTGGGGCCCGGCACAAACTGGGCCAAAAAGGCCGCTTTCTGCTGTTCATCCATCGCGTTTTCCTGCTTGATGCAGTTGATTTCCGGGCAGTGCTCCTTGAACTGTGCATAAGCCTGCTCCATATACGCATAACTGGGGAAAAACGCCAGATAATTCCCGCAGCGCGCCCGCACCATCGCCGCCAGGCTTTCCGCCACAATGGCAAGGCTTGCATCCCTGTCCTTATACCGGGTGCTGACATTGCCGATGCAGAATAGTCCCTGATTGCCCGCGGGGAAGGGGCTGCGCAGGGCAACGGCCCGTGCTTCCGGCACGCCGCACAGGTCCTTATAGTAACTGGCCGGGGCCAGCGTTGCACTGAACAGCACCGCGGCGCGCCCCAGGGCAAAACTATCCGCCAAAAAGGCGCTGGGGTCAAGGCAGAGCTGCGCTGCACGCACCTCGCTGCCGGATGCCGTGATTTGCAGCACAAAATGATCGTCAAAGGTATCCGCTACGCGCAGCCAGGCCCGCACATCAAAATACAACTGCAGCAGTGCCGTGTGGGTTTCATCCGGTTCTCGGTGGTCGTCCAGCCATGCTTCCAACGGTTCACACAGGCGGTTCAGCAGGTGATCAAACTCCTCGCTGCGCTCTTTTAGAAAGAATGTTTTGCCAAACCGTCCATCTCTGGCGGCAGTTTCTTCCTCGGCACGGTGGCGCCATTCAATAAATACATCATTTACTTTGGTCAGAGCGTTTTTCAGGCTGCTTTTGCCTTTGCCCAACAGCTTCTTCGCTTCATAAAAGCTGGTTTTGGTCAGGGCAGCACTGTGCATTTCCCGCGCACGCCCCGGCAGGTTGTGCGCTTCGTCCACCAGGAAGATATAATCCCCGGCAGATTCAAAAAATCGCACCAGATGTACAACCGGATCAAACAGATAATTGTAATCCCCAATAATCACATCGCTCCACAGGCTGCTGTCCAGCCCCAGCTCAAAGGGGCATACCGTGTGGCGTTTTGCATATTCCTGCAAGGTTTCCGCCGTCAGGCAGGGGACATCCAGCACATCCCAGAGAGCGCCTTTGATGCGGGCATAATACCCGTTGGCATAGGGGCAGGCTTCCGGGGTACACTCCCGCGTCTCACACAGGCAGATCTTATCTTTCGCTGTCAGCGTTACACTGCGCAGGTGCAGTTCCGGCTCGGTATCGCGCAGGATAGCCAGTGCGTTTTCCGCTGCCGTACGGGTTGTGCCGCGGGCCGTTAAATAAAAAATCGGTCCCACACTCTCATTGCCCATAGATTTCAGGGCAGGGAACAGCACGCTCATGGATTTACCAATCCCGGTTGGTGCCTGGCACAAAAGCCGGCCGCCGTCCCGGCACACTTTGTATACCTCGCCCACCATCGCGCGCTGCCCGGGGCGATACGCAGGGAAAGGGAACTGCATGGCCTGCAAATCCGAGTTCCGGGCGTTTTTCCACTCAACCGCCCGCCGCGCCCAGGGGGCATATTCCGCCAGCAGGGCTTCCACTTCCTCCTGCAGCTGCTGCGCGGTGTAATGCCGCTCAAACCGCAGAATCAGCTCTTCATCTACCTGGAAATAGGTCAGCTGAACCCGCATCTCTTCCAACTCATGCTGTGCCGCATAAATTGCTGCATACACCATAGCCTGTGCCCAGTGCTCCGGTGCAAAATCCGGGGTAATATCTGCCGCCGGGCATGCGGTGGTCTTGATCTCATCCACCACGGTAACACCGTCCGCTGCGGTAAAAATGCCATCGGCGCGGCCTTCCAGCGTAAATTCAATTTCTTCATACGCAAAAATACCGCGAAGAAATACCTCCGCGGCGTAATCGGTATGTTCTTTTACAGCGGCGCGCTGCAATTTGCGGTGGATGCGTGCGCCCTCATTGGCGCGGTCAAAACCGGTAAAGCGGTTGTCAATGCTGCCAATCCGGCGCAAGAATTCCACCAGCTGGCGCACCGGCAGCGTGATTTGTATTGGGGATACAGGTTCCTGCAAGGGCTCGTCCTCCTGTCAGGGGCAGTCAGCTGCGGTTATAGGTATGGTCACACACCTGCTCAATTTTCTCGCGCAGGGCTACAAAATCTTCAAACGCGGATATTTTGCTTTTTGGGTTGCGCAGCAGCGCTGCCGGGTGCAGAGTTGCCATAAACAATGTGCCCTGCTTATCAAAAAACTTACCGTGGTCCCGCGTGACGGAAAAGTCTTTTCCAATCATCTGCTGGGCGGCAATGCGGCCCAAGCACACCACAATTTTGGGGCGCAGCAGCCGGAACTGCATGCGCAGCCACGGGAGGCAGGCGGCGGATTCTTCCGGGGCAGGGTCGCGGTTTTCTGGCGGACGGCACTTAACAATATTGGCAATATAAATATTTTTGCTGCGGTCAAGGTCAATCGCTTCCAGGTAATGGTCCAGTAGCTGGCCGCTGCGGCCCACAAACGGCAGGCCTTGTGCGTCCTCGTTGGCGCCGGGGCCTTCGCCCACAAAAAGAACCTCGGCATCCGGCACACCCTGCCCAAACACCACATGGGTGCGGGTCTCACACAATCCGCAGCGCTGGCACACCAGGCATTGCTGTTTCAGCTCATCAAAATTCATGAATATCCCTCGTATTGCCCCCTTGCACAGGGGACTATAATATAATAAAAGACAACCGCTGCCCAAACAGTGGTAAAAAGGAGCTATCATTTATGCATCCAGACGCCTTGGCCGCCCGGCTGGCCTGTATCCTGCTGGGTTATCTGTTCGGCAGTTTTCTTACGGCAGAAGTTGTCGCCCGCGTTATTTCCGGCAAAAGCGCGCGGCAGCTTGGCACCGGCAACCCCGGCATGGCTAATATCATGGCCCAACTGGGCAAGGGGGCCGGGCTGCTAACCCTGGCGGGTGATACGTTAAAAACGGTTGCTGCCTGCGGTGCGGCGTATTATGCTACGGCACCACTGATCGGGCAGGCGTCGATTTTATATGCCGGGCTTGGCGCAGTGCTGGGCCATAACTATCCCGCATGGGCAAGGTTCCGCGGCGGCAAGGGGGTTGCGGTAACCTGCGTTTGGCTCGTTTTGTATCTTCCGTTTTGGGGCACGCTTTGCTGCATCGCTGGCGGGGCACTGGTTCTGTGGCTCGGTTACCTGCCGTTGGGGGCTGTGGTGATCCCAGCGCTGGCCATCCTGCCCGCGTGGCTTTCCTATGGCCCAGAAAGCGGCATTCTAACTTTGGCCCTGGCCATCATTATGTTCAGCCGCCACTACCACGGCCTGCTGCGGATTCGGCAGGGGACAGAGCCCCGATTTTTCCAACGCCACAATCCAAAATGAACAACTTTATCATAGCATATTTTCACCAGCCTGAAAAGCTGTAAACACATGAAAAAACGATATGATCTTAGAACCATCCAGTCATGCCGTTGCCGTCCGATTTTGAGGTAAAATCTCACAATCTAAACTATTTATACCGTAATTGCTCATAAAAACAGCGGAACAACAGAAACCCCAACAATCCCAAGGTAATAAGTTTGTGTAACTTGGTGCCTTGCATTATCGACATATCAGAATTACAATATAATTATTACGGAATTGTAAAATGGAGGCAAACTGAAAATGAAGTATTACTTGGCTTACGGTCCCAACCTCAACCTGGTGCAGATGCGCCAGCGTTGCCCCAATGCCCGTGTGGTCGGGTATACATATTTATTCGGTGCGCGCCTGGTCTTCCGTGGTTCCAAGAACGGCTGCTTTTTGACCACGGATTTTCAGCAGCCCTGGTGCCCGTCTATGGTGGGCTGCGGGGTTTATGAGATTTCTGATAAAGATGAGCAGGCTCTGGATGTCTATGCGGGGGTTCCTTATTTCTACCAGAAGCAGACAATGCAGGTACAGTGCGTCTGGGACGTCACTACGCGACGGGAAGTTCTGCATAATATTGAAGCAATCCTTTACACCCTGCCCGCCAGCCACCCCTTGGGTGTTCCTTCCCGCCGCTATCTGCAGGAGTGCAAGAGCGGGTATGATGACTTTCATTTCAGCTTCCTTCCGCTGCGCCAAGCTCTGATTGACAGCAGCCCGGAGCCGCACACGAAGTAAAGGAAACACTTTTGTGTGAAAGAAAAGGCAAAAGCAAAAGATAGGCAAGCGGGAAGCGACGTTCTACCGTTTTGTTTCTTGCTTTGCGAAACAAATTTGAAAAAATTAAAAAAATATGAAAATATCTGTTGACAAAAGTGGTACTGCTGGTTATAATAATACTCGTCGCCGGTGAGGCGGCCAAACAAAATAAGCGGATGTGGCGGAACTGGCAGAC
>ERZ838483.1839-NODE-1839-length-15430-cov-31.706472_pt1 | contig 15430 bp, 9 predicted proteins | sample MGYA00519939_ERZ838483 | MGnify/ENA primary metagenome ERZ838483 (study PRJEB31850, sample SAMEA3708836) | human gut metagenome | biome: human gut; feature: human-associated habitat; material: faeces | place: China | collected 2014 ... | reverse complement strand
GAAAAAAGCCAGTTTTGCGAATTATGCTGCAAAACAAAAGCACCGCTGTGGTGCTTTTGTTTGATTATTTTTGAGACATTATCAATTTCGGTTGACATATATACATCTGTTTGAAGCTTCTGAATGAGAAAAAAGAAAAAGCAGACTTTCGTCTGCTTACTCTACAGTGAATTCTTCACCCTTCAACATTTTCTTAATATACTGCTTATTCTGTTCTACACTATTTTCATCAGGAATAAGGTAATAAAGTTTTGTATCAGGCATATAATATCCACCCTTCATCATAATACCATTACCTGCTACCATAGAAGACTGGAATGACCATGAAGCATTGGTATTAAGCTGATCATTCGCAATTCTAGCCATTTCGTCCATCGGCATATCAGTCACAAATGTACCTTCAATAGATTTTAAGATATCAGTATAATGAGTAAGGATTGCTGGACTTGCCATCTTTCTAATAATAGCCTGTAAAACTGCCTGCTGGTTCTGTGCTCTATGACGATCACCAGTAGTATAGGCATGTCTTTCTCTAGAAAAGGCTAGAGCCATCTGACCATTCATATGGTTCCATCCTTCTTTAATAGGCTGTCCATTCCATGCAGACAAGTCTTTATCTGAATAAACATCAACACCACCAAGGGCATCTACTACTTCTACTAATGATTCAAAGTTAACTCTTGCATAATAGCTAATATCTACATCTAAGAAGTTTTCTACTGTCTTAACTGTATTTTGTGTACCTGTTAAACCAGAATGTGTAAGTTTATCTTTCTGAGAAGCATCTGCTAAAGTCACATAAGCATCTCTAGGAATACTAGTCAATAATACTTTATGTTCAGGAACATTAATAGTCATTAAGATATTCACATCACTACGTGATACTTCCTGTACACTGCCACGAGAATCAATACCAGAAATATATACACAGAAAGGATCCTTTAATATATCTAATGTCTTTTCTTCTTTAATCTTATTGTATGCTTTAAACTTTGTTGTCCAGATGACTCTTGTATCTTTATCAAAGTTCTTTTTATAGTCTGTGACTAGATCTCTAGAACCTTCATTAATAAGTATTGCATCTACCTTTTTATCATATAATGCATCTACAATCGCTTCTACACCATATAACTCACTCACACCATAGTTAGTAACTTTCTTACTTAAACGATTCAATGCTTCATCTATTTTAGTTCCATTAGGATTATATCCTACTGTCTTCTTTAAGAGATCATTCATCTTTTTATATTTACTATTTTTTCTAACTACTAGTGAATATGTTACATAATCATATTCGCTAGTCACTTTATTGTAGGCTGCTTTACCAGACTGGATAAAGATACATCCTATAATTAAGAATATACTAATAATAATAGAAATAATCTTACCTGCAAGAGGTCTTTTCTGTACCTTTCTAGATACGATAGGTCCTGGTTTTGCGACTAAATAGACAAGTAGTGCAAGTACTGCCAAGAAAGAACCTATCACTATCAAATAACGCATAGGTAAAACTTTCAAAAATATGATACTAATCATAAGTATGATGCTTAATACTATCTGAACACCAATAATAAAACGATGATCAGTCATAAACCCCAATTTCTTCTTCATCTTTTATATCTCCCATTCATAAAACAACACGAATATACATATTTCGCAAAAATATTGTAAAAACGTGGCTATACATACATAGTATAGCACATAATCTTAATATTTGTAAGAATATCAGCTAGTTAAATCATTATTTGTTACAAATTTACATTTTTTGTGACATATATATATTGCATTTTAACACTTATATAAAAAAGAAGAACCTCCAATGAGGTTCTTCCTAAAAACATTAAGCTTCTTTCTTCTTTAATAATACATAACCTAATAATGAGATCATTGAGAAGAATACGAATACTCCTACCATAGTAGTATCACCAGTTGCTGGTTTAGTACTTGGTTTTACTTCTGGTTTAGTTGTTTCTTCTGGCTTAGAAGGAGTAGTAGGTTTTTCTTCAGGAATACTTGGTGTAATAACTGGTAACTTTTCTAATGCTTCCATAGCTTTTCTTAAGTTATCAGTTAATGCATCTACTTCTTCCTGAGTTAATTCATTCTTATTTTCTAATGCTTTTTCAGTGGCTTCAATGACGTCTAATAAGTTCTTATAGCTCTTTTCTGTATACAACTTACTATCAGTCTTCTTAGCCTGATCAAATAATAGTTCAAGTTCAGCTGTATTACCACGAGTAACAAGTTTCTTAGAAGCTTCTTCTAACTTATTAGTTAAAGCTTCAATTTCAGCACTTGTATGTTCAGCTTTTAATTCTTCGTTGATTTCATCTAATACAAGTTCAAAGTCTTTCCAGCTAGATGCTGTATAGTCTTCTTCTTTATAAGAAGCCATTCTATTTTCTAATGCTTTTATTTCTGTATCAGTTGCTTTAAGAACTAAGTTCTTTCTTGCATCCTGTAATGCCTTATAAGCATCTTCTACTTCAGTGACAGTTGCATCTTCTTTATTTAAGATGTCTTCCGCATTCTTTAATGCTTCATTGAATGGATTTACTGTAGAAGTTAAGTAAATAGAATTATCTAGAGGCTTTAAGTTATTAGAATCGATATAGTTTCTAAGTTCCTGTTTACTCATAGATGCCTTAGTTACAAGTCCTGCTTTAGCCTGACGTAATGATTCAATCATTGTATTGACTTCATCTTCAGTCGCATCTTTATTAGTCACTAGTCTCTTTGCTTCTACTAATACTCTTTCTAATGCGTTATAGCTTTCTTCTGTATAGTCATCTTTAGAAAGCTTTTCAATATCTTTAATTTCTTTTTCGAGAGCTTTTAAGTCACCACGTACTACTAATGCATCATAAGAGGCTTTAAGTTCAGCTTTTGCAGCTTCTAAGGCATCCTTTTCACCCATCTGAGTGTTATATACTTCTAATGCTTTAGTTCTTGCTGTACTATATGCTTTATAACTTGTTGCAGTGTACTTATCTTCATCTACATGTAAAGAGTCAATGTAGTTCTTTAAGTCCTTAGCACATTCACTCTTATATTCATCATCAGTTAATGTAATAATTTCAGAAATAGTAGGACTATGGTTTTCTTCCCATTCAAACTTTAACTTATATACATTACCATGAGGGATATAGAATTCATTTAAAGATTTTCTTAAAGTACCTAACTGTACCCATTCTTTATCTTCTTCAGGTACATTTCTAGTTGTTACTTCTTTGTCAATAAGTGCATATACCTTTGCATTGCTGATTTCACCCTTCTGGATAATATTGAATTTCTTTACATCAAGCTTATCAGAAAGAGTATAAGTAATATAACCTGCTTTATTTGATCCTGGTTTATAAGCTGTTAAAAGGTCACCATCAATCATATACTGAGGTTTATAGCCTTTTGCTTCTTTGACATTAGAATCAAATGTAGGGTCATTATCTTCAGGTGCATATTCTCCATCATTAATCATGATTTCGTTGAATACAACAGCTCTAGAATTGTTAGATGCTGTAAATAGGATTCTTAAGTAACGTGCTGGTACATGGTCTGCAGTACCTGATACATATACTTTGTTTGGATATGTACTAGATGCTTTATATCCTGCATCAGAATCGATACACTGAACATCTTTATCTCCAATATTTTCAACACCATCACCAATTGTCACAACATCTGCCCAGTTTTCTAAATCACTAGAAACACTAATCACAGCATCTCTAATATAGTTCTTTGCAGTATCCTGACAATACATGGCAATCTTATCAATATTTCTCATCTGACCTAAGTCATAGATAATATACTGACCCTTTTGTGGAAGGTCACCAAATTCAGTTGTAGAATCAATGTTGCCATCAAATGCAGCTCCATTGTTTCTAGAATCTTCTGCAACACCCCAAGAAGGGTTAACAGTCATAGTTGTCTTATATAAGTATGGTGCTGTGATTTCTGTAGAATGTACCACAAACTTATTCATAGTTAACTTCACATCAGAACTCTTCTTATTGATCAAACGTACATAACGTGCATCTGGAAGGTTCTTGCTTAAGTCTTTCACTTCTACCCAGTCATGTGCATTTACTGAAGCTTCTAATACAACTTCACCTGTATAATCAAGTTCTAACTGTTTTAAATCTTTAACTCTTGATAACTTCACACCTACATACTGTTTAGGTGCTAAAGTCATTTCTTTTGTATACACTAAATCTGTACGATCTAATGTACTCTTTGAATGTAACTTATAGTCTGTATTTGTATAAACAGCCTTGTCATCATATTCATTCACTACATCAGTATGGTTGAATGTCTTTACCTTCCACCAATAACCTGCTGTATTACTTGAAAGATGTAATTCAAGGTTTCTTACACGAATTGCCTTAGCTGTAATATCCTGATCTTCTACATTTAAATGAACTGTATCATCACCAGCATATTCTTTTAATGTCTTCCAGTTAGTCCCATCAACACTGTATTCTAATGCAAATCTAGTGATCTTATCAGTACCACTATCCTGTACAAAATTGATAGTACCTAACTTCTTAGGGTTATTGAATGTAAGAGTCACTGCAGCATCTACTGGAATATAGTCCTTGATCTCTCCTGCTTTATATGGAGATTCAGCAAAGTGCGCATATGTTGATTCATTATCATCTAATAAGTTATCTAATGAACCACCCTTTACACCAATCTTAGTCATAGATAATGTACCCTTATCAGTGCTTGTAGAAGGAGTAGTCGTTGGGTTAACTAAGATATCTCTTACACCTAACCAAGTATTACTCTTATCTTCAGTCGCAATCATACGGATACCCTTAACACCCTTAAGGTTAAGGTCTGTTAATTCTACATTGTTTGGTAATTCATAGATTGTTTCATTTACATCAGTCCAGTTCTTACCATCAGTAGTATACTGTACTTTCGCTTTTAAGAATGTATCTCTAGGGTTAGAGTTCGCACCCATTCTAAAGATGACATGGTTTACATCAATTGCCTTAGAATACTTGATACCTACATAAGTACCTGCAGAAATAGTATTAGGGCTCTTGTAAACTAATTCTGTAGAAGCATTACCATCAAAAATGTTATCTTCTTTACCATCTGGAGTATCTTCACGGTTAGTGATATATTTCGCAATCTGTTTATCTGGATTAACGATTGTAGATACGACTTCAGATAAATAAGAATCCAATGATTTAATAAATGGAACGATATGCTGTACACCTACTTCAGCATATTCTAAATGATCCACATAGTGGAAACCATAAGACTTGCTCTTTTCAAAAGCAGCCTGTGCACTTGCATAATAGTCCCAGATAGAAGAATTATCTTCTTCATTCTGTGCAGCTTTAATACCTTTAATATAGTTTAAAGCAGCATTTGTTGTATCATCCCAGCAGTTTAACCAGTAAACAATCTGAGACTTGATTCTTTCATTACCGCTTTCACGATATACTTTAGATGCATTCTGTAATACTGTGAAGGCATTGATCATTTCATCAAATTCTTCATCAGAGATCTTTTCACCCTTAGTAAGCTTAGACTTGAATGCATTAAGTTTATCTTTTAATTCTACAGATTCTTCTAAGCGAGTCACTCTGCTATCCATGTTCTGGTTGATCATATGTTTAGATAATTCTCTTAAAGCAGTTGATGCTTCAGTTTCTTCATAACCATTATGATCTACATATTTGAATGATGCATTATAGCACTTATTTGCTTCTTCTTCAGTCTGCCAGATATTCCATGAATAACATGCATTACCGAATATTGCGACTTTACTTGGTTCTGACTGCTGCATTGGGTTTAATACAATACCCTGTATCTTAGAAGGATCAACACCTGGATGAAGGAATGTTGTATAACCACCCATGATTAGATGCTTCTTAGAGTTATCAGTACATGGCCAGTTGATCCACATATAAGGACCACGACCTGCAGTATTAGTGAATGAAGAAGTAAAGTTATTAGTTACTTCACCCCATACACGTCCACCAGTCATGATAATCTGTACGTTTTCAGGGAAGTCACGATAGTAAGACTGACCCCATCCCATATATTCCTGAGTACAGAATGGTAATGTGAGCTTTAAGCCAGGGTAAGAAGGCTGTAATTCTTTAAGCCAGTTAGACATATCTGTCAATGTTCTTGTATAATTAGCACCACCTACGTTACCAGCATCGTCCGCAAGAATTGCAATCTGACGAACACCAGCATCAATAACCTGTTTAAACTTAGCCTGCATAACCTTTAAGTCAGCCTGATAGTTTGCTTCAGAGTTATAACGAATAGCGTGATTCATATAAGGATGTAAGGCAAATACGAAACGGCATTTAGACTTGTTTCCAGCCTCAGCAAGTGGTTTGATTTTTGTATTGATTTCTTCTTCTGTATAAAGGTCACGCCACTTAGCGTTATGCTTTGGATCATCTTTAGGAGCATAGAAATAAGAGTTAAGCTTATAATAGCCTCCCCATTCCATCAATTTACAACGATCTTCTGTTGACCATGGATTACCATAATAACCTTCAATAAATCCACGGCTTGCAACATCCGCATAGTCTTCGATAGAGAAGTTTCTAATTGTTTTCCCCTCTACCTGTTTAAAAATGTGATATAAGCTTGTAAGTCCATAAAAAGCAGCATCTGTATCTTTACCTAAGATAGAAATAGTGCCTTTATCAGACTTCAAAGCATAAGAATCAAGTTTATCAAATAAACCTGCTGAAGTTGTTCCAAACTGTGAATCTACATATTGTTTAGACCCCTTCACACCAACAAGAATGTTTGTCTTTCCAGCTTTCTTTTCACTAGAAACACTTGCATTCATGCCTTTTAATGCAAGAACTTCATTCAGTCTTGCTTTTGTGTCTTCATCAATACCATCTTCATAGACAACATTGACCTGACTTGTCATTTCATAATCCCCATCACTATAATTCATAGAATGTGGATTAGGATAGACTTCATACCCTGTATCAGCTTTTACAGTCACTGGAAAAGCTGATACACAGCCTAATGCAACAAGAAAACTTACTGCATAAGTAATGACTTTCTTTCCTTTCATCATGTTCTCCTTTCTTTTATATTTTGTCTCATTTCATGCTCCTAGTTGATGAAATGAGTATTCAAACATGGATTTTTACAAAAAATAAAGACCAAATAAAGTATGACAAAAAAATGTATGTCATAATCTTTATTTGGTCTTGCCTGCTTAGAGTAACAATCCACATTGACTCAATCAGTATAACAGTATCTTTTATATTACGCAAGCGTTTTCATATCTTATTTTATGATATTTTCAGACGTTTGAAGTCAGCAGAACATGAAATTGATAATTTAATCATACCAATAACTAATATTTTATTATGAAATTGTGATAATTGATAACTTATCCCGCCTTATAGATTTCTATGATATAATACAGGCATGGAACATCCGTATACGGTAGGTGGTTATCCTTGGTCGTCATGACGAAGGTACGCAACCCTTCGAAAGCTTCTCTTCAGTTGCGAACGGAGGTGATGCACAATGACAATGTATGAAGTAATCATGATTATGTTAGCATTCTTAACATTGATCGTTTCTTTACTAACACTTGTTGTCAAAATGCTTCTTATTATCATTGATAAGAACGCAAAAAAATAACTACCTCGCTCTCGGCAAAAGTTTGAGGTAATTATTTCAAACATACAAATCCAAGGGCAACCGCTTACTGGTTGTTCCTTCTTTCATATTCATTATAGTTTACGCTAAAATCAAAGTCAACATGCATCTTTTAATGATATTACTGTAGCGTTTTCATTACTTATTATGCAATATATATTAAACTTATTTCAATTATTTTTCTTTTAAAAGCTTCTAATCATCTCCTTCAACTTAATCGGGATGTTATTAAGAAGAGAGATTACTGTATTAATCAATGTCCTCTAGGCGTTAATTGAAGAAAATCTTTCTCGTTCCCTAAATCTGCCATTAAGAATTGTGTGAACAGAATACCTAGCGGAATCAAAGTAATCCAAATAGCTTTTCCTCTCATAAATCCACACAATATCGTTGAAACAATTACACCCAACATAAACATAATCAGCATTCCTACATGTACAATAAACCTCTTTAGATTATTTTTATCACTATAATGAGATATGGTCTTATATAAATAAACACCAACCTGGCGCACATGATTCGTACAAAAAGTTGTTGCCATAGGTATACCCCTAGCTTGTCGAAATGTATTAAATTGCATAGACATGATTACATTAATAGAAATTTGACTTATCTGAAACGGAGCTGCTTCTGGAACTAAACCTAGCACAAATATAACAATCATTTCTATTCCAATCAGTAATGTATCCCAACGAATAATTTCCATCTTCTTTATAGGCTTAGGAAGAGCTTCTGAGAGAACTGTCCCCAGCAAATAGGCTCCCATCGGAATAAAATAATGTAAAGCTTTTGACCACTGTTGATTTCCTATAGCCATTCCCATACAAATAAAATTTGCTGTTTGAGCATTGCAAAAAACGCCACCTCTTATAGAATAAGTAAATCCTCCTAAAAAACCACCTACAAACATCAGCAGGAAAAACACATATCTTTTTTCGCATTCTAAATATTCAAATTCTTTATCATGCATATTCTCTTTCCTTTCTTATACACTCAACAACAAACCCTGTTAGAATCAAATTCCAGCAGGGTTTACAACAATAATTACATACTTAATATAAAAGTAAATCAATTATCTCTTTGGCAAATCAAGATAAGTAATCAATTCAATATTATTTTCTTTTATCCACTCTTTAATTGCCGGACTACAAAAACAATGAGCATCTGAGCAACGTCCTAATGTCAAGCTAGATAATTGCATTAAATTCCAATCAACGTAACCAGGATGTCCTACCCATTCGAAAAATCCTTCGCCTTTTACATCTTCATTCGTGAATAAATCTACGACGCCTTTAGGGCCTACAGAAGAATCAGTCAATAAGCGTTTTAGTGGAATCTCATAGTTTGTGGTATATTCAATTGTTTCAGATTTAGCTAAGTGTGTTAATTGTCTGATTGGTAAATCATATTTATTAGCTAATTCTTGAATTACAATTGATCCACCAGGAATGGCTTCAATACCATGATGTGAATTAATGTGATCAGGCAATCTTCCTGTCATTTCTATAAACTTGTCCATTTGACTTTGACATTCTAAACGCATTTCTTCTATATCAATATCTTGAGGTTTTGCTTTTAAGACTTGTTTATTAAATGTCCCATCTTCATTGGTTAGAGTTCTTAAATTCCTACATAACGGATAACCCACCGTCAAATTTAGATGTAAACCAACAGAAAGTTTAGGATTATCTTTCCATAGTTTAGCTGCTTCTTCAGCATATGGCATATTTGTCATCATTGACGCAGAAGTCATCACTCCATGATTAAAGCAATCCAATATAGCTAAATTACATGCATGTGTGATTCCAAAGTCATCACCATTAATAATTAATTTCATATATTATTCTTCCTTTAAATTAAGTAAAATATTTCCAGATTGAACGTTCTGATACTCTAAACACTGATTAATTTCACCACCATAAGTAATTATAACTGGTGTTGTTAAATCATATCCTTTTTTAATCAATGCATCTTTGTTGAATTCAATTAAAATTTGACCTTTAACTATTGTATCCCCCATTTGAACTTTTGAAGTAAATTCTTTTCCTTGATCATTAACAGTATCCAAACCAACATGAATCAAAACTTCGACACCTTCATCACTCTTTAGTCCTATAGCATGTTTTGTTGGAAATAAAGCTACAACGGTTCCATTAAAAGGTGCCAATACTTGACCATTTTCAGGAATAATTGCACAACCTTCTCCCATACTTCCACTTGCAAATGCCTTATCGTTCACATCTGAAAGTGAGATTACTTTTCCTGTTAGAGGTGAATAAATAGCGTTTTTATCTTCAATTACATTATCCTTCTTATTTTTCTTGCCAAAAACTTTACTTGAATCATCAAAACCTAAAACAGTACCTAAAACCAATGAAATAACAAACGAAACACCACAACCTATCATGCCTAAAGTTAAATCTTTACCAAAAGCTAAACCTGTTAAAATATTTGTTGCACCAAAGAAATAAATACTCACATGAAGGAAACCATTTATTACACCACCTACGAAGCCTGCAATTATCTGTACAATCATCGCTTTCTTATATCGTAATAACATAGAAAAGATTGTTGGTTCACTAATTCCACCTACAAGTAAAGTAACAGCATTTGCACTAGCAATAGCTTTATCCTCTTTTTTACAACGAATTAAATATGCAACAGCTAAGCCCATTAAAGCGTATGATCCAGATTTTGAACCAACCAAAATAATACTATCTGCTCCCATATTAGCAATCATAGTTGTAGCTAATGCAATTAGAGCTTGGTGCATTCCTGTCGCCACTAAAAAATACCAAGAAGCACCAATTAATCCAATTGCTAATGGACCAACTAAAGAATAAAGATTCGTAAAGAAAGCTGCTAAACCTTGACCTAATAAGTTTGCTAATGGTCCTACAATACATAGTGCTAAAGGTAACATAACAAGAATTGTACATGTTGGTACTAAAATAATTTTCATTGATTTAGGAGAAAGCTTATCAAAAAACTTATACACATAAGACATTACCCATACAATTAAAATACTTGGTAAAAATTGTGATGAATAATTAACCAAAGTCATCGGTATTCCATAAACACTAAATTGTGTACCTTTTGTAACCATCTCAACTAACGTTGGATGAATTAAGATTGCTCCTAAAAATAAAGCCATTGGTGTTGAAGTGTTAAATTTCTTTGAAGCAGCCCAAGCTATAAACACCGGGAAGAAATAGAAACCTGCATTACCAACGAATGTTAGAAGTACCATAAAATCTGAAGTAGCAGGTAACACATTTAACATACTTTCTCCCAGTAACGCAACAATTAATTTTATAATACCAGTGGCTGTAATAATAGGTAAAATTGGTGTTACACATCCAGAAACAGCATCTATTAATTTATTAGGAAGTTGTTTCCATGAGAACTTTTCTTCTATGCTATCTAATTGTTCATCAATTTTATTTTGTACTTGGAATCCAGTCATTTCTATAAAATCATTATATACGTCATCCACATGTTGTCCTATAATGACCTGAAATTGGCCACCAGAAAATTGGCATCCAAGCACTCCTTTAATTTTTTTGATTTTCTCTTGATCTACTTTTGCCTGATCTTTCAAATTCATACGTAATCTTGTCATACAATGTGTGACAAAAGAAATATTTTCTTTGCCACCTACATGCACTATAATTTCCTGACATAATTTTTCATATTTAGCCATAATTAATTCCTCTCTTGTTTTAATCAAAATAAAACCTGACAAAATGAAATGTTCCTCAAATCATTCTGTCAGGTTATGCCCACTTAAGGTTACAAGCCTTCACGACTATAAAATCTGTTGACATGCAACATTAGATAAAGAAGTTCTTCATCATTAAGCTGCCAATTTAATATTTTTTCAAAATATTCCTTAATCTTTAATACACATTGATATACATCTACATATTCTTCTTTCATTTTTTCAAACATCTTCAAATTACTTGTATGTATAACAACTTTTTTGTCTTTTCTTTTTAATAAGTACTGCAAATGAATAATAAAACGTGAATAATTAAAATCATCTCTATTAATCAATAAATTTAATTCTTTCTCAACAATAGAAGTGACGTCTTCTATCATTCTTGTTAAATCAGATTCTTCATCTTGTTTCTTTGCTACTAATTGTGCATTAATGAAATGCATAGCTATATTTGCCTCTTCTTCTTTTGGTAGATTCACAAATAAGCGTCGATAAATTAAACGTCTAGCCCATTGCGCAAGTTCCATTTCTTTCACATATAAATGTTGTAATTCATAAAAAAGCATATTTTCAATAACCATGCCTTCCTGGCATCTCTGAATGGTAAAATGTAAATGATCAGCAAGAGTAAATACAAACGCATCACTAAAGTTTGTATTCAAATAAACTGTTGCTTTATCTACAATTTCCATAGATACTTGCATAACTGGATCAGGAATTTCATTAAATAAAGACATAATATTTGAATCCAAATCATAAAAGGTTCTGTCTATCAAAGATAAATCCTGAATCTCATATGGCATTTTAGGAAAGCCTATTCCTTTCCCGAAAGCAACCAATTCACAATTATTGGAATCTAGACAAATAGCTACATTATTGTTGATTTTTTTTACTACTTTCATTTTGTCTGTATCCCCCTAACAAAAAAAACTTCTCATAAAGCCTCTTAACAATGTTGTCTAACAAGTTAAGGTAATGCCTTCTAAGAAGTTACAATCCTCATTATTTGTTTTCATATTTAGTTCTGTGCACATATATATGATAACAGTTTATCAAAAAAATTCAATACGAATTAGTGATTTTCTCTTTTTTTCTTTTCTCATTTTAATAACTCACTGCATGACACGTTTAATATGTATACATAAGAATGTCTGTTCATCCGGTGATAGATCATATTTATATTTCTCTTTTATATGTTTCACAATACGGTTGATACACATTGAGAGTCTTAAGTTCTCTTTTAATAGTTGTCTGATGTCTTCTGTTGTATCTTTAAGGTTTATTTCCTGTCCTGTAAAGATACGTTCAGCTAAGTATTTTAAATGAGTAGAGAGTCTTGCATAACTGAGTGACTGAGGAGAAATACTCACCTTCATACTATTTTCAATAATACCGATAATATCAGTCACAAAGCTTAATATCTTAGTCGCATTATGAGTATTATTGTCCATTGAGAAGTTCACTAAATGCAAGGCTATATAGTTAGCTTCTTCTAGATCTAATGTAATACCTGTTTTCTTCTTAATATAGCTTAATGCCCATAAACCTATTTCATATTCATTCTTATAAAGAATACTTACATCTCCAAGTACGACATAAGGGATTCTGATATTCTCCTGCTTACGTTTTAAAGCAAAAGAGATATGATCTGTCATAGTGAGGAATATTTCCCCATAATAGCGTGATTTAAGCTTCTTAATTGCACGAGAGACAATCTTATCAGTAATCTCATAACAATCAGGAGAGATATCATCTTCTCTTTCTAATCTTTTATGAGGGTCTTCTTTAAACATATATGTCTTTTCTATTTTAGTGGAATCAACACTATCCCCTACCTTCTTCTGGAATCCTATTCCTGAACCTGTTAGGATAATATCTCCTAATTCTGGTGAGATAGCCGCAATGGAATTGTTGTTGAAGATCTTAATAATTCTCATAATAGTCCCCTTTACATCAAAATATCATTCATTGCATCCGCAATGAACTGGGCATTGGTGCCTACTAATATCTGTACATTATGGTTTCCTGCAATTGTGACATGTTCATAGCCTAATTGAGATATTTCGTCTTTATGAATAGAATGTATGTCATTTATTTCCACTCTTAAACGTGTAATACAGGCATCTGCAGATATACAATTATTTCTACCACCAAGAGCTTCCACAAAACAAATAGCCAGATCATCATAATCAAATGATTGTTTTGTACTAACTTCTTCTGTCATACGTCCTGGTGTCATGAGATTCAAATGAAGAATCATAGTTCTAAATATAATATAATAGAGCACACCACAGATGACTCCTAAAAGGATCAAATAGTTTGCCTGATAGGAGAATGGTGCCTTAAAACTCAATATATAGTCTATAAGTCCAGCTGAGAAGCTAAAACCAGCGAGCCAGTGAAATGATGCAGCTATAAACATCATGATTCCTGTCATGACTGCATGGGCGATATATAAACTAGGTGCTAAAAACATAAAAGAAAACTCTAATGGTTCTGTAATACCTGTTAGAAAGGATGCAAGAGCAGCTGAAAACATCAATGCGCCTACTTTCTTTTTCTTATCTGGTGAGGCACATTGATAGATTGCCAGTGCGCCTGCTGGTAAACCAAACATCATGACAGGATAGAATCCTGCCTGATACATACCAGTAACACCTTTAATACCTCCTGATACCGTACCCCAGAATCGTCCGATATCATTAATACCCGCAATATTAAACCAGAAGACAGAATTAAGGGCATGATGTAATCCTGTTGGTATAAGGAGTCTATTAAAGAATCCATATAAACCAGCGCTGATTGGTCCTAACCCTGCCATCCATGTTCCAAATTGAATAAATGCTTCATAAAGCATTGGCCAGACATACATAAAAACACCAGCAAATAAAAGTGTAATCATTCCTGAGATAATAGGAATGAATCTATCACCACTAAAGAAGGATAAAGGTCCTGGCATTTCTATATGATTGAACTTCTTATAACAGAAAGCGACAATCAAACCTACCATAATCCCTATAAACGCATTATCCGTCTCTGCAAAGGCAATAGAGACTTCACTTATATGCATTCCTGAAATAAGAGAAATACCCTCTGGAGAGAGTATTTTAGTAATCATAAGATAATTGGTGACTGCTGATAAAGCCAATGATGCATTCTTCTTATCCGTCATACCGATTGCGATTGCAATCGCAAAAAGGATAGGAAGATAATCTATGACTACACCACCCGATAATATAAGAAAAGCCGCAAATGGATTATTGACACCCCATCCGATAGGATCAATCCAATAGCCAATACCCTTTAATAATGCAGCCAGAGGCATAATAGTCACCGGAAGCATCAGGGATTTACCTAATTTCTGTAAAAATTTCATAAATAAATCCTTTCGTTTGTCATAGGCGGAAACCCACTGCCTTTAGGCGGTGGGAGGAGCCTCGTAAATCGTTATCTATTAGACCTGACTTTCAATATATTTTTACATAGTTGCTGATGACACTTCTCCAATGCTACAAGCAAAATAACCATCTGACCAAAATACTTTTTCCTTCCAATACTGTTTTGATAAGACCGAACTATACTTATGCCATAAGTGGTATGTTGTTTCCTACTTTACAATTTTGAAAATATCACAAACTCTATCTGTTGTATCGCAACTTAATAAGAAATGTATATGGTCTTTGTCAGTTTCTATCGCAATAATTTCCTAGCCACGAGTATTAGCTATATCGAAAATCTTTTGTTTAACATCATCGGCGACGGTATTTGGTTACTAGAATTATATGTACTTTAAGGCTGTATTTTCGTCTGTTGTGACGATTGTATCTATTATCCGTAGTTCACCTCAAAAATATTGATTATCACTATACATATTATATAATATGTAGTGAAATATCTATGAACGGAGTACATCTATGGAACAGATGACTATTACAGCTAAAATTCAAATAATCGTAGCTGAAACAGATAAGGTTTTGCTTGATGAAACAATGTCTGTTTATCGTAATGCCTGTAATTATGTTTCAGACTATGTATTCCGCACTC
>ERZ838483.1836-NODE-1836-length-15441-cov-19.854933_pt1 | contig 15441 bp, 12 predicted proteins | sample MGYA00519939_ERZ838483 | MGnify/ENA primary metagenome ERZ838483 (study PRJEB31850, sample SAMEA3708836) | human gut metagenome | biome: human gut; feature: human-associated habitat; material: faeces | place: China | collected 2014 ... | reverse complement strand
TACTTCAAAGTGTGGTTACGCGATATTTATTTGTTCAAAAAGTTGTAAACTGCTGATAGGAAAGCTATCTATTGGTATCACCGGGCCGCCCAGAAGGGCCACGCCGCCAGTCAGTACAACTTGGCCTATCAGTATGAACACGGTCTGGGGATAGAGATTGACTTGGAACAGGCCGTGTACTGGTACCTCCGGGCCGCCAATCAAGGCTACGGCGCAGCCGAGAACAATCTGGGCCATCTTTACGAAACGGGATGCGGCCTGCCCCAGGACTATGCCCAGGCCCTGCACTGGTACGGCCGGGCGGCGCGGCACGACGATGCCGACGGCCAGTGCAATACGGCCATCATGTACCAGTTCGGCTATGCCGGCAAGCGGGATTACGACCAGGCCGCCTATTGGTATGCCCAGGCCGCCGGGAAGGGCCAGACCATTGCCCAGAACAACCTGGGATACCTCTATGAGACGGGCCGCGGCGTCCCCCAGGACTGGGAACTGGCGGCGCACTGGTATTACGAAGCTGCCATGGCTGGTGACGGACCGGCTCAGAATAACCTGGGCGTCCTCTATCGCGACGGCCACGGCGTCCGCCATGACCTCTGTCAGGCGGCGTATTGGTTCGCCCAGTCGGCTGCGTCTGGCTATAAAGAGGGCATGAAGAATTATGCCCGTGCCCTGGAAAAGGGGGAAGGCGTGGAGAAGGATACCGTCGAAGCGGCCTATTGGCGGCAGAAGGGAAATGAACAGGACTGACATTTTTACGTAATTGAGCATGATCCACTCCCGCTGGTTCCGCCTGGTCGTCATCGTCGTGCTGATGGTGGCCGGCGGCCTTTTCCTCTGGCAGTATAACCAGGTCGATAAGCCGCAGCTGGTCAACAGCGATGGCCGGGTCTTTGAAAAGGCCCGCGTCGTCGATATTGTCCGCGATAATCTGCAGGAAGACGGAAGCCGTGTGGGCGATCAGATCGTCACCTTGCGCATGGAAGATGGCCCCGATGCCGGACAGACCGTTCAGGCGAATTGCCCGAACGGTCTTCTCTTTGGGACCGTCTGCCAGCCCGGGATGGCGGTCATCGTCATTTCGGCCAACGTCGGCGCCATGGGTGTCCTCTTCCTCTTTTTCCCCATGGTCCTGCGCGGTATGGGTCCCGTCGCAGCGGCCTTGAGCGCAGTGACACATAAAGTGGAACATAAATGATTAAAGGACGCAGGCCGCCGTTCGCAGTTCGCAGGCCGCCGCGGATTCAGATGCGGCGTTCCGCCGCGACAGACTCACGATTTTTTGACCTAAAATTTTTTCTTTGCCTGCAGGCCTGGTAAATCAAGCCTTTTGACAAATACCTGAAATTTTGGTTAAATAAGAGTAACCTGTTAACTGCCGTGTAGGCAGCTTAGAAATTTTGAAAAAGAAAAACAGGGATTCTTCCTTGGTTAACTGCCGCATAGGCAGCTCAGAAAAACAGGGACAGTCGCACGAAGGTTTTGACCATCATGCGACTGTCCCTGTTGCTTTATAATTTGCAGAGAAAACTTTTAAATTTTAAGCCATCCGCTAACCACTAACTGCTAGCCACTAACAACTTAAAAGGGACTGTCGCATATGCGATAGTCCCTTTTTTGCTGCTTCCCATACTTCTGTAACGCGTTACCTGTAAAGAGAAGAAAAGAGAAAGGGAAAAAAGAAGAGAAAACATACATAAAAATTTAAAGCATACGCTTAAAAAAAGGTGACACATGTCCGCAGCTTTTTCTCTTATATGGGTGTCAAGGGCAAAAGCCCAAACCGAAACGGAAACGAGGTGCTGATAATGAGAAGGCTGCAATGGCTGAAAACCAGGACGGGACTTTTTTCAGATCCCCGTATGCTTTGTCTGATGAATCAGGCGAACGGCGATTCGTACATCGTCCTCTGGTTTTTCCTGAAAGACATGGCCGGGACGGTTAATGACAACGGCCTTGTCTACGTGTCGGGACAGGAAGCCATGACGACGCAGCTCATTGCCAAGTGCCTGCACCGCCGCCGACCCTTCATTGAAAAAGGGTTGACACTGTTGGAAAAACTGGAACTCATCGAACGCGACAAAAGCGGTCTTATCCGCATTGCCATCTGGGATGAATTACAGGATTTCCAGCGCGACGAAAAGAAGCGGGAACAGACGAAAGAACGGGTCCGCCGCTACCGTGAGAGGCAGCGCCAAGCTCAGCGGGAAGATAGTTCGGTGGATGCGGCGCCTGTCATGACGGCAACGTCAGCTTCTGATGAAATGGCCATGACGGCAGAAGAAGCGCCGGTCTATGACGGCGAACCTGTGACGATGCCGAAAGTCATGCGTGACTACGCGTCGGTCCAGAAATATCAACAACTCTTTGGTCCCATGCAGGGCGAGTTCGCCCAACAGCTCATTGATTTAGAGAAATTGTGGGGCAGCGAGTCGACCTGTATTGCCATTGAACTGGCCCATGAAAACGGGGTCAACAACATCAAGTATATCCAGGCCATCTTGAAGAACAGCAACGGCCGTCCTATGAAGAAGGAGGACGCTTATGCACGTAACCAGAGAGAATATTACGAGCACCTTGATGCGGTGTTACATGAAGCCCGGAGAGAGAAGCTGCAACGATTACAAGCTGAAGATGCTCGAAGAAATGCTGCCCGAAACGATGACGGCACAGCAAGCGGAATCTCTTTTGCATCGCTTGTTAAAACGATGTAAATTCGAGCCATCCATTGCCGAAGTCATGGAAGAATGGTATGCCATCGTCCGCGAGAACCGCCGTCCCCAGGTCTTTCAGGCCGGACCGGCGCAGACCGTGCCCCAGCGCCACATCAATCGGCTGAAAGATACGCGGAATGCCTTGCTGGAAGGGCGTCCCATCGAAGGGCTGAACCTGTCGGAGAAACTCATCCGATTCGCCCGCAGTTTTTTCCCGGAAATCAGCCTGTCCGTCATCGAACGGAACCAGTTGGAAATCTCTAACTGCATGACTGACCGGCAGAAAGATTTGGAACGGAAAGACGGCTATATGACCTATATGAAGCTTAACAAAAACGGCGTCATCACGCTGTATATGTCTAAAATCCAATGAGAGAAAGGAGACGAGAATGAACCGGATACTACGATTTTTGAGGAACCTCGATAAAAGGAAGCTCATTTTCATCTTGCAGAGAGCCAGTGCCGTATTGCTGCCGATTTAGGCCCTATCCAGACTGCGGACGCGGGCACTGCCCCTGTCCGGCCATAAAACACAGGCCCATGCAGGGCATCGCCATCGGCGGCAAGACCGCCAGCGTCCATATGAGGCAGTAAATGGGAGACGCAGGCCGCAGGTCGCAGGCGGCAGGCCGCCTCGGAATCAGATGCGGCGTTCCGCCGCGACAGACTCAAATTGACAACATCGCTTCGGGAAGCCCTCAGCTTGTAAAAATAGCCCCGACTGGGGCTGCGTAGGGGCCGGCCTTTAACCTCTCAGACCGCCTTTGGCAGCCAGCTCCCCTATAAAGGGAGCCTTGTGCGGCCCGCTGCGAGGTTTCATCACAGCCCATCCTGGTATAGGTATAATGGTGGGTTTTTACGAACCATTCGTCATAAATTCCGGCTATGCACAGAGGTCACGGCGGGCGCGCCACGTGCACGCCCCTACATATCGCATACAGGCGATAAAAAATCAACGTAGTTCGCAATTCGCAAAGAAAATGTACGGCGATGGCTTTGTGCGTAGGGGCTTCCGCGTGGGAAGCCCGCTAGAGAGATTTAACAACAGCCTATCCAGGTATAATGGCAGGTTTTTACGAACAACGAACCACGAACAACGAGCTACGGCTTTTTCCGAAGCGGCCTGCGACCGGCGGGGCCGTTAAGCCTCAAACTCGATGAACGACGAACGACCTACGATGAACAACAAAACGGCCGTCAGGCCATACTATCGAAAGGAGTGCTATGAAAGTATATCTCAATGCCGGGCACGACCGGCAGCTGGATCCGGGCGCCGTCAATCGCCGCCTGAATCTGTGTGAATGTGATGCGGCCTATGAATTGGCCCTGGGTGTCCAGCAATATTTAGAACGAAATGGAATAGCCGTTGTCTTTGGGCAGGACGATGACCTCTATCGTATCTGCGACCAGGCCAATCAGGCCGAATGTGATCTCTTCGTATCCATTCATTTCAACGCCTATAACGGCAGGGCCAGCGGCACGGAAACGCTTATTTCCGGGTCCACCGGCAGCCTCATGCTGGGGCACTGCATCCAGACCAACTTGAAAGCCGTCCTGAATCTGCCCAACCGGGGACTCAAGGAACGGCCGGGACTCTTCGTCCTGCGCAATACCATCATGCCTGCCGTCCTCGTCGAAGTCTGCTTCCTCGACAACGACTTCGACTGGCGCCGCTACGACGCCCACCGCGACGAAGCAGCCCGGGCCATCGCGACGGGCATCATACAGTACCCGCACCAGATGCAAGGGGCACAGGCGGCATGATGAACGCAGGCCGCAGTTCGCAGGTGGCCGGCCGCCTCGGACTCAAATGCCGCTGCGCGGCGTCAGACTCAAACTAACAACATCGCTTCGGGAAGCCCTCAGCGCGTAGCGGGCGCCCCCTCTACGGCGGTCCGTTTCAGCAACCGTCTTGACATTCTTTGCAGTCATGACCTGACGGGCTGAAAAGGCACGTGGCGCCCCTACGGATGCGGTTTCGCCGCGGTCCTGCGGACCAAAAAAATTCACGGCCATCGGCCTTGTGCGTAGGGGCTGTCCCAAAGGGCAGCCCGCTGGAGAGATTCAACCACAGCCTATTCAGGTATAATGGCAGGCTTTTATGAGCTACGAAGGCTCTTCATATACGAAAAGAAAGGAGAAATGAACTATGGCAGCAGAACGCAAAGCGATTTCCAGCAAGTTAAAGCTGGTCATCAGCTACAACGACGAAAATGACAATTTGTGCGAAAAATCCGTACAGATGCGTAACCTCGTCACCGGCGTCGAACCGGCAAACGTCGTCACCGCCGTCAACGCCATCGGTACGCTTTATGAAGACCCCATCACGGGTATCCATGAAGTCGTTGAAAACGAAATCACGGCGTAAGAGCGCGTAAACCTCTCAGTCAGCTTTGCTGACAGCTCCCCTATGATGGGAGCCATTGCATCCCCTGATAGGCCCTTTTTGGCCCGTCAGGTGCTGACCACAGGCAAGCACAGGGCGGTTACCAAAACGGAGAGCTGAGCTGGAGGTGGCCCGAAGGGCCGGAGAGGTTGCTCTTCTCACCATACCAAAGAAAGGAGGAATTACCATGGCCATCAAATCGGAAACGAAAACGTTACAGCTTACATTTGTGGACGGAGCCAGCAAAAATGTCAGCTACTCCATTTCCAATCCGAAATCTGATTTGACGAAAGAAACCGTCGATACAGCCGCGCAGACTATCGTCGACAGCAAGATTTTTGCTACGACGGAAGGCGGCAATCTGACCGGGCTCAAGTCGAGCCAGATCGTAACCCGTAAAGTCGAAACGCTCGAATAAGCGTAACCGAATAGAGATGCCTTGGGCCGCATATCGGCCCAGGGTATTTTCTCGTTTTTTCAAAGATTAGAATTTGCTAAGATATATGAGGAAAAGAGGTCTTAATTTGATTTTAAGGTAAGGAGAGGATTACGTGACAATATCATTGAGACATTGTGTGCGCGAAGCACAACACGGAAACCACGAAGCTGTTTTGTTCTTATTGCATGAATTTGAACCCTTAATCCGTAAATATGTAAAAAAATATTATATGTATTATGAATCGCTTGAAGAAGCTATCTCAACAGCTGACCATGCTATCGTCAATTGTATTTTCACTTTTGACCTGAACAAACAAGACAATCCAAAAGACTACAAGACGAACAACGTACAACGGCGACTGCTGGCAGCTGTACACAACGCTTTTGAATATGAAAGCTATCGGAAACAATGTTATTTGAAACGCGTCCAGAAAAACATCATCGAATCGGATATCGTCACCGATTTCCCCTATAATTGGGCTGCGCCGGAAGAAGAAACGCCGGAACACTGCCTGCTGAAACAGGAGAAAAAAGAGCAAGTGTGGAAAGCCCTGAACAGATTGAATGAAACGCAGCGGACGCTCATCGTCGCGCATTACATACATAACCAGACCTACGATTACATTTCGAAAAAATATGGCATCGAAAAAAGCAAAGTCCGACGCATCATCAAGCGGGGACTGAATGTATTGCGATGTCTGCTGGAATAGAGAAAAAAGTGCTGCCGCACAGAGCTTAGGCTTTGTGCGGCAGCTTTTTTGCTATCGTATTGACTGTTGTATTTTGAGATGTAGGAATTTGCAGTTGATGATATAATAAGAACATAATTTAAGTTTTGCGTGAGGAAGGATGTTGGTCATGAATAAACAGCAATTAGCTGCTAAAATTTGGGAATCAGCCAATAAAATGCGGTCGAAAATTGAAGCCAACGAATATAAGGATTATATTTTGGGTTTCATTTTTTATAAATATCTGTCAGAACAGGAAGAACGTTTTCTTTATTCTAATGATTATACGGCAGAAATTATACGGGATTATGTTAATGAAAACGATTCAGATAGTTTAGAATTGCTTCAGAATAACTTAGGGTACTTCATTGGCTATAAGGATTTGTTCTCTACTTGGATTAATATGGGAAGCGATTTCAGTATCGATAATGTCCGCACGGCTTTATCATCCTTTACCCGTCTGATTTCACCGACCTATAAAGAGGTTTTTAAAGATATTTTTAACACCTTGGAAACAGGTCTCAAAAATTTAGGGGATACGGCTAAAACGCAGACAAAAGCCGTCAGTGACTTGATTCATCTTATTGATGATATCCCTATGGACCAAAAGATGGATTATGATGTTTTAGGATTTATTTATGAATACCTTTTAGATAAGTTTGCCGCTAATGCTGGCAAAAAAGCAGGTGAATTTTATACACCCCATGAAGTATCCTGTTTGATGGCCGACATCATTGCCAATCATCTGCGTGGGCGAGATAACATTGATATATACGATCCAACGTCAGGGTCCGGTTCATTACTTATCACTATTGGTCATGCGGTTGCAAAATATATGAATGAACCAGATAAAATTCATTATTATGCGCAGGAATTGAAGCAGAATACGTATAACCTGACGCGTATGAATCTCGTCATGCGTGGTATTATTCCCAGCAATATTACAGCCCGAAATGGTGATACGTTAGAAGATGATTGGCCCATGTTTGATGAAAGCGATCCTGTTGGGACCTACCATCCTCTTTATGTCGATGCCGTTGTATCCAATCCGCCTTATTCGCAGCAGTGGGACCCTTCAGAGAAAGAAAGTGATCCTCGATATAGCCGCTATGGACTGGCTCCCAAATCGAAGGCCGATTATGCTTTCTTATTACACGATTTATACCATTTGCGTCCTAATGGTATCATGACCATTGTCCTGCCTCATGGTGTTCTTTTCCGAGGGGGAGAAGAAGGAGAAATCCGAAAAAATCTCATTGAAAATGATAACATTGAAGCCATCATCGGGCTGCCTGCTAATATCTTTTTTGGTACAGGGATTCCCACGATTATCATGGTTTTACGACAGAAACGGGAAGCGTCAGATGTTCTTATCATTGATGCATCCCATGGGTTTATTAAGGAAGGGAAAAATAATAAATTAAGGGCTTGCGATATCCGGAAAATCGTCGATACTTTTGTAGCTCGGAAGGATGTACCCCGATATGCCCGTGTCGTTACTAAGGAAGAAATTAGAGATAATGGCTATAATCTGAATATTCCTCGATATGTTGATTCGTCAGAAGCGGCAGAACACTGGGATATCTATGCAACTATGTTTGGAGGCATCCCGGAATGTGAATTACAGAATTTTTCCGAGTATTGGCAGCAGTTCAAGACTTTGAAATCGGCTTTATTTATTAGTGATGGAAAATACGCTTCTCTGCGTCAGTCTGATATAAAAGACGGAGTATGGCATGATGCGGATGTACAAGCTTTCTTGAAAAATTATACATCGTGCTTTGACGATTTAGGGGATATGTTGAGGAAAACGCTGGTTCAACAGGCCGAATCACTTCCTGTTATTAAAACGGAAGATGATTTGACGAAAGACTTATTTCAACGATTCCAAACTATTCCACTTGTTGACCCATATGCTGGGTATGAACTGTTTTATCAACAATATCAAGAAATCGCCAACGATTTAGAAATTATTCAGAGTGAAGGAATAGAAGCTGTAAAACAAGTAGATCCGAATATGGTCATAAAGAAACGAAAGGGAAAAGAGGCAGAAGTTCAAGAAGGATGGAAAGGACATATCTTACCGTTCTCTTTAGTACAGAAATATTACTTTCCTGAATCTTTAGCGAATATTGAACAGTTAAAGGATGAATTGCAAGCAATTTCGTCAGCTTATGAGGAAATTTTAGAAGGGTTGAGTGAAGACGAGCAAGTCATGCTGTCGCCTGTCCTTTCGGAAAATAATGATAAGTTCGTCATGAAGGAAGTTACATCTAGCTTAAAGACCTTGAAAAATCGAACTGATGATGACGCGGCCATGGCATGTCAGATTTTAGAAAGGGTTGAAGCCTTAGCAAAAAGAGAAAAAACTTTAAAAAAAGCTATCCGAGACAGTGAACTCCGTTTAGAAGAACAGACGAAAAAAGAAATTGAAACATTGGATGACGAAAAACGGGATGTACTTTTATATGAAAAGTGGGTTGTTCCTATTTGTCAGGGCATTGCTGATTTGCCGGTTCAGACATTGAATAACTTTGTAAAAAAATTAGAAGCATTAAAGGATAAATATGCCGTTACTTTAGTCGATGTAGAAAAAGACATCGTCGGAGCCGAAACCGCTTTATCCAAGATGCTGAATGATTTGACTGGGTCTGATGAAGATATGGCAGGATTGGCCGAATGGCGTAAATTGTTAGGAGGAAAATGAGATGAAACAAAGAAAAAAGCCAGCCCTTCGCTTCAAAGGATTCGTCAATGATTGGGAACAGCGTAAGTTGGGAGAATGTTGTCAAGAGTTTAAAAGTGGTTCCTTTATTTCTGCAAGTGATATAGGCGATGTTGGCAAATATCCTGTTTATGGAGGGAATGGGTTAAGAGGCTTTTCTGCTGAATATAATCATGATGGAGAATTTGCTTTAATTGGTCGTCAAGGAGCATTGTGTGGTAATATGAATTATTCTGTTGGTAGAGCCTATTTTACAGAACATGCCATAGCTATACAAGCCAATAAAACTGCTGATACTAAATTTCTCTACTATCTATTAAGAAAAATGAATTTAGGGCAATACTCTGACCAGTCAGCACAACCAGGATTAGCAGTAGGGAAACTTGTAAAGCTTACAGAACTATTTCCATCTGTTGCAGAACAAATAAAAATAGGTCATCAATTTATGGGGATAGATAACCTCATCACCCTTCATCAGCGTAAGCTGGAGAAATTACAAAATTTAAAAAAAGCAATGCTTGAAAAAATGTTCCCTAAAAATGGAGCAAAAGTTCCAGAAATTCGTTTCAAAGGATTTACGGACGATTGGGAACAGCGTAAGTTAGGCGATTATGTAACCATAATATCAGGAGACGCCCCTTCAAAATTTGACGAAGGAAATGAATTATATGTGAAAGTTGATGACCTAAACTGTAATTCCAAGTATGTGATTGATAGCAAAAATAAAGTTGCTTTACATGAATCAATAAATAAGGCTCCAGAAGGAAGTGTTGTTTTTCCAAAAAGAGGTGCTGCTATAATGACTAATAAAGTGCGTATTTTAGCAGATGATTGTTATATTGATACAAATTTGATGGCTCTATCATCAAATAAAATTGATTCAGAATTTCTCTATAATATAATTTCAAAAGAAGGCTTATATAAGATAGCTGATACTTCAACAATACCTCAAATAAACAATAAACATATTGAACCGTATGAAGTTTTACTTCCGAGATTAGATGAACAAAGAACAATTGGAAAGTTTTTTAAAGATGTTGATAACTTTATCACCCTTCATCAGCGTAAGCTGGAGAAATTGCAAAATTTGAAGAAAGCTATGTTAGAAAGAATGTTTATTTAAAAAGAAAAGTCATGATAACAGAATAAAATCATAAATTGAGAAATATATTCATAAATAATCAAAGAATCAGTACCATAAAGCTGGATAGAAAGTAACAAATTGGAAAATGAGGTATGAATTGTAGGTTGTTTCTTGGGAACAGCGTAAGCTAGAAGACCTTGCTTCTTTTAGTAAAGGGTCTGGATACTCAAAATCAGATTTACAAGCATCAGGAACCCCTATTGTTCTGTATGGAAGGCTTTATACGAAATATGAAACGGTCATCAAGGATATTGATACATTTGTTGATGCGCTGGCTGACTCTGTCTATAGTCAAGGTGGCGAAGTAATTGTACCTGCATCAGGAGAAACTGCAGAAGATATTTCAATTGCCTCAGTTGTTGAAAAGCCTGGTATTGTGCTTGGTGGAGATTTAAATATTATTCACCCCACTGACGACTTAGATTCAACGTTTTTAGCAATTAGTATTTCTCATGGTAATCCACATAAAGAAATGGCAAAACGAGCACAAGGCAAATCAGTGGTTCATCTTCATAACAATGACTTGGCTCAGATTAAGCTTTGGTATCCATCAGTTACAGAACAAAGAAAAATCAGTCAATATTTTTCAGGGTTAGATACCCTCATTACCCTTCATCAGTGTAAGCAAAAAACGTTATTTTTTATGATTGGAAGCGATAAAATGATTGGTTTTGATAAAGAGTCTGAATTTGAAAAGGCTCTGATTCGCGAATTGCAAAAAAATGGATGGGATAAGAAGGTCCTTCACCATCCGACAGAAGCTGATTTAATAGATAATTGGGCGCATATTCTTTTTGAAAATAATAGGGATATTGATCGATTGAACGAATGTGAGTTAGTTCCGGAAGAAATGGAACAGCTCGTCAACAAGATAAAGAACTTGAAGACGCCGTTAGCCCTCAATGACTTCATTAACGGGAAGACCGTAGCCATTACAAGGAAGAATCCCGAAGATACACTTCATTATAATAAAGAAGTCAGCTTAAAAATTTATGACCGCATGGAAATTGCAGCGGGGCAAAGTCGATATCAGATTGCAGAGCAGCCTGAATTTTCTTGCCGGAAGGGGATTTATCCTAAACGACGTGGCGATTTGATGTTGCTCATCAACGGGATGCCCGTATTTCATATTGAACTGAAGCGCAGTGGCGTCGATGTGGCAGAAGCTTGCCACCAAATTGACTTGTATGCCCGTGAACAGGTCTTTACGGGAATTTTTTCGCTTGTTCAAGTTTTTGTTGCCATGAATCCGCAGAAAACATTATATTATGCTAATCCTGGCCCGGAAGGGAATTTCAATCCGGGTTTTTATTTTCATTGGGAAAATTTTAATAATGATATTGTCGATGATTGGCGTGAAATTGCGCATACTTTATTGTCTATTCCTATGGCGCATCAACTGATTGGCTTCTACACGGTGGCTGATGATGCAGATGGCATTTTAAAGGTCATGCGGAGCTATCAGTATTATGCAGCCAATAAGATTTCTGATACAGTTTCTAAGCATAACTGGAAGGAACAAAATCAATTAGGTGGATACATTTGGCACACGACCGGTTCCGGCAAAACGATGACGTCTTTTAAATCGGCTCAACTTATTGCAGCGTCTAAGGATGCTGATAAGGTTATTTTTCTTATGGACCGGGTTGAGTTACAGACGCAGTCTATCAAAGAATATCGTGCCTTTGCCGATGATGCTGACGATGTACAAGATACGGAAGATACGATTACACTGATTAGTAAATTAAAAAGTAAAGATCCTGCTAATACGCTGATTGTGACATCTATACAGAAATTGAGCAATATAAAAGAAGATGCACACGCTAAAAGCCGTAGCCGGGATTTGGAAACTATGCAGTCTAAGCGAATCGTTTTTATTGTTGATGAATGTCACCGTTCGACTTTTGGCGACATGTTATGTACTATTAAAAAGACGTTCCCCCGGGCTTTGTTTTTCGGCTTTACAGGTACACCGGTTTTTACCGAAAATCAGAAGAATTTAAATACGACAGCTGATATTTTTGGGGATGAATTACATCGCTACAGTCTGGCAGATGGCATTCGAGATAAAAATGTCCTTGGTTTTGACCCGACGATGGTCATGGTCTATTCAGACCGTCAAGTTAGAGAAAGTGTGGCGTTATACCAAGCTAAAGCAGTTACCGTCCAAGAAGCCCTGAGTGATCCGGAAAAAAGCAGAAAATTTTATGAGTTCATGAATCCCCAGAAAGTTCCGATGGTAGGTTATTACAATGAACAAGGAAAATATTGCAAGGGCGTTGAAGATTATATTCCTGTTGAACAATATGAAAAAGATGATTATGAACAAGCCGTTGTCGATAATATAGTCAATAATTGGCTGACATTGAGCCATAATCATAAATTTCACGCTATTTTTGCAACGTCCAGTATTCCTGAAGCTATTCGATATTATCGCAAATTTAAGGCTACTGCTCCGAACTTGCGGGTAACAGGCCTGTTTGACCCTACCCTTGATCTGAGTGGTACATCTTATTGGGAAAAAGAAAAAGGGTTGGCTGAAATGCTGGAAGATTACAATACCTTATATGGACAACAATTTAAGTTAAGTACGAATGGCCAAGGATCTTATGGGAAATTTAAAAAGGATGTTTCAGCTCGTTTAGCTCATAAAGGGGCCTATAAAAGATTGTCGGTGGATGAACAACTGGACTTATTAATCGTTGTGAATCAAATGCTGACAGGGTTTGATTCAAAATGGATCAATACTCTTTATTTAGATAAAGTCCTGTATCATCAAAATTTAATTCAGGCTTTTTCAAGGACTAATCGGTTATTTGATATTCATGAAAAACCATTCGGGTCGATTCGTTATTACCGTTACCCGCATACAATGAAGAAAAATATTGAAGAAGCGGTAAAACTCTATTCTGGTAATCATCCGCGCGGCTTATTTGCGGACCATTTACCAGATAATGTGCAACATATGAATGATGCTTTTCATGAAATTTCTTTTGTTTTTCGAGAAGCGGGTATTCCCTCTATGGATCATTTGCCTGATGACCCAAAGGAAAGAGCTAAATTTGCTAAGGCTTTTCGTCAACTATCGTTATATTTGCAGACTGCTAAACTCCAAGGCTTTACATGGGAACAGCGGCAGTATGAGAAAGTCGATGAGGAAACAGGGGAGACAATAGAAACCGTTGAGGTAGTGTTTCAGGAAAGTGATTATGATCTTTTGCTGCAGCGCTACAAAGAGTTAAGAAAGTCTCCTGGCGGAGATGGCGATGATAGTGATATAACTTTTGCTATTGATCCGTATTTAACGGAATTAAATACGGGGGTCATTGATGATGACTACATGAATCAGCGATTTGAAAAATGGAAGAAACAACTCATCCAGCCCGATATTGACCTAAAAACGTTGGAGCAGACCTTATCTGATCTTCATACTTCTTTTGCGTTTCTATCGCAAGAGGAACAGAAATATGCTGATTTGTTTCTTCATGATGTGCAATCCGGGGATGTTCATTTACAAGAAGGCAAGACTTTCCGTGATTATATTACAGAATATCAAAATAAGTCTAAACATGAACAAGTGGAACGGGTCGTCCATTATTTAGGCTGTTCAGAAACTTTGCTCCTCGATTTGATGGAATCTCATGTCACTGAGAAGAACATCAATGACTATGGACGATTCGATCGATTAAAGGATACGGTCGTTAAAGAAGAAGCAAAGGCTTATTTTTCAGCCGTAGAAGGGAAAGATATCCCCATGTTCCGTATTAACAGCCGTGCAGAGAAGATGCTAAAGGATTTTATCTTATCTGGTGGCAAAGATATCCCTGATATACCGAAATGATCTTTTCTCAGCGTTCCAGCTGGGAGGAATGATGATGAAGTTCAATGAGCAAACCTTATTTTGTCAATATTATAGGCATTGGGTACGTATTTATAAAGAAGGTGCGATTCGCGATGTGACATTGAATAAATATCATATGACACAACATTGGTTGGAAAGATTGGTTCCCGATTTGCTCCTTTGTGATTTATCGCGTACTGTTTATCAACAACTTATCAATGATTATGCCAAGTATCATGAACGTCAGACGACGATGGATTTTCACCACCAGCTGAAAGGAGCTATTCTGGATGCCGTTGATGAAGGATTGATTGAACGAGATCCTACGCGAAAGGTCATTATTAAAGGGAAGACTCCACGTGCTAAAAAGATAAAGTATTTAAATCAATTTGAATTACATACGCTATTGACGAATTTAGATTTAGGCAGTGATGTGAATTGGGATTGGTTTATTTTATTGGTAGCTAAGACAGGATTGCGTTTTTCTGAAGCCCTAGCCTTGACACCACAAGATTTTGACTTTGCACATCAAACTTTGCATGTCAATAAGACTTGGAATTATAAAGGCAAAGGAGGCTTTTTACCGACCAAAAATAAGTCATCTATTCGGAAGATTCAAATCGATTGGCAATTGGTTATGCAATTTGCTACACTGACAAAACGGCGGCCTGCTGACAAGCCGATTTTTGTGAGCCATGAGAATGTCTATAATTCGACTATCAATCACTGTTTGGAACGTCATTGTAAGAAGTTGGAACTTCCCGTGATTTCAATTCACGGTTTGCGACACACCCATGCTTCTATTTTACTCTTCGCCGGGGTTTCCATTGCCAGTGTAGCCCGACGATTAGGTCATGCGAGTATGACGACTACCCAAAAGACCTATTTGCACATTATCCAGGAATTAGAAAACCAAGATATTGATTTAGTAATGCGTTCCCTAGCTAATTTGATGTAATTCGTATCATGTAGTTTATGAAGGAACGCTGATGAAAAGATTTTAACAACTACTTTATCTCACCTGTATGGAATAAAAGTAAGGGCTGTTGCATGAAGTTTTCAATTATCATGCACAGCCCTTGTAATCGTTTTTTTCTTTATCGTTCAGAACGCTAGTAAAATTATTATTGACAAGCAGAGTGGAGCTTCTGAACTAGTCAGGAGACAGATGTTTAATGGTATATTGTCTTAAATCTTCAAATCCGATTCTGCATAGAGTGCCGCATAGCCAGCCAGGGCGATGCGGCCTTTTTCTATGTGGACATAGAGTTCGCCACCCCGTTTCGAGGCATGGACTGGCAACAAAGGACATGGTATGATTTTACTCAGAAGAATTTTACTCAGAAACTTTTTAGTCAAAATGTTCTGAGTAAAAATGTTTTTAGTTTGTAGTTTGCAGAAAAAGGGACTGATAAGGTAAAATATATTTCGCAAATTCAATTTCATAAAAAATAGACATAGTCTA